>WBZQ01000006.1_pt1 | contig 362442 bp, 349 predicted proteins | sample 5204251 | NCBI WGS metagenome assembly WBZQ01 (sample SAMN12412402, study PRJNA552823) | activated sludge metagenome | isolation source: activated sludge from nitrification reactor of wastewater treatment plant... | place: USA: Virginia | collected 2017-09 | reverse complement strand
TGCCTTGATGCCGAATGCTCAGCACATCTTCGGCCGCGTCGCCCCCGGCCGGAATGGAGACGGTTAAGGTCCCGGCATCCAAGTTTGTCGAGTCCACATCAGCTACCACCGCGTTCCCACTTTCGATTACCACCGCCCCGGCCCCCTCGCTGTAGGCCCGGCTGTCCCCACTCAAGCTCGTGATCGTGGGAGGCGTTTCGCCTGCCAACAGCCCGACCCAATCAACCTGGGTGTCGTAGCTGACAACCGTCTGCGCTTCGATGGTCCCGATGTGTAGTTCGAGGTCCCAATTGCCCCCCCATCCGGCATAGCCAGTGTCGTCGATACTCGCTGCCACATCAGCTCCGGTCAGTTGGCCAAGCAACGTGGCCGCATCCTGGCCGACTTGCCCTTCCGCAAAATCACAGCCATAGACCAGGATGTCAGCCTGCTCTGACAATGCCTGCTTGATGTTCGCAAGTTCATCCGCATACCGACCGGTCATGGATGCTTGCGTCAGCGTGCCGGTGCCGAGTGAGATCTGGCCTTCGACCCCGTGGCTAATGATGTGAATGGCATTGATCCCCGTTCGCCCTGCCAGTGACGCGGCGATCTGCTCCATCCCGTCCTGTCCACCGTCGAGCATGACGATCTGGATATTGGCCCCCATCCCCGCGATGAGCGATTGATAATCTGGCACGGTGGGGTCCACGAAGGCGATTTCGGTGGGCGTCTCTCCAGGTGAATAGTTAGTAATCGCCTGCAATAGTTCTTGGTTCTCAACAGACGGCTGGCTCTCCGATACCGAAGTGTGGTCGCTCGATATCGCTGCCTCAGCCTGCTCCTGTGCGACTTGTTCTTGGTTGACTTCCACTTCCGTGGCAGCCGCCGCCGCATCGAACATGAGGCGGGATTCAAGGGAGAGTAGCGATGCCTTGACTCGGGACGCTGCTGGCGCCTTTAGCGCCGACTTCGGCCTGTTCTTCTGCGGCGAAGAGATGGGTCTTTTTCGTCCAAACATGGCTCGGATCTCGTGGTTTCAACAAGACGTTGTCAGGTCTTCATCGGCTCATTCTCTTCAGCACTGGAGATCTCGGTGCAGGTTTTGGTCCACATCAGTCCTCAGGAACGGGCATGAACCCACTCCAACGGTTCTCAATAGGACACTAACCAGCCACAAACAGCACCTGAACGTGCACAATGTGTCCAACAGCCTCACATGGCTCACGCCTTACACCAGATTCATCAAGATGTTTCCGCCAGCCACCGATACGACTGGTACAGTTCTCCGATCACTTCTCGAAGGAGTACGACACCATGAATCCTGTTTGGGAACAATCGCCCCATTCACCGCTCCTCTCCGTGACCTGCCAGGTTCAGGTCCCGATGATTCTGAAAATTAACCAGGAGTTGCCGGCTTTCTTTCAGGAACAGCTCCGGAAAGACTATCCGCTGTTTCAGCCGACCAAAGATCGTCAAGGCTACCGTTTGGCCAGTCAAGACAACGATCATGAGATCCTCTTGCTCCCGGATTCGTTGACAGTCCGAACCAGTCACTATACCGGATGGCCACCGTTCCAGGTTCAGGTATCAGAAGCCGTTCGTGCCTTACAGGCCAGCTATGAACCGGCCTTCTGCGCCCGCGCCGGCCTGCGCTTCCAAAGCCTCTTGCGCCCGACTCTCTATGGTTTCACAAAGATTCAGTGGGCTGCGCTCATTAACGCCAGGGTACTCGGCCCCTTTTCGCTTCCAGGCCACAAAGGACAGCTCCAAGGCAGCCGCCATGAGGTGGTGGTGACGCTCCCTGCGAGCACAGACCGATTCCGTCTGACACATGGATTCGTCCAGTATCGAGATGCGAAGCAGGCCAATCAGCAGGGAACACCGGCTTACCTGCTAGACCAGGACTACTTCACGACTCAACGCGTGGAGTGGGACACGCTGATGGCGACGCTGGACCGCTTCGAACAGGAGGCAGGACAGTTCTTCCAGCTCTGTGTGACCGACCAATTTCACCAAGCTATGCTCGCCCAAGCGGCGTAGGGCCTCGTGGAGCGTATCTCGTGAAGCATGAGGCCTTGAATCTGACCCAGACGTTGTCCGTTCCACTCGAGCCGTGCGACCTGGCCTTCCAACAGGATGTTCAAAAGGGCATTCCGGCAAGGCCGCAGCAAGCGAACGGCCGAGGCGTACGCGGTTGGTACGGTGAGGTCTTAAGCGACGTGAGAACGCCGCCGGAGACCTTTTCAACATCCTGTCAGAAGCCGCTCTCTCTGACCAAGGTCGCTGCCACCTGATCCCATGCCCGTTTGGCCACGCTCGATGGTTGGCCCTCGATCTGGACATGGCCGGGCAGGATTAGGCCAGGACCCATTGCCGCCTCGTCTAAACTCAACCGTACCCGATAGACAGAGCGTTCTGGTTTAAGTCGCCCCATATCATCTTTTCGCACAGGGATATCCCCGCCATATATCGAGGCGAGATAGGGCAACGTGAACTCTCGCTCGTCCACCTCCGCAATCTGCGTGACATGGGCTCTAACTGATGGCCTGGTGAGATCGAGCGGGATAAACCACGCTGGTTGCCCGATTGCCACATAGGCCAGCTCGTCGACCGGCACGAAGCTTTCAATCTCTGTCCGGTGCTCGTCTACGAGATATGCGAGCGGCACTTTCTGGTCTATCCATCGTCCGGTAGTCAGTGAATCCGCGCGATCACGCACAATTCCAGAGATCGGAGCCTTCAAGGTTAAGTTGGCTCGTTTCGCCTCAAGCCCCGACAGTTCGGCGAGTCCTGCTCGCAGTGATTCCCCGATCACCTGACGCTGGTCACGATCCTGCCCGTAGCCGGCCAATCGGCCAAGGCGGTAGTCCCACATAGCCACTTTGGTTTCGGCCAGCCGTACGTCTTTGTCCAACGACGGATTTTCCAACACGACAAGCGCATCCCCCGCTTTGACGACCTGCCCATCGCGCACCAACACCTCCTGAAGACGGCCTGCGGTCGGCGCAAAGATGGTCGCGTAGGATGAGGCTTGCAAGACAGCAGGGATCGAGATACTCGTCTGTACGGGAATCACTGTCATCGCTAACAGGGCCACCAGACAGACGGTACTGAACCAAGCTCGTGGCGAAGCGGCATACAGTTTACGACTATTCCACCAGGCGGTCAGCTCCCGATAGATCGGCATGGCGATGAACCAGACAATCTCGACCAAGAAGAGAAGAATGCCCAGGGCTTTGAAGAAATAGTGATAGACCATCACCGCGATGCCGGTGAACAAGATCAGGCGATAGAGCCAGATCGCCCACGCATAGACCACCAGGGTGTGTTGCACCCGTGTCGACACGATTTCTGGAGCTGCGCCATGACGGCCGAATAACAGATTCCGCAATCGCCATTGTCCAAAGGCAAAGGCTCGATCTTGCAGATTCGGCAGACCCAATCCGTCCGCCAGCACGTAGTAACCGTCGAATCGCATCAGCGGATTCAGGTTGACGACCAAACTCATCGCGAGACTGGTCGTGGCTACGATGAAGGCAATGCTCCGCAACGTCCCTTCCGGCAGGAACCCCCATGCGAAGAGTGCCAGTGCCGCAAGTCCGAGTTCGGCGATGATTCCCCCGGCCGCGATAAGGAGTCGCTTCCGTTTGGATGTCAGGCGGTACGAATCGGTCACGTCCGAGTACATGACCGGCATCATCACCATAAACGCCACACCCATAGTCGGTACTCGACACCCAAACCTGGTCGCCGTATAGGCATGACCCAACTCGTGCACGATCTTCACGGCACCGAGCGACAGACTGTAGAGGATGGCTCCACGCCAATTAAAAAAGTAGAGGAACGTCGAGACGAACGTGTCCCATTGCCGTCCCACCAGGATCAACCCGAAAAACCCCAGGACACCAAAGGTCGACCCAGCGATCCTTGTGTAGAACGGCTCCACAAACGGCAGGGTGGACTTCAGAAAGTTATGCGGATGGACCAGCGGGATCTTGATGAACAGATAGTGGTGGACCACCCACATCAACCAATTGTGTTCACCGGCTTGGGCCTGAGTCTGGTAATCCGTGTGCTTCCCGCTTGCGGACTGCTCCGTCAAATTATTCGTATAGAGAAACTTCACCAAGTCTTCTACATCCGCGATGGTCGTGTGGCAGGTCGTGTCCTTCGTCATCGCGGCATGGAGCTTCTCGATGGTTCCTGCGCTCCAGCGTTGGATCATCTGATAGACAGGCCACTCGATCTGGAAATACCGATTGCGAATTGGATCGACGATGGTCCAGGTCGGCACCCCATCAGGCGTAGGGGTTCCACGATTAAATTGCAGATTCGGTCGAAGGGTCGGCAGCTTCCGTTCTTGTGGCTTGGTGCCCGGTGCTTCAGGGGAACCCATCGTTTACCAGCCTATCCATTGCCGAAGCGCGGTGATTGGACGGCGCAGGAGCAGATAGGCCAGCGGCCCTTGCTCGCCATAGACCTTGGCCGTGCCCTGCCATCCAATGCGAATACGGGGATCCGGTGTGGCGAGCTTTGCGGTGACCCGGTACGCCAGGACGTCGCCGGGCAGAACCTCAGCGTGGTAACTGGCATGGACGACGGTCGCAGGAAACGATTCCAGTGCGAGCGCATTGAGGAAGATCAGCGCCTCGGCGCCTTCTTTGAGCACAATGGCATCGGCTACCGGCAGATCGATGCGCAGTTCGATCTGTTTGGGATCGGCGATCTCCATGATCCGCTCCCCCACAGTGACCGGCCGGCCGATCCAATCGGACTTGTCTGAATACAGCAGCAACCCGGCTTGGGGAGCGATGACCTCGACCTGATCGAGCATTTCTTTCGCGTACTGCAGCTCGGTTTGTCGAAGATCAACCTCCGCTTCTTTCAACGGCACCTCGGCTTTCCGTTGTGGATCGCCGAACCCTGCTTGGATGGATTGACTGTGCTCCGCCCGTGCGACAGTTAATTGTTTTTCCGCGACGAGGAATTGGTTCCGTAGCGTCGTATCTTCATACCGAAATAGTACCGTGCCGGCTTGCACGATTTGGTTCGGAGGCACAAGCACATCGGCGATCACCCCGTCGATGGGGGCACTCACGACGATGGGATCTTTGGCCATCACTTTGACCGGCGCCACGGATGAAATTCGGATCGGAATGCACAGCGCGGCTACGATGGCGATGGGAATCAACCACCAGGTCGGCTTCTTGATCTTCTTCGACCAACTTCGCTCCTTCTTCGAGAGGGCCTTCCACGCATAGGCATAGCTCCCCGCCAACCGATGGACGATGGCGACATCGTTCTCTGCCCACGGGAAATCCCGCTCGAACCACCACACGCCTAGCAGGGTTTCGTCAGGATGTTGTAACGGACACCAAAAGACTTGCCCCTTGACGAATTCCCGCCAGCCACTGCGGAGTGATTCCGGCAGCAACTCTTCCGTCACGACCATCGGTTGCTCGCTCGCGGCCCCGGCTTGGCGCAGCGCTTGCACCGCCTCTTCAAGCCACACGATCACTGGGGCATCGCGATCCACAACGGCAACGCTTGCTGCGTTCAGCAGACGATACGCCTCGCCCGTCGCACCGGAATTGCTGAACAGAAAGGCCTGATCGTAGGGAATCAGTCGCCGCGTCTCGTTGACAGAGAGAAACTGTAGTTCTTGAATGGTTTTCGCCGCCCGGACCTGCCCCTCCAAATGCGTCAGGGCCGCCAGGTGAATCAGTGCCGGGAGCTGCTGCGCGGTCGGTTCGGCCGTCGTTGCCATCGCTAGGGCTTCCCCATAAATTGCGCGGACCCGCTCATCCCACTCAGGACGTCTTTGGGAAGGGTGTCGAACACTCCGGTCACTTTCACGGTCTGACTCGCGGCATCGACCGCCGCTCCGATTTCCTTGACCTTCGCTGCATAGCCCAGGCCTGTCTCATCTACGATAAAAGTGAACCGTGCCTGCCTCTTAAGCCACGCCAACGCCGTGGACGGCAAGACCAGTTCAATCTCAAGACTCCTATCATCCAGGACACTCAGTAGTTTGTCGTTGGGGAACACGTTCTCGTGCTCATGCACCATCACATCGACGATACGCCCGGAAAATGGCGCGTCCAGATGGCACCCACGCACATTGATCTCCGCGATCCGCCTTGTGGCATCGGCCTTTTTGGCATCGGCCTCCGAGACCTCCAGATCCAACGTACTGACTGCATTGAGTTTGGCAAGCTCCTTATTGTTCAGAAACGTTTTGCTCTTCCCTTCGTACTCCGCAGCAGCCGCCGCCAATTCGGCCTGATACTTGTCACACTCCAATTGCACCAGTGTTGCCCCTTTGGCAAATCGCTGTCCTTCTTTGTACGGAACTTGATTGACCCGCCCCTGGATCTGGGCATAGAGCACGGCCCGTGAAACCGCCTTCACAATTCCCCGAGCCACTCCCACGTCCTGCTTTGTTCCCTGTGCCGATCGGTCTCCTTTCGACCACCCCGTCGATGGAACGCCCATCGTCATTGCGGTCAGGAGCACGGCTGCTACCACACTAGTGTGCTGCCGGTGTCGCATGAGGCTCCGTTCTCCTTTCTCCTCCCGACATCGTGAACCCACTGGGTTCCCAATACTCCCTGATCGCTTCCGTTAGTTGTGCCACACTTTGTTCAGCTATGCTGGAAGGAACCGCTTCTTCCCCCATGGTGGCCATCAGGGTGGCGTAGGCCGTTTCCAATCCGGCTCGCGCCGTGTCCAACCGGACATCGGCAGCGACATCGTTGGCTCGTTCTCGAATCAGTGTGAGATCGTTCGTGCGCTCAGTCAGCCACAAGTTCTTGGTCTGCTCCACAATTGCACTCTGTGTCTGCTGGTAATTCCTCGCATCCTGATATTCCTGCTTGGCCAGCACAAACTGTGTTGCGCCAACATGGACCTCCGTCAGAATGGACATGCTGAGCGCCAGGCTTTGGACATCCAGCATGTGGCCGTTTGCTTCGATTGCTTTGAGTTTGGCCGGCGCTCGAAACACCGAGAGCAGATTCCAGCTTGCCTGGGCGGCATAGCTGAGCCAATTCTGATACAAGAGGAAACTGTTGCTGTTATAGTAGCCGCCGAGCGAGACCTTGAGGTTCGGGAATAATTCCAGAAACACCGCTTTGGCTTCCTTGGCGTTAATGCGCTTCTTATAGTCGATGGTGCGCAACTCTGGTCTGAGCAAGAGTGCCTGCTCTTCCATCTTCTGACTATCCAAGTTGACGACGGGAATCGCGGTTTCTCTGGGAGGTACGACCAGATCAAACGACGTTCCGGGCGGCAAGCCGATCATGGAAGCCAGCTGCAGCTTCGCAGTACTGAGTTCACGAAATAATCGCCGCACTTCACGCTGGATATTGAGCAAATCTCGTTGATAATTGAGCGGCGTCAACGGGGCCTGAAGTTTCTGGCCGACGATCCGTTTGGTACTCTCCAATGCTTTCTCAACCGAGTCGTCCAAGAGCTGAATTCGAGGAAGGACCCGTTCCGCACTCACCGCCCGCCAATAGGCCCCTCTGACATCCTGTATCAACCGTACCGCTAGACGCCGTTTTTCCTCTTCTGCCACCAGCACATTGTCGGCTGCCTGTTGCGCGCGCACGAACGACAGGCCAAAGTCGAGCACATCCCAACTTAACGCGAGGTTACCGGACATGACGTTCTTTTCGGATGAGGTGAAGGGTTCGATCGCCTGGCGTCCCGTGAGAATCGATTGCCCAACTCCGCCGGCAAAATTATTCCGTCCATCGAACCCGGCATTGGCGGCGACTTGAGGGAGGAGTGAATAGTGCGCCACGTTCAACTGCTGATGCGCCAGTTGGACTTGAATCGCTTTGACCTTTGCATCCAAGTTGTATTTGACCGCCCGTGCCATCGCCTCATACAGATCAATTGGCCCAGCAACCGGCTCGTCCACCGCAGAGATGGCAAGAAAGTCTTTGACCGCTCGAGCATGGATTTCTCCATTCTCCATTGGATGTGGCTTGATCAGACAGCCGTTCATCGTGAGCAGTATCATCACGGTTACGACAGCCCGAACGGCGGTGCGCATCGCGTGTAACTGACCACGACTCAGCAGATAGGTCGTCTGCACGATAATCCTCCCTGTAGACCAGAGCTCTGTGCAGTACCGATATCGGCTCAGCCTGTAAGGAACTTGATCAAACGGAAGGAAACGGGCTTAAACTGCGATAAGATAAGGAGAAACTCCAATAAATCAACAAGATTGGACACAAATGGCTCTGTATCCCCATACCGCTGGTAAGTCCCCTCTCGCCCTGAGAATCGGTAATAGAGGGCTTGGCAGACCCCGTGAGCAGTGAGCGTGCCTCCCCTGGAGCCCTACTTCTGGAGTACTCCATTGGTGTCTATCTGTCCCTCGGCTGCTTGGCTACGCTTCTTCTAACAAGGACCAGCTGCTTCACCCCTTTAACCGGGAGAATGACCATGAGCTGCGCACGTTGTCAGGGATTGATGGTGAGAGAGCATTTCTTGGATTTTGACGGTACTATTGGACATATGTGGGCGAGCGGCTATCGTTGTATGAATTGCGGCAATGTCCATGATCCAATCATTGAGCAACATCGCCGGACGAGGCCAGAACCAGTGCTCACCGTCTCAACCGGTGAACTCGATTATGCTGAAGAGGAGTTTGATACGAACACGCACTCCGTCATGAAGCTAGCCGCATAACAGAGTCTGACGGGATTGCCTGTGCATCCATCTGGTCACGGGGAGAGCAGCATGGCTTCGATCTTGATTGTCGATGATGACGATTCGGTCAGAATGGTCTTGCGTCACATCCTTGAAGGAGACGGGCATCAGATCCGAGAGGCCACAAACGGTCACGCTGGGCTCACACTCTATCGAGAGAGCCCCGCTGATCTGGTGATCACTGACATCTTGATGCCTGAACGCGATGGGATGGAGGTCACGCTGGCATTGACTCGAGAATTCTTGGACGCGAGAGTCATTGCCATGACCGGCGCAACCGGCGATCAAAACTTTTTGAACGTTGCGAAACTCTTCGGCGCCAGGCGGGTGATCCAGAAGCCATTCTCGCCAGCGGACCTCCTCCGTGCCGTGCGATTCACACTGAGTCATTAGCCTGCCCGAAAGGGCACTGACGAGGAGGCATCATCCGTTCATGAAACAACCGACTGTTACTTCCCCTCCACCCTCCTCAGAGGAGTTTTGTGTTGAGCCGTTAGTGACGGCAACAGCGATCCAATAATCATTCCAGCCCCCGCTACCACAAACCCAACGAGTTGCGGAGGCCATACATCGGTCGGTTCACTCACCAGTTCCAACAGGAGCCAACTCATAAGGCCGGCGACGATGGCGCAACAGGCTCCCTGAGCCGTTGCTCTCTTCCAGTACAGTCCTGCAAACAGTGGGATAAAGGCCGCTACCAACGTGACTTTGTATGTGCTCACTACAAGCTTGTAGATGGTCGCATCAGACCAGAGCGCAATGACCAACACCAACAAGGCAAACGCCACCAAGACGATGCGCATCAGGCGCAGAAATTCCGAGTCATTCACATTATGAAACAATGGCTTGAGCACATTTTCACTGAGCGTCACCGACGGCGCTAGTAAGGTTGCGCTTGAACAGCTCATCACTGCCGACAAGAGTGCCCCGAAAAAGATCACCTGTGCAACCATCGGGGTATGCTGCACAATCAATGTCGGCAAGACCAGCTGCGAATCCCGCTCCATCAAGGCCCCAAACTTGGCAGGGTCCACCAACGTGGCCGAGTACGCAAGAAACATCGGGACAAAGCAGAATGTGAAATAGAGTCCGGCCCCCAATAGCGCCCCCCGCACGGCTGTCTGCTCGTTCTTCGCCGAGGTGATCCGCTGGAAGACATCCTGCTGTGGGATTGATCCAAGCATCATGGTCATCCAGGCTCCCAGAAATGGAATCCACTCTACAAGCCTCGGCGCCGGAAACAGGTCAAGCTTGCCGGCCTCCGCTGCATGGGTGATCACCGCAGGCACACCCCCCGCCAAATCCCCAACGATCGTCGCTATGTAGAGGAGGCCTCCCATGATCACTGAAATTTGCACAAAATCGAGAACCGCGACTGAAAACATCCCTCCAAAGGTCGTATAGGTCAGCACAATCGCTGCGCCAATGATGATCCCAACCGACTGACTGACCACACCTTCTGTCACCACATTCAAGACCAGCCCCAGCACCTTGAATTGGGCCGCCACCCACCCCACGTATGAGGCGACGATGCAGAGCGTGCAGAGGACTTCGACCGTACGGTTGTATCGATACCGATAGTAGTCTCCTACCGTCAGTAGATTAAGGCGATACAACCGAGGAGCAAAAAACAGCCCAGCCAGCACCAAGCACATGCTGGATCCAAATGGATCGGCCACGACGCCGCGAAGACCCTCCTTGACGAATGTGGCAGAGATTCCCAGCACGGCTTCCGCACCAAACCACGTCGCAAACACGGTGGCGATGACCACCGGCAGGGGCAGACTCCTCCCAGCCACGGCAAAGTCCTTGGAATTTTGCACGCGTGTCGCGGCGAACAGTCCGATGCCGATAGAGAGGAGAAGATAGAGGGTAACAAACCAGAAGACCACGCGGGCAGAATACGGCTATCTCGTCTTGCAATCAATCGATAATCAAGAAACCCGCTGGCACTGAGGAGAGCTGCTTGAGCATCTCGGTTGACGCAGGAGCGACAGCAATTCCATCTCGCCCCTAGAAGAATCAGAGCTGGAGGCTGACAGAGGATCGTTGACCTCGATCACCGTAGCCGGTTGATCTTGAGAAGTGGGACTCCGCGTGAGGCTCCACTGACTTCTCACTGTGACTCGTGATCCATCCCGACGCACATGGATGAGCTGCCCTACCCATCTCCCCTTTGCGCGAAGCTCCTCTTGAATCACATCAAGCGAAACAGGGAACACCGTCTTGAGCAGTCGATGGGAAGTGCTCCCCAATGCATCCTGAGGCTCCCATCCATACAGAGCCTTGGCCTCAGGACTCCAGTATCGGATAGTACCATCTAGGTTGCGGACCATGAGCGCCTCGTTACCAACAGTGCTGGCGTCGCCCGCTGTATCCGATCCCCGAGAAGGGAGGTCAGTGTGCTTTCGCGTCAACATGCCATGTGTCAATTGCGCGACGAGGACGGAACCTGGCGTGGTTAGATGAAGTCTATCTCCAAAATACACCACCCCGTCTTTCACCACATCACACTGAGATCGAGCGCAGAACAACTGAGAGATATCGATAAACTCAAAACCAAACTTTTCAGACTCTTCAGAAAGGACGGCATTCACAGCGTCTAAGTCGTCCGTCCCTAACTTGAGAGTCTTGGGAATCCCTTGCTCAAACATCTCAAGCTTATAAGTATACCGCTGCACGTCGGCTGAGAGCCGGGCGACCTGAGAATAGATGATGACTCGACGGTCCTTCAATTTCTCAAATAACCCAGCGAGTTGAAGTCGAAATTCTTCGTCCCCGATTTTTTCATACAGCCGCAACCAGTTGGATGACACAATAATTGGATCCAATTTATGGTTAGGGACATAGTCATTCACAAACCAGTCGTAGAAATCAGCACACCGCCCCGCCGTCACACGCACGGCCCAGCAAGACCCACCTGTTAGTTGTATGATGCGATCCTCGCCAAGCACACGTGCAAGCCCTGGGTATAATTGGGCAGCGAGGCTATCTCCATACAATACAAATCGATTCGAGGGTCGGGACGTACCATCGTGTGTCTGAACGGATGCCTCTGATGCCCCGTCACAGTGGTTCTGCAAGAGCGTAGTATAGGGCTGGTCCACTTCAAAAAAACATGTATAGATTCGCCATTGCGCTTCCATATCTGTCGCGAGCTTGGTTTTCCCTTCCACGGTAGCCAGCTGCAAACCGACGGTGGAGACCACGAGCACCACCGCAGAAGCCAACGACACTCTCCACAGCAATTGTTTCGAGATGAGCGCCCCACGACGAAATGGCGTTTCGACATACCTCCACGTGACATAGGCGAGGCCGAACGCCAACGCGACAAGGCCTGCGACAACCACTTCATCAGGCTCAGCCAGGCTTCGATGGCGGGCAAACGCCAACAACGGCTGATGCCATAAGTAGGCACTGTAGCTGACCAGCCCCACCCCAACGAGCACTTTACTCATCAACAACCGCCCAACAAATGTGTCCGGCAAGGCAAACACGATTATCAACCCGGCACCGACTGTGGGTATCAACGCATACACACCAGGAAATGGGGTCTCTTTGCTGAGAGTCAGGACTCCGACAACGATCAATCCGAACCCAATGAGACTGAGCACTTGTTTGAGAACCAGAGGGATCCGGTCACGCTCGTTCGCTTCCAGGTAGAACGCGATAAGGGAACCCACGGCCAATTCCCATGCACGAGTCGGCAATAAAAAAAACGCCGCGACCGGTTTCGTGCTGCTCAGATACACAGCTAGCGCGAAGCTGAGGAGCGCCACAACTGCCACAAGTCTTACAATCCTCCTTCGCCCCATGCGCCAGGCAAACATCAGAACGAGTGGAAACAGGACGTAAAACTGCTCCTCTACCCCCAAACTCCACGTATGCAGCAGCGGCTTCAGCTCTGTGCCGGCATCGAAGTAATTACTGTGCTGCCAAAAAAAGATGTTCGACGCAAACACCACAACCGCTATGGCACTGTTCGCAAACTCTATCGCGTCGCTCGGCATGAGCCACAAGCAGGCAAAGGGCAGACACACCGCCATGACCAAGTACAACGCAGGCAGAATACGCCGGGCACGTCGCTCATAAAACTTCAGCAGTGAAAACTGACCGGTCTCAAGTTCGGCAAGAATGATCGTGGTAATTAAGTACCCGCTGATGACAAAGAACACGTCCACACCGATAAAGCCCCCGCTGAAAAGCTGGACACCGGCATGGAATAATATGACGGGAATGACGGCGATGGCTCGCAAGCCATCTATTTCGGGACGGTAACGCATGTCAGTGATGTAACTGCCAATTGAAGCGACCGAAAGCACGACCTTCATTCATCGGTCAGCATCAACCTTCAGGAAGATTTGATCCACTCGGTGTATTGTCATCCAACTACTCAAACGCTGGAGGTCCAACAAGTTTCCATGCACAGTTGTAATACTAGCAGACTTAACATCATTTGCTGCTGATCCCTTGCACTGCCGTCCAAGCTCGCGATCATCAACACGACATCTCAATCTTCTTGACTCTCCGCCACACTACCAACGCGCTTCCCTCCTCTAAATTCTACCAGAAGGCCGCATGAAGAACCATGCCCTGTTGATGCCTGTGATGGAGTTTCATTGATGGCCATCATTGCGCCAGGCGAGCAACAGACGGCGCCCAGCTCATACTCCCACTCTCCCAGGTTGGACATTCCGACGTCATTTGAGCCCAGGAGAATTGAGATTGGAATCAGAAGAAATCTGTCGAGACGCGAAAATACGCTGGCTGGCTTGTTCTTTCTTGAGACGGAGCCTTGCGGATCTTCTTACTGCGCACTGAATGCCCAGTATCGAGATGTTCCTAGTAGGAGGCGACAACCGACCAGAAAGAGATTGCCGTGTGACTCAACGGGCAGGATCTTGCTCCACTGAACCTCATAAAGATTCACGACATATTCCCACCGGGCCTGGGGGACATGAAGTTCCAGAAGCTGTTGATTGCCTGGCCGGCTACCCATTAATACGAGAATCCCACCCTCACTGCGGTTTAGACTGTAGACCTCACCCTGTTCGATCATGAGCCGCTCACCTTCGATCGATTCGCAGAGGCTGTAGGCACAAACCTTGGACCCTTCAACCCGTACCTCTCGTCGGCGATCTGAAAGTAGACCCTTCGATTCTTTACTGGTAGCCGCCGATAGAACTGTGAGATTCAGATTTCCCATATCGGCCATCACTCGCTTTAGAGACGTTTCCCCTCGGACATCGCTTTATCACACAACAGTGTGCATATTGAGCAAGTGTCGTACCTGTGAAACGTTTTTGGATTCCCCTCCAATGATTCTACTGAAGTATTGCGTGGATTCCCTACTTTGCCTTGCGTTTTCTTTCATAAGGCTCCATCCATAAAGCGAAGGGAAATGCATTCACTCTTCCGGTGGATTACCTTCCCACTTCATTGATTCTTCTAGATAATTTCAAATGAATGAAAAGACATACACAATTAGACGTATGACCACGCTAAAAACCGACCCTTGCCCTACATGAATTCACGCACCACCAGAAATGACTTCGGGCTTGGCCCTCTCACTCGGTTGCCCAGAATTAGGCCAGCGTGATCGATCACACCAGCTTTTCCACGCGAATGCCAAGCAGGCGGATGAGTTGACGATGAGGATTTTCGCGACGGTCGAGGAACGGCATGAGCAACCTCAAGACCTCTCGGCGCAGTGTTGCCATATCGCCGACTGGTTCCGCCATCGTATGGGCACGCGATGTAGTTTTGAAATCGGCGAATCGGACAGTCAGAACGACTGTCCGAAATGACTGAAATCCCTCCTGCTGCAACCGCTCCATCACACCCTGGCCGAGAAGTTCCAGTTCCATGAGTAGTCGCTGGCTGTCGAGCGTATCGGCCTCGAAGGTGTGCTGCTCGCTGATTGACTTGATCTCAGCATATTCTTCAAGCGGGGTAATATCTCGGCCGTGAATCTTTTCATAGAGATCGACCCCGCGTTTCCCAAGCAATTCATCGAGCTGTGATGCCGTCAACGATTTCATATCCTGCACGCACATGAATCCTTGCCTCGCAAGCAGGGCTTCCGTCTTAGGGCCGATGCCAGGGATGGCCCGCAGTGAAAGCGGTGCCAGAAAGGACTCGGCTTCCTCCTCACAGACGACCGTCAGCCCGTCCGGCTTTGACATCCCCGATGCAATTTTGGCGATCAGTTTGTTCGGCCCAATGCCGACTGAGGCCGTCAGCCGTACTGTCGTATAGATCGCAGCCTTCAACTCTCGGGATAGCGATGTTGCGGCTCGATAGGACTCCGTGAAACTCAAGTCGCCGTAAGTTTCATCGATGCTCGCCTGCTCCACGACAGGGATGAATCGCCTGACGATACCCATGATTTCATCCGAGACACGGGCGTACTTGGGCATATCGACCGAGACAAAGGCAACCGCCGGCCTTCCAGCCCGACGTGCAGCCTCCGACAGCCGCCACGCCGTGGAAATCGGTGTCGCAGAGTGAATCCCGTACGCACGCGCCAAATAGTTCGACGTAGACACCACTCCACGCCCCCTCCCACCCAGAGGGTCTGCTCCGACTACCAGCGGAATACCTCGAAGGACGGGAGTATCCCGCTCCTCAATCGCCGCGAAGAACGCGTCCATATCTAAATGAGCGATAATCCGAACCATCTTTTCCCCAACTTCATAAGAAGAAGCCCGCCATTTCCCCGTAGATTTTTTTGATGAACCTGACGTACAATTTCTCCCGACACTGCTGCTGCAAGCACAAAGAAGAGCCGATATAACAACTGAGTCTGCTAGACCGCTAACGAAAGGTAGCTCCCGTGGCCATTCGCTGGTTTAACGTAATCGGATTTGTGATGCTGTTCAGTGCACTCTTTTTCAATGAGGTCGTGTACCTCAACGTGTGGTACGATTTCAATCTGTCCACCATATTCCCAGCAATCATTTATCTCGCTGTCGGGATATGGCTTTCCTTGCGGGGAGAATCGACTTACCAGGAAGCGCGAATATGAGTTGGACCACTCATAACTTTCGAGGACCACAATTCTGGAGTGCAACGCAACGTCGTCAGCTGCAGTTCATTATCAACAGGGGCCTACTAGCTGGGCACACCCCATCACTGAAAGGAGACAACCCATGGGCATGAGTTTCATCAATTGGATTGGGTTCGTGATGCTGGTTCTGGCTCTTATTCTGAACGAGCTATTCCTTGGGATGAACGCATGGTATGAGCTCCACCTCGGGGCCATCATCATGGGCATCGTCTATCTGGTGGTTGGAGCTTCATTGTCTCTCTGGCCAAATGCCAGCGACACAACCACCTGACCAGGACCTGACTACCGGCTTGCTCGTGAAGCCCTAAGAAGGGGGAGAGCTTGATCTTCCCTCCCTCTCGTGTTGTGAACTATGCCCATTTACTGAGAATCGGGAGATTCGTGTAGGACTGTCGTCGTCTCGTATTCATTTTCTCCCAGTCCACTGAGCTTACCCCTATCACATTCGTTTGCTGCCTCACATCACCCTTCCCTCCGGGGAATCACCACAAGTACCCCTGTTCCTCCACCAGCAGTAAGTCTTGTCCCGAGACACCGCCACACCGAGTCGGACCTTGAATGCACAGCCACAGACCCCTACGAGTCGAACCCAACACATATCAAGAGTTGATCTCGCTAGACGAATCCACTACGATCGCAGCTAACGTGAGCCGGACGAAAGATTCTATACAACCCGAGTAGGGAACGTACGGCTGTGCCGGTAGGGTCCCACAGCTTCCCGGCCACCTGTACCAATCATCACGATCCCACTCTCAAACCAGAGGAGGCGAATCATGGCAGACAAACAGTACAAACAACTCGGCTGTCTGGACGTGCAACCATCCGGGGGCTGCGGGTTCCAAGTACGGGCTGAAACCGAGGCGGAATTGATGCAGCTCGTTGCGACTCACGCAAAGCAATGCCACAAGTTGGAGTCGATCCCACCGGAAATGGCAGCCAAGGTTCAGGCAGCCGTGCAAACTGTAACAATCAAGGTCTAGTTTGCATTTCTCGTACGCGAAGAACCTCCCCTGTCACGTCAGGTGGTGGGGAGGGGTTCTTCCTGCTCAATCAGCCACTTTGAGAAAGGACCGCATATGGGATGGAACGGGCGACTCGTATTGATAGGGCTGCTCCTGTTGAGCACGAGCGGCTGTAGTTATCTCTTTTACCCTCACGCCAAGGAGTTTACCGCAAAGGCGAAGGGTGCGACCGGCGTCGAAACACTGATCAACCTAACGAGTATGGCCGAAGCGACCGCCCTGAAAGCAAAAGGCGGCAAGGGAGTCGATCAGGCGTTCGACGATCTCCATAATCAGTTTCATGCCATTGACGATAACGTCTGCAGCATCGACAAATCCACGAGACAACAGCCGACCTATGCCTTGGCCGTCACGCACAATAAGGAACTCAAGACGATCTTCAAACGGCTTTGGAAGTTCAAGGATGATCAACCACAACGGGACCAGCATCTAGACCTCTTTGTGTCCGAGCTCCAGGAAATGCGCCAGACCTTGCAAACATTGAGGTAATTCATGGCTTCGCCATCACCTGAGCAGGTCATTGAGAGTCAGCGGCAGGATTGGAACCGCGTCGCCGGCGGTTGGGAAAAGTGGGACCGCTTCTTTGACAAACAGATGGCATTCTTGAATCACCGGCTGATCGCCGACGCCCGCGTACGGTCAGGCATGCGCGTGCTCGACCTCGGATCAGGGACCGGCTATCCCGCACTGCTCGCTGCCCAGACAGTGGGGGCGACCGGCAGCGTCACAGGAATCGACCTGGCTGAGCAGATGCTCGACGCCGCGAGACGAAAAGCCGCGTCACTGAAACTATCAAATACCACATTCCGAACGGGTGATGTCACGACATTGCCGTTTGAGGCTGCTTCGTTCGACGCGGTGACAACCCGCTTCTGCCTGATGTTCTTGCCGGAAATTCCCAAGGCAGTTACCGAGATCGCCCGCACCCTCAAACCGAACACCTGGCTCGCGGCTGCAGTCTGGTCTGCGCCGGACAAGAACCCGTACCTCAAGATACCCATCGACATCATCAAACAATTCATTGAGATTCCGCCACCAGATCCAACAGCCCCGGGTATTTTCCGTTTAGCAAAACCGGGGGAACTCGCGGACATGCTGAAGCAAGCTGAATTGACTGATATTGCCGAGCAAGAATTTCTGGGTGACGTGCGATTCGCTGCAGCTGATGAGTACTTCTCTAGCCTTATGGATATTGCTGCACCGATTCAGAATGTATGGGCCAAGCTCAGTTCGACACAACAGACAGAAGCGAGGCAACGGATCATTGCAACGGCTGGGCAATACCAGAAAGGGTCAGTGATCGCCTTACCCATCGCGGTCCGAATGGTTTCGGCACGAAAACCCGGATGATGAATGGCGGCAAAGAGTGATGGCTTCAAAGATTTTGTCCTTGATCAATTGGCGGACCTGCGAGGCGTGACCGCTCGCGCCATGTTCGGCGGGTACGGGCTCTCCCAGAACGCCTCATTTTTTGGAATCATTCACAAAGGCCGTCTGTATTTCAAAGTCACCGAGACCACCCTGCCTCGCTACAAGGAACAGGGCATGAAACCATTTCGTCCGAACGTCAAACAGACGCTCAAGTCTTTTTACGAGGTACCCCTTGATGTTCTTGAAGATGCAGAAGCCCTAACACAGTGGGCAACCCAAGCGGCTGAGAGATGACCAGACATGTCCATGGTGCTTGGGACCATCGGCCATTCGACAAGACCGATTAATCGTTTTATATCGCTTCTGAAAGCGCACGGGTCAGGGAAATATCAGGTCACATTTGAACGGTCGCTCGAGAGTTGCGAAAGAATAGTCAATTACCATGTCTCCCCCTGTTACATTGATGGGCTCATACTGGAGTTCTGCAGTATCGCCGTACCAATCGCCTCCCCACTGAAAATTCACTCTACCCTCTAAAGTCTCCGTGTTGCGCAGACTACCCTCTTCCATCAATGTTACTCGTGCTCGACCAGAAATGGTTCCTCGACCCCGAATAGCTATAGAGTAAACAGGCCCTGACGCAGTCTTTCTCAATACCAAGCCTTGAGATTTCCTCACGTCTTCAAGCTTGATCTCCTGGTCATATTTGGTGCAAGAAAGGGTTAGCCCAGTCAGCACAACTGTCAACGTGACGGCTAGTTTTGATATCCGACTTTCGTCCTGCATGAGCTGACTCTACCATTCCCCATAGGTCTATCAATGAGCATCTCGATCAGAAATCGAAATGCCGTGTCGTGAGACCGAAGCACGCAGGATGGTCAAGAACGTTGTTCGACAAGGCCGCAGCGAGCGAAGGCCTGAAGCGTACGCGGTTGGTACGTTGAAGGCTTGAGCGATGTGAGAACGAAGTCGACGGCGTTTTTCAACATCCTGCTCACACGCTCTTAAACTTCGTGAGCTTAGCGAACAGGATGGCTGAGAATGGGATGAACAGCCCAAGCAGAAGCTGCACGATCAGCAGCTCGCCGAGTTGGCTGTAATCCGCAGGGGTTTGGATGGCTCCGGTGGCTTGGTCCTTGACTCCTCGTGTGATGACGAAGATCTCATTGAGGTACTTAGTCCCGAGCTGGCCGAGGGAAAGCGCCAGATTCGTAAAAGAAGCCATCACCGCAAAGAACGTGGCTTTCAGATTGGCCGGAGCCGAGTTGGCGATCCAAGCCAACATGGGGATCATGGAAATCTGCACCAACGGAGATTCTAAGGCCGTATCGATCAGTGCGATGAATCTCGCATCGACAATTCCCCCGGTGAGGCTGGCCGTCCATTCGTGCAGTCCGTAATACATCCCCGTAATTGGTACGGCAAGGATCGTCCCCACGATTGTCAAAAACCCGACCACATAGGCAATCGACCGCTCGGCCATAAATCGACGAAAGATAAACATACCGACGAGCGCCACAATGCCGCCGATGAGTGACAGTACCGAGAGAAACTGTTGATCGAATTTGAGATCGTCGATCATCCACCAGGTGGCGCCAGGGCCCGACCCCGGAATCGCGCGTAACGAAAAGACCACCGCGGCGGTACCGACCAACGTGAGCCGTTTATCCGGCTCCAGCTCCCGCATCAGCCGCGACATCAAGAACAGCACGATGGTCATAGAGCCGGTAAACACGATCTCTTCCCGGTACGGGAACCCGCCGAGTCCCACCGTCAACGTGAACAGCACAAAGGCCAGGCTCCCACCCAGAATCCACCAATTGGGCCTCGTCGGTTCGCCTTCCACATCACGCACGTTGACCATCTGCTCTACCTGTTCGACCGAAAACCCTTGTTGAACAAGGTTCTGCTTCTGGCTTCGCTGTAACCACCAGGCCACCCCCACACCAATCACCGAAACGAAAGGAATGACCATCGCCATCAGGTAGATCCGCTGGTAAAGCTGAATGAGCTCCGCTTGCGGCATCCCCTCGGTTCCGCTGAAGACATACACATTCACCAATGCGACCGCGATCCCGCCACCGACGATCGCGACACGGCCGAGCGTCTGCATCGTCGTGTGCATCAACTTGCGTGTCTGATCATCAAACACTCGCCCTTGGTCATCGACCCGAGGGACTGCTTCGACCGTCATGGCATCGGCCACCGCATCCTGCACGACATACCCGATGGGAGCCAGTAACACGCTGATCACATACCAGACCTCCGCCGGCAGGATGGCGGTCATCGCCTCTCGATCACCAATCAACGCAGCCATGATGGCAAGGCTCACCGTCAACAGCCCTGCACCAAGTCCGACCAGCCAACTCTTCCACCGCCAGAGCAGATCGACCGTATGACCAATCGGCATCTTGAGCGCCCAGGGAATCCCTGCCCAGAATCCTAGTGCAGCAAGAAATGATGCGGATAAGCCCAGGTAGTCTTTCACGAAAAATGTGCCGACGATCCCGGTGAGACCGGAAATCCCATAAGCGACGTAAACCATGAGTGGCGGGAGATACGACAGCCGCATATCACGGCCAAGGGAAAGAATATTGCGATCGATCCACTCAGTAACTGGCATAGACCTCGTTAGGACGCGATACCACGTCGTTGACGACGTGAAACAAGAGCTTGTAGCTGTGCCTGCATGTCCTCGACCGACAGGTGCACCCGATCACCATGCCCGGCCAGCACCCATTCGAAACGATGCTCCAAGAGCTTCTCGATCGAATCAAGCAACGCCGCTTTGTTCCAAATCAGACGTGTGGGCGCTTCCAACGCCTTTGTATGGGGGTTCCACCAGAGATGATCGCCGGTAAACAGAAAGGTCTCACGATAGAGCAATGCCATGCTACCCGCCGTATGGCCGGGCACCGGAATAATCTGGAAATCCGATCCGATTTGGCTTGCCTCCTCTCCATCGATCATCTGTTCCGCCGTGGCAGCCGCTTTCCCATCCGCCCGATGAATGATCCGCTTGGCGCCGAAATGGGACGCATACTTGTCCGAATCAGCTACATCATCTTCATGCGTGAGAAAGATATGGGCAATGCCGCCCCTTCGCTCAAAGGCTTCAACAAGATGCTTGATATAGCGAGGAGAGTCGACCAACCAATTCCCATCGGGATGTTCGATCAAAAAGCTGTTGGCCCCGAATGATTTCTCGGAATTAAAGCCGCAATAACTCACACCATCATCGATAGACAACGGAAAGCTGTCCATTGCCGTTTCAAACAGAGCCTTGTCGCTCTGCTCGGTTCCGATGGCCCCGACAGGACAGGTGAGCAGGGCCTGATAGGCTCGATGAATTTCAGGTCCACCGACCGGCTGATGGCTGACTGCCGAATATCTGCCGATTTCCTCAAAACTCACCGGCGCCAGCTGGCGACAGGTGTCGCAGTTGATACAGGTCGCATCGACATAAAAATTGCCGGGCATATTGGAGTCAAGTCGTTTGTTTCGATCCGCCATTACAAGACCTGCTTCGCCTGTTTTTCCCGATCCGCGGTGCGCCAGAGATACCAAACCGCTACTGTACGATAGGGCTTCCACCGTTCGCCATACTGAAATATCTGTTTGGGCGTCGGCATCGAGCGGCGACCGTATGCAATCCGAAATCCATTCCGCACACCAAAGTCATCGACCGGAAGCACATCCGGTCGGCCGAGTGAAAAAATCAGCAGCATCTCGACCGTCCAACGCCCAACCCCTCGCACCTCGACCAATCGTTCGATAATCTCGTCATCTCCCAGCTTCTGAATGACTCGACTCGTCGGTACCGTGCCGTCGAGCGTCTTGGCGGCGAGATCACGCAGCGCTAAGATCTTTGCGCGTGAGAATCCGGCCGCTCTCATCGAGCGCATGTTCATCATGAGAAGGTCATCGGGACGAGGGAACTTCCGGCGAGGGAAGAGCGCAACGAACCGCGTGAGGATACTCTCGGCGGCCTTGTCATGAAGTTGTTGGTGGGCGATCGCGCGAACCAGTGATTCGAATGGAGACCGATGGACGTGCGGTTTTAGCGTGCAGGGACCGATGTCTTCGATGCACCGGCGCATGACCGGGTCGATTGCCGCCAGATGCACAACAGCGGGATCGCTACCCGATAACGGCATCTGCTTCTATTTCTACGAGCATCTCCGGATCGATCAGCCGCTTCACTTCGACCATGGTCGTCGCCGGTCTGATGGTGCCGAACACTTCTCCGTGCGCCCGCCCGACCTCTTGCCATTGATCGATATTCGCCATGTAGATCCTGGTTCGCACCACATCGGATAAGGACCCACCAGCCTGCTGAAGAGCCGCTTCAATCGTCTTCAAGGTTTGAATGGTCTGCGCATAGGGATCGCCTTTCCCAACCAGCCCGGAAGGAGTCATTGCCGTCGATCCAGACACCGAGATATGGCCGCCCACTCGCACCGCTCGTGAATAGCCGATCTTCCCCTCCCACTGACCACCGCTTGAGATATTGTGTCTCGCCATCATCCCACCATCCTGTTACATGACGATGCCGCCACCAGCTTGTATCGTTTGCCCTGTCAACCACCGTGCTTCTTCGCTGACAATGAATGCGACTACGTCGGCGATATCTTTCGGACTGCCAAGTCGCTTCAGTGGCGTCAGTTGCATACCGACCTGTCGGTATTCGTCGGTCATCATGCCGGTCTCCGTAAAACCAGGTGACACCGTATTCACCGTCACCCCTTTCGGAGCCAATTCCTGTGCAAGCCCTTTGCTGTATTGTTCCAGAGCCGCCTTACTCCCCAGATAGGCCGTCGCCCCAGGGAAACTCAGATGCGTTCCGCAGGTCGAAATATTAACGATGCGCCCACCGTCTTTGAGCACACGGGCTGCTTCCTGCATCGCAAAGTATGGTCCCTTCGCATTGAGCGCGATCACGCTCTCGAAGTCCTCCTCCGTCGTCTGTTCGAGGGATTTGGGCATAAACTTTCCCGCATTATTCACCAGAATATCCAGCCGGTTGAATTGTCTCACCGTATCAACCACGAGCCGACGCGCATCTGCGACCTGGCCCATGTCGGCCTGGGTTGCGAGCGCTTTTCCGCCCTTTGCTTGAATCACCGTGACCACTTCCTTCGCTTTGTCTTCGCTCCGATTGTAGTTCACCACGACAATGACACCCTCGTCCGCCAATCGCTCCGCAATGGCGCGGCCGATTCCACTGGAGGCACCTGTCACAATCGCGACTTTTCCGCTCAATGATTTCATTGATACGACTCCTCGTTCAGATCGAGTATGGTGCTGTGCTCAGTACGGAGTTCCCCACTGACCTGAAAAAGTCCACTCGTCGATCGGGCGACGACTCCTCGGTTGGAGTTCCCGTTCGCGCAGTTGGTCAGGAAGGACATCTGGGTTACCAGGATAGCCGATGGCAATGATGGCAACCGGTTCATAGCCGGTAGGGATCTGAAGCTCCACTCGAGCCTTTTCCACATCAAAGCCCGCCATCTGACGGGCCATCAATCCATGAACCCCCGCTTGCAACACAAGATTCTGCGTCGCCAAACCCGTATCATGAAACGCATGCCGATTGGGTCTTCCATTGTACTGAAAATGCATGCTCGCGATAGAAAGCACCAAAACCGGTGCACGAAAGGCCCATCGGCGATTGCCTTCCACCAGACACTCGAATAGTCTGGCCCAATCCGCCTCACGATCCTTCGTCGCCACGATAAATCGCCATGGCTGTTCATTATTCGAGGAAGGCGCCCATCGAGCAGCCTCAAACAACATTCGTAATAGGTCGGTCTCAACAGACCGATCATCAAAAGCACGAGGGCTCCACCGACTGGCCAGTAACTCATGAATGGGGGGGTGAATATGCCCCTGCTGATCCACGTTAAGACCCTTTATTCTCCTCGGCTGACGGCTTCTCTGGATTCCATCCGCCACCGAGCGCCTTATAGAGCTGCACAGTCGACGCCAATAATAACCGGCGTGTACTCGTCAAGGCCAGCTCCGATTCGAAGAGATTTCGACGCGCCACCAACACATCCAGATAATTCGCCAGCCCCCCCTTATAGCGCAGTTCAGCCAACTTGAGCGCCGACTGTAACGCGGCAACCTGTTGTTGTTGCGCCTCACCCTGCACACGAGCCGTACGCACGGCGACCAACGCGTCTTCAACTTCGCGAAAGGCCGTCAAGACCGTTTGTTGGTATTGCGCCAGCGCTTGCTTGCTTTGCGCCTCGACGGCTTCCTGTTGAAAGCCCAACACTTGCGCGTTTAAGAGAGGCGCAGCAAGTCCAGCACCAAACACGCCAAAGCTCGAGGGATCATTGAAGATTAAGGATAATTCGGGATGAGCTAAGCCGGCTAGTCCGGTCAACGTAATTCTCGGGAACCGCTCCGCCTTGGCCGCACCGATACGAGCCGTGGCTGCCGCCAACTGTTGCTCGGCGACTAAGATGTCAGGCCGCCGCTGCAACAACTCAGATGGGAGACCAGCAGGAATCGTGGGAGGCACGATCTGTTCATCCAATGCGAGACCACGTGCAATACTAACGGACTTCCGTCCAAGCAAGACGCTCAAGTGATTCTCAGTTTGGCTCATTTGCCGCTCAAGCTCCGCCGTACGAGCTGCGGCATTCGCACGCTCCGCTTCAAACTGATCGGCGTCCAGTTTCGACGTCATCCCTTGGCGCAGCCTGGCTTGGGCGATCCGTACCGACTCTTCCCACGATTGCAGTGTCCGCTTGGCGATATCGAGCTGCAGGTCGAACTGGCGCAAGTTGAAATACGCCTCGGCGACCGCACTGACCAGTTGAATCGTCACAGCCCGGCGGTTTTCTTCCTTGGACACCAGATCAGCACGCGCCGCTTCATTCATGCGCCTGACTCGACCCCACAGGTCAACCTCCCAGGCCAGATTCCCAAACAGGTAATAATTGAACGGGCTCGCAAAACCGGGAAAGAGGAAGTTCGCTTTTCGGCTAGCCGGCAAGCTCGCTGTGACCGTAATGCCCGGCACATAGTCCATTTTCGCAACCAGAGCCCTCGCACGAAACTCTTCGACGGTTGCGACGGCCCGCTGAAGATCCCGGTTTTCAACGAGCGCCATCCGAATGAGCTGTTGAAGCTGCTCATCACGAAGGAGATCCCACCAAGGCAAGTTGGCCAAGGACGGCAGTTCCGAAGAGCCGTCGGCCATTCGGAAGCGATCCTCGCCATCGGCCGGTGGTCGCTTGTAATCCGGTCCTATCGAACAGGAGAGGAGCAGCAGGGACAGTCCGATAATCGTAATCGTACGCACGTTAGGCCTTCCCCTCTGGTGACGGCGCCTCAGCAAGCTGGGTTGCCGTAGCACCGGTATGAGCTCTACCTGGAGCCCACTTACGAATCACGGCATAGAATAGGGGAACAAAAAAGATGGCCAGGAACGTCGCTCCCAACATTCCACCCAACACACCGGTGCCGATTGATTGACGGCTCGCCGCTCCTGCGCCACTGGCGATGACCATTGGAAACATACCAAAAATAAAGGCCATCGAGGTCATGATAATTGGTCGGAAACGCAACCGCGCGGCTTCGACGACCGCCTCAAGGAGGGGGCGCCCTGCCTCGTATCGGGTGTTCGCAAACTCCACGATCAGGATCGCATTCTTCGCCGTGAGACCGATCAACGTCACGAGCCCAATTTGGAAGTAGAGATCGTTCTCAAATCCACGAAGCCACACGGCCGTCAGCGCACCAAAAATCCCGAACGGAACGGCCAAAATCACTGCAAACGGTACGACCCAACTCTCGAACTGGGCCGCCAAGACCAGGAACACCATCAACAATCCAAGGATAAAGACTTGATTGGATTGCCCGCCGACCCGGCGTTCTTGAAAGGAGATGTTACTCCAATCAATAGCATATCCCTGAGGAACCAGCACCTCTTTCGCCACTCGTTCCAGCGCTTCCAATGCCTGCCCTGAGCTGAACCCTGGCGCGGCTGCGCCTAACAGTAACGCCGTGTTGTACCCATTGAAGTGGTTCACCGGGTCCGGCCCGCTCTGGTACTCCGCCGTCACAACTGTGTCGAGCGGAATCATATTGACGCCCCGCGCACTCGAGGCTCTCACATAGATATTCGACAGGTTTTGCGGTGTCGCGCGAAACTCGACATCGGCTTCGGTCTGCACATGATAGACGCGACCGAACTTGATGAAGTCATTGATGTAAAAATTACCGAAGTACGCCTGGAGCGTATCAAAAATGTCAGAAATCGGTACGCCCAGCGCTTTCGCTCGCTCTCGATTCACATTAGCATAGAGCCTCGGTGAGGAGACGCGGAAATTGGTTCCAACCCGTCCGATCGCCGGTTCTTTCTGAGCGCGTTCGACGAATTGCTGCGCCACCATAGCGAATTTCTTAAAGTCGCCGCTGCTGGGATCTTGGATTTGAGCTGAGAAACCGCCGACGGCACCGACGCCACGAATAGCCGGTGCATTGAAGGCAAGGAGCAGGGCCTCGGGAATCTTCGCAAACTCTCCGTACGCCGCACCCACCAACGCCTTCGCATGGTACTGAGGCTCCGGACGGTCATCCCACAATTGCAACGGGACAAACATGGTCGCCGAGTTCGGTCCTCTCGTCCCGAAGACGAAATTCTGCCCGGTCAGTGCGTCGGTAGAATGGACAGCCGGAATGGCCTGAAAAAATCGTTCGATCTTTTCGAGGACTGCCACCGTCCGCTGCTTCGAGGCCCCGTCAGGGAGTTGCGCGATCACGATGAAGTACCCTTGGTCTTCCTCGGGCAAAAAACTTTTCGGCAACTTCTCAAACAGTCCGATCGAGGCGATCAGCAACAGCACAAAGACCGCCATGACACGAATCGGCCTCACGAGCAGCGCACCTGTGACACGTGTGTAGCCCCGCTGGGTCCGGTTGAATAGACGATCGAACCAATCCCAAACCCCGCTCCGTTTCCCCTCGTGGGATGTCAGCACCACTCCACAGAGCGCAGGACTCAGCGTCAACGCGACAAACCCCGAGACCGTCACGGAAATTGCGATCGTCGCGGCAAATTGTTTATACAGAGCCCCGGTAATCCCGCCGATGAATCCCACCGGAGCAAAGACAGACACCAGCACCAGCACAATGGCGATGATCGGCTCGGTCACTTCGCCCATCGCCCGCTTGGCCGCCTCTTTCGCCGTGAGCCGGCCTTCCCGCATATGCCGTTCGACGTTCTCCACCACGACAATCGCGTCGTCGACCACAATCCCGATTGCCAAGACCATCCCGAAGAGGGTGATCGTATTGATGGAGAACCCGAGGGCATAGAGACCGATGAATGTGCCGATCAGCGAGACAGGAACGGCCACGGTGGGAATAATGGTGGCGCGCCAAGTCTGAAGAAACAGATACACGACGAATACGACCAGCACCATCGCTTCCAGCAACGTCTTGACTACTTCCTTAATTGAAATCTCAATAAACCGCGTGGTGTCGTATGGTGTGTCATACGACACGCTGGGGGGGAAACTCTTGGCCAGTTCATCCATCTGAGCCCGCGTGCGCCGCACGGTATCGAGTGCATTCGCTCCGGGTGACAAGAACGTCAGAACAAAGGTCGTCGGTTTGCTGTTCCATCGACCTTCGAGGCCATAGGCCTGGGCCCCCAACTCAATACGGGCCACGTCCTTGAGCCGCACCGTCGAACCATCAGGAAGGGCGCGCACAATCAGCTCTTCAAAATCCTTGACCTCGGTCAAGCGACCTTTGGTGATGATGGGGATCGTCAGCTCTGTCCCCTTCGGAGCCGGTTCACGACCGATCGTCCCCGCCGGATAATCACGATTCTGCTCACGGATGATGGCCGTGATATCACTCGGCGTGAGATCCAGCTTGGCCATCAGCAGCGGGTTCAGGATGATCCGCATGCTGTAATTTTGTTGACCAAACACCAGCGCATCCCCGACACCCTTGACGCGCTTCAGATCATCAACGATCCGCAGCGTGGCATAGTTGGAGAGAAAGACGGCATCGTGCCGAGGGTCGGTCGACTTGAGCGCCACCACCAACACAAGATCGGGGGACATCTTTTTGACCGAGATGCCCTGTCGGACGACTTCCGGAGGCAGCTGAGGTTCGGCGAGTTTCTCCCGATTCTGCGTCTGGACTTGAGCAATGTCAGGATTCGTTCCGATTTCGAACGTCAACTTGATCGTGACATGTCCGTCGTTACTGCTGGTCGACTCGTAGTACAGCAGATTGTCGATACCCGGCAGGGTGACTTCGATCGGACGGGCGACGGCTTCCGCCGCGACTTCAGCGCTGGCGCCTGGATAATCCGCATCGATCTGGACCACTGGAGGAGTAATTTCTGGAAACTGCGCGATCGGCAGAAACTGCATGGCCAGCAGTCCCATCACGACCACAAAAATCGACACCACCGAAGCAAAAATCGGCCGATCAATAAAAATGTGCGAAATCACGGTTGTTCCTTATTGAGGACGGGTAGGAGTAGATTCCGTATTGGCGGCAACCCAAGGAACCGCATTCACTGGTGCCCCAGGGCCTATCTGCATGATCCCATTGACGACCACCCGATCGCCGGCATTCAGGCCGTGATCGATGAGCCACTGGTCCCCTTTCCAATCCGACGCCACGACGTCTCGAATCTCGACCTTTTCCTCACGGTTGACCACAAAGACGAACGGGCCCTGTGGACCTTGTAACACCGATCGCTGTGGAACAAGAACCGCATTCGTTTTCGTATCGCCCGTGAATCGGACTTTCACAAATTGCCCTGGGAGGATGATCCGTTTGGGATTCGGAAACGTGATCCGCGTTTGGCGTGTACTGGTTTCCGTCCGCAACCCAGGCTCTAAGAGATCGAGCACGCCTTCCTGGGGATAGACCGTCCCGTCCATGAGTGTCAGCCGGCCTCGCAATTGATAGTCTCCCGGATGAGCAATCAGCTTCGCTTCAATGTCTCGTCGCCGTTTCAGGATGAACGTCTCCGGTACGTTCACCACCACGTACATGGGATCGACTCGATGGATCGTGGTCAAGAGATCGGTTTGAGCCGAGACCAACCGTCCTTCATAGTACCGACTGCGCTCGATAATCCCACTGATCGGCGCGGTGATGAGCGTATTGTCCATGTCGAACTGGGCCTTGATGAGATCAGCCTGCGCCCCTTGCAGTGCCGCATTGGCGGATAACTCTTGCGCGATGGCATCGTCGACATCCTTTTGACTCACCGCCTGCTCCGCCAGCAATGGCTTTACCCTGGCTAAATCCTGTCTGGCCTGGACGCCACGCGCTTCCGCCTGCGCGATCTTGGCCTTGGCACTCGCAACCGCAGCCTTGAAGGGCACCGGATCGATTTGATAGAGGCGATCGCCCTTTTTCACATCGCGGCCTTCAGGATAGAGCACCGCCTTCAAAATCCCAGTGACTTGCGACCGGATCTCGACCGGACGGGAGGCCTCCGCTCGACCGATAAACTCCGGTTCATCAGGAAGAACTTGAGTTTGAACCGTGACGACTTCCACCCGAGGCACCGGCTGCGCCGGCATTGAAGCGGTCTCTTGGTTACAGCCGGCCAGTCCAATTGCACCCAACACCCACAACGTTGCAATATGTGCCTTCAATTGATACCTCTTCTCCATACTACCTACCCTACTTGGCAATCCCTATACATCTTCTTCTCCACACAGGAGAAACAGAGTATTGTACTGAGGAGCATGCAACGGCGGCAAGTCCAAGCCCGATAAGCCTCCTCGCCGAGAGACATCACGGCAATAAACCGGATCGGCGAGAGTACATTGTGCCATCATCCAACGCTCCCGTCACCATGCCACTCCACTGAATCAGTACGACCCGCCTTCGTAATCTCCTCGACCAGACACCTGGTCAAACAGCCGGAGGCCCGTAACTCCACGCCTTGTTGCCAGAGCTGAGTTAACAGCAACTTTCCATCCGCATCAATGAAAGTGACATCGGTCAAATCGATTCGCGTGCATCGCTGCTGATTGTCGAATGTGCGTCGGCAATAGGTCCTGAGCTCTTCGACCCAGGGACCGGCAAGACGCCCTTCAATGATAAGCGAAACTCCGTCCGACGCTCCGTCCCGCTGACTAGTGATCTTTAACATAGGCCCATCTCACAGCAATCTTTCTTGTCGCTTCAACTTAGGGCATATGCGAATTGTGATTGGCGATTCTGCAAGATAACCGGATCGATCACTTCGCCACATTGCACACATCGCCGCAGGAAAGCTGCCGTCTCGCTGATACCAAGCAGAGAATCAAAACCCTCTTCGACAACCATAAGGCCGTTGCATCTGGAACAGCGTACAGAACCAGCAGGATTCTCTACTCCCCTCGGCTTGCGCTCCAAAGATTCTGCCATCGCCATGACGAACCTCCCTCTGCTAAGAATTCACTCTGTGTTGTTACAGCAACTTACGTTCCAGCAGTATTTGATGAAACCCGCATCATCAAAACCGTTGATTGTTTGGAGAAAAGACATTTATCCCCAAGTGATGGCGCGCCTGACAAAGTCAGATGGCCTGCCGACCCCGCGGCACGATGCCGAATGGTCGGCGCATGCCGAGGGGGGATTGAACGCTGTAAGTTTGGGCTGGCTAATGATCCGTCGCATGATGCCCTCCTCTCAGATATTCCAGTTAGGCGGCCCGTTTCACCAGTCGATCCGGGGCTGTCTCACCTCGCTCAAGCCAGCGGGCAACGGCACTGTCCAACGCCCACTTGCCTCCGCCAATAATCACGAGTGCCATGCTCATGGCGATGACCAGCAAGTGATATTCAAACCCTTCGCCTGATTGTTGGCCGAACCAGTTCATGAACAATCCCTGCGGCCAATGCACGATCGTAATCGCGCCGATCATGATGACGATGAAACTGGCAGCGGTGAATCGCGTGAGTAGTCCGGCAATCAAGACGACACTGCCGAATGACTCCCCGATGATCACAAGAAAAGCCACGAGCCATGGCAGGCCCATCTTCTGTGTGAAGAATCCCATCGTCCCCTCGTATCCGAATCCCCCGAACCAGCCGAGTAGCTTCTGCGCGCCATGCGCAGCAATCACACTTCCAAGCCCGATTCTCAGAATCAGACCAGCCCAGGAATCATCTGTCTTAAAAAATGACATGGCACACCTCCTATCTACGATTGATAGGTGAAAGCCGTCGCCGACGTGTGATTGCTCTCACTATCGCCTTCTTGATCAACAACCTTGTCATGACCAGCGGCAAGGTTACGAGTACGCCGTACCATACGCTCCACAGAATCACATCATTCATAACGCCACCTCCATGTGTGTCTTCGTGTGATGCTGGTAAGCCCTAGAGCAAGGGACGTTCCAGATCGCGGCGCCACCGAACTCATCGCCTAACACGTTGAACTCGCCGGGCAGGACCAGCTCGTTTCAGTACGGATCGGTTACGCCACCACCAATGTCACGAAACAGCGGTGACGATGGTTCGTCAGATGCCGAAGGGATTCGGCAGAAGGGGTTGAGCCATCGGGGGCTAGACGGATCGCATGGATGGAAATAGGAGATGGGTCCCGCCACTTCTTCACGATCGCTATTTCTCCTTCACGTGCGGATGGGCAACCGCCCACTCATGCATCGCAAGCAAGATGGGTTCGAGGGACTGTCCGAGCGCCGAAAGGCGGTATTCAACGCGCGGCGGATTTTCCGCAAAATCATGCCGCTCGACCAGACCGTCAGCCTCCAGTTCACGTAACTGCTTCGTCAGCGTCCGATGGGTGATGCCGTTGAGGTCGCGTTGCAACTGGTTAAATCGCCGATCGCCTTTGAGCAACCAATAGATCACCAAGGCCTTCCAACGGCCTGAGATGAGGTCGAGTGTCTGCTCCGTGGGACAACCGATGTTCTTGGCCACTGGCGGTATCCTCCTGGACCGTACTTGAAAGTCGATGAGACGAACCTATACTACCTTTCAACGCGAGAGGAAAGGTCAAGATATCGTATCGAGAAAGGAGCAACCATGAAGAAGATTGCCGACATTCTGCGGTCACACGGGAGTCATTGGGTCGGAGACGGGTTCCCCGTCCGGTCGTTGTTTTCCTACCACCACGGCAGTGCGGACGTCAGCCCGTTCCTGCTGTTTGATTACGCGGGTCCGCATCGGTTCGACCCCACCGACCAGCCGCGAGGCGTGGGGCAACACCCACATCGTGGCTTTGAAACCGTGACGATCGTCTATGACGGTGAAGTGGCCCATCGCGATTCGGCCGGGAACGGGGGGACGATCGGACCAGGCGACGTGCAATGGATGACCGCCGCCCGCGGCATCATCCATGAGGAATTTCATTCGCCGAACTACAGCAAAACAGGTGGTCCATTCCGCATGGTCCAGCTGTGGGTCAATCTGCCGGCCAAGGACAAAATGAGTCCTCCCGGCTACCAGGCGATCACCAGCGCCGACATTCCGGCCGTCTCTTTGGCGAAGGGAACGGCACGGATCATCGCGGGAGAATTTCGCGGTGTCCGTGGACCGGCTCACACGTTCACGCCGGTCAACCTCTGGGATCTGCGCCTCGATCAGGCCGCTGATCTCACGCTTGACCTTCCCGAAGGACACAACGCCATGATTGCGGTGCTTTCCGGCAACGTCATCATCAATGGCACGCAGGCCGCGGGTGAGGCGGAGATCGTTCGGTTTGAGCGCGAGGGGAGTGGCATCACTATCCATGCCGATCACGAGGCGATCCTGCTCATCCTGACAGGCGAGCCTATCGACGAACCCGTGGTCGGCTATGGCCCGTTCGTCATGAACAGTGAGGCGGAAATTCGACAGGCCGCGGACGATTTCAATAAGGGTCGCTTCGGGCAAGTCGGCTGACCGCTCTCATTCGCCCCGTGAGATTGCACTCCTCGGTCTACCGGACTCACGGGGCAACCGGTTCGTGTTTGCGTGTATCACCAATTCCCTCTAGGATAGCTGGCCATGCAAAAAAATCGAATGGAGGCCTTCAGTGATGGCGTGATCGCCATCATCATCACGATCATGGTCCTCGAAATAAAGGTCCCGCACGAGACGACCGTCAACGCGCTGCTGGCGATCGCCCCGGTTTTTCTCAGCTACCTCCTGAGCTTTTTGTACGTCGGCATTTATTGGAACAATCACCATCATCTGCTTCACTCCATCCACAAGGTGAACGGCAAGATCTTGTGGGCAAACCTACACCTGCTGTTTTGGCTCTCGCTTATTCCCTTTGCCTCAGGATGGATGGGAGAAAATCACTTCGAGCCGCTGACGGTCATGCTGTACGGGACCGTGCTGCTGAGCGCCGGGGTTGCATATTATCTGTTAGTAACTACCTTGGCCTCGCTGCACGGCAATGCGTCTCTGTTGTCTCAAGCCGTCGGGGACAAGGCCAAGGAGAAAATTTCGCTGTTGATCTATTTCATATCGATTCCGCTGGCGTATTGGCAGCCATGGCTCTCGCTCGCCGGGTATTTTTTCGTTGCGGTCATGTGGCTGGCCCCTGACTCACGCATCGAACGCCAGCTGGGAAAAACAAGTGAATCAAGAGAATCCCAGGTATTGCGATAAGCCACCGCAAGTCGCAACACTCCCGTGCATATCGTCAGGGCTAGGGTAAGAGACCGATCTGCTGCATGAAGGCATGGTTATCCCACATCAACCACTCCTCATCCATCACGCCGTTCTTCCAATGACCAATGGTGACCATCGACAACTTGAACGACTTTCCCGTCGGAGGAATCGTCTTGCCGTCACCGATCTGCATCGGTTTGGTAAAAGTGCCTTCCATCACTCCCATGACCGACGTCCAGTCACGAGAAGCGATCCGAATCGGATGCTCTTTAATGCGGGTGTCCGGCGCAAAGACGAACATGCCTTTAAGGTCGTCGATGTGTGGTTCGATGCCCCTCGTCGTGCGCCCGTCCGGCCAATGCACGACGATGTCCTTGGCATGACTTCGCCCTAATTGCTCCCACTTCTGGCCACTGTAGACGTTGAAGTCCAGGTCGTCGAAATTCTCGAGGTGGGCCCGTTCCATCCGAGAAGCCTGTTCTACTTCAGCGACTCTCTGATCACTCACACAGCCCTCCACCATGCCACCCAACAGAAATGCAAAAACCCCTATCCACATTCTTTTCTTCATGGTGCCCCTCTCCAGTAAGTTTTGAGTCAGTCCTGTGCGACCCCCTGCGTTCATTGGTAACCCGCGGCAACCTGCAAATCCGCACATGCCGATTTATCGGTCCAATTCGAACATATCGTGCGAATCGGTGACCAAATGCATGCCGACGATACCGGCGGACTGAACATCCCCACTGGCAAGATGAAGCCGATCACCCACGACGGCCCCGGCCAGCCCGTGTCGCGGGATCGGCATCATGGGGAGTTCCGCCCAGGTGTTCGTTACCGGATCATAGGCTTCCAACGCACGGAATGCCGCCATAAGAAGGCCATCCTGATGCTCCCCACCCGCCACATAGATGCGGCCATTGCGAACGCCCCACGCACCTCCGCTGCGCGCGCTCGGCATGCGAGCCTTGACCAGGCCCCATTGGTCGATCGCCGGATCGTATTCTTCGACCACATTCGTGTTGCTGGCAGTGAAGACGAACGCACTCCCCAGTCGACCACCGATGACGTAGATCTTGTTGTTGACGACGCCCACGGCAGCATGATTGCGCGCGGTCGGCATTGAAGCGCGCTCGGACCACGTGTCGGTCTTGGGATCGTATTCTTCCACAGTGTCCACCGACCGATGTGGACGGGTGGGCTGCACCGCCGATTCGCTCGAACCAGGATGCAGAGCCGCCCCGCCGATCACATAGATCTTACCGTTCACCGTGGCGGCCACGGCCGAGCCACGCTTAGATGGCATCGACGCCAAAGCCTTCCAGCTGTCGCCGGCCGGGTCATATTCCCAGACGTTATTGATCGGCACCCAGGCCGGGAGCCCCGACTCAGGCGGCACGAAGCCACCGAACGCATAGAACTTTCCATTGAGCTCTGCGAAGGCGACATGGTGCGCCGGTAATGCCATCGGTTTTTTCTTGGTCCACTTGTCTGTCGCGGGATCGTACTCATACACCAACCCCTGAGGAATCCACCTAGGGCCTAGGCCTCCGAATACAAAGAACTTTCCGCCGGCCGACATGCCGACCAATTCCTCCGAGGGCTCCGGGAATGGAGCCCCCTTGATCCACTTGCCCGACGCTTGCGCCTCTGCCGGAGCGACCATTGCGAGAAGACTCACCATGATCATCGCTATCAGGACTTGCATAACGCTTCTCCTTTCGAACGAATGCCCACTGCATGTCGATTCGTTAGTCTCACTAGCATAGACTTGCCGTTCAATGTGCCCATACGTTTGAGTTCTATTCCGAGAACTTCCATACTGCGACCGCCGATTCTGCAGAATGCCGGATCAATGACCTCTCCACATTTGCATACAACGTCTCACCTGGGTTCATTCACCTGACTTGGCAATTTATGTTCCACTAGAGCTTGATGAGGCCGCGATGATCAAAGCCGTTGAATTAAATGGGCAGCGGCTTTTCAGGGGAAAATGTGAGAAATAGAAAGCATTGAGGAGATCTGCCGAGTTCACGGCACAGTGCCGAAGGGGCGGCACTGTTGAGTTCGGCTCCTTCACTGGCTGGATTGCAGATAATCCGATTGATGGATCGAATCGCACGCAGGTATTGCCGTTTGTTAATCCAGCGTCTGTCGATACCGCTTCACTCCAATCATCAACACCACGACGGCAAACAGCGCGATCTGCCAGAGTTGCAAGACGACCTCTTCAACTCCGTTCCCCTTCAGCATGATCCCTCGCACAATCCTCAGAAAATGGGTGAGTGGCAGCATCTCACCGATCGATTGCGCCCATTGCGGCATACCGCGAAATGGGAACATAAATCCTGACAACAACAGAGACGGCAAAAAGAAAAAGAACGAGAGCTGCATGGCTTGCAGTTGGTTCTGTGCCAAAGTGGAAAACGTGATCCCCATCGCCAAATTCGCCACGATAAAGACCAATGCGGACACAAAGAGCATTGGAATATTGCCTGTTACCGGCACGCTGAACAGAAAATGCGCTGCCAGGAGAATGAGGATGACCTGGATGTAGCCGACCAGAATGTAGGGCAAGACCTTCCCGATCATCACTTCAAACGGCCTCGTCGGCATCGACAGGAGATTCTCCATCGTGCCTCGCTCCCGCTCCCGGGTAATGGCCAGCCCGGTGATCATCACCATCGTCATGGTCAGCACCACTCCCATGAGCCCAGGCACGATGTTGTATTGCGTAATGGCCTCTGGGTTATACCTGGCATGCACGCGCAACTCGATCGGATCGTCGCCACGCGCCATATAGGCCAGTGCTCCTCGCAGATCCTGCTGGAGCGCCGTCGTGACCAACACACGTAACGAGCCGATGGCATTGCTCGTCGCTGCGGGATCGGTTGCATCCGCTTCGACGAGGATTGCCGGGCGTTCACCGCGAAGCACATCCCGCGAGAAATTGGGAGGGATGTTGATGACGAACTGAGCTTCCCCCCGTGCCAATACTTCCTCGGCTTCCTGCTCAGTCCTCACCTCTCGAACAAATTGGAAATAACGGCTGTTGCGAATCGCTTGCAGCAGAGTCCTCCCCTGAGCACCGTAGTCGGCCATCAGCACTGCCGTCGGCAGATGTTTGGGATCAGCATTGATCGCAAAGCCGAAGAGGACAAGCTGGATCAACGGAACACCGATCATCATCCCAAACGTCACGCGGTCGCGGCGCATCTGGATAAATTCCTTCACGACGATGGCCCAGAATCGGGATAGTCCAAATGGCGAATGCGTCTTCATGATGCGAAGTTGTCCGACGACTGTTCCATCAAATGGATGAAGACATCTTCAAGTCCTGCGTCGACCCGATGCCAGTCATAGGGACTGGTGCGATATGCTGCCACTGTCGCTTCGAGCGTACCCTGATCGACGCCACTGACGTGGAGCCGATCTCCAAACGCGACGGCCTGCTGCACCCCGGGCTGACGCCGAAGCTCCACCGCCAATTGATGAAGATTGGGGCCGCTGACCGACCAGGTCGTCAGTCGTGCCTGTTGAATGACATCGGAGACTGTTCCATCGGCGAGCAGCTTTCCATAGGAAATATATGCCAGTCGATGGCAGCGTTCCGCTTCATCCATGTAATGAGTCGTGATCAGAAATGTGAGCCCATCGGCGGCCAACTCGTGAATCTGTTCCCAAAACTCTCGTCTGGCTTTCGGATCGACCCCAGCGGTCGGTTCATCAAGCAACAACAACCGTGGTTGATGGATCAAGCAGGCAGCCAGTGCAAGTCGCTGCTTCCATCCCCCTGAGAGTTGTCCAGCGAGCTGTTCTCTCCGACCAACCAACCCTAACCGTTCGAGACTCCGCTCCACGGCAACTCGTCGATCGGGAACCCCGAACATGCGCGCCACGAAATCCAGATTTTCCGCGATACTCAGATCCTCATAGAAGCTGAAGCGCTGCGTCATATACCCGACAGCGCCTTTGATGGCTTCGCTCTGGCGAATGACGTCATAGCCTAAACAGGTTCCGCTGCCTTCGTCCGCTCGAAGCAGTCCGCACAACATACGAATAAACGTCGTCTTGCCGCTGCCGTTCGGACCGAGAAATCCATAAATCTCTCCGCGACGCACTTGCAGTCCAATATGATCGACCACGGTACGGCCCCCGAACCGCTTGGTCATTCCGCTCACATCGATGGCCAATTCCTGTTTGTCGGCGACGGCCATCATTGAATCCCCTTGAACTGGACGTCCACCGGCTGGCCAGGATGCAGCTTAACCGCCGCAGTCTGCTCGAACAGCACTTCGACTAGGAAGACCAGCTTGTCACGACTACCCTGGCTATAGAGCACCGGCGGGGTATATTCAGCTTTTGGTGATATGTAGCCGACCTTTCCATCGATCGAGCCCTGCACGCCATCCACCATGATCTGTACGGAGTCACCAAGCTTGATCGTCCCAAGCTTCATTTGAGACACAAATGTGCGAACCTTGATGTGGTCAGGAGGCAACAGCACCACGACAGGTCGGCCTGCCGGCACCCATTCACCTTCCCGATATAGGGTGTCAAAGACAAACCCAGTCTTGGGCGCGACTTGATGCTTTTGGGCAAGATCCCACTCTGCTTTGGCCAGCGCTGCCTCCTTTGCTCGAACCTCCGCTTCGGCCGCAGCAACTTGATCCGTGCGAGAGCCTAAGAGCGCTGTATTCAAATCTGCTTCGAGTTGTGAGACCCGCTGCTGGTTTTGATCCCGTACCGATCGGGCCCGGTCTACCTCCACCTCCACCGCGGCACCAGGCACTACCGTGAGCGCTTCCTGACGAGCCACTTCCCGTAGGGACAGCTGCAGCGCCGCTTGGGCTTGTTGTAATTGCGCCCTCAGAGAGGCAAGCTCAGAGGGTCGTTTCCCTTTTCTCCGATCTTCGAGATTCGCCCGTGCTTGACTCAGCTTCCGCTCCGCTTCATCCCTTGCAGCCTTCTCGGATGCTTGCTCCAGTGCAAAGAGTGGATCGCCGGCATTGACCTGTACGCCACGCCGTACCGATAGGGCAGCTAAGGCCCCGCCGTAGGGAGAGGCCACATAGACATACTCTCCCTCCACATAGCCTTGGACCAGATCAGAGGCAGGTTGATTACAGCCAGCCAGGGCACCCCACACCATCATCATGAGTCCGATGGAGAGAAACTGATGTGAAATCCGTCGGCGATCCTTCGAGAGCCTCAGGATGAACGAAGTGGCTCCTGAGTAGACTGATCTGTTCCGTTCGTGCTGAGCCTGTCGAAGCACATCAATGGAGTTGCTTCGCAGCTTGTAACCATCCATCAGGTCACCCCTTCCCTTTGGCAACCAGCGCACCTTCCAAAATGAGACGAATGACGGACGAATAACCCCGCTCTACCGTAAGACCAAGCTCCATGAGCTTAGGTGGATTCATGATGACTTGGACGGCACCCAGCAGAATTTCGATGATGAGGTGGGTCGGGATGTCTGTCCGAATCATGCCGGCTTTTTTGCCGTCTTCGAACAGACCCCCAAAGTAGCGTCGGATCAACTCACGTCGCCGTTGTTCGATAAGCTGAAACAGTTCCGGCGCCTCGCGCCCGAGATCTCTGACAAAGGCCGGTTGAATTTCTGCCGTGTGTCGCTGCAGGCAATTGAGGAACTGATGGAGCGCTACCTCAACATTGGCAGCTAGACCTTTCGCCAACTGCCCGAGATCCGCCTCCACCTCGCTGAATTTGTCCTTCAACACGGCCTCAAGGAGTGTCGTCTTGCTCGGGAAACAGACATACAAGGTCTTCTTGCTGATGCCCAATTCGGCAGCCAGGTCATCCATGCTCACGGAGCGAAAGCCATGTGCGAGAAATTGTCGGCGAGCCACGGCAACCACTCTCCGAACGCTGGCTTGATCGACTGAAGGTTCTTGCTGTTTAGGCTTTCTGGTCGGCATAAGTCATAAGAGATACCACGGAAACTAGTAAAGTGTTATCAGTTTCCTTATGGCCCTGTCAAATCATTCTCCCTGGCAATCATGACCCGCAGATTCCTCAGTCTCCTGAAGAGCTTGAGATACTGGACATTCAGAAGCTGATGCTTTCTCTTCTGAAAACAGAGGAGGATGGGCGTGCTAAACGGTTGGTTGAGTATGAGGATGTGTTTGAGTGACGTATTGCGTCCTCTATATGGAAGAGGCTGCACGTCGAATCAAAAACCTGGAGCGCGCAGGCTCTACTCAGGGCGGGTGATGCCGAATTTCTGCATCTTGGATTGGAGGGTGGTGCGTTTGACGCCCAGCCGAGCAGCAGCGCCGGCGGCGCCCCCGACGACCCATTTGGTTTCTTGCAGGGCACGCAAGATGTGGTCGCGTTCGGCTTCCTCAAGGGCCGTCATGGAAGAGTCCGTCGAGTCGCTCGTGGTCTGCAGCTCACTGATTGGGACTTGTAGGTCGGTTCCTTGCGTGAGGATGGCCGACCGTTCCACCAGGTTTTCCAACTCACGGACATTGCCGGGCCAAGCATAGCGGGAAAGGATCTCCAGTGTCTTGGCCGGCACGGTTTGGATGTTCTTCTTCATGCGCTGGGCGTAGTGCTGGGTGAAATAGCGGACGAGGGTGGGGATATCTTCCCGTCGATCGCGTAAAGGGGGCAGCGCGTCTGGCAAGTCTTTGGCCTGCAGCCCCATCGGCAGCGCACCTTCAAGCTCGCGACCGATCCCTTCTTTGTCGAGAAGGTCCTGGACATTGTCGGCCTCTATCTGAATCCGCCAGACAAAGCATTGATCTTATGCGTCGATGAGAAAAGCCAAATCCAAGCCCTCGATCGGACGCAGCCGGGGCTACCGCTCAAGAAGGGGCGCTGCGGAACGCTGACGCACGATTACAAGCGTAACGGGACGACGACTCTGTTCGCCGCGGTGAGCATGCTTGATGGCAAAGTCATCGGCAACTGTATGCCGCGTCACCGGCATCAGGAGTTCATCCGTTTCCTCAAGAAAATTGACAGCGAAACGCCTGCCGGACTCAATTTGCATCTGATCGTGGATAATTATGGGACCCACAAACATCCGCGAGTGACATCCTGGATTCGGCGTCATCCGCGTTTCCATTTGCACTTCATCCCAACGTCGAGTCCTTGGGTAAACATGGTGGAGCGATGCTTCCATGAGATCAGGGACAAGCGAATTCGGCGAGGTGCCGTTCGGCAACGTACCGGAATTGATCGCCGCCATCGAAGATTACGTGAACAACCACAATCGGAACCCGCGCGTGTTTGTCTGGACTGCATCTGTCGAGAGTATTCTGGCCAAGATTGCCAAATGTAAAGAAGCGTTGGACGCACTACACTAGGTGCCGATCCAGGTGTGGGTCCATTTGAGTATAGATCGAGCACAGAAAACTTCCCCGCTCATCAAGTTTGGGGAGGTATTTACGGCCTCACAAACTGGTTATTCAGCATTCCCTGAACCGCTTTCAGATCTTCTTTACTACCCTTCGTTCCTACTTCGGATTGACCGCTCTTTTTTAACACCTCCATGTCGTCATTGAAGGAGGTCAGAATGTTCTCCATCCGTTCAATGAGATTCTTGCGAACCTGTTTCGACTTTTCTAAATTACCTTTCTCTTCTAGATCCCCTGTTATGCTCTCTTCTTCCACTTTTGCTTTTTGGATTTCATTCATGATCCTGGAGCGCAGACCTTGTTCCTGAGCGGTAAGGTCCTCAAGAAGCTGCGTCCCACCCATCGTCGGTGGTGGATCAGCAATGGCTTGGCTAGCGAACCTCAATGCCGCTTCGATTGCGACACCTCCAGCCGCGACTCCAGATGAAGCCGCTGCTACCTTTGCTGCAGTTTCTAACATCTTCTTCCCTAGGCTTAGGTAAGCCTCCAGCAATTCCCCAGGATGGTTCTCAAAATTTTTCAGGTTCCAGTTCCCAATCCCATCCTTCACGAATACCTTGTTGACCTTCCCTGCTCCGCTCGCATGAACCGTATTGATTCTCGACCAGTAATAATCGCCATAGAGCCGCTCCAAAACCTTCACACGATCCTGAACGCTGATACTGGGAAATCCAGGCCAAAGGTAGCGACGAAACCAATCTCCGGTGCAACCATCAGCAGATGCGCTTAACCAGTCGAACAGATGCACAAAATCGGTCGGTTCAGTATCCTGGAGGTAGGTGCTCAACGCCAATTCCCGTGCATCTCGTCCATCACGGAGGCTCAGTTGTTTCAGAAGCGCATCAGCTCGAGTCCGCAACTGATTTCCCGATTCCGAAGCGAATAAGACAAAATTCATCATTGCGATACGTACTTTACAATTAGGCGTGACCCCCGCCACACTCCCTTCTGCATAATCGGATACCTTTTTACGGATCTTGCTGGCCAATTCCGCCACGTCCAACAATAGTTTTCGAGTGCGCCATTCGTTGATATCCCAATGTTGAACTCTCACTTCTTTATTGTGTTCCCCTAAAAGTCGATCGACATCGCGCAACATGTCTCGGCTATCCGAGAATACCGCCCGTAGCATCAGGCAGTCGGAGTGGGACAGTAGATCGTACCACCCCACAGCATCAAGCCTGTCACACCACCCAATCGGCTCGTTAATAGTTGGAGCCTTCCATGCACTTTCGTCATTGTATGGGAAATATAGGTACAACCCTGCTGTGCCGTTCTCTGGCTCAGACTCCGATTTAGAACAAGCTTCTTTGGTGGACTCATTATTGTTTTGCTTACCGGCGAGGAACGCCTGGACACTGACGGCTTTAAAATATACGTGCGGACAGTCAGCTTTAGTATTATCCTCGGATTGCATGCGACGGGAATCCACATATCCTGGATTCGTAGTAATCAGTGTGACTGTTTTGCTTCCAAGATTTTCAAACCCCTCGTTCGCAGCAATCAGTAGAGTGGCGTTAATTTTATGAACGAGACTGCGCTTTGTTTCTTCAAGATAACCAATAAGTGATGCAAACTGGGTGTCTGATGAATGAGCAAGTGGTCCCTTGTAGACATCCACATCAATCCTCATTGCGCCGGCAGCGCAACCGCAAGAAAGCACCATGCCCAGTGATACTACCTGTTTAGCTATGCGCCCAAATGACATCATCGTGCTTCCGCCTCGCCTTTGAACAGGTTCAACATGACTGCTTCCAACGCCTCGGGCGAAGGGAGGTCATGAATACCAGCTTTCTCAATCTTACGTTTCTCCGCAATGAGCTTCTCGAGCGCAACCGCAACCCGTGCCTGATTAAGTTTCACACGGTATTGCCCGACTGACTCGGCTTCTGCTTGTGCCTTAATCCCTCCAATGCGCTGAAGCGCACTGATCAAGGGCTTCGCATTCGTCGACATCGCCATCACCAAACGTTCTGAAAGCTTAAGCTCTTTGATCCCTTCGGGACCCAGGAGATAAAACTTTGTATCCTTGGCTCCACCGTCTGGACATGGAGTAACATCCGTAGCAGGTGTTTCCCTATCGGTGTATTGCGAAGACCGGCAGTCAGCATCATCACCATGAGTCACACCCTTTGTACACCGAGGGGATTGAAATCGTTTGCGCTTCTCATCAAACTCGATCGACATTCCAAATGGATCCACCTGATAATCGTACAAGGTGCCTGATTCGAACCGGACATCATTGGAAAATGCATTAGCTTGCCCCGTCATCCGAAAACGATAGAGCGAATCTTTCATGACCCGATAAGGCCCGCTTGTCCTATGAACAAATTTGGCCGTCCCTCTGTCGTATTTTCCGTATTTCCCATCCTCATCAATGCGACAGAGATCGAAGACTCGGAGGTAGTAGGTCGTGCGGAATCGGACATCGACATCTTCGTCCTGCGGGCTTACGGTATTAGCAATTTGGTAAGCACGCGGTACATCACAGCCGTTCAATAGAGATAGCTGAACAAAACATAACAGCCCAAGTATCCACAACTTCTTCATCTTCATCTCGGATCTCCCTGGGTGCGCAGTATTCATGAACACTTCTACTGCACCCGCCGATACGCCGCTGCGATAAGCCTGACCAAAGTCTGTTAGCGGCCAGGCGAGCAGGCTCACCCGTCGTGACCTCGACATACTGTTTCAAGTATGCCTCGGTCTCTCAGGCTCCGAATGCCCGCCTCGCCTGGTGTTTCGTCGGTTTCGTCATGAACTGTCATGAACAATGCGGGCTAGTTCTGCTCACTTCTGTGGAGCCCTCTCGACACCTTTTAACTTGATTGTTGCTATGGAAAACATGCCCAAGCATCTGGGATAATGAGTCACTTTACAACTGTCTACTTAGAGCCCTTGTACCTGAATTCAGACGAACCGATCACCCACGCGTTCTCACATCGCTCAGAGGCTCAACGTACCAAGGCGTATGCCTCGCCCCTTCGCTCGCTGCGGCCTTTTGAGCATCCTGACATGACGCTCACTTCAATAACGCAATGGGACATTTCTGGCGTCTTATTGGCACCAACCCAGTTTTTCCGCAGACTGCTAGAGCAAAACCGTCATAATGCAGGTTGCGAACAATAGCACTGATTACGTATTCCGACAATCCCTAACTCTTGACGAAACCTGAGACACATCGAAGACAGGTCTTTAATCGTGCATGCCGTAGGAATACAGCCTCCGTCTCGTGAGTCAACATTCTTGTTGGATCAGTCACACTTTTAATGTCGTTGATGCTCAGGCGCTATTCAAGCCGGGCAATCTCGACTTTCTACATCTTGGCGCATTGCACCCATGCACCGCCAGTTATGTACGGACAACCAGCTCGACGGCATGTACGCAGTTCTGTACACTATTAATGAAGGAGATACTGACAGACAAGAAGCTGATGCTCTCATTTCTGACAGCCCAGGAGGATGAACGGGCTCAGCGTGTGGTTGAGCATGAGGATGTGTTTAAGTGACGTATTGCGTCCTCTATATGGAAGAGGCTGCACGTCGAATCAAAAACCTGGAGCGCGCGGGCTCTACTCAGGACGTGTGATGCCGAATTTCTGCATCTTGGATTGGAGGGTGGTGCGTTTGACGCCCAGCCGAGCAGCAGCGCCGGCGGCGCCCCCGACGACCCATTTGGTTTCTTGCAGGGCACGCAAGATGTGGTCGCGTTCGGCTTCCTCAAGGGCCGTCATGGAAGAGTCCGTCGAGTCGCTCGTGGTCTGCAGCTCACTGATTGGGACTTGTAGGTCGGTTCCTTGCGTGAGGATGGCCGACCGTTCCACCAGGTTTTCCAACTCACGGACATTGCCGGGCCAAGCATAGCGGGAAAGGATCTCCAGTGTCTTGGCCGGCACGGTTTGGATGTTCTTCTTCATGCGCTGGGCGTAGTGCTGGGTGAAATAGCGGACGAGGGTGGGGATATCTTCCCGTCGATCGCGCAAAGGAGGCATCGTGACTGGAAAGACATTGAGCCGATAGTAGAGATCGTCGCGAAACTGTTTCGCCTCTACCATAGCCTTGAGATCCCGATTGGTCGCGGCAATCAGGCGGACATTCACCCGTATCGTCTTGGTACTGCCCAGCCGTTCGAATTCTTGTTCCTGCAGCACACGAAGCAGCTTGGACTGTAGCTCCAACGGGATTTCACCCACTTCATCGAGGAAGATCGTACCCTTATCGGCCAGTTCAAATCGACCGGATTTCTGCGTGATGGCACCGGTAAAGGCCCCTCGTTCGTGGCCAAACAGCTCGCTCTCCAGAAGGCCGGTGGGAATAGCGGCGCAATTCAGCTTGACGAAGGTCCGCTCGCTGCGACCACTCAGGCGATGGATGGCCCGAGCAATGAGCTCCTTGCCTGTTCCGGTTTCCCCTTGAATCAAGACCGTCGAATCTGTCGGTGCCACAACCTCCACTTGTTTCAGCACCTGCTTGAGTGCATCACTATCCCCGATGATGTCCTCAAACCCATGCTCGAGTCGGAGCTCTTCCTCAAGATAGAGCTTCTCCTTGGCTAGCTTATCTTTAAGTTGGGCAATTTCCTGAAAGGCCAGTGCATTCTCCACCGCAACGGCGACGGGGTTCGCCACCTGTTGCAGAAATTCCAGATCGGCTTCGCTATAGGCTTCTTTCTCCAAACTCAGAAATCCGATTGCACCCAACCGCCGTGCCCCGGTCGTCAGCGGCACAAAACAACACGAGCTGGCCCCGTCTTCCTGCATACAGCGCACCACATTGGGCCATCGCGTTTCAAAGGCAATATTCGGCACCAGCAGAGGTCGTTGAGTTTGCCACACCACCCCTGCCGGGGTCTCATCAATGGATTCCTCATGACCTCCGACCAAATCGGCCGGCACATTCGCCTGAACAGTGTGCAACCGCATCATGTCCTTGATTGGGTCATACAAGGAGAGCCCGACGAAATTGACTCGCACCACACGAGGAAGGCGCTGTGCGATCTCTCGAAAGAGCTCGTCGAGGTCTCTATGGGCGGAAATGGCCTGCGCCACTTCCAGTAAGGCGTGATAGCGTTCTGCCAGCGTTTCGCAAAGAGAGATGGGCGATCGGTCCATACAATGAACTAGTATGGACCATCGCCCCATGGCGGCTCAAGAGGTTCCATGCGAGGGGGCGGATCACTGCTGTGGACAGCAAGACCGTCAGACCGTCTGGTGTGTCCCGTCGCAGTACGGGGGTGTCTTGGTCCGCTTGCATTGGCACAACGCCACTTCTTTCGTTTCATCGACTGTAAATTCCAGCGGCTCGAACCCAGTCCCTTCGTGCGACCCATCACAGAACGGTTGATCTCTCGATCGTCCACAGAGGCACCAGTAATACGTTCCTGCTTCCAGGGTCAGGACTGACGGCTCTTTTGCTGCAATGCGTGGTTGTCCCATGAATGCACCTCCCTCTGAATGGTTGAGGCTGGCTTGCGCGGCTGAGTATATCGTTTCAGAACTGACTTCGCACGTCCTCTTTCACGGTTTCCTTCAAGCACTCCCTCCCTTGGAGCGTTCTCAAAACGATACCATGTCTGCAACCTCCCTCGGATACATTAAGCAACATTGTCCCCACGGTTTGTGGTATTTACCTTGCTCCAAATCGACCCTAACTCATCTCATTTATAAAGCGCCTGTGCGTGTAAGAGGGGTGGCCGTGCAACCCAATCCCGTCTTCTTTGACGACCTTGCCATCGTGTTTCTAGCCGCCGTTGTGGGCGGCATACTCGCTCAAATTGCTCGACAACCGCTCATTCTCGGCTACGTCCTGGGTGGTATCGCCATCGGTCCCTTTACCCCGGGGCCGACCATCTCGGAGCCTCGCGCTTTTGAGTTGTTCGCAGACATCGGCGTCATTCTCTTGATGTTCTCGATCGGACTTGAGTTTTCCGTTCAGGACCTCTTGCGCGTCAGATGGGTGGCCCTTGCAGGCGGCCTCCTCGGCATTCTTTTGTCGATCGGATCAGCCGTCGTGATCGGCAGCCTGATCGGGTGGTCGACTACTCAAAGCATCATCATCGGAGCCGTCACGTCCATCGCGAGCACCATGATCCTTGTCCGTCTCCTGATCGATCGAGGAGAACTTCGTTCCATGCATGGACGGGTGATGATCGGCATCGTCCTGGTTGAAGACGTCGCCGTTGTGGCGATGACCGTGTTGATACCGGCCCTCGGAGAGTTTGACTCCGGACGCCTGCTGTTAATCGGTCAGGCATTGGTAAAGGCCGTGCTCATTTTAGTGCCACTGGGCTACCTGGGTGCCAAGGTTATTCCTCACATCCTGACGCATGTGGCCAGAACCCAGAACCAAGAACTCTTCCTATTGGTCACCCTGGCGATCAGCCTTGGAACCGCCGCCGTCACGCAGATGGTCGGACTCTCCCTCGCCTTGGGTGCCTTCCTGGCCGGCTTGATCATCAGTGCATCCGAGTATGCGCATGAAACCTTGGCCCGATTGCTCTCGCTCCGTGACGCGTTCGTCGCACTCTTCTTCGTGACCATCGGCATTCTGATCGACCCACGCATCATTATCGACAATCTTTCCCTCCTTGTGACGATGATCGGCTTGATCGTCATTGGGAAGTTTTTGACTCGTACTGTCGTTGTGAGGCTGTGCGGGTACCCATGGGCGACCTCAACGCTGGTAGGAATCGGCCTCACACAAATCGGTGAATTCTCGTTCGTGTTGATCCAAACCGCACGATCGGCTGGTCAAATCGGCAGTGACGTATACAATGCCACGTTGGCCGCCTCTCTCATCACCATTCTGATCAATGCAGCACTCGTTCGGTATGTTCCTCATTGGATCGGTCGGAGGCGTTTGGCCCATGCCCAGATCGACACGGCGCCCTGGCCCCCGGAAGGTGACACGCTTCACCATCATGTCATCCTGTGCGGATTTGGACGGGTGGGCGGCTCACTTGGGAAAGCGTTGGAAGCGTTCAATCTTCCCTATGTCGTCATCGATCAAAATCCAGATGCGATCCGCCGACTACAGATAAGAGGCATCCCCTGCCTCTATGGCGACTCCTCGCATCGCGAATTGCTGATGAAGGCCGGAACGGCAGACTCGTCTCTGATTATCGTGGCCTTACCTGACATTGAATCCTCTGCTCTCGCGGTGGCCCGCATACGCGATCTCAATGCCAGCGTTCCCATCTTGGCTCGTGTGCATGGCTCAGCAGAAGCAGAACGGCTCACCGCTCTGGGAGTCACTGAGATCATCCAGCCTGAGATTGAGACGTCGGCGACTCTCATCCGACATGCCTTGGCTTGGTTTGGAGTACCGAAGGACCATATTCTGGACTATGTGGAGCGGTACAGGCAGCCCGTGGAAACCACGCGGCACCCGAGCTAATCGGGCAAAATGCTCATGACTCACCATAAGTATGGTCGCCATGGAGGTACGCGTCAAACCCTGGCCTAGCCGCCGTCTCACCTTCACAAGACAGGTCTGTGCTCGAACGTTCGACGATCCCGTGTCATTCGATCCTGATACGAGGCTTTCTATTCCACACGCCGTCTCTTAAGCTTGTGTCCTACCTGGACAATAGCCTCGATGGCTGGTGTCAATTCTCGCCCAAAATCAGTCAAGGCATATTCGACGGTGGGCGGAGAGGTGGGCATCACCTGCCGTGTGAGAATGCCGTCCCGCTCGGGTCGCTTCTGGAATGTGGCACGAAGCCTCAGAAGCGAGTCAGCAGCGCACGAAGCGGATCGTTCAACAGACTACTAGCCGAACAGTTTTGCTGCGACTTCGGCGATGCGCCGGCCCTGATAGCGCGCACCGTCCAGGTCGATCTCACTCGGCCGGCGACTGCCATCGGGTCCGGCAATCGTGGTCGCACCGTACGGGGCTCCGCCCACGATATCCTTGTCGTGCATTTGACCGGCATGCCCATAGTCGAGTCCGACAATCGTCATGCCGAAATGCAGCAGGTTGGCAATGATTGAGAAGAGCGTGGTTTCCTGTCCGCCATGCTGAGTTCCTGTCGAGGTAAAAGCTCCGCCCACTTTGCCATGAAGGGCACCGCGCGCCCACAATCCGCCCCCCTGGTCCAGGAACGCCGCCATCTGTGACGAGATGCGACCGAACCGCGTGCCGGTGCCTACGATGATGGCGTCATAGTGTTCCAACTCGGCGATAGTCGCGACCGGGGCCGTCTGGTCCAGTTTGTAATGCGCCTTCCGGGCGACGGCTTCCGAGACGGTTTCAGGCACCCGTTTGATGTCCACGTCCGCACCGACCGAACGAGCGCCCTCGGCGATGGCGTGTGCCATGGTCTCAATGTGGCCGTAGGATGAATAATACAGAACGAGAATCTTGGGCATGGCTACTCCTTGATGCAATGCGGCGAGCTTTGCGAAGCCTCGCCTGCGGCGATTACAACATGATGATCAACCCACCCGACGAAGCAGTTGGACGTAGTCTCGGCCGGCGACGTTTTTCTCGCCATGGGCGTGAACATGCTGAATGTGGGGGCCGTGGTGATGGCGCTTCTGCTGCGCCTCCATGCTTTCCCAATGCTCGACGAACACGAAGCGACCTGGCGCCCCAGGATCCTCGAACAGGTCATAGCTGATGTTCACCGGGCTCGCGACGCGACGGTTGACCGAAAACGATGCTCACGCTTCAAGAACCGGCCCCACCGCTATCGCTGGTGCATCATTCCACTTCAATCCTCACTGTCGCTTCGGTATTCAGCGCGTCATGATCCTGGCTCGCCGCCACAAGCTTGATCTGGTGTGAGCCGCGCGCGAGTCCCTTGACCACTCCTTTAAACCCCTTTTGATACTCTCCATCCACATAGCAATGGATGTGCGTTGCTTGAACGCCCTTCGACAGCCTATATCGCACTTCAACGGAATCTCCTTTTATCACCGAGCCCTGCGCCGGGCTCACGATCGTGAGTTGGCCGCGATCGCCATCGGCCGTCCAACCGATCGTGCCGCCGCCTAATGACAACAGGCCGATCAGCACTGATATCACAACAACACGAATCATTTTGCACCTCTTTGGTTGATGATTGATTCCTGACTTCGAGTGATCGTATTGCTACAGCGCACCAACGCAAACCGCCGTTCTGCCGACATTCCTCCCAACACGGTCGCCTGGCGCTCGCCTGTCGGAGTCAGCCCGATGCCGGTCCGTCCCGTGTGCCACATGGACACACTCCATTCCGTCTCACCATGGCGAATCAGCCGGATTTGCTGCGTTGGCTCACTCATGTCCCGATCGCACGTCTTATTCCACGCTCCGCTTCCAATGCCTGACCTTCCAACAGATTCTGCCGCTCATCTATCGCGTACGAGCCACCGCCGTCACAACACCTTCATCGCCAAGGCCTGATCAAGATTGACGGCGGCGCTGATGAAGGACAAGTGAGTAAACGCCTGCGGAAAGTTGCCGAGCGCATCACCGCATGGGCCGATCTCCTCCGAATACAGCCCGAGGTGGTTGGCGTGGCCCAACATGCGCTCAAACAACAACCGCGCCTCTCTCAGTTTGGCGCGATCGACACGCCCCGCTCTGGTCAATGCTTCGACCAGCCAAAACGAACATATAGTGAACGAGCCCTCTTCCCCAGCGAGTCCGTCCTCTCCCGTTCCGCTGTCGTAACGGTAGACTAACCCGTCCGACACGAGGCCTCCGTGTTTCGGCGAGCGGTTGATGGCGTCCAGCGTTTTCAGCATTCTCGGATCGTTCGGAGACAGGAAAAACATGAGCGGCATGATGAGATTTGAGGCATCGAGCGCCTCACTGCCGTAGTATTGCACAAAGGCTTGCCGCGTGGAACTCCAGCCCTTCACCATGATCTCCTCATAGATTTGGTCTCTGACCCGAAGCCAGCGCGCGCGATCCGCGGGAAACGACCGCTTGTCGGCCAATCGAAGGCCTCGATCCATGGCAACCCAGCACATCAATTTCGAGTACACGAAATGCCGACGGCCGCCGCGCACTTCCCAGATGCCTTCGTCCGGCTGCTGCCAGTTCTCACAGAGCCAATCAAGCTGTTTCCGGATGCGCGTCCACAGTTCATACCCGATCGGCATCACATGTTTGTTGTACAAATACACTGCGTCGAGGAGCTCACCGTAGATGTCCAGCTGTAGTTGGTTATATGCGCCGTTGCCGATTCGCACCGGTCGGGACCCTCGATAGCCGTCCAAATGATCGAGCGTCTGTTCCGTCAGATCGCGGCCTCCGTCGATGCCGTAAGCGATTTGCAACGATCCATCTGACTCCGCCGCGCGCGCCTCTAACCATCGCATAAAGCTGACCGCTTCGTCGGTAAAGCCGATCCGCAAGAGGCTGTAGAGTGTAAATGCGGCATCCCGAATCCATGTATAGCGATAATCCCAGTTTCGGCCTCCGCCGACGGTCTCCGGCAAGCTGCACGTCGGGGCGGCAATGATGGCACCGGTCGGTTCGAACGTCAGGAGTTTCAGTGTCAGCGCTGAGCGGTACACCATTTCCCGCCAACGACCGGTATAGGTGCATTTGGACAACCAACGGCGCCAATAGTTTACCGTCTGCTCAAAGAGTTCATCGGCTTCACTCGCTGAAGGACAGGGACCGCACCCTTTGTCGGATTGCATGCCCCCGAGCACGAACACCGCCGCCTGCTCCTCATGTAGGACAAAGACCGCCTCCGCCCCGCGATCATCTGCCGTGAGCGGAATATCCGTCGTGAGCCTCAAGCTAAGATCGGCAGAATGGAAACTCGCGCCTTGTGCGGTAATGATCGTGTGATGAGCCGCCCGCGCATAATCAAAGGCGGGATGACATCGCAGGCGAAACTCCATGCTGCCCTGCATCACTCTCACCCGACGAATCAGTGAGTGCCGCCACGCGGAATCGCTCGACAAGCCGGGCGGCATGAAATCTTCGACCTCGGCGATTCCACCCGCCGCGTAGAAGCGGGTCATCAAGATATTCGTGTCCGGCCAGTAGAACTGCTTGGTCCTGACCCCCTCGTGTGTGGAGGCAATCTCAAATCGGCCGCCTTTGTCATGGTCGAGAATGGCTGCGAACACGCTCGGGGAGTCAAAGTGGGGAAAACAGAACCAGTCGATCGAGCCCCCCATGCTGACGAGCGCCGCCGTGCGCATGTTCCCGATGATGCCGTAATTCTGAATAGGGTGATACGTCATCGGTCGCACCTCCTCTGCGTAGGGCCCCAGTGAATCGACGAAGTCCGAACCGACCCTGGAAGAACGGCTTCACGAGCATGGGCAGATGCCACCCAGCGAACACTGTGGAAACGGTCGATGCGCTGTTTCAGGTGAACATCTCCCGCCGCTACAAGCGCTTTTCTTCCAGATCGTACACATCAAACCATACGTAGACCGGACGATGGTTCGGCACGAACTTGGGAATATACTCCTCCAGATACTGCTGTGCTTGGAGGTTCATGTCGCTGAGTCTCATATCACGCAGCCGGTTGTTCCATTTCAACACTTCGTCCGGATCCTTCACCTTGGACCGTTCGGTGATCCATTGAGCGATATCGTCGTCTGTCGCGCCGGTGGCGACCACGTCTTTGAATTGCTCCGGCGTGATGCCGGTGAATGCAAACCATTGACTTGCCAAAGAACAGGGCCAATAACTGTACTCGCCGTGCATGTCCAGGAGGAACGCTCGACACTTATCGACGCACCGCGCCGCAATGATATAGCCACCCAGTTTTTCACGAGGGCTTCGCGGGTAGTCTGTGCGGAGATCTTTGGCCCACTTTCTCACTTTTTCAAGATTGGCATTCATTGCCGAGATCCTCCTATCGATGTCACTCGTGAACCGACCAACGCCCTGACCTGAGCGTGTACCACACTCACCTCACACATCTGTTGCGACACATCGTGATACTACCAAGCAAATCCTTCGCCCGTCTCCGATGAGGCCAGCAGGCTCCGCAGTGAATCTGGCACGTCGGACCAATCCTTGCTTGAATCTGCATGTCACCCGGTGACACGCCGTTCCCCTAAGCCGAGGCGCAGCGCCTCGATGTCTAGCTCCTGTTCCAGCCGGTGCAAGACTTCGTCGCTGATCGTGCCGTTATCACGGAGCCGAATCAAGGCTGATCGCTCAGCCGCTAACGCGGATTCTCTAAGCCGAAGCAGCACATCATTGGTCTTTTGTGCGTAGTCGTGGTCGACAGTCCCATTCGACGCGAATCGCTCCAGCCTCCGGTCATAATGGACCCGCAATTGATCGAGATGGTCGGGCTTCGGCCAGGTCTCATTCTTCAATTCGCTGAGCCGCGCCAGGGCTGCATCGGCTGCATGCCGACGGGCATGCAGCTCCTCTTGTTCTCCTTCCGACCCTTCTGTGATACCGAATCTTCGGATGAGCGGCGCCAAGGTCAAGCCCTGCAACACCAACGTGGCAAGAATCACGGAGAAACTGATCAAAATGATCTCAGCTCGAAAAGGAAACGGCGCCCCGGAGTCGGTCGACATCGGCAAGGCCATCGCGCCGGCGAGCGTGACGATGCCTCGCATCCCGGTCCATGACACCAAAAAGAGCGCCGGCCACGGCGGCATCGGATCGCGCGCGCGAAGCGACGCGCTCAGCCAGCGAGGAATCATCGCGGCCAACGGCACCCATCCCAGCCGCACCAGGATGGCCGTCACGCTGATCAACACACCGCCGAGCATGAGCGATCCCAAGCGATCAGTTGGAACGGCCGCCCGCAACGCGGCAAGCTGGAGTCCAATCAGGATGAAGATCACACCGTTCAACAAAAATATGAGCAAATTCCAGACGGCCCGTCCCTGAATCCTCGTCGCCGGAGCCAGAATCCGGCTGACGTGCTGCCGTAGATAGAGTCCGCCCGCCACACAGGACAGCACGGCGGATGCATGAATCGACTCGCTCAGCACCCACGCCACATAGGGCGCGAGCAATGTGGCGGCGATCTCGGCAAAACTTTCACCGATGACTTGGAGCGCCCATCGCGTGATCAGCCCAACCAGCAACCCGACGGCGATCCCTGCCGCGGCGGCATACAGAAATTGCAAGAGCGTGTCTCCCAAGACAAACGATCCGCTGACGGCTGCGGCCACAGCGGACCGATAGAGCACGAGCGCCGTGGCATCATTCACCAAGCTTTCGCCTTCCAAAATGATCACGATGCGACGCGGCATATTCAGCCGTTTCCCGATAGCCGTTGCGGAGACGGCATCCGGTGGAGACACAATGGCCCCGAGCGCAACCGCTTCAGCCCAACCGAAGCCAAGGAGCAGATGCGCCGCGGCGGCGACGGCCGCGGTGGTCGCCAACACCAGCCCGACGGCCAAGAAGGAGATCGGCCGAATGTTGTGGCGAAAATCCCGGAGCGACGTGAAGTAGGCGGCCGACCACAGAATGGGCGGCAAAAATACCAGAAAGACCAGGTCCGGGTTCAGCGTGACCGTCGGCATGCCGGGGACCATGGCCAGCACCAATCCGCCGATGACGAGTAAAATCGGATAGGGGATGAGAATGTGGCGTGCAATCGTCGTCAGCGCGAGCACGACGGCGAGCAGCAGAATGACGAGTTCAAGTTGATGCAGGTTCTCCATCTAGGCAACGTTCGGCAGATACATCGGTAGGATCAGCCGCTCCACCGGGGCTATTGGTAGTCGAACGACACACCGAGACAATTCCGTCTTCAAGTACGACGCAGCGCTGTCGTGCGGGCGGTGATTCGCAGCCCCACTTCATCGAGATGTTGCAGCAGATCGCCTGGGTCCTGATACACACGATAGGCGCCGGCCCGTTCAAGCTCTTCCCCTCCGTATCCACCGGAAAGGAGACCGATGGACAGTGTGGGGGCTCGTCGCGCAGCCAAGAGATCCCAGGCACTATCCACCAACGTGCCGTCGAGGTCGAACAGGAAGGCTAGCCTACTGTCGCGTCCGCGCCATCACCTTGCCTCAAGAAGCACCATCCGCATAGTGCCGCCCAACCATTCAAGAGTCATTGGGTCTTTCTGCCGATCATCTAAAGCCGCAACGGTTTGATCGGCGACACGACGGCCGCCGGATCGTTCTTCCACAACGACTCATCCGCATCGACATATACTTCGACTTCATTCCCATCCGGATCATGCAAGTACAAACTCTGGCTGACCGTGTGATCGCTCATGCCGTCGATCGTCACTCCGGCTTGTTCCAGCTCGCGCTTCGCGGCCCGGAGTTCATCCAAGCTGTCGCCGACCTTGATCCCGATGTGATAGAGGCCGCGACGCCGTCCTGTGGGGGGACCAGGTGCATCGCCCACCTGAATCAACAGCAACTCATGGTGCGTGCGGCCTGATGTGAGCGCCGCTGCCGCGCCGTTGAAAATCCTTCCGGCCTCTTTGAATCCCAACAGGTCCCGATAGAACACCAGTGCACGCTGCAGATCCTTCACATAGAACACGACATGACCGAGATAGTGCGCCTTCATGTGCTCGACTCCTTCCCGGGCGACGACGTCCGGAGCAGTGCCCTGACTGCCGCATGCGCCAGCACCACATCGGGGCTTCGCTGCAGGGCATCGTAATAGTTCCGACCGAATCCCTCACCCTCTTCCATTGGCATCAGAAGCCGCTGCACAGACGCCAGCAATACCGGGATTGTTTCCCGTGATGCCGCCTCATCCGACTCGCTGAGTTCGTCAAGCTCGGCGATGGATTGAGAAAGCGGACGTAACCAGGCGAACCAGGCATCGTTCAACACCAGCTGCAAGAACTCCCCATTGGAGGGAATCCGTCCGTGTACACGCTCATAGGATACCCGCTCATCGTCGAGCAAGGCTTTATGCAGACGAAGTAACCCGCGAAAAAGATTATCGAGAGCGGCGTCTCTACCCCGGTACTCCGGCATGATCATCTCTCCTCGGTAAAACCATGCTGGGCACCCAGCTGATTTGCTCTCGAACGGGGTCGTCGTCCAGCGAACTGCCCGCATGATCGCAGACACCTGCGCTCTCTGCAAATAGCCCATCCTCCTAGCCCGCATTATTCATGACGGTTCGTCACGAAACCGACAAGACGCCTTGCGAGACGGGCACGCGGAGGCCCGAGGGACCAAGGCGTACTTGAACAGTACGTCGAGGTCGCGAGGGACGAGCCTGCCCGCCTGGCCGCCGCACACGCGCACCCAGGCTTGTCGCAGCAGCGTCTTGGTGGTTGCAGTAGAAGTGTTCATGAATAATGCGGGCTAGCAGGCTGTTGACAAAGCCCGCCAGCGGCGTCCTCGCATCACTCAGAGGCTCAACGTACGGCAGAGAGTACGATTCGCCTCTTCCTTCGCTGCGGCCTTGCTGGACGGCCTTTCTGAACAGCCTGCTGGCCACTCTGCTTCCGTTGGGGATCTTGAATGCTGTGCGTTTTTCGCATGGTGAACGTGTTTATCAACACACTGCTAGGTCAGGATGATCCACGCTCTTCCACATAAGCCCTGCCGCAGGAGTTTGCTCTTTCGTCTTTCGACGACCCCAATACCAGTCCAGCGGCTCACAAGGACCGTCGCGTCATCTATCTCTTTTTAGCGCCACGAGCAGCAGGTCCGCAACGACTCCGCCGGATGCTGGGTTTTGCCCGCTGATCAGTCGGTTGTCTTCAACCGCAAACGGAGCCCACGCCTTCTCGGCCTTCTTGTAGAGCGCTCCTCGTGCGACCAGCTCTGTTTCCGTAAGAAACGGCACGAATTGATCCAGCTCGGCCAGTTTCTCTTCCTCGTTTGAGAAGCCGGTGACCTTCTTGTCCTTAATGAGCAACGATCCGTTTGACAACGTAATGTTCAGCAAACCGACCGCACCGTGACAGACCGATGACACATAGCCGCCGTTCTCATAGATCTTCCGGCTGATCGTCTGGAGTGCCTGATTCTCGGGAAAATCCCAGATCACTCCGTGACCTCCGGCAAAGTAGATCGCCACGTAGTCGTTAGGATTGATCTCACTCGGCTTCAGCGTCGCCCCAAGACGGTTCATGAACTCTTTCTTGTGATACCACTCCCAATCACCAGGATCAGCCATCGCAAGACTATGCGGATCAATCGGGGTATAGCCCCCTTGAGGGCTGACATAGTCGACGTGATAGCCCGCCGCTTCGATTTTCTTCACAAAGTGGACCGCTTCTCCAAGCCATAACCCAGTCGCCCGATTGAGGTTGGGATATTTCTCCACACTCGTCAGCGCAACCAGAATTTTCTGCTCCATGAAGACACCTCGCAAGTATGTGTATCGGGTTCAGCTTTCCGGCAACAGCGGCGTACTCTTCGTGACCATTCTTCCGCTTCAGCATTCACTGCGAAACCAGTCGCCGCCGAGTTCGCGTTGTCCTGCAACATACCATCCTGATCACTTACTACGCGCACCACTTTTCCGCTTCGAAGCGAATACAATGCCTGTTTTCTGCACCTCCTGATACGGGAGGAGCCACACCAACGATTCATCACTGAGATCCCCGACCTGGATGCGATTTCCCCAGGGGTCTCGAAAGTCGCAGCGAAAATCAGGATGGAGCTTCAACTTGTACTTCTTGGTCAGTTTGCGTCGAACCTCTTTGATCTGTCGGGCATCGCGCACCATCAACCCGAAATGTTTGGTGCGATCCGGCTGCAAGGGTTTGACTTCAAAGATGGCCATGAACTGATGTTCGCCCAGCTTGCACCAAGCCGCCCCTTCGCCGCCACGTAACATGGTTAGGCCAAAGACATCCTGGTAGAACTTCACCGCCTTCTTCGCATCCGTCACTTCGATCACGACATGGTTGCAGCCATAGACCTGAACGGCCATTATCCACCTACTTCCCCACCACCGAATCGGTTGCACTCTCCCGGAAGGCCGCCACCAACTGCTCAGGAGGCTGTGCCCCTGAGAGCGCAGACGTTCCGTTGATCACGAAATAGGGAACGCCTCGAATGCCCAACCGATGCCCTGCCGATTCCTCCACGTTCACCTCTTCGACACCCTCATCGCCCGCCAGAAATGTTGAGGCGATTGCTCGATCGAATCCCGCATCAGCAGCGGCTTGTGACAAGGTGTCGATATGCCCGATATCTCCGCCCTCCAGGAAATAACGGCGAAAGAGTATCTCAACCATTTCATCCTGCTTCCCTTGCCGTCCCGCCCACCAAATCAGGCGATGCGCAGCGAATGTGTTGGGCGTGCGCGTCATCCGCTCAAAGGCGAACCGGATCCCTTCGGCAGCACCCGCTGTCGAAACCTGGTCATAGATCGTTCGAGCGGCGGCAGGACTCCCGAACTTCATATCAAGATATTGCCGTCGATCCATTCCGTTGCGTGGCATGGTCGGATTCAATTGAAATGGTTGCCAGCGGACAGTCACAGGCGCACCATCCCAAACCTGTAGCGCCCGCTCAAGCCGCCGCTTGCCCACATAGCACCAGGGACAGATGACATCGGAATAGACATCGAGGCTCAGGGCTCCTTCACTCATGACAAATGCCCCATCTTGCCGGCCTTGTAGTCCTCGAGCGCCTGGACGAGCTCAATCTTGGTGTTCATGACAAACGGGCCATAGCGCGCGATCGGCTCCCTGATCGGCTGGCCGCTCAAGATCAAAAGCAGGCTGCCCTCACGAGCCTCAATGACGACCGACGACCCTCCCCGCTCGCAGACGATCAATTCCGCTTCTCCGGCATCGTTCGAGCCATTTGCCGACACCAGACCTCGCATGACGAAGAAGGACGCAGTATGCCCATCCGGCAAAAGCACCTCTGCACATCCTCCGGCGACCAACTCCAGATCATAAAGTTCAATCGGCGTCACCGTCCGGGCCGGTCCCTTGTAACCCTGGCATGCACCGGCAATGACGCGGAGACGACCTGCCCCTCCCGCTATCTCAATGGTTGGGATCTGGGCCTTCAGAATCGTCTGGTACCTCGGCGCCGACATTTTCTTGTATCGCGGCAGGTTTACCCAGAGTTGGATGGCCTGGAAAGTCCCGCCCTTCTTCGCCCAATCAGCTTCATGCAACTCCTCGTGCACGACCCCGGAGGCTGCCGTCATCCATTGCACATCGCCCGGACCAATCACTCCCGCATTGCCGGAGGAATCGCGATGGGCCACAGATCCCTGATACATCATCGTGACCGTTTCAAACCCTCGGTGAGGATGCTCGCCGACGCCACGTGGATGATCGGTCGGTTCGAACTTCTGCGGCCCCGCATAGTCCAGGAGAAGAAACGGATCAACCGCCTGGTCCAATTCGTTGCTGGGAAATAGATTACGCACCGGGAATCCATCCCCGACCATATGAGATGATCCCGGCCGATAAATTCCGAGCACATCTTTGGCAACCAAGGTGCTTGTCGTCATCATGATGTTCTCCTTACACCATCCTCCGTAACGCCTCCGAAAGGGTGATCGTCCCGCGTACGAGCTTATAAGGCATCTCATACCCGACCGCCCCTGTCGAAAACGCGGTGTACATTTCTTCGAATAGCTTCGCCGCCTCATCGGAAAACCCAAACGACTTAAAGGTTGGAATGACAGCACTGAGTGGTGCATGTTGAGCCGTCACGGCCTTCCCCAAGACCTGACCAAGCATAGTCGCCACCTGCTCCGGGCTATACTCCTCCGGGCCTGCCAACTCCACGATCTGCTTATCTCGCCCACCTGCTATCAGTCGTTCCGCACCGATTCTCCCAATGTCCCTGGTCGAAATCATGGGGATCTGTACCTGAGGGGCGATGAAGGTCGGCAAGACCCCCTGCGCCTTTGCCGCCCCGATGACGGGCGCCCAATTTTCCATAAAGTACGGTGGTCGCAAGATCGTGAGATGTGTCACGGCCCCCGTCAGTTTCCCCTCACCATAATGAACGGCTCTGATGGGACCAGTCCCACTCGGTAACTGCCCACCGACGGAAGAGAGATACACCACATGGCCGACCCCACTTTTCGCAACTGCCTCAGCGGCGCGATCCATGCGGGCCTGTTGGTCCGACAACCAGGCTGTTGCCCCATAATTCGGGGGCACCATCAGATAGATGCCTGTGGCTCCCTCAAAGGCCTTGGTCAAGGCCGGCACATCATCTAACGAGGCGACCGCAACATCTGCGCCTTTTGCCTTCCATCCAGCTCCCTTGTCAGCCGAACGGACGATAATCCGCACCGACTGCTTCCTATTCAGCAATGTTTCCACAACTGCTGATCCTGTATTCCCTGTTGCACCAAGCACGACAAACATCGTGAGCCTCCCCTTCTCGTTTCGTATTAACGCAATCTATCCGCCCTGTGCGGTAAATCTGTCACGCTACTCGTCAGGCCTTTCACCACAACCACCTGAACAGAGGCACCATGAGTCTTCACTCTCGCAATAGGCATTCCAGTTTGCCTCCGTTACCAGAACGGTCTCAATCCTGTTGTAACTCATAGATTTTTGTTGGGTGCGTCCAACAATTGGACAGAAAAGAGGATGATCACGAGTGGCGATAGACCGGCACCGTGCCGAATAGTCGGCTCCGGTCTGCTAGGCTTAGCCTAGCCTTAATTGGGAGGCACGAATGACCGCTCCACATACTCGCATCGGGCTTCGATCTCTCATTCTCATCCTGCCAGTGGTGATCACTGCTCATTCCGCACTTGCCTCAGATGAGCACTCACGACCCTCCCGGGTCGGTTCCGTGAGAATGTCCATCTCCACGTATGAACGGATTCCGATCGCCACCCTACTGGCGCATCCGGATCGCTATCAGATGAGGGACGTACGAATCACTGGGACCATCCTCGCGATTCAGACCGAGACCGTCCCGAATCGGATGATCTGTGGAAGCCCCCACGAACGGACGGCGCTGACCTTGGAGGATGACAGTGGGCAGATCGAGGTGATTGATCAAGGCGCCTGCGGGAAGAATGTGGGGGCGTTGAAGGCGCCTATGATGAAGGCAGGGGAACAGGTTGATCTGCTTGTCCAGATTATGGTGACGAAGAATCCAGAGTCCAGAGAAACACTATTGGAAGCAACGATACGGTTCCTGGACCCTGTGCGATACTAAATGTTTTGTCGTGGTGGATGGTCACTCCCAGCCGCTGACTTCGTAGCCCTTGTCCTTCAAACACTTCGTGACGGCATCCGCATAGGGAGGATCCGGTTCCAGCGGTTTGAACGTGCCACCGAGTAATCCGACTGTGAACCCGATGGCACTGCCGGCGGCAGCCCCAATCGCGATGCCAGGCAATCCTCCGACCACTCCAGCCGAAGCCCCGACCGCACCGCCAAGTGTCAGACCCAACACCGCCCCTGTTGCCGCATTGGTGCTTTGGTTGGTCCCATGCTGCAGTCCAGAGTTGTCAGCTCGCTGTAGGCAGGAGTCGATCTCCAGCTGAGCCACTTGCCTGCCGTACATATGTAGTTGCTTATTGGATCGTAAGATCGGCTGCGGCCCGGCACAGGCGATGAGGCTGATAAGGAGGGCACACACCACTAGCCATTTCCAGGCCCGATTGAACAAGACAATCCCTCCGAGGCTGTTTCAACCTGCTCCTCACTTCTCACCCTTCAAGAAAAATGTCGAGATTATTTCAATTGTGGACACCGAGCGTCAGCAGCCCGAATGCCCCAGGATGTGCTTCGACAAGCTCAGCACGAACGAAAGACAGAGAGCCATACAACAAAGGAGGTTCCTGCTGCGTGCAGTGTCCGATCAGATTCCCCATTCCACTTGCGCCCCCTTCGATCGGGCACTGAGGTTGTTTCCATTGCGCGCATCCAACGAGGGCCTTCTGAGGCCCCGTGTTGGGCGAGCACCGTGACAAGACAACAGGATCTGACGTCCTTCATTGAATGCTTACGGAAGCCTCTTCCTTGCTCTTGCCATGGGTGTGTCTTCGACCAGCCTACAGCTGCACCGGACGACCTCCGGAAGGCGCCCGGAGTCGGAGTCTTAATGATGACTGACGGAAATCATCCGACGCTGTCGCGACTTGAAGACAAATCAACTCTGCCTGCGCGTTTCTCCCGATCAAAAGAGATACACGAGATCGAGTGAGAGGGTCGGCTGGTAACTCGTCGCCCGATCACCAAGCTGAAAGACATTATGATCGGACTTGTCATAGCGGTATTCAAGCCTCGTCCTCACCGAGGAAAACGGCCGATACTCAAGTGTGGCGGTAACTTCCCATAGGGTCTGCGCGATGGCCGGCGACGGTGCTCCCGATGTAGCGCCGAAGCACACGTTGGTCCTCTGATGATAGTCTGTCGTTCCCTGACAGGTCACCAAACCTCCCGCGTCTTCGAAAATCTCCCCGCGTAAACGGATGCCCCATTTGTTCGTGAAGTCGTGAAACAGATAGGCGGCCACCCCCTCCCAACGCGCATTTTTCCCTGAACTGATCGCGCTGCTGTTGGACTGATTAGCGTAGTACGCCTCAACAACCGCCCATGTCTGCTCGGCAAACTGCCAGCTCACATACCCGCCGGTCAGCATGAGCATCCCTCCCGGCGTACCGGGCGCACCAGTCCTCGGCCCGATCAACCCATAGAGCAAGGCTTTCACCTTTTCAGATGGAGAAACCATCAACATATACTCTACCAACGGATCGTGATGCATATCTCCTTGAATCGAGTTGATATAGGAGATTGCCCTCACTGACAGCGTGACCTGTTTATTGAACTCGTACGTAGCCGAGATACCGCGCGTCGTGAAGGGCTGGCCCAAATATAAATAGGACCGTGAGTAATTTGGACTGTACGGATTCCCCACCTGCTCATAGCCGACCAAAGCGTTGAACTGGCCGACCTGCAGGTCAAGCCCACGACCGATTGGAACGATGTATTGACCATAGAATTCTTGAAAGTCCGCCCAGGGCCCCAGATTCACCCCGCCGATGTCACTCGAATTGCGTCCCGCATTGAATTTAACGCGAAAGCCGAGCCGATCGAGAGCAGAACCACCACCGTTCGCTGTCCGCTCCAGCACAAACTGGGCCACGTTCGGTCGAAACTTATTGGAGTTTACGTCAAAAATGCGGAGTTGATTGATACGGTTGGACGGGTTATTGAAATTCTGCGTATACGAGCCTTGAAGGTAGCCATTGAAGCGCAGCCTCAAAACTTCAGACAGCAGCCGCCGCACTGTCATCTTCTCCGCTTCTCTGGGAATAGGCTCGAACTGATGAACAACAGGACTCGGTTTTTCTTCAGCCCCGGCATCTGTGCCGAGAAGCGATCCAACCGTGAGAATCAGAGCAACAAGGGCTAGACCTGAATAACGGAGCTCACGGTGATTCCTGGATCCAGGCAGCATAATTCTCTTCTACTCCCTACTAAGGAAACGATGCAACAATCTCACTCCAGTTCCTAGCTCTTTGCAGTGCGATCTGACTGGTAATGGATGACATTCTGTCGGTCGGCAATCTCTTATCTACTCACAAGACAAATTGTGCACCGCTCGAAGTGGGGCCAGCAATGATCATTACCCTCTCTCTCGAATCTCGTGCAACATAGCACGTGAGCAAGATACGTTCGGCTTTGCCGGCGACAATCTTGGTTGCAGATTCCTCTGCTTTCGCTTTTCGCGGGAGGGCCTCCACCGCCTTCCTGCTCTTTTCTACCTGCTCGCCATCCTCTACTTCCAAGATCCCCGCGAACCATCCCCCGGCTTATGCGAAGCAGCTCTTGCATCAACCCCGTATCGTCACAGAGGCACTATTCTTCCAATTCCCCATTCATCGGACTATGGAGACTGTTTCAAATTTCAAGGGCGATAGAGGAAGGATGGCGCAGATGCCCATGGGCTTCCAGCGACGTCGCAAAGCCGAAACTTGTCCGTGGGCGCTTGTTCAGCCGATGGTGTTCAACTCACGCGGAGTGGAACCGGACAGATCCATCCCCTTGGACAAATACTGGCGCGGCAGGTCGTTGGCATTCTCCTTGGTTCTTCGTTGCCAGGGGCTGTGCGGATCGGCAAAGAACACCTAGATTGAGAGGCTATGTGCAAACCGCTCGTGTTCTGCCGTCTTTTGACTTCGATTGTCGCTCAGTGCTTTCCACTGCAAGGAGGGCGGCAATCGGCGTAATGGTAGGGAACTGACCTCATCGGTCCTTCTCCCGCGAGCGAGGTCAGCGTGACTCGCGCCCCAACCGCATAGATGGATGGGATTGAGAGGTGTTACTCCATACCATGATGGATACACACGCCGGAGGCGTTCGGCAATCTGCCCCTCGTCAGATGTGTCTTGATGGACTGCCGCAACCACAGATCAAGGACTTTCCATGTGCAGCAGCGGTGATGAGCTCGGATAGTCGCAATGGCGCTTCGCTGGACGGCCCTCGGAACACGTCCCACCATTCACGCCATTGTTCGGAGTGAGTGGCCATGGCACGGCCTAGACTCAGGCCCTTACGTTCTTCAGCGCTCAGATGTCTGCATGATCTCGCTCGCATGGCAACACCGTAGCTGATCTGGGCTTGCGGTGGTTGGAGTTGGATTGAGCACCCAAAGAGGCTACAACCCCGCAGAGTGAATTCCCTTTTCACCTTGGCTCTCACTCAGGGACAAAGATTCTCCGCTGTCATTTCCCACACAGAATGTTCGTTCTTCTGCAGGATGATGTCCCATGGCGCCGCCATAATAGGAAAAGCCTGCCATTTCCAATTCTCGGGTATTCCAAATATGAAGACACTGCGCGAGAAGGTGCGGCACCACCCTCGGTGCTCCACCAAGCATTTCCGTGGTGGCGCTGTCGGTCGTTCCGACGACGACGAGTTTGTTGCCTCTCTGCAACATGCTAGGCTCCGGAGAACCGTTGAAGGCGATGGCATACCAGAATGAGTCTCCTCGTTCGCCACTCTTAGAAGCGTATACCGAACGGCCCTCGACAGGTTGTTCCTCGACAAGAAGGACGATGCCTTTCGGCTTCCGAACAACTCCTATGATTTCCCCTCCTAATTCGACTTTGTGTGGAACAAAGCCGGCATTCGACGAACGATAGGTCTGTCTCTGCCAAGCCTCGACATCAAAGGTATTGGTTTCGACGTTTCTCATAACTTCTGGAGGGAACATCGGTGTAATTGTACAGGCCTCCAGCAATACCCAGATTGCAACCAGTCCGATCATAGGCATGGCGAATTTTCTCCTTATGCTGAGCGCTCCAAAACAATGGCCGGAAAGAGCGCAGAGAATATCGTCATCATTGGTCTTCATCTTCTTTGATCCGTAAAAAAACATATCACTCAAACATGAATGTTCCATGATGAGAGCATGAAGAAATCTTCAGCATAAATATGGGGTACCGTCATGGTCCTTCGCGCAGACAGCGAGCACGAGTGCCCACCTGTCCGGTCTGTGCCCCCTCACTGCCATCCCGTCACTTCATATCCTTTCTCTTGCAAACACCGATTAACGAAATTGGTGTAGGCGTGGTTGGGCTGGGAAGGACCAACCGCAGCGGAAAATAATCCCATCAGGAGGCCCCAGACCGCTCCGCTGGCCGCCCCGATCATCGAGCCTCGCCCGACCGCTCCTGAAATCGCTCCCCCCAGGGCTCCGCTGGCAGCACCGACTCCGGCTCCGACCGCAGTACCCGTCGCGACACGCCCTGCCGTGCCACCGTTTCTTTCGTCCGCACCGGCGGATTCCGCCGACTGTTTGCAAGCCTCGATATCTTGCTCGGCGGCTTCCTTCCCCACTGATTGCAACTGCGCGTTCGGATAGAGGACCGGACGCGCACTTGAACAGGCCGTAGTCATCAGCAATGCCACCACCGCACCAATCCTGATCCCTTTCATGCCTTCACCGGTCCTTTCTCGCCTTGTGGCATTAGTCGAGCCCATAGCCACTCCGCAGTGACTCCTTTTACATGCAGACGTTTATGCCGAGCCCCCGCCCCAGCTTGAATTCGCACATGTGTGCGTGGAACGGCACAGCAGCCGGCGATAAAACGGATCAGTTCATTATTGGCATCGCCATCATGAGGAGGAGCCGCCACGCGAATCTTGAGCGCGTCGCCGTGGATTCCGACACATTCAGTTCGAGCGGCCTTGGGTTGGACATGCACCATGAGGACCGCCCCACCCTCACTGTCTCTCACGATGGCATGGTGGGGAGTCACGGGAACGGGGACTGTCAAAAGATGGCTTTGACGAGTTCGAGTATCGCCCGCTGCATATCAGTATCATCGGTAATCGGACGGGCAACGGCCACGTCACAAGCTCTCGCCGGTGGGACCCCCTGCTTGATCAAGGTCCCGGCATAGATCAAGAGCCTGGTACTGACTCCTTCCTCAAGGCCGTGATTTCTGAGATTGCGGACTTTTTGCCCGAGCTTGACGAGATTGCCCGCCATCACGGCGTCCACTCCGGCTTCACGCTGGATCACCCGCGATTCAATGTCCGGAGCGGGGTAATCGAATTCGATCGCCATGAATCGCTGCTTCGTACTTTGCTTCAAATCTTTGAGGACGCTTTGATACCCAGGATTGTAGGAGATCACCAGCATGAATTCGTCGGCAGCCTCCACAATCTGCCCCTTCTTTTCGATGGGGAGTACCCGACGGTCATCGCTCAGGGGATGGATAATGACGGTCGTATCCTTCCTGGCTTCGACCACCTCATCGAGATACACAATGGCCCCCTGTTTCACCCCGACCGTCAAGGGCCCGTCCATCCAAACCGTCTCCTGCCCCTTGAGGAGATACCGACCGACCAAGTCTGAGGCCGTCAGATCTTCATGACAGGCAACCGTGATCAGCGGTCGGCCGAGTTTGTACGCCATGTACTGCACAAACCTGCTCTTCCCGCAACCGGTCGGCCCCTTGAGCATCACAGGCAGTTTGCGCTCAGCCGCGATGGTAAACAGACCTACCTCCTCACAGACTTCGGCATAAAACGGCTCCTGCCTGATCCGATACTGCGCCACATCGATTTCGCGTACCTGTTGCATGACTCCACTGCCCTTGTATGGAGAACGACCGGAAACCACCAGAATCACAGCCGGTGAAATACCCATCACCATAAACGGAACAAAGTACCAAGATCAAGCAAGGGGCGATCGGCGGGGGAAAACGAACCGGTGAAGTCCGTCACGGCATCGTAAGGATTATCGATTGCATAGCCACAATTCTGCATGTAGGGATGCATACCGTACTGCAGGGTAAACACCTTCTGTCCTTGACCAACTGCACGAATATCCCTGCGGGATGCACAAAAAGGCCGTCATACAAGAGAAGAGGCGAATCGCAAGCTGTTGTCATCCGCCCACCCATTGCCTGTACGAACAGGCGTTTGCCCAGGAGGATTGAAGATTCAAGATCCCAAGCAAAGGAGTTCCCTGTTGCAATGGAAGAGGGTATAAGGATGGAGAATGCGAAAATCACTTCACGGGGGCGCCCGCACAGCAGTACATAGTGCGTCACGCAATACAGTAAAATCCGGAGAACCTACACCGCTGGTGAATCATCAACCTACAAACGAAGGAGACCTGAGAAACGGTTCTGAGCAAAGTATAAGTGCTGTCTGCGTCGCGTTTCGCCGGAAGACGTTGCGTCTGCTGGATCGTCGAGCTCACGACCTACAGTGCTACCCAGCTGGCATAACCAGAAAACATTGGCTATGGTAGAGCCCGACTCAAGAACCGACGATACGGTTAGGATGAGAAGCGAAACCGGACGCACCGAGGCCCGTGCATGAGCGAAGAGAATCAAACGACTCGACCACAAGGCGACACTGATCCGCAGGAAACGCGCGAGTGGCTGGACTCGCTTGAGTACGTCCTGCAGCAACACGGTGTCGAGCGGTCGACCTATCTGTTCGAACGGCTTCGTGACCGGCTCGGCGAGCGTGGTGCGCCGGTCTCTGAACCGTTCAACACCCCCTACGTCAATACGATCCCCGCCTCTCGGCAACCGCTTTATCCAGGCAACCTCGAAATCGAGCGGCGGATCCGCAGTATGATCCGTTGGAATGCGATGGCGATGGTCGTCAAGGCCAACAAGCAACATCCCGGCATCGGCGGACACATTTCCACCTTTGCTTCAGCGGCCACCCTGTACGAAGTGGCCATGCAGCATTTCCTCCACGGCAAAGATGCTCCTCAGAGGGGCGATCATGTCTACTTTCAAGGGCATTCCGCACCGGGGATCTACGCACGCAGCTTCGTCGAGGGCCGCCTCCCGGAGGACGCGCTGCATCGTTTCCGGGCCGAGCTGTCCGCCGACGGACAGGGTTTGTCGTCATATCCGCACCCCTGGCTACACCCCGACTATTGGGAGTTTCCCACCGTCTCGATGGGCCTGGGACCGATCCTGTCGATCTACCAGGCACGCTTCAACCGCTACTTGCATGACCGTGGTCTGAAGGACACGAGCCAGCAACGAGTGTGGGCGTTCGTCGGCGACGGCGAAACCGACGAGCCGGAAAGTCTCGGCGCACTCTCACTCGCCTCCCGGGAGCGACTCGATAATCTCACTTGGGTCGTCAACTGCAATCTCCAGCGTCTTGACGGGCCCGTACGCGGCAACGGCAAGGTCATCCAAGAATTGGAACGCGTCTTCCGCGGCGCCGGCTGGCACGTCATCAAGGTGATCTGGGGCAGTGACTGGGATCCGTTGCTGGCGAAAGACAGCGAAGGCCTGCTCATCAAGCGGATGGGCGAGGTCGTAGACGGCTGGTATCAAAAGTATGTGGTGGAAGGCGGCGCCTTCGCACGGCAGCATTTCTTCGGCGTCGATCCGCGGCTGCTCAAGCTGGTGGAGAGCTATTCCGACGAACAAATCCATAAGTTGCTGCGGGGCGGACATGATCCACGAAAACTCTACGCCGCCTACAAAGCCGCCGTAGAGCACAAGGGGCAGCCGACCGTGATCCTGGCGAAGACAATCAAGGGCTACGGCCTGGGTGAAGCGGGCGAGGGGCGCAACATCACTCATCAACAGAAAAAGATGAACGAACAGGAACTGCGTGAGTTCCGCACGAGGTTCAGCGTCCCGGTGCCGGACGACCAGCTGACCTCGACACCGTTCTACCGGCCGCCGGCCGACAGTCCCGAAGCGGCATACCTCGCAGACCGGATCAAGGCGATGGGCGGGGCCATCCCTGAGCGGCGCGTGAATGTCGAACCGCTCGAAACACCGGCGCTCGTCCAGTTCAAGGAGTTTCTCGAAGGATCAGGCGATCGCCCGGTCTCAACCACGATGGGGTTCGCCCGTATGCTGAGCCGCCTGCTCGGCATCAAGGAATTCGGAAAGTATCTCGTGCCGATCGTTCCCGACGAAGCGCGCACGTTCGGACTTGAGGCGCTCTTCCGACAATACGGCATCTACTCGCACACCGGACAGCTGTATGAGCCGGTGGACAAAAGTTCCCTGCTGTACTATCTCGAAGCGAAAAACGGACAAATTCTTGAGGAAGGCATTACCGAGGCTGGCGCCATGTCCTCGTATATCGCGGCGGGCACCGCTTACGCGACGCACGCCGTCAACATGATCCCATTCTATGTGTTCTACTCGATGTTCGGGTTTCAGCGGATTGGCGATTTGATGTGGGCTGCCTGCGACATGCGCACGCGCGGCTTTCTGTTGGGGGCCACTGCGGGACGGACGACGTTGGAGGGAGAAGGCCTGCAGCATCAGGACGGACAGAGTCACCTCCTCGCGTCCACTTACCCGACGATTGCGGCCTATGATCCGGCCTTCATGTTTGAACTGGCCGTCATTCTCCAGGACGGACTGAAGAAGATGTACCGTGATCAGCAGGACCTGTTCTATTACATTACGCTGTACAATGAATCCTACCCGATGCCGGCCATGCCGCCGGATGCGGAGGAAGGCATTCGCGAGGGCCTGTACCGTTTCAGAACCGCACCGGAACAGGCCAGGCACCGGGCGCATCTCCTGGCGAGCGGTCCGCTGGTGAACGAAGCAGTGCGCGCACAGGATCTGTTGTTGCGCTATGGGGTTGCAGCCGATGTATGGAGTGTGACGAGCTATAAACAACTGAGAATGCGCACGCTCGAAGCCGAACGCTGGAATCTGCTTCACCCGGAAGCGGTACCGCGTGCGAGCTTCCTGCAGCAGACGATCAAGCAGTTTGACGGCCCCTGCGTAGCGGTAAGCGACTATGTCCGCCTTGTTCCGCAGCAAATTGCGCCCTGGATTCCCGGCGGCCTGCTCACCTTGGGAACGGACGGCTTTGGCCGGAGCGACAACCGCAACGCGTTGCGGCGTTTTTTCGAAGTCGATGCCGAACATCTGGTCGTGGCGGCGCTCTACGCCCTGTTTCAGCGGGGAGCCGTCGACGCAAACCTGGTCACGCAGGCTGTACGTGATCTTGGCGTCTCCACTGACGATGAAGCCCCGTGGCGCCGGTGACCGGGACCGGCATTGCCATAATCAAAGGATAGGCCATGAAAGTCGAACTGCCGTTTCTTGCGGAAGGTGTCGAAGGCGGTGATGTCGTTCAAATCTTGGTGCACGAGGGCGAGCAGGTGAGCATAGGGCAATCGCTGATCGAGATCGAGACTGAAAAGGCCACTGTACCTGTGCCGTCCCCGGCCGCCGGAACCGTCACGCGCCTGTTCGTACGGCAAAGCGATCACGTGACGGTCGGACAGGCGCTCATCGAGCTGGACGGATCCGCGGGTGAAACATTGAAGGCAACACCCTCGCCGCCGGAAAGACAGGCGAACAGACCAGTCCCGCAGCCGTCGCATACCGTGGCACCTAAACAGGCCGGACCAGCGGCGCCGCCGCCGGAACCGGCACAGCAGGCGCTGGACCAGAACCCTGTCGCAGCACATCCGCCGTCCGCAGATGCCACGATCCCCGCGCCTCCGTCGGTCCGCCGGCTCGCGCGAGAATTGGGCGTACATCTTTCACAGGTCAAAGGTTCGGAAGCCGGCGGACGGATCACCGCCGAAGATGTGAAAGCCTTTGTACGGGAACGGACTAGCCGCAGCGCTGCACCGGATGCGGGCGGCCATCTCTTTTCCACGGTATATGGAGCCGAACGGCGCGAGCCGCTTCCGTCGATCCGGCGGAAGATCGCCGCGAATATGACGCAAGCCTGGACAACTATTCCGCACGTTCATCAATTCCAGGATGCCGACATCACGGATCTCATGGCCCTGCATAAGCGCTATGCGCCGGAGTTTAAGAAGAAAGGCGCGACGCTGACGGTGACCAGTCTCTTCCTGAAAGCGGTAGTCCATGCGCTCAAGCTGTACCCGCAGCTGAACGCGACCATCGACCTCACCAACGGCGAAGTGATCTACAAGGACTATTACAATATCGGCGTGGCCGTCGACACCCCGGCTGGCCTGATCGTGCCGGTGGTTCACCAGGTGGACCAGAAGGACCTTCTGCAAATTTCTCTGGAGCTAGCTGATCTTGCCGAGCGAACCCGCAATCGAGAGATTAAACTGGAAGAGTTGCGTGGAGCGACGTTCACGCTCACCAATATGGGAGGGATCGGCGCCGGGCCGTTTCTGCCGATCATCAATCCGCCGCAAGTCGGCATTCTCGGCGTCGGCAAGGCGAAGATGACACCGGTGTACCGCGACGGCCAATTCGTGCCGCGCCGAGTACTGCGATTGTGCGTGGCCTATGACCATCGCCTGGTGGATGGAGCAATCGGTGCGCGCTTTACCAACGAGATCGTCAAAGTGCTGGAAGACTTTCAGGGAATGTTTTTAGGACTGTAGGGTGACAGGACAGTGAGCCGCCCAGCGGTGCTTGCCCGGCATTCTCTAGATGAGGAATGGATGGCTCCCTCTCAATATGACGTAGCGGTAATCGGCGCGGGGCCGGGCGGCTATGCCGCCGCGTTCCACGCGGCAGACCTGGGCTTGCACACCGCTCTGATCGACGAAGATCCACAACTGGGCGGGACATGTTTACTGCGCGGCTGCATTCCCTCCAAAGCCTTGCTGCACGCCGCCCGCTTGCTCACCGACGCGGAAGAGGCAACCGCCTGGGGTATTCATTTCGACAAGCCGCGCGTAGACCTGGAGGCATTTCGCAGCCGCGTGCAGACGATCATCGGGAAACTCACGAAAGGAGTACAGACACTCGCAGGCAGCCGCAAGATCGATGTCATCCACGCGCGGGCATCGATCAAGGATGCGACGACCCTGCGGCTTACCGGCCCCGGCGCTCCGCCCGAACTCTCGTTCGCTCACGCAATCCTCGCACCAGGCTCCAGACCTGTGGTTCCGGCTTCACTGCAGCTCAGTGATCCGCGCATGATGGATTCTACAAGCGCGCTCCAATTGGCGGATATTCCCGCGCGACTGCTGGTCATCGGCGGCGGATACATCGGCCTTGAGTTAGGAACGGTCTACCAGGCCCTTGGCGCAGAGGTGACCGTGGTCGAGGCACTGCCACGCCTGTTGAATGCTGTCGATGCGGATCTCGTGCGGCCGCTCCACCAGCGCATGCAACGCCGGTTCAAAGCAATCCGATTGGATACCATCGTCGAAAAACTGGACGCCCAGAAAGAGGGTCTTGTTGCGACGTTCACGGATACCCAGGAGACCAGCACCGGCATCTTCGACCGCGTGCTGGTTGCCGTGGGGCGCAAACCCAATACTGAGCGGCTCGGGCTCGAACATACAAGGATCGCACTCACACCGAGCGGCTTCATTCACGTTGATCGGCAGATGCGCACAGCCGAGCCGACGATCTTCGCCATCGGAGACGCAACCGGCGAGCCGATGCTCGCTCATAAGGCTACGCATGAAGGGTTGGTCGCCGCCGAAGTCATCGCTGGACGGCAGACAGTCTTCGATGCGGCGGCGATCCCGGCCGTCGTCTTCACCGATCCTGAAATTGCCTGGTGCGGACTGACGGAAGAAGCCGCCAAGGCATCGGGCCACGCCGTAAAGGTCGCGCGGTTCCCCTGGGCCGCCTCGGGACGCGCCATGACATTGGGCCGCACCGAAGGCCTCACCAAACTCGTGCTCGATCCGGAATCCGGACGCATTCTCGGCGTGGGACTTTGCGGCGTGGGCGCAGGCGAGCTGATCGCCGAAGGAGTCCTTGCGGTCGAGATGGGCGCCGTCGCGGAAGACCTCGCGGCCTCGATTCATCCGCATCCGACGCTGAGCGAAACGGTCATGGAAGCGGCCGAAACGTTCCATGGATCACCGACACATCTCTTCCTGCCGAAGCGGGCATAACGTGCCGGCGCTCCGCTTGATCGATCTCACCCTCCCCCTTCCTGAAGAGAATCTTGCGCTCGATGAGGCATTGCTGGAAGAAGTAGATGATCAGGGGGGGCATCCTATCCTTCGGTTTTGGGAGAGCGACCGTCTCTTCGTCGTGTTGGGCCGCGCCTCACGAGCGGCAGAGGATGTCGATCTCGCTGCCTGTGACAAAGCCGGTGTGCAAATCCTTCGACGTGCCAGCGGCGGAGGAACCGTCTTGCAGGGACCAGGATGCCTCTCCTATGCCTTTGTGTTTCCGCTCGATTCACATCCTGACCTCGCGAACATTCGCACCACCAATCGCTTTATCCTGGAACGGATCGCCACAGCCCTCCACGCCTGGGAACCGACCACGAGCTTCCAAGGGATCAGCGACCTCGCCATCGGCACCATGAAAATTTCCGGCAACGCGCAGCGACGTACCAGAAAATCGCTGCTCTTTCACGGAACCATCCTCCACGGCATGGGAGCGGATCTCGTCGCGCAATACCTCCGGCACCCCTCGCGACAGCCGGACTACCGAATGGACCGACCTCACAGCACATTCCTGCGGACAATCAACGTTCCTCCGCAAGCCATTAAACAAGCCATGGCTTCCGCATGGAATGCGAAGGCGACAGACTCCGGCTGGCCCGTAGCCCGCATGCCCCACGCCGTCGAGTCCGTTCTTGCGCGAAGCCGGGAAGAGCCGCCGAGCATCTCGTAAACACATCCAACCGCTGTCAGCGTCCTTGACCACTGGATTGATGGTTTGGGCACATCCGTTCCACATTGGACGGGAGGCCAGCGATCAGGTTGAGCAACCAGATACACCTGGCTTTGACTCAACAGCCGAAAGCCGGATCCGGAATCGACACCAGTGAAATGAGCTCTCTGAACCGCTCGCTTCCTCGATCCAGCTTTCGCGAAGAGAAGGGACTGAATCATAATCTCAGCACGATGCAAAGTTTGCACGCTTCTCCCGAATTGGAGTCTAGGACCTTGTAGTTTCGTGATCGCTATTCATCAAACCTCTGAATAATCGAGCCGATATCGTGTCGGTTTCGCAGGGCATACAAGTTGCGTGGGAAATCTCGTTAGGGCGTACGGGCTCGCCAATTTGGAGAAACCTTCTTACAACCGAACACGGGAAAACAACGTGGACGTGGAGCCCCCGGACAATCTGTGTGAGTCTTGCGGTTGTCCGACACCTCGGCTTGTCTTCGACGAGGTACACAAGCTGCTTCTCTGTGGGCGATGCCTCGAAAAGCGACCATTTCGAGAAGACCGGAGCCAGCTGCTGAAATCAGAAACGTTCTGGATCTGAGATGGAAGACTTACGCAGGGCTGCGCTTCCCAGGCCACACTGGTCCGCTACCGACAGAGAGCCCAGGAGGATGCAAGCTCCGACAGAGAACCCCGCACTCTCCCCGAGAGTCGATGGCCAGGTCGTGAATGGGACGTGCGGATCGTCATAAGTGGTCGTCTCCCGATAAGAACTGGAAGGACACGTCTTGAGCACCCAAATCATCGCTCGGAAATCGACTACAACCAGATCGATGGTCAGTTATTGAATACAATGTAGAGGAGGTCCAATCGTGAAACAGTCAATCGGTGAATTACATGTTGGCCAAAGCCCCATCGTCGGGTACTGTGATCGTTGCGCACGGCGGGCCTCGAAGCTCCTATGCGACGACCTGACGTGGCAGGAGCTCTGTCAGGAATGTTGGGAGCGGTTGAAACGAAAACGAGAATTGGCTTGTAGTTCTGCGGCACTGAATCGGTAAAAAGTCCGTCCGGCGGCTGACAGAAATCTTCGAGGTTCTTGTGCCGGAGAGAATCGGGTGTGTGACAGGTGCTGTCCCGAATGCTCTGCTGCCCTGCTCGAACCATTGACTTCAACGGTTGTTCATCCGTTATTTTCCCATCGGTTGGTCGGATTTTATCTGCGCTTTGTAGGGCTCGGTGCAGCGGCCAGCTCGAGCATGGTAGCATAAAGGGCACACGCACCTTCTGACGTTTCAATGTTCAGACCCATTCCAGAAACCACGCTCTTCCGACGGATTCCCTATCGGTTGATCGCGTCCGTGCTCCTACTCCTCGCCTTGGTCGTATCCGTCATGTTGCTCGTCAGCCTCGAACGAGAAAAACTCTTGCTCCGAGGATTTACCGAAGGGGCGAAGGCTCCGACAGAACTCTTCCAGGCCCTCTGGCAATCGCGCAACGATCTGATCATCGAGACTCTTCTCGGCTTCCTCGTCAGTGCGATCGGGATCGCGGCGGTCATGACGTTTCTTCACTATGACGCCACGCGAAGGACCCTGGAAGAAGTCAAGGAACTCGCGCGGAACATTCTCCAGGGCATCCCCACGGGTGTGCTCACGGTGAATCAGGAAGGACTCGTCAGCGCGATGAATCCCGCAGCTGAGGTGGTATTGAATCGCGTCTCACCGAGCTTGCTGGGGAACAGCTATGACGCGATATTCCTCGAAGCCGACCCGATCCGACAGGCTCTCGACGAGGCGTTGAGAGCGCACCGGCATGTCAGTCAGAAGGACGTCCTCTATGAGCGCAAGGACCTCCCCCCGAGGACCATTCGCGTGAGTACAGCGGAACTGACCGGGGATGATAAGAAGGCTGCGGGCGTGATTCTGCAGGTCCAGGACGTCACCGAATGGCTCGGCCTTGAACAGCGAGTCCGGGTCGCAGAAAAGTTAGCGGCGTTGCACACGCTGTCCGCAGGGGTGGCGCATGAGCTGCGCAATCCCTTAAGTGCCATCGATCTAAATTTGCATCTCCTGGAGGAAGAACTCAAGGAGAAGGGAGCGCCAGGACCACGGGGTTGGCAATACCTCCACGTCTTGAATGCGGAATGCCGCCGTCTGTCTGGAATTCTGGACAACTTTATGAGGTTCGCGCGCCCAGGCGCGGTAGGCCTGCACGATATCAACGTCCACGCACTGATCGAACACATCATGGCCTTGATGCAGTTTGAGGCAGAGGAACGTCATGTTCTGCTTGACCATACCGTGGGAAAGGATTTGCCGGCGGTGCTGGGTGACGAGACCCAAATCAGCCAAGTCTTGGTGAACATCATTGTGAATGCGTTTCATGCCATGCCGAACGGTGGGCGCTGTCATATCGCGGCGATACGACGGGAGGCGGACGGGAAATCGTGGGTGGAAATCGCGGTGGAGGACAGCGGCGTCGGAATTCCTCAGAAGGAGCTTCCTCGATTATTTGAACCTTTTTACACAACCAAGTCGAGCGGGACCGGACTCGGTCTTGCCATCGCGTACCGAATTATGCAGGATCATGGCGGCACGATTCAGGTATCGAGCGTACCCGGAAGTGGAACGATGGTGGTGACACGATTTCCCCTGACAAGTGATCACCCAGACCACGTGGGAGTGGGATCATGACGCAAGCCGCGCATATTCTCATCGTGGACGATGAAGTGAATATTCGTAGTGCGCTGGTGACGATGTTGGAGAAAAAAGGCTATCACGTTGCCGGAAGAGGGACAGGGGAAGAAGCGTTGCAGCTTCTCGAGGAAGTCCGGATGGATCTGGTGATCACCGACCTGAGGATGCCCGGGATCGGCGGGATAGAATTCCTCCGTCGAGTCAAGGGTCAATGGCCCGACACGGTCGTCGTAATCATGACGGCGTATGGGTCGATCGATACGGCGGTGGAAGCAATGCGGCTGGGAGCCTACGACTATCTGACCAAACCGGTCGACCGTGAGCGGCTTCCGGTCGTGGTAGCCAAAGCGCTCGAGCACCATGCCTTGGCCTTTGAGAACAAGCGCCTCCGCGACCGTCTCGACACACGGTCACGATTCGAGCAGATGAGCGGCGAGAGTCCGGCCATGCAACGAGTCTATAGCCTGGTGGAGATGGTGGCAGACCGCGATGTGACCGTCCTGCTCACAGGGGAAAGCGGAACCGGCAAGGAACTGGTCGCACGCGCGATCCACCACAAGAGTCTGAGGGCCGATGGGCCGTTCATTACCGTCAATTGCGGGGCCTTACCGGAGAATCTTTTCGAGAGCGAGTTATTCGGGTATGAGAAGGGCGCGTTCACCGGCGCCATGACAACGAAGGTGGGGCGGTTCGAACTGGCAGACGGCGGCACCCTGCTGCTGGACGAAGTCGGCGAACTCTCCCTCAAGTCCCAAGTTGATTTCCTGCGTGTACTGGAAACGAAAGAATTCAGGCGCTTGGGGGGAACGAAGTTGATCAAAGTCGATGCGAGGATCATCGCCGCTACGAATCGCAATTTGGCTGAAGCGGTGAAGCAGGGGGATTTTCGAGAAGATCTCTATTATCGGCTGAACGTCGTGCCTCTCCATCTTCCGCCGCTCCGTGAACGAGGGGACGACATCCCGCTGCTCGTGACACGGTTTCTGGAAGAATGTTGCGCGCAACATCAACGAAAACCCAAGGAGATTTCTCGGGAGGCCATGCGACTACTTCGATTGTATGCTTGGCCCGGCAACATTCGCCAGCTGAGGAACCTGATGGAGCGGTTGGTGGTCACCGTGCCGGACACAACGATTCAACCGATGCACCTTCCCGAAGAAATCCAGATCAGTAAGGAAGAACACCGCACCATGATGGTGATGCTCGGAACGCCGATTGAGCAGATCGAGCGAGACGTGATCAGTCGAACCTTAAAGGAAGTCACCAACCATCGAGAACAGGCCGCAAAGCTGTTAGGGATCAGCTTGAGAACCCTCCAATATAAAATCAAAGAATACGGCATTCGCGACTGAGGGTTCTCGCCCCTAGTCTCGTCTTACTGAACACCAACGCCCCAACTGAGTAGCGATTCATTCGTCCTGCATCGATATGACAGGCCTCAGAACTCATGCCACAGACGCAAGAACTGCACCCATAATCGCCCCAGAACAGCTTAACTCTGCAATTCTTGCACGAAGGAGTTTTTGGCAAGAGAGATGATGTCCCCACTCTTCATCACGAAAACCATAACCCCTCGATAGATTACATTTTCGAGTAATAATCCTGTGCCTGTTCCACAGCGGCATTATCCCTGCAAGAGCTTGGATGTGTGGAGGTCATGTGGCGATAAGATATGGTTTCGTCATGAAGTGGAGAGGCTTCCGTCAGCTTCCCATCACATTCGTGGCAACGGCCCTCATGGGGGCGCTCACCGGTTGTGCGCAACCGCCTATCGAACAACTTGCGGCCGCCAAGAAAGCGGTGGAGTCGGCGCAGGCCGCCGGGGCAGCGGAGTATGCAAGTGAGGGCCTTGCCAAACTGGAACGAGAATTCGCCTTGGCGAAAGAGGAATTTACAGGACAAGAACACGTCTTCTCAATAGTTCAATCTTTTTCCGACGCAGAAGAATTGTTGATCAAGGTGCGGGAAGATGCCAGGCAGGTTGAGGCCACCGCGGTTCAAAACAAGGAAATGGCCAAAGCTGCAGCTCAGGCCATGGAGCAAGAGGCCAAGCAGATCTTAGCCTCGGCAAAGAGATTCATGTCGCACAGACCGATTGGACCGGCACGGGCTTCAAGGACAATCATCGAGCAGGAACTCACCGGCTTAGAGAAGCGTCTTCGTGCGGTGGGTCACTTGATCGAACACGAGGATTATCTCGACGCGGAAATGCAAGCCAGGATATTGAGGGAGAACGGTCTGGCGGTTTCCGAGCAAATCCAACAGCTCTCCCCAAAGACCACGGGTGTATTAAGCCGGGTGAGGCAGAGATCGCGACAAGGGAAAAGTGAAGGAGCCGGGAACCATGTCCCAAGTTCGTGAGCAGCAGATCTGGTTGTTGAACGTGCTCGAGTCTCTGGCGGCGGTGCTTGTTGTAGTCGGAGCTATCGCGTGGGGCTGGTATCGGACTCTCCTGGTTGCCTTCATCCTGACGGTTTTGCCCTATGCCATGTGGCGCACAATACGAAACCTCGAACAAGAACACAATCCGTCTCGTCATCCTGATTAAGGCATAAGGGCAGGATCCGGCATGTGGTGCAAGATAGCCTGACGGTCGGTGACCACCAAGCACAACTCAAGGGATTAGGGATATGACCATCAAGAATGGAGACGCACCCGACAGCAAGCTGAGCGCGGTCCGCCGATCCACTCACGACTGGCTGACACGACTCACACAATTGTCGGATACGCTTCTGCACTGTCCGGCTGATATTGCCACGCGATGCGAACTAGCTATGTTGCTTGAAGACCTCGGTCAGCACGAAGAAGCGTTGGTCAATTGGAAAGCCGTGCTCACTTCCGAACCAAATAATCTAGTGGCGCGTGAAGGGGCAGCTCGCTGTCGGCGGTGGCTGGGCCGGTCGCTTCAATCACCTATTTAAAGGGCTAAACAAACAGGATGGCTATCTCCGGGGAAGGAGAACAAATACATGTAGGCGCTGAGCGACATAGGCAGCAGTCGGTAAGGAGCATGATCGCGTGCCAGGACATGCCGATAGGGTAGTGGTGCAGTATGCCAGAGGATCCTTGGCACTGGTCCGGCTGGATCTCTCAACAGGAGCCGTCGCAACCAGTCGTGCGGGATTGCAGGAAACCTTGCACCGTGGGCTGTAAGACTGGGCCATGTCGTACACCCGCGAGAAGAACACGCGTTTCTCTCAGCTGGGGAGGATCATTATTTCCTCAACGGACATCGTGTGTATTGGCTCAGCGTCACAAGATTGAACGGCATGCAGAGCACCTATCGTGTGACGCACACTCGTATGGACACTCGGAGAGCAGGAGGCTGGTCGTGGGAGACAATGAAACGAGGGCATGGCAAGCTTGGAAGATCACGTGCGGGACGGTGTTGGTCATTGCGCTGTTGTTAACTGTCGTGCATCTCGTGATGGGACTTTGAAATAGAGAATGTGTGATCCGGTGACCCGTGGTGTGCGCACACGCAAGAGCAATGATTTCTCTATCTCATCTAATACTTTTCAAGGTTGAATCGCATTATCCTATAGACCCTGAGATAATGTGACACGAAGCTGGGGGGCTCAAATGGTCGCATGTTGAATCTGTTATGGATTCTTCTCGGTGGGTATGGAGCCGGGATACTACTTCCCATCTGCCTGCGGGAACGGCCAGAGTCTCAACGTCTCGCGACCAGTGTCGCCGCCATCCTAGCCACCAGTGCAGGCATCGTTTTGGGGCTCCTTGGCCTCATGTCTTCGGAACCCGTCACAGCCTCTTTCTCCTCCACCATCCCTCTGCTCACCGTGGCCATTCGACTCGACCCACTCTCTGCATTCTTCGTCTTGACGATCTCCCTCGTCGGTCTCGCCACGTCGATCTATGCCATCGGATATCTGCGGCATTTAGAGCGGCTTGCATCGACCGCCACGCTCGGAGCGCTCTTTAACGCCTATCTCCTCTGTATGACGTTCGTCGTCCTGGCGGACAACGGGTTCTTCTTTTTGCTCATCTGGGAACTGATGTCGCTGTTGTCCTATTTTCTCGTGGTCACTGAGCACGAGAAGGCGGAGGTGCGGTACGCGGGATTGTTCTATGTGATCATGACGCATATCGGAACTGCGTTCATTGTCGTGGCGTTCCTGATCTTCTTTCAGAGTGCCGGATCATTCTCCTTTGAAGCCTTCCGGCATCCGGAGCGCCCCTTACCCGAGGGCATGCGAACGCTCGTGTTTCTCTTGATGTTGATCGGGTTCGGCACGAAGGCCGGCATCGTGCCGCTCCATGTGTGGTTGCCCTATGCGCATCCGGTGGCACCGTCTCATGTCTCAGCCGTGATGTCCGGTGTCATGATTAAGACCGCGATCTATGGTCTGATCCGAGTGTATTTTGATTTCTTCGGTGGGCAGTTCCCGTGGTGGTGGGGGTTTGTTGTCCTGTTCCTCGGGGCGACATCTGCGTTACTCGGCGTGATGTACGCGTTGATGGAACATGACCTCAAGAGGCTCCTCGCATTTCATAGTGTGGAAAACATCGGCATCATCCTGTTGGGTATCGGAGCCGGTATGATCTTTCAGTCCTACGGATTGAAATCACTGGCCGCGCTCGGAGTCCTGGCAGGGCTCTACCATACGATTAACCACGCCCTGTTCAAGGCTTTGCTGTTCTTAGGAGCCGGCTCACTGCTCTATGCCACCCATACGCGTAATATGGAAGAGTACGGCGGGTTACTTCGGCGTATGCCTTGGACGGGTGGCTTCTTCTTGATCGGGGCCGTGTCGATCTCGGCCCTGCCTCCCACGAATGGATTCGTGAGCGAATGGCTGGTATTCCAAAGTCTCTTTCTGAGCTTTCAAATTCCGACGGTGTTTCTCAAGCTGATGCTGCCGATTGCGGCAACGATCTTGGCCCTCACCGGCGTCCTGGCTCTGGCCTGCTTTGCAAAGGCGTTCGGCATTGCGTTTCTTGCACAGCCACGAAGCACGCACGCCCGTCATGCTGAGGAAGTTCCAATTCCGATGCGCATTGGGATGGGCATCCTGGCCACCCTTTGCGTAGCGTTGGGCATTGCCCCGATGGTAGTGGTGCCGCTGTTGGATCGCGTTGTCGCACCTCTGACAGGGATATCGATCACAAGCAAGGTCTTGGCGATCGATGGATGGGCGCTGGCCCCGGTGAATGTCGAATTCTCAAGCCTGTCCACGCCGGCGCTTGCGTTGATGCTTGTCGTGCTGGCGATGTTGGGGCTAGGACTCGCCGTCGCACTCGGAGGTCGCCTGCAAAAACGGCATTCTAAGACGTGGGGCTGTGGGATCAACCTTACACCTCGGATGGAATATACCGCGACCGGTTTCGTCCAGCCGATCAAACGAGTATTCAGTACGATCTATCAGCCGACGGTGAAACTCGAAACGGAGTTTCTTGCCGAGTCACGATACTTCGCCAAACGGCGACACTTTGAATTCCACATTGAACCGATCTTCGAGAAATATCTTTACGAACCATTAGTGGCATTCTTTGCAACGCTGGCCGACCGCCTGAAAGTCATCCAGGCCGGCAGTCTCCATCTCTACCTGACCTATATATTCGTCACCTTGATCGCCTTGCTGTTGCTCGCGGTGTAGCCGATGCTTCAATTGATCATCCTCCTCGTGGCTCAAACAACAGTCTTATTGGCCATCTCCCCGTTTCTCGTGGGTCTCATTCGAAAGATCAAAGCACGATTGCAATTGCGGCGGGGCGCCAGCCTCTTCCAGCCGTACGCCGATTTGGCGAAGCTCTTCCACAAGCAGCCGGTGATCTCAACCACCACCTCATGGATCTTCACGGCGACGCCGTATATCGTATTTGCCTCTATTTTGACTGCGGGTCTGCTGGTCCCAACATTCACCTCGCAGATGCCCATGAACTTTGCAGGAAACATCATTGCACTAGTGTATCTCTTGGCGGTGGGCACGTTTTTCTTGATTCTCGCGGGACTCGATGCGGGGTCGGTCTTTGGCGGGATGGGAAGCAGCCGGGAAGCGATCGTGGCATCGCTGACCGAGCCGGCCATGATGCTCGCGATCTTTGCCATTGCGCTGACGAACGGGTCCACAAATGTGAGTACCATCGTCCATAAAACCGCGCTGTTGGAGGGTATCGTCACGGACCCGTCACCGCATCTCATGGCGTTGGCCGCCCTCTTCATCGTGGCGCTCGCCGAGACAGGACGGGTGCCGGTCGACAATCCCGCGACACACCTGGAACTCACCATGATTCATGAGGCAATGCTCCTTGAATACTCAGGACGCTATCTCGCCCTACTCGAATGGGCAGCCGGTCTGAAACTGGCGGTGTTCCTTTCCTTGATCGCCAACGTCTTCGCGCCATGGGGCATCGCGACGACCGTCACCCCCGCCGCGATGGGAATCGGGCTCCTGGTGTACGTAATGAAAACCGCAACACTCGCGGTGGTCATCGGAATCATCGAATGTATGTTCGCCAAATTGCGGTTATTCAGGGTGACGGATCTGCTGGGCGTGGCGTTCATCCTCGCGCTACTCGGGTTGCTGTTTTTTTACATTCTTCGGAGCTGAACGGATGCAGGGGCTTTCGTCTATTGGGTTACAACTGGTCGACCTATGCTCGGCCTTACTCTTGCTGACCTGTTTCGCGATTGTGGCGCAACGGCGGCTCTCGGCCTGTGTCGATTTGTTCGCCCTGCAGTCGGCCTTTCTCGTCGTCACCGCAGCGCTGGTCGCCTATCTAACCGGGAACCAACACATCTATATTGCGGCGGGGCTGACCGGCATCATTAAAGTGATCGTCATTCCTCGGGTCCTCAAGAAAGTCATTGATCGCCTCAACGTCAAACGGGAACTGGTGATGCACGTGAACGTGCCGACCGGTCTATTGATTTGCGGTGGACTGGTCATGTTGGCATTTTTCATCGCGCAGCCGATCATTCCGCTGGGATCTCTCCTCACGAGAGATTCTTTAGCCATCGCTCTCGCGATCGTACTCATCGGATTGTTTACGATGATCGCGAGACAAAAGGCGGTCTCCCAACTGATCGGCTTCCTCGTCCTGGAAAACGGACTGTTTTTGGGTGCCACCGCCGCCACTCATGGCATGCCGTTGGTCGTCGAATTGGGCGTGTTCTTCGATGTGCTCATTGCGACGTTGATCGCGGGAATCTATACGAATCGCTTACAAGATGCATTCGACAGTGTGGATACGGACCGACTCACCGTCCTGAAAGAATAGACGAGGCTTCCTTGATGATCGCAGTCGTGGTCTTGTTGATCGCTCCGCTTTTCGCGGGAGGACTAAGCCTGGTCGTCCATCGCTCTGCATGGCTTCATGGGATCAATCTCGCAAGTATGGGCGCGCTCGTCACGGCAGAAGTGGTGATCACCCAAACCGTGCTGAAGAACGGTCCCGTGACGGCATTGGGCCAGTTAGTCTATCTCGACGCATTGTCGACCTTCATTCTATTCATTATTGGAGTGGTCGGACTGGCCTGTTCGTTCTATATGCGTTCGTACATGGACGAACAAGTCGTGCGGGGCGTGATCGCGCCAGGACGCCTCAACCTGTTCTTTTTTCTCTTCCACATGTTTCTCCTTGCCATGGTGGTTGCGACCATTGCGAACAGCGTCGGGGTCCAATGGGTGGCCATCGAGGCGACGACGCTCGCGACCACCTTTCTGATTGCGTTTTGGAGACGACGAGAGTCGCTGGAAGCCGGATGGAAATACCTCATTTTATGTTCGGTCGGCATTTCGCTCGCCTTGTTCGGCGTCGTGCTACTGTATTACTCATCACTCCATGTGCTGAGCGATGCGAGTCAAGGGTTGAACGTGACGGAGCTACTTCCTGTGGCTGATCGGCTCAATCCCCAGGTGCTCAAGTTGGCCTTCATCTTCATCCTGGTTGGATACGGCACCAAGGTGGGACTCGTCCCGATGCATAGTTGGCTGCCGGATGCCTACACAGAGGCCCCGGCGCCGGTAGTCGCCATGCTCGCTGGTGTTCTCGAAGTGGTTGCAGCCTATGCCATCCTACGGCTAAGAGTCATCGTGGACCACGCCGTTCCGTTTGCCTTTGCTGGTGGATTGTTGGCATTGCTTGGCTTTGCTTCATTTGTGACAGCGGCGTTCTTCATCCTCATCCAGCACAACTATAAGCGGCTGTTTGCCTATTCCAGCATCGAGCATATGGGTATCGCCATGATTGGGTTTGGGGTCGGAGGAGCGCTGGGAACCTTCGGAGGCCTGTTTCATCTCTTGAATCACGCCTTGGCGAAATCGATGGCCTTTTTTGCCGCAGGTAACATTCACCGTCGCTTTCACACCGTGGAAATCGCCGAGGTGCAGGGGTTGGCCATGGCGCAACCTTGGACGGCCATGGCACTAATGATCTCGGGATTGGCCTTATCGGCGCTTCCACCGTTTGCGGCATTTGGCAGCGAAGTCCAGATTCTCACGGCCTTGGCTTCGCAGGGGGTTCCGGGAACGGAGTTTGCCGGCACCACGGGCATGGTGACGGTGACCTTATCGGATCAATTCGTTCGGATCGCACTCGCTTCAGTCTTTCTGGTCTCTGCGGTTCTTTCGTTCGGCGGACTACTGTATCGTATCACCGGAATGGTGTGGGGGACACCGCCTGGAGGCCTTGTCCTAGGAGAAATCTGGACACTCGGCCATCTACCGATCATTCTGCTTACCGGAGCGCTTATTGGATTCAGCGTGTTTCTGCCCCAGCCCATACAACAACTCTTGGAACAAGCGACCAGAATTCTGGTGATTCAATAGGAGAGGTTGAGCATGACCAAGACCGAGTTCTCTGACGATCTGCTCACAACTGCGTTCCCAGGTATTCTGAAGAATCATCCGATCTGTACACAGTCTTCACATTTCGTGGTCCCCAAGGACCTTGTGCCGGCGATCACCCACTACATTCATACCCAACCAAGCTTGCGTGGCCGTTTGACGCTCCTATGGGCCTGTGATTATCGTCCCGTTCGTGAGACCTATGGGCTCTACTACTTGTTCACGCTAGAGCGCTCTCACCACTGGGTGGTATTGTCCACCGAAACGGCAGGCACCGATCGACTGTTTCCGTCTATTACTCCCCACCTTCATGCCGCGCAGTGGTACGAGCGCGAGATCCGCGACATGTTCGGGTTGATTCCCCAAGGGCATCCTGATCTGCGGCGTCTGGTGCGTCATGAACATTGGCGAAAAGGGACACACCCGCTCAGAAAAGACTTCTCCTGGGACGCCACGCTGGGTCGACAGCAGGGTGAACATCACTTCCGCCATATTGAAGGAGAAGGGGTATTTGAAGTGCCGGTGGGACCCATCCATGCCGGGATCATTGAGTCGGGACATTTTCGGTTTTCCGTGGCCGGTGAACCGATCATGCAACTCGAGCTACGTCATTTTTGGAAACACCGTGGTGTGGAGAAACTTTTTGAGCAACAGCTGCTGATTGATGCGGTGCCGCTGGCGGAACGCGTGTCCGGAGATACGACAGTCGGGCACGCACTCGCCTATTGCCAGGCCGTAGAAGCACTCCTACACCTTGAAGTACCTCGGCGCGCCAAGTACCTCCGCGCTCTCTTTTTAGAACTCGAACGACTGTACAATCATCTCGGCGATATTGGAGCCATGTGCAATGACACAGCCTATGCGCTCGCTCATGCCCATTGTGGCCGTATGAAGGAACAGATTATGCAGCTCAATGATCGGTTAACAGGGTCACGGTTCCTTCGAGGTGTCATCCAAGTGGGAGGAGTGACCCGGGACATAGAGAACACCCAACTCGCCAAGATTGTCGAGGAACTGACCCGAATCCAGTCCGACTTCTCCGAAGTGGGGGCCATCATTTTTGCGAACGCCTCCCTCACCGATCGGTTGGAGACGACAGGGATTCTCAATGAGCAAACGGCATGGGATCATGCAGTGATCGGCATCGTAGGTCGGGCATCGGGCATGAATTATGATCTCAGACGTGATCGGCCGTTCGCCGCATATGACGAACTACCCGTCAATGTGGCCCTCTATCGCTACGGTGACGCGAGGGCCAGGTTACGCGTTCGCGGCGATGAGATCCATGAATCCATTCGGCTCATTCGCGAAATGCGCGATAAGATTCCGGACGGTCCGATTACCGATCAACCCAGTTCTTCGCCGAATCCCGGCGACTGGACGCTGGCAGCGGTTGAAGGGTGGCGCGGCGAGATTCTGTATATGGTGATGGCAGGGGAAGACGGCCGGATTCATCGGTGCAAGGTCCGCGACCCGTCCTTTGTGAACTGGCCTGCGATTCAATGGGCGGTACTGGGCAATATTATCCCGGACTTTCCACTCATCAACAAGAGCTTCAACCTCTCATACGCCGGGAATGATCTGTAGGGAGACCGAACATGTTCCGTATTATCAAAAAGAGTCTGAAGATCGGAGTCGTGACGGGTCGTTATCAAAAAGCTGATAGGGCTGCTGTACCAGTGCCCCCTGAAGCGAAGGACAAGACAAGACCCTTCAAACGATCCCTCGCAATCCGTGAAGTGGACACTGGATCCTGCAACGCCTGTGAAATGGAAATGAACGCGCTCTTGAACCCCGTGTACGATGCTGAACGGTTCGGTATTCACATCGCCGCGTCGCCACGTCATGCAGATGCGTTGGTCGTCACGGGACCCGTCACTGTCAACATGGAGCGGGCGTTGAAAGATGTGCACAGGCAAACGCCTGATCCGAAGATCGTCATTGCGCTCGGCGACTGTGCGATCAACTGCGGCCTATTCAAAGGCAGCTATGCGGTTACGGGTCCGGTCGATCGTCATATTCCCGTCGATGTCAGAATTGCTGGTTGCCCGCCGCGTCCAGCAGAAATTCTTGAGGCATTGTCGGAATTGCGAGGAAATGATTAGAAGGCGTAGCGGTGAAAAGTCTGCCATCGATCTGACGGGCGACGGTCGGTATAGGACCTGCGACAGGGTCGAACGTTAAGGAGTACGGGCACAGTTTTTTCAATAGTCCACTACGCCACCTTCTTGCCGTCGAGCACATCTCGGACTTTTTGAGTGAGGATATTCGGCGTAAAGGGTTTATGGAGAAAGGCGGTATCCCGCTTGACTCCGCCCTGGTCGAACACCGGATGGTCGGGGTATCCCGACATGTACAATACCTTGAGTTCAGGCCGTACCACCGTCAACTTCTCCGCCACCTCCGGCCCGCTCATCTGTGGCATGGCCACATCGGTCAAGAGCAGATGAATCTGCCCCAAATGCTTGGCACCCGTCAGAAGCGCCTCAATCCCATGGCGTGCGACCAATACCTCATACCCACTGAGGCGGAGGGTCTCTTGCACAAAACCCCGAACCGACGGATCATCCTCGACCACCAGAATCGTCTCTCGTCCGGTCGCTCGACTCATCGATCCACCGAGGGTCGGAGCCGCCTGAACCGCCTCGTTCACTTTCGGGAAAAAGATCTTGCAGACGGTGCCCTGCCCCACCTTGCTCTCGATCACGATCGTTCCACCGCTTTGCTTGACGATCCCGTAGACCGTCGACAGCCCAAGCCCCGTCCCCTTCCCCTTTTCTTTCGTCGTAAAAAACGGTTCAAAGAGGTGTGCTTGCGTTTCTTCACTCATGCCCTGACCGGTATCCCTCATTTCCAGCAGCACGTAGGCACCCGGTTCCAGCATCAGCATCTGACGCCGACTGCCCTTTCCGATGGTGACATTCCTGGTCTGAATCGTCAGTTTCCCGCCCGTCGGCATCGCATCCCGCGCATTCACGGCCAGATTCATGATCACCTGCTCGATCTGTCCGGGGTCGGCCTTGATGGCCCAGAGCTTCTGATCAAGATCCGCAGAAAGCTCCACAATATCCTCGCCCAAGAGGCGTCGCAGCATCCCGTTCATGTTCATGACGAGCGCATTCAAATCCAGGACCTTGGCCGCCACAAATTGTCGCCGACTGAAGGCCAAGAGTTGACTGGTCAAGCCTGCCGCCCGATCCGCGGCCTTCTTCACTTCGTCCATCTCCCGTCGTGCAGGATCCCCAGGTGCCAAGCGACTCAGAATCAACTCGCTATATCCGCGAATGACCGTCAGCAGATTGTTAAAATCATGGGCCACACCACCGGCAAGCCGCCCGACGGCCTCCATCTTTTGGGCTTGCCGGAGTTGCGCCTCAGTCTGGCGTAAGGCCTCCTCGGCTCTCGTCCGCTCCCCGAATTGCCCGATCTTCAACCCGACATCAGCGATCATACTGATCAACTCATTATCCGACTCACGGACCTGATGGCTGAAAAACTCGATCACCCCCTCGATATCCCCACCGATACGGATCGGAAAACCGAAGGCGCTCCGCACACCCGTCTTAGCAGCCAGATCAGCCCGAATAAAGGACGGCTCCGTCGTCACATCTCTGACCCAGACAGGACTTCCGCTCTCGAGAATCCTACCTGGTAATCCCACTCCCGGCTTGAAGACTTGAGACTGTACCCCGGTAATGAATGCATCGGTCACACCCGTCTCGACTTGCCAATGATTGAGACAGCGCAAGGTCCCCGACTGTTTTTCCAGTCTCCAAAAGACCCCCAGGTCCCATTCCAGACTCTCACCGACTGCTTGGATAATTTTCGGAACCGCTTGCTCCAGTGTGATCGATTCCGAAAGCACCCGCGTCACCGCATATTGGGAAGCCAGACGTCGTTCAGCTTGACGGCGATCCGTGATATCGCGGACAAACGCACTGAAGATATAGGTTTCCCCGATCCGTGCCGGAGAGACGGCCAGCTCGACCGGAAACTCATGCCCGTCCCGATGCCGTGCCGCAATCTCGATCCGCCGATTCAGCACCGGGCCGACACCGGTCTTGAGATACTCTCGGATCCCACCGGCATGGGCCTCCCGGTCACGTTCCGGAATAATGGTCTCGGACAGCAATCTCCCCATCGCCTCTTCTCTCGCCCATCCAAAAATGGCCGTGGCCTGCGCATTCCACTCCGTCACGATACCGGCCGCATCGATCGTAATCACCCCATCAAGAGCCGTATCGACGATGGCCCGATTCCGTTCCTGGCTCTGCAGCAACGCCGCTTCCGCGGCACGAGCCCACGCGCTTTCTTGCTGGGCTTGCCGATATTCTGCCCGCAATCGACTGGTCGACCAGAGTAACAACACCAGGAGGGGAAGCCAGACGGCGGCAACGATGCCCCGCTCTACACGGGCGAGCATGAACGTCCCCACCCCAAGCGTGGCCAATGTGAGGAGCACCATCACAAAGGTGATCCATTCATAGCGCCGAGTCGTTGAGGCTGTTCGCTCTTCCGAATGCGTCATGCGGCCTCCCTTGTTACGATCCAGGTCGCCAAGACCGAGGTTGGGTGATAGGCTGACTTTGCCGCACGCAGCCCTGGAAGCCCGGCATCATCCATGGCATTGATCCACACTGCTCCTTGCGCCGACGCCATGCGACAGGTTTCTCGGAAGACCCATTGGGCGAGACCGGGGATGGTGCGGTCCGCCACTTCAAAAAGAATACACCAGGTGTGTGGCGTCAACCAGTACCCAAACGTGTACGCCGCGAGATCGTTGTTGACCTTGCCCACGGTGCCCAACAGACCAATCTGGTCATATTCTTGAAAGACACGAGCATGGGCGGATTCCGCATCCTCCAAAAGCAACATCCCCATCTGATCGAGCTGCCCTCGGCGCTTCTGGTCAGCCCACCGTCGATGCAATGCCATGCAGGCCTCACGATGTTCACTCCGGTATGGCTCGATCGTGATCGTCTGTTCCCGCGCTGCTCGATTGCAGAGCGCTCGCTGAGATTTATAGGAATCGCCCGCCAGAGTGGCCAGCGTCGATGCAGAATACAGGTAGTCACCGTCTTTCTTGTAGAATTGACATCCCTCGATACTCAATAGCTGTCGTTGCGCATCCGTCACATTTTCAATCCGACTCACCGGTGACGGTCCGTTCCATTGACGCATCAGCCCAAAGGCGCCATCCACGGCTCGATCCAACGGCCCTGGCCCGATCGGCGGCAGCGGCATGAACCATCCATCAGGAGACTGGGCAAAGAGAAACAAGGTGTCAGCGCTGTCCAACCACCAACAGGGCAGCAACGAGGTCCAGATGTAATGATAAGGAAAGGCAAAAGCCGCCGGCGTGTCATCCCGGAGCATCTGCGCTCGTTCAAGCGACTTTGCCATACGCGATGCATCTAACAGCGTGAATGGCTGGAGACGCGGATCAACTTGTGCCGCACGAATGCGTACCGTCACTTTCGGCAGTGGCTTCAGCACCACCACGTCATCCTGGAACCGTCCGATCAGTCGAGGATTCGCAGCCAGCTGTTCGATCATCGCGTCGCGCTGCAATACCTTGTCAATCTGTTCGGCATAGCCCTGAATCGAACAAGAAGGCTCGTCTCGCATGAACGGGCATTTCGTGTCCCAACCCAGAAGTACCTCTTGGCCGGATGCATCCCACATCAAGGCCAGTGGATACAGCTGACAATCCAAGGGCCGAGCGTCGTAGATTCCACACTGACCGGACTCTGCATCAAAAGCTGGACAGAGATACCCTTCGCCATGTGGGTCCTTGACGAGATCGATTTGTGAACCGGACTTGTCCGGGAAGAGCGAATGCGATACGCCGTGCGCCACGGCTTCAGTGATTTCTTGTCTCGTAAAGTAGGGACGAAGAAAACTATCGGCTTCCGGAAAACGGCAACAGACATCACAGCGAAAACAGGTCGCGCCAGGTACGAGTTGCGGTAGAGCTTTTGTCAATTGTTTGGAATCCACTGCGATGAGATCCATCGGAGCCCAATCATACGACGCATGCCCAAAGGTAGCAAGGAAGGGGTGCTTCCGAATCTATGGAGGCCGCTCTTCTCTTGTTGCCCTACGAACCTCTTGTCGGGCATGGCACTGCGTGTTAGCATCTGGCTTCTCGGGGGCTAACACAGTGTGTCCTGTATCTCGGACAAGAGGAAAGGATCCGTTCATTGGTACAAGCTGAGACCGTCTGTCCCGGGCTTTCGACTGAAACGGCACTCAGCCGCTGCGAAGCCATTCGGACACAACTCCAGAGCGCCAATCTGTTCGGCTCAGCTCCGTCATGGCGAGTCAGCCCCTGCCCGTTTTACCTGTCTACTGATCAATTGCAGTTCTTCACCGAGCTGGGGCCACATCTGCTCTCGTTCTATCGGGGGATGAATCGGCTCTACCAGGAGAGTGTCAAAGGGGCTCAACCGACATGGGTTGCCAAATACCTCGACCAAGGGAAACCGGAAGCGCTCATACAGTATAGCCGCATGAAGCGGTTTCGCGATGTGCTGCCCGCCGTCATCAGGCCGGACATCATTCCGACGCAGGATGGTATGATGATCACCGAGCTCGATTCGGTGCCGGGAGGCATCGGACTTACAGCCTGCCTGACTCAGCTCTATCACGACCTTGAGCCCAATCAATCCAGCCTCGTTGGAGGACGGAATGGGATGGCCCATGGGTTTGCCCGGATGCTGAAAACCATTCAACAGCAACGCGAAGGGTGCATTGCGATCCTCGTTTCAGAAGAATCCAAGGACTATCGTCCGGAAATGTCTTGGCTGGCTGCTCAGCTCCGAAACGAAGGAGTTCCCACCTGGTGCATCGAACCTCGTGAGGTGATCTTTACAGAAGAAGGTCTTCGGTGTCGTACCGACGGCAAGGAGCACACGATTGCTGTCCTCTATCGGTTTTATGAGCTATTCGACTTGTTGAATATTCCCAAGGCCGAGCTCATCCAATACGCCGGGAAAAAAGATCGAGTCTCTATTACCCCTCCCTATAAACCGGCCCTTGAGGAGAAATCCGCTTTTGCACTTCTCCATCACCCTATCCTGAGATCGTTCTGGGAACACGCACTGAGCTCCGACTGTTTGCGACATCTGCAAACGACTATGCCCAAGACTTGGCTGCTCGACCCAACTCCCCTCCCGGCCATCGCAACGATTCCAGACCTGTCCGTGGGAGGGCACTCGGTGTCACAATGGACAGCCCTCGAAGGGGCGACACAAAAAGAACGCCATTTTGTCATCAAACCGTCCGGATTTTCTGAGCTCGCGTGGGGAAGCCGAGGTGTCTCGATCGGACATGATCTTTCTCAGCCCGAATGGAACCAGGCGCTTCGCACCGCACTCGCCGCCTTCCCGACGACGCCCTACATCCTGCAGGAATTCCATAAGGGTCGATTGTTTGACATGGATTTCATGGACGATGTCTCTCAGACCATGGTCCGCATGTCGGGTCGCGCGCGACTTTCCCCCTATTATTTTGTGTCCGATGGAACGGTTGAACTCGCCGGTATTCTGGCTACCGTCTGTCCGTCCGACAAAAAGATTCTTCATGGGATGAAGGACGCCATTCTGGTCCCCTGTGCCGTTCGACCGGAGTAATACACGCCTTGTCTTCTCCCATAAATTGACCGTTTCACTTTCTCACTTTTCCTGGTAGCCTTATGCGAACATGGCCATGACGCTCTTTCATGTCGACTGGTGTCCGGACTGTCTTGTGGTTCGCCGCAAGCTGACCGACTTGGGAGTGACCTATGACGCCGTCGTTGTGCCGGACAGCAGACGGATGCGCACGCAGGTGTATGAGGTGTCCGGGCAATACTATGTGCCCGTCCTGAAGGATGGAGATCTCGTCCTGACGGAAACCGCCGATATTCTGACCTATCTCGACGAGCGAGCCAAAGCGGACAACACAGGAATTCCGGCATCGACACAGTTTCAATCGCAAGCCCGAACAACACCCGACGAACCAAGCCCAGACGACGAGCATCCGTCTTGCCGGATCACCTGATCACCCAAGGACCTTTTATGGAAGACTGGCAGAAAGTCCTGGCAAAGAGCATCGTGAAGCCCAAAGACCTGGCCAAGCGGTTCGGCCTGGATGAACAAGAGATCGAAGCCATTGTCGGTCCCTACCCCATGCGCATTACGCCGACTGTCCTCGAGACAATCAAGTCCAAGGATGACGCGATCTGGAAACAGGTGGTTCCAGATATTACGGAATTAGACGACATCGCGGCGGACGACGATCCGCTCGAAGAAGACCTCATGAGCCCGGTGCCCCACCTGGTGCATCGCTACCCGGATCGCGTGTTGCTCATGGTTACCAACCAATGTCCGATCTACTGTCGGTTCTGCACCAGAAAACGATTGGTCGGGAAACCCGGTTTTCTGAAAAAGGGTGAGCTGGACCGCGCGATTCAGTACCTGCGTGAACATAGCGAGGTCCGTGATGTCATCCTGTCAGGAGGGGACCCCCTCTTGCTGCCCGATCATCTCCTTGATCGAATCCTTAAAGCGCTTCGGACAATTCCCCACTTGGAGCTCATACGGATCGGCTCACGAGTCCCCGGCAGTTTACCTCAGCGCATCACGCCTCGCCTCTGTGAAATCGTCAAACAGTACCACCCGATCTACATGAATCTGCATTTCAACCATCCCGATGAGCTGACACCGGACGTGAAGGCTGCCTGTGGTCGTCTCGCTGATGCCGGCGTTCCACTCGGCGCCCAAACCGTCCTCCTCAAAGGCGTGAATGACGATCCGGAGATCATGAAGCAACTGGTCCATCAGCTTCTTCTTGCGCGAGTGAAGCCCTATTATCTCTATCAGGCTGACTTGACCAAGGGAACGAACCATTTCCGCACGACGGTCGAAACGGGACTCAGGATCATCAAGGCGCTGCAAGGGCATACCAGCGGCATGGCCGTCCCTCACTTTGTGATTGATGCGCCGGGAGGAGGAGGCAAGATTCCTTTGTTGCCCGACAACTACTTGGTCCATCTGGATGAGGACGGGGCCGTTCTCCGCAACTACGAGAACAAGACCTTCCACTACCCCCAACCAAAGACAGACGGTCGACGGGAACTCCCCATGGTTGGTGTAGGTTCCGCTGTCGACCAGGCCGAAGAAGCCTATGCGACTTGCGGGGACAGCTATCCCGATCGCGACGGCTACGCCATGTGGGGAAACAGCTGCGGCGGAGATGCGGACGAGCTGTGACGACTCATTCACCCCGATCCGGGATTTTCCCCTATCAAGACATCAGGCGGTTGATCGCCAGCGGCGCCATCAGTGCCGCTCCAGCGATTGAAGACCGACAGATTCAACCAGCCAGTCTCGACCTCCGTCTCGGCCGCAAAGCCTACCGATTGATCAGCAGTTTCTTGCCGGAACTCTCGGCGATCTCCTCCCGCTTGAATGTCATGGATTTCTATCAGTCGGATCTCGTGATGTACGAAATGGATCTGAGCGACGGCGCCATTCTCGAAAAAGGCCACGTCTATCTTGTTCCATTACTGGAAGAATTGGCGCTCCCTAAAACGATCCGTGCACGGGCGAATCCGAAGAGCACAACCGGTCGCCTGGATGTGTTCACCCGCGTGGTGACGGATCTCACTTCGGGATTCGATGAAATCCGAGCAGGCTATCAAGGGCAACTATTCCTCGAAGTAGTTCCCCGCTCATTTGCCATCAAAGTTCGTACCGGACAGTCGCTGAACCAAATCCGATTTGTGCGTGGCGAGGCGACGGTTTCAGACCGATCGCTTCATGCCCTCCACCGGACGACGCCGTTGCTGTATCACAACGTGGCGCCCACGAAGCGCATAGGCAATCAAGATGTTCGTGCTGAACGGGGTCTGTTCCTTCGCATTGATCTCACCGGAGGGGATCAGCGAGATTCCCGCGTGATCGGATACCGGGCGAAGAAGAATAGTCATGTCATTGACCTCGCCAAAGTGGGACATTATGCTGCAGCTGACTTCTGGGAGCCGCTCTACCGGCATCGTCACGACAGCTTGCTATTGGAGCCGGAAGAGTTTTATATCCTTGTGTCCAAAGAGCGCATCCGGGTACCACCCGGCTATGCCGCGGAAATGGTGGCGTACGAAGCAGCCTGTGGTGAGCTCCGGACCCACTATGCAGGGTTTTTCGACCCGGGCTTTGGGTATGGGTCAAAAGGTGAGATTAAAGGCACACAGGTCGTCTTGGAGGTTCGTCCGCACGACGTGCCGTTTTTGATCCACGATGGACAAACGTTTTTTAAAGTTCTCTATGAAGCCATGATGACGAACCCGATACAGCTCTATGGATCAGGCTTAGGCTCTTCCTATCAACGGCAAGCCCTCACGCTCAGCAAACATTTCAAGATCTAACCTATGGCGCCATCCGATTTCCCTTCTCATCATGATGCCCCCGAACGTTCGTCGCCACCCACCGAACCGGAGGGGCCACCCGAAAGCTCCGAACACCAAGTCCACGTCATCGGGCTGATGGTCGGCACCGCACTGATGTTTATCGGATTTCTCAATGTGTTTCTTTCCATCAGCGGCGGGTTTGAGATCAACATCGTACCGTTTCTGATCTATTTTGGCGGCCTCGCGGTCTGGGCCAATGCAGCCGTTGAAACACCGGCCATTCGGTACGGTGTCATGGCGACGGCTGTCGCATTGGCCTTGGGACTCTTTCAGTACGGCGAAGTCCTCTTTTGGCACAAGCAACTGCTGTTCTGGATTACCGTCATCATCGTCATGTATTTCATGTTCGTTGAGCCCAAGAAGCCGACCGCGTGAGCATGATGAGCTCTAGAGGATGACGACGATCTCCGTCATCATTCCCACTCTGAATGAAGAACAGGCCCTTGGGCAGACACTGGCCAACCTTCCGTCATCTCTCGTCCTTGAAATCATCCTTGTTGACGGAGGCAGCACTGATCACACGCAGGCAGTGGCGAACGCCTTTTGCACCGCAACGCCCAATGCTCGTATCATAAGAGCGCCGACCGGACGAGCACGGCAGATGAACGAGGGAGCGAAAGCCAGCCGCGGAGCAGTTCTACTTTTCTTGCATGCCGATACACAGGTACCGAACGACGCTCCTCGGATCATTGAGTCGGCGCTCACGGACCCGGCAGTTGTGGGAGGGCGATTCGATGTCCGATTCGACACTTGTTCCGGCTGGGAACGCATCATCAGCACATTCATGAACTGGCGTTCTCGCACCAGCGGCATCTCCACAGGCGATCAGGGCATCTTTGTCCGTCGCCACACTTTCGAACAACTTGGTGGATTTGCTGACATCCCGTTGATGGAAGACATCGACTTCAGCCGAAGACTCAAACGAGCCGGATCGACTGTGGCACTCCGCCAAACAGTCAGAACCTCATTTCGCCGCTGGGAGCAGCAAGGCCCGCTGCGAACCATCCTCCTGATGTGGACCCTACGATTTCTCTATTGGGTTGGCGTCACCCCACATCAGCTCGCAAACTGGTATCAGACCGTGAGGTAACACGTGACAACTCCTCGCCCTCAACCCTCAACCCTCAACCCTGCATTAATTGTCTTCGCCAAAGCGCCTATCCCGGGCCAGGTGAAGACGCGCCTCTGCCCGCCTCTGACTCCAGACGAAGCCGCCACGCTCCATGGCAGTTTTGTCATCGATACGCTTGAACGAACAAAGCTCACTGCGACACAACTCAAATTACAGTTTGATCGTTACCTGGCCTGTGCACCGTCTTCCACACATGTATTTTTCAGAATTATGGAAGAGAGACATGGCGTGAAGGTCATCGATCAAGTCGGCGACGACCTTGGTGCACGTATGAATCAGGCCTTCGACGTACTATTCAAAAAGGGATACCGACAAGTTCTGATCATTGGAACCGATGTGCCGACCCTTCCTCTTGATTACTTCAAACAAACGCTTACCCTGCTGGACAGCCATGATCTCGTGCTGGGCCCGGCCCTTGATGGCGGTTATTACCTGATTGGCCTCAAGCGGATGGCTCCGGAACTCTTCGCCAACATTCCGTGGTCGACTGATCACGTCCTGAAACGCACACAAGAGAACGCTGTCACCCTCGGACTGAAAGCGGCGTTGCTTGAACCATGGCGTGATGTGGATAGGGTGGAAGATCTGCAGGCCCTCATTGAGGCCAATATTGCCGATAGCAAGAAGCCAAAGAACGTCCGAACGTTTTCAAATCGTACCGCTGGAGTGCTGGAAACACTCGCCAAGCGGCTTCGTTCAAGAGCATAATGAAGCAGACACAACTGTAGAGGATAGATGGATCAACAGGTTGCACTCATTACGGGCGGAGCAAAAGGCATCGGCAGGGGAATCGCGCTTGATTTAGCCGCCCGACATTGGAAGATCGCCCTTTGCTATCGAAACAGCGAAACCGAAGCCAACGAGACTGCGCAGGACATCATGACACAAGGAGGACGATCCCTGGCTATCCGTTGTGATGTCTCCGACCCAGTGGCTGCGAAAAGTCTGATTGCCAGGGTTGAACAAGAATGGGGCCGAATCGATGTCCTGATCAATGGTGCTGGCCCCTATCACCGCATTAACTTGTTCGATGAAACGGTCGAAGGCTGGAACGAGATGTTCGACGGCAACCTGCACCCTATTTTTTACCTAGCACAGGCTGTTGCACCCGGCATGAAGGCCCGCAAAACCGGACGGATCATCAACTTCAGCATGGCCAACGCCGATCAAATGGAGGCCCAACCCGACGTGACCGGCCACTACATCGCCAAGGCCGGTGTCCTGATCCTGACCCGCACGCTGGCGAAGTTGCTGGCGCCCTACGGCGTCACCGTCAACGCCATCTCTCCCGGGTTCATCGATTCGGGAAGTGCTCCCCCTCAAGAGCTTGCCGCCATGACCAAGCGTATTCCTGCCGGATACATTGGGACGGTGGATGACACTGTTGCAGCCGTCCGTTATTTGCTCAGCGACGACGCGCGCTATGTGAACGGCGCCAATATTCAAATCAGCGGAGGCTGGGGCATTTAAAACGAGAGGAGTCCCGCATCATGCGATCAGCGCAGGAACGAGAGAGTCATCGGCGATTCGTCCAGGCCCTTCAGCATGAACATGTGACCTGCGTGCAACCTGGCTGCGGCGGAGCGATGGACCTGGCCGATCACACTCCGCATAGTGCTCGCATCAAAACCTACGAAGCCACCTGCGAACGTTGTCACACCGTTGAGAAGATCACCGGCAAGGAGGAACACCATCCTTCCTGGGACGTGGCCTCCATCACCTTAATGGCGGAAACACACCTCCTCCACGATCAACCGACCTGTCCGTACGACGACACACCCATCACCTTCATCTCGCTACCCAACCCTCGCCGTAAAGCTCGGTATCGCCTCCTATGTTACTATTGTGGCCGACACACGGAAATGAACTGGCCACCACCGGAGGCGAAACGGTAACGTCACAAGCCCATCGCTCCATCGACGGCAGGCCTGTCACCCCTCACTACGCAGAGAGGGCCTTCTTGATGAATCCCCCGATTCGCCGCAAATACGGGACGCTGCTCGCGTGGTATGTGGTGCTATCGTTGGCACCTCGGATTACGTACCATTTCTTGGGCAGCGGATCCGCGGCAAAGACCTGAGCGCCAGGTCGCTGGCTATAATCTCTGAATTTTGTGATGACTACTTTCCTTGAGGTCTCGTCACCAGAGGCATAAGGTTTTTACCAAGAATGGCCGAGGCTGCAATGATTCCACCAAAAAGGGCTCCGCTTACGCCAGGCGCCACCACATCCTGGCCAGTGAGAAAGAGATTTTTAACTGAGGTATGAGCGCGCAATGCTTGTAAGCGATAACGCTCTGGCGTCGCAGCAAGTCCATAGGCCTCACCACGCTCGTGTTTCATGAAGTGTTTTGCACTTAACGGTGTCGAGAGCTCCACGTAATCCACCTTTCCCCGGATTGCGGGAACATACCATTCCAATCTCTCCTGTATTCTCGTTGCAAGTTCCTGTTTAAGACGTCCATAATCGTCGCCACGCTTCATCCACCGTGTATGTTCCCACCCCGTAAAAGAATCGTAGGCCACTGGTACAACCGCCTCAATCGTTGCGCGATCTGGAAAGTGCCGTTCGAATTCTGGGTCCTTCGCGGACGGGAACGAAATGTAGAGCACTGGGAACTCTTCAGAAAGATCACTATAGAATCGTTTCTCGTTACCATCGTGATCAAAGGATGGACAGATCATGAGGTTTGTACCATCCAGCCCGAGCGCAGCGTCACTCTGCTTGATACCGACGTAGAGCGTCATGTATGCCATCGACCTCGCGATCTTATTCAATTCATTGCAAATCGGTTGTGGCTGCCTGACGAGACGACCAAACGTATTATGTGCGCCTGCATCACTCACGACTAAAGGAGCTTGCAGAATGCGCCCATCCTTCATACGCACTCCGACTGCCTTGGTGCCCTCGACGAGAATTTCATCGACCTCGGCATTGACAATCACCTGTCCACCGCGTTGTGCAATCGTCGGGAGAAGCGCTTCAACGATACGTGAAGACCCTCCAACGGGATAACTTCCACCGTTGACATAGTGACTGACAAGATTGGCATGAATCGCAAAACTGCTTTGCGCTGGAGGAAGGCCGTAGTCAAACCACTGTGCGGTCAGAACACCTATAAGCTCCTCATTCTGAGTACACTCACGTAACACCTGTAATGTCGTACGGTTCGCCCATCGCACAAACGGAGCTCGCATTGTTTGCTCAACTTTTTTGGATATGGCACTCGGAAGCGTCTGATCTGCCATATACCCTCGAGTAGCCAATCGCGCGCTATTCACGGCTCGAAAATAGCTGTCAATTCCCTGCTCCTCTTGAGGAAAACTGCTTAACAAGTTCCTTTTCAACGCTGCCTGGCCCGCCGGAAAGTCATACGTTTTCCCGGCAATAATAGCGCGGTCATAGACCTCAGGCATCGGATGCCATTGCAGTCGAGAGTCCGTCAGATAATCAAAGCCTGCACGCACCGCAGAACTCGGGCCTTCACATTCGCCGACATAGTGAACTCCAACGTCCCACGCATACCCTGGCCGGGTGAACATATGGGTATACCCGCCAGCTCTGTAGTGCTGCTCCAAGATGAGAACTTTTTCCCCGGCTACCTTCGCCAACAACCCACCTGTTGTGAGGCCACCAACACCCGATCCGATAATAATTGCATCCCATCGGTCATCTTTAAGTTGATGATATGGACGCATCAGGGAACCTCCAATGTGGACGACGTCATAATTCGCTATGGACCGTACCGGTTAATTCCTTATGAATATGACAAAACACACCCACCGTCTTTTACAACTTGTGTAGAACCCCTCTCCCGTAACCACAGTGTCCACGTCGCGCCGTGGCTCAAGACGGCTTAGTCATTATGATACACACCGCTTGTTCGATGTATTCCCAGCAAGCCCCTGTGCTAGAAGAATCGTACTAACCGCACCTGCACGTAATCGTCTCGGCTCGGACCAATCAAAATATCCGATTGAGGAATGTTAAAAAACGCCAAGGATTCCACCTCAACCTTCCAATTGTCCCCCAGCCGACGACTTCCTTTGATACTTGTAATCGTTGCCCTCGTATCGATGTCCACGGTGACCCCAAACAACACCTGGGAATCTTGTTCATCGTTGAGCGCGAGGCGCATACCGGCAAAGATGTCATTGTTATTGGGCGTCGGTAGGGTATTCGTGAGTGATGTTCTCGAGAGTTTCTCACGGCCATCATACTGATACTCAAGCAAGAGGCCCAGATCAACCCCACTCCCCCACACACCTGACTCGGTATATTCCAGGCCGGCGACGGCCGCCGCAAAACGTTTCCCCGGGGCATCCCGAGTCATGGCTTCCAGCTTGAACAGCCATTTCCCCACTGCGCCCTGGATATCCACCCCAACCTGGTTAACAAGCTCGTAGACGGGAATCAACGCCGTCGGCCGTATCAATGAATTTGGCACAAGACGTGGCTCCCTGGAAATACCGCTAAAATACGAGATCCCAACATCCCATCGTCCAAACGTATGGCTCCACCGTAATGCCCAATCCGGATGCCAATGGTTGGCACCGTGGATTTGCGCATGGCCTGTATCGACTGGTAGTTCAAACCGCAATCGCCCTTTTACAGAGGGGTAGGTGCGTTCACGGAAGTAGGGAAGATACAACAGATTCAGATTTCCATACCGAGTCGCTACATTCAGATTCACCATCGGCTGCCCAAGCTTGTCTTCTCCTCGAATACTTTCTACTTCATCGGTTTGGTTAACGATATCAATCAAGTGCCTCGACTCTGTGACTCCCCAAAACACTTTCCCGACACCGGCTTGGATAGTCCATCCATCACCTTTATGGAGCCAATTCGCTTCTCGCAAATCAAAATGCGATCTATGGCTGTCGAGACTGTCGTACCGCCCGAACGGTATCACCGTGGCACGATGGGCACCATTGCTCCACTCCTGGCGCAGTTCAGGCTGTATCCATACCGATGGATTCACCAGCCGAGCATTTTGTTCCGGAGATGCAACAGATTCTGTAAACCCTCGCAAATCCACCGCTGCAAAACCAGACAGATCTACGGCATAGCCATTACATGTTGTAAGGAGTGTCGCACTAACCACGGCCGCAATGAGGTATCTCTTCATGACAAAACATCGTACTGGAGTGATCACACAAGCGACCGCTCACTGCTTTCATTCAGCCGTACACCCTTATGATGTCGGGCGGCTCACCTCCAACCAGCTCACGACGCAACACGACCACTGATGGGAACCCGGTGGTGTCCCATCTAATCTCAAATCCACCACTCACATGATTAGACTAATGACTGTAGCTAAGGATCACGGCCTCGATGGAATATGAGCGGCTCTGAAGATCACTACATTCACGTTTCATCAAAGTGGCATGCGGGACCAAGCACACGCCCCCCACTTCCCCTTCCACACTTCTGAGTAGTACCCACTCCTGCGTAATGCGGTGCCACTCCCATACCACTCCGGCAAGCCTATCATTGCACGGACTTCAATGCGCTCTCTGAGAAATCACTATCCTTAAACCCATTCCGAAACTTGTAGTTCTTACGTGCCAACGTCGAACTTTTCCCATTCTGGTGATTGACCATCTCTAATCGGCTTGCCCGCCAATATTGGTTGATATACTGCTGATAATCATGAAACGTGAGCGTCTTGAATAAAGCATTTTTCCTGTCATAAAACTCGATCTTCCTTGGCTGATAGATGGTTTTATCAACCCATTCAACCTGCTTGGAGTAACCAGAGTATTCATAGGCAGGAATATTTTCGACAACGAAGCAGTCATTCCCATCCACAACATCATCACGCAGGTACCGGTACCTATATTTATCCAATTCCCAGGAAGCAATATCTTCAAAGGCGAATTCGCTCCCCACAAACGGCCCCGACTTATTAACTGAAGAAATTCTTTTAATACGCTTCAATTCTGGCAAAAACAGCCACTGGTCATCCTGCTTCAGACCATGTGAAAATGTCAGTACCGCCGTCCCTCTCACGTCGGCCGGCCGATGAAAAAATGCCATTTCTTTATCACCGTCTCCAGGCACCTCTAACGTTTTCATAGACAATTCCCGAATACTTTCTTCTCCTTGAGTATTCCGCAGTATGAATGTTGCATCGTTTGAACTATCGCCAAATCCCGAGTCGCGTTTGTCGGTTTCTTTCGAAATGGCGTAGCCCTTTTCTTCGGGCGTTTCTGCGTAGACCACAGGTGAGAGCAGGGCACAGACGATCAGACTAAGTCCAAGTCGGTTCATGTTATCTCCTTTCACGATTGGATGACCGGCACAGGCTTGGATAACCAGCTTCGTAGGACACGCTTACCATCATGGGCAATAAGAATAATCAACGGTAACAAGAGAAACTCCGCAAATAGCCCAAGTGCAAAAATAATTGAGGTTAACAACCCCGTTTCGAAATTGATCCGAAATGGTGACAACGTGAGCAAGGAAAACCCTGCAATTAATACCGCAGATGTCACCCACAAGGCATGCCCCACAGTCACAAAGGCATAGGACAATGCCTCTTGAGGCTCACAGTGCATCTCTCGCCTGGCATGTTGATATTTACTGAGAAAATGCACAGTATCGTCGACGAGAATCCCCAAGGTCATTGCTGCCACCACGGACGACGCCATCCCCACCTGACCCACCATCAAGCCCCAAATCCCGAACGCCATACCTGCCGGGAGCAAATTGGGAACGAGGCTCAATAATCCCAGGCTAACCGACCGCAACACTACAATCATGATGAGCGACACAATCACGATCGACATCAACTCACCGCTGATCATGCTCACAATGTTGCGTTGTCCAATATGGGCAAAGAGGACGGTCGTACCAGTTCCATCTGCTCGTTTGATGAGCGGAGCATTCCCAGCCAACCAGACCTGTGCCCGTGTCTCCAAATCAATTATTTCCTGGCTAGTGAGACTGCGCAGAGTCACCGTCATACGCGTTGCGGAGTCGCTCACATTGACACGATTGCTCAAATCCAACCCGTACGGCAATGACATTTCAAACAACAGCAGGTACTGCGCGGCCAACTCCCGGCTTTCAGGCAGACGATACCAGGCAGGATCATCTCCATGCATGTTTTGATTCAGTCGTTTCAGAATATCGTTCAAGACATACACATGGAGAACTTCTGGCTGTTGTCGAAACCATTGTGTAAACCGTTCTACCTGTTCAAGAAACGCTGGTTCATGAATCCCCCCATGCGTCCCCTGTTCAATGGAGTAATCGATGTTGTACATGCCCGTTAAATTTTTGGTGATGTAATCCGTATCGCTCCGGAAGGCAATGGATTCGTCGAAATACTGCACATAGAGATCATCGAGGCGATTCAGAGGGATACAGGCGAGAACCACGCCCATGAGAGTAGGCACGACGGCGGCTAAGACATATCGATGTTTGGCAATCATGCCGGCGAATCCTTCAAAGGTTGTGGCAACAGAAGGAGCCACCTGGCCCCGTTTCGCCGGCAACACCATCATCAGCGCAGGTAGAAAGGTGACGGTCAGCACATAGGCCACACCAACGCCCATCGTCGTAATATTCCCCAAATCTCGAAACGGTGGAGCATCGCTGTAATTCATCGACCAAAACCCTACAGCAGTGGTGAGATTCGTGAAAAAGATCGCTTTAAAATTAACCTGGAGGCTTTCCCTCATCGCAGCCTGCTGAGTCAATCCTCGATTAAGGCCGGCATAATAACCCGTCAGGATATGAACCGAGTCGGCCACAGCCAACGTTAGCAGAATCGTCGGCGCAGGAATACTCGATGGCGAAAAGACAATCCCCAACCATCCCGCTAAGCCGATCGCAGAAATCACCGAGAGGGTCATCATCGTCGCAGCCGCCGCCATGCCAATGAACGATCGGAGAAACCACCAGAGCCCCACGACAATAATTCCCAACATCGTAGGCGTCAGTGTTTTCGCGTCTCGCTCCGATGATTCCGCAAATGCGGTGTCAATCATGAGCGCACCGGTTAAGTGGAACGAGAGCTCAGGATGCGCCTGTTGCACCTCGCTCACAAGCTCACGAACAAACGTCACGGCATCCTTTGTTTCTGCATTCTGGTCTTTCCCAGGTCGCCGCACGATCAGGTTAAACCCCATCACACGACCGTCCGGAGACACCAGGCGATTACGTAACAACGGACTATTCACCGCGACCTGTTGGATTCGCACACGTTCAGCAGAACTGAGTCGATCAGCCCCGCGAACTAAGTCACCTACAAATAAGTCGTCGCCTTGGGCCGTGCTATGTTGAAAGTTTGTGATCGAGTCTACCCGTGTCGCATAGGGTGTCTGCCAGAGACGTTGGGTGATGTATTCCGCAATGGCCAGATTCTTTGAAGTGAACACATCCCCCTCTTGTGGGGTCACCACAAGGAGAATATTGTCATCTCGTGTATAGGTTTTCTCCAGCGTCTCAAACGCCCGTAACTGTGGATTGTCTTCGCTAAAAAACATTCGATAGTCATTCTTGAACTCGACATATCGCACCCCGTAAGCTGCTGTCGCCGCTAGGGCCACAGTCATGAGGATAATCAGCCAGGGCCATCGCACGATCGAATCGGCATACTTATTCAACACAGGTTCACGTCCTCTCATATCAATAGCAAATAGGTTTGCTCAGCCTTGCTTCAAGGCTGCAAGCTCCTCGGCCAACGTATCCACCGTGTACACCACCTCGGCCTCGGTCAGATTGCTTGTAATAAAAAATCGTAACCGCGACGCGGCTTCTGACACCGCCGGATACATAATGGGATGCACATTGATCCCGGCGCGCATCAGGCGTTGATTTAGCTGCAAGCACCGCATTGAGTTACCGACAATCACAGGTACGACACCGGTGCCTCCTGCTAAACCTGTATCCAATCCACGGTGCTTCGCACGCTCGAGAAACAACGAAGATCTGGCTCGCAAGCGTTCGGCGCGTTCTGGCTCTCGCATCATGATCTTGGCTGCAGTCAACGCGGCACCGGCGTTCGCTGGAGAAATCCCCACGCTAAACAACACCGCACCGGGCGCATTGTATTTAATGTTATCAATCAATGCCTTTGACCCGCAGATATAACCCCCGCAACTCGCAAACGACTTGCTTAAAGTGCCCATCCAAATCTCTACGTCCCCGGCATTGACCCCAAAATGATCGTGAGAACCAAACCCCCGAGGCCCGATCACGCCGGCGGCATGAGCTTCGTCAACCATCAACATGCACTTATGCCTTTCCTTCACCTCTATAAACCGTGGTAAGTCTGGGATATCGCCGTCCATGCTGTACACACCCTCAATAATGATCAACACGCGTTCGTGCCGACCACGGTGCTGGTTGAGCAGTGTATCCAGCGCGTTCCAGTCGTTGTGCGGAAAGGCCAACCGCTTGGCACCGGAAAGCTGACAACCGGTAATAATGCTGTTATGGATCAACGTGTCGTGCACGAGCAAATCTTGTGGCCCGAACAAATGCCCAATGACGGCCACATTAGTTGAGTACCCACTGACCAACGCGACCGCATCTTCTGTGTTATGGATACGAGCCAAGGCTGTTTCTAGCTCACGGTGAAGAGGAATTTCTCCGGACACAATGCGACTGGCGGAAACAGACGTCCCGTACTGATCGATGGCTTTCTTCGCCCCTGCGGACACTTCAGGGTGCCCCGATAAGCCCAGATAGTTATAGCCTGAATAATTGATGTACTCTTTGCCACAGATCATGGTGAGATGATCGCTGATTCCATCATGTGCACTAAAATATGGATTCTCTACCGCCAGTGCCTTAAACATTTCCCCAGTTTCGGTTAACAGACGACATCCTGGAAACTTTTCAACACGGCACCACTCCTCCGAAATCTCTCCATTGACACCCTCTTGGCTCTTCTCATTCTCCTTACGAAGCCAGAGCTCCTTCAGTAAGGCCCGCTTTTGAGCCTCCGTCATCGCTGACACATCTGTTGTCTGTTTCATTATGCAGTTTCCTTTTCCTGCAACATTTTGTCGAGAAGGATGTCGATATCCAAGGCCGACATCCGATCAATGATCGATGGATCCTCGGTCTGCGGATCAACACTCTTGTTCGTTACAGCCTGAATTGTGCGCTCCATTAATAGCTCCGCAAGATGAAGCAGGTTCTTGCTTCTCATGAGTTCCAATGTTGAAATCCGCACGCCAAACACCTGGTCGATCGCCGCCTGCAACTCGACGGACATCAGGGAATCCACTCCCATTTGCGCCAATGAATGCTGCAGGTCGACCTGGGACAAGGGCATGCGCAGCACCCGTGCAACCTGCTCCGCAACAGCTTGCCCCATCGCAGCCGCACGCTCATGCACCGGCAGTTCGCTGATAGCCTGACAGCGCTCAGTCATTGAGTTGCTGTTCTCACCTCCACCCGTGAGCGTGGAAAACCTTGGTGCATTCCCGCCAGTCGGCTCGAATTCTCTCCACCGTGGCCAACTACAATTCATGATCCCAACTTGCGGGAGATCGTTCTCACGCAGATGGGCCCACCCCTCTAAGGCTTGTTCGGCAGTAATGGCCGACATCCCCATCAGTTCCAGATGCTTTACGACGTCATCGTTCTCAGTCGCCATCCCTGTTGCGATTGCCCCCCAATTCACAGAAACACCAGCCAATCCCGCAGCAGAGCGATGATGCGCTAAGGCATCCAGGAAGGTATTTGCCGCTACGTAGCTCGCTTGCCGTGCATTGCCAATGAGCGAAGAGACCGATGAGAAGAGCACGAAATGATCAAGTTGAGACTTAAGAGTATGCGTATGCAAGTACCACGCGCTCAGGGCTTTCGCCTTCATGACCCTCGCGATACGATCTTGGTTGAGCTGTGAGATTGGCGCATCATCCAAGATGCCTGCCGCATGAAACACACCCTTAAGGGGAGGGAACTGATTAGCTACTTGTGCCAACGTCTCCTCCACCTGCGTTTCGTCCGACATGTCCGCCGCAATTGCCAACACGTTGACCCCTTGTGCCTCCAGAGACTGGACTGCGGCTTTGGCATGTTCCGCTGCGGCCCCACGCCGCCCCACCAAGGCCAGATACCTCGCACCACGTTTCGCCAGCCACGTCGCCGTCTCCAGACCAAAGCCTCCAAACCCACCGGTGATCAAATATGTGCCGTCGGTTTTGAAGAATGGAGTGACGCGATCGTCAACGACCTCAATCGACGCTCGATCAATGAGTGAGACGATGGCTTCGCTGCTTCCCCTTTTCCCATTCTCTCTAGATGGTCCGCTAAGCCCCTCCTCCACTGAGACAATCTGCGACACCGATGGCGCTCCAACTTGATGAGTAAGTATCTGTCCCACTTTGCCAAACAATTCCCCAAAAAGTTGAGGGGCCGTCAATGCCAGTTTCACCGCATCGATGATCGTACAGCTGCCCAGACCTCCCATTACTGACTGTCTGGTCGCCCCATCTGCAAAGATAAGTTCCTGTGTATCCGGTGACAGAGAATTGGAAATCAGCGTGTGCTCTTCAGTATGGACCCCATGGACCCATGCGCGGACATGCTGGAATTGCCTAATACCCTCCGACCATGACGCACTGTCAGCTTTGTTGAACAAGAGCATCACAGGTTCGCCGTTTAAGCCTTCGAGCCCCTCCGTGGTAGTGTAGAAATAGGGTTTGGCACCCAACCAGCGAGCAATTCGGTGAGTTGCGATGGCACGAGCTCCCAATGCGGCATCGATCAGCACGGTCTCCCCAGGAACAAGACGAGCAATCGCCTGCAGCGCATAGTACGCGGAGAAGAACGTCGTGGGAACTGCAGCCGTTTCTGAATCGTCAACCCCCCGGTAGAGATCGACTGAAAAGACCCGTTCAATGGGACAGACGACATGCGACGCCGGCCGCCCTTCCGCAGCAATCAGCACCTTGTCTCCAATCTTCCACTTGCCGACTGCTTCCCCGACGGCCGTAACCGTTCCCGTGGCAAAATACCCTCGCACCTCCTCTGTGGTTGCACCGGCCTCGAGCTGAACACTGCTGCTGTTGATGTATTCGAGCCCCACCACGACTTCACGGACTTGCGGGATCGGTATTGGCATCGCCTGAAATGTGGGACGCCCCGTTCCATGAAGGCGGAACGCCTCTACCGCATCCGCCGTTACCGTCCTCCGATCGGATACCGCTGCATCGACCGCCAACCGCTCCAGACGATGCACATACCGTCCATCGTCACGAAGCACCACGTCATCCTCCCGATCATCGGCAAGTATTTCGTGCACTAATGCCTTGATATTGGGATCCATTGCCGTCACATCCAGCAAGGTGCAGCGCAGAGCGGGATACTCATTGAAGGCCACGCGCGCTAAACCAACCACCGGTGTTTGTGCCATACTAGAGATGGTGTCCATGTCTGAAACGACCTGCACCCCTTGAGTCACGATATACAAACGTGGACAGGTCTCTGCGAACACACTCGTCAATAGTTGGAGAACCTCTACTGCCACTCCGGTTCGGGTTATGCCGACAGGATCTTTTGAGCTTGCAGGATCATCCAGCCCCCAACAGTACGCAACACCTTCCAGACGCTGCCCCTCAAGATCTTGCAAGGCGAGCCGCAACTGATCCAGCTCGTGTACCTTGGGGACCTCACCAGTGGCGTTGGGCACACGGATGACGGTGTTCAAAGGATTCGTTTCCAGTTCATGGGAGAGGGCCTCACCAAGCCCCCTGGTATCGGTGAGAATAAGCCAGTTGCCGGTTTTGCCCTGGCTCTGAAGCACTGGCTGCGGCGTCCACTGCCAGGCATAGGCCCATTGCTTCAATTGCTCAAGGGGATTGTCGCGTTGGCCAATAAGCCCACGGCAGCGTAACCCCTCAACCCGCACCCACAACTTCCCAGCATCATCAAACAGATCCACCTCGCCGACGATATCCTCGTCGGTGATACTGGTGAGCCGGCCATGACACCAAAACGCGTTGCCCGGTTTGCCATAATAGGTCAGACGCTTAATTCCCACTGGCATGTAGAATTTGTCGCTTCCCTCCAGCGTCACGATTAATGACTGGAAGCAGCCATCCAGGAGACTCGGGTATAAGTGGTATGCGGCCTCGTCCCCGCTGAATTCCTGGCTCAACTCAATTCGCGCCAGGACTTCACCCTGCCCACGTTGCAGCCCTCGAATGGTTCGGAACGAGGGTCCATACCACAAGCCGCGCTCAGCTAACCCCTCATACAACTTCTCAATATTCACGCTTTCGCCGCAGCGGCCAGTAATGGCACCCTGATCGATCACCAGACTTTCCGTCTCCTGAATGGCAAAGATATTCCCCGACGCATTGAGTTGCCAGTTCTGTTGCTCGGCACTTTCATGGCTGTAAAATCCATACTCCCCACTAGTCTGATCAAGCTCTACATGCACAATCTGATCAGCCCCACCGGTATTTGGCATCAAGGCTTGGTGAAACTGTAGTTGGACCAACGCGCATCGAGCATCCCCCGTGATCTGCTGAAATGCCGCCAACCCGGCCTCAACATAGGCGGCACCGGGCATCACGACTAATCCATCCACCTGATGATCATTGAGATAGGGGAGAGTCTGCCCATTGACTGCGGCCTCCCACATTGGTCGTGGGTTTGGCACACGACGGTCCAACAATGGATGAAGCGATTCGCCGATGCGATCTACCTGTGACTCCGCGTCCTCACTCCAATACACTTCTCGTTGCCAGGGATACGTCGGCAACTTCACATAGCGGACATCAGCCGAGTACTGTCGGCGCCAATCAATCGGGCAGCCCGCGATATACAACTGGGCAAGCCCCATGGAGAAGGTGCGCCGTTCCGGTTTCTGCCGACGTAACGAGGCAATCGTTTGCGCTTCGACATTGCGATACCGACAGCACTCCTTAATGGACGTCGACAATACTGGATGCGGTCCGACTTCCAAGAAGACTCGATGCCCATCCCGCAAGAGACTGGAAATTCCTTCCGCAAAATACACGGGCTCGCGAATATTGTCGCACCAATATTCGGCATCGTAGAGTACTCCGGTGACGACATCTCCGGTCACGGTCGAATAGAGCGGGATGGTCGGTTTCTGCGGTTTTAACTGAGCCAAGACCGAGCGGACCTCCGGTTTGAGCGGTTCCATGAACGGGCTGTGATACGGAACCTCGACTTGCAGAAAACGACCGGCTTCTCCACGTTGAGCAAGATGCTCTTGAATGGCCTGCAATGCCAGGGCATCTCCCGCCAACGTCACCGCCGTGGGACTGTTGATGGCAGCAATGGAGACCTCGCCCTTCATCTCTTTTAAGAGGCTCGCGCATTGGTCTTGACTCAAGTTCACGGCCAGCATTTTCCCGGTACCGGCCGCTTTTTTCTGAATGCGACTGCGGTGGTAACTCACCAGTACTGCATCCTCCAGCGTTAACACTCCGGCGACATACGCAGCAGTCACTTCACCAACGCTATGGCCGATAATTGCGCCTGGGTTGACCCCGCGTGACCGCCACAAAGCGGTGAGTCCGACCTGAATGACAAAGTTGGCCGGCTGAGCGATAACGGTATCCGCCATTCTCGAATCCTGCTCCGGCTTCCGCATCTCTTCCAAGATTGACCATCCCGCGATATTCCTGAAGATGGCATCGCATTCCTCCACAGCTGCCCGATAAACCGGTTCCTTCTCGTACAGCTCCTGCCCCATGGCCCACCATTGTGGTCCCATACCGGTATAGACAAAGACCGGGGGCTGTTCAGACTCATTGCTTCGCTTGCCCGATGCGAACCATTCGCCCATTCCTTGTTCGACAAATGCTTGCAGTTGTCCACGCACGTCCTCCCATGAAGCTCCAGTCACGGCGAGGCGATGGTCATGATGACCACGACGGCAGGATGCTGAGTAGGCCAAATCCGACAATCGCCGTTCCGGCATTTCACCGAAGTACTCCAGCCAGGATTTTGCCAAGGCGGTCAACGCATGCTCACTACGCGCCGATAACGGAAGACAGTGTACCGCGTCCAGTGGTGCTGCCAGGGGCCCGTCCGTTTCCACGAGGGGAGCGTTTTGTAGAACGACATGCGCATTGGTCCCGCCATAGCCAAACGAATTGACCCCTGCACAGACCTGTTCTGCACCAGGCGCGAGTTCCTCCAATTGCCGTGGCAACTTGAGTCCCAACGCTTCAAACGGAATATCAGGATTGGGAGTTTCCAAATTTGCCTGTGGCGGCACTTGTCGATACGATAAACACAAGGCTGTCTTAATGATCGCGGCAACACCCGCTGCCGCCTCAAGATGACCGATGGTGGCTTTCACTGAGCCAAGCAGACATGGATCGTGCTCCTCAGGATGACCAAGCGCTGTCCCAAGTGCCTTCGCCTCCAAGGGGTCTCCCACAGGAGTACCAGTCCCATGGGCTTCGACATAGCGAATATCGCGTGAGTCGATCTCATATTGCGCACACACTCGCTGAATAAGGGCGGTCTGTGATTGCGGGTTGGGAACCGTGATGCCGTTTGTCCTTCCGTCTTGATTGACTCCCGTACCACGTATCAAGGCATAGATCGAATCACCGTCACGCACGGCCTCCGATACACGCTTTAGGACCACCACCCCAGCTCCTTCACCGCGCCCATACCCATTCGCCCTGGAGTCAAAGCTCTTACTGCGACCATCCGGTGCCAGAAATCCTCCCTTACACATCGCCATGGGATACTCAGGGCGCATCATCACATTCACACCGCCGGCAAGTGCCAAATCACACTCTCCCCGCCAAATGGCTTGGCACGCCAGATGGACAGCCACCAAGGACGAGGAACAGGCGGTATCCAGACTCATGCTCGGCCCCCGCAAATCCAATACGTACGAAATGCGATTTGAGAGAATCGTCATGGTCGACCCGATCGCCGTATGTGTCCCAATGAGCTGTCGATTCATCTTGCCCATCTGGGTCAGTTTATGATCGAGCGTAAACGCACCGATAAACACACCTGTGTTTGATCCCGCGAGAGCGCCATGCGGAATTCCCGCGTCTTCCAGCGCTTCCCAGCTGGTCTCCAGCAGCAGCCGTTGCTGTGGGTCGATGCATTCCGCCTCACGAGGTGCAATCCCAAAAAACAACGCATCGAACTCACTGATCCGTTGTCTTAAAAACCCACCTTGCTTGACATACATTTTCCCCGGCTTGTTGGCATCCGGGTCGTAAAAGCGGCGCACATTCCATCGATCGGACGGCACATCGACTATCGCATCCTGCCCCGTCTTAAGAAGCTCCCAAAAACTCTGGGCATGATTCGCTCCCCCAGGGAAACGGCATCCAATTCCAACCAAGGCGATCGGTTCGGTCTGCGTCTGTTCGCTCACGGTGTGCGCGGTCTTCATCGTTTATTCCTCCAGGTCATCGACTGTCAGGCTTGTCTATCGCGTACCCATTAACGCGACACCCTGCAGGCCTAGCAACACACGTGCCATTCTTCTCTCATGCCACCAGCTCATCCTTTTTGAGGTTTTCGATAAGATCCTGACGCCTTTGTACTTATTATGAATGCTAACCATGTATCACAATGGATACGCACTGAATCCAATTTGATTCTATTTTCTGAAACATCAGCATTTCGCAAGAATATATTTGTATGTATTTGTGATCTCCACTCACTTATTGGGAGCTTACCTGCCGCAAATGTCTCAGCGGCACAATCAGAATGTCCGGGCATGATCGAGGCTTTTGTCCATCCGCCAGGACGGCTAGGCGGAACGACCCAAACCGAGGACGCACAACTCTGACAAATTGAGCAGAACCCGCCAGCACGGTGAGACATCAACCGATGTGATCTCGGCCGATGACGACTCGCATTACAGCTAACGCGTTAGGGTAAGAGTGCGGTCGTCATGGATGGAAGCGACTCCCATAGAGCTCCGACACCCTCAATGCCGTGGAACTACTCTCTCGATTCGCTCAGGTATCATGCGACAGCCCCATCTACCAGATGGATAACACTATGAGGCCTTGAGTCCAGCTCGATGATAGGCGTCGCTTGCCATCTCCTGATAGGGGTACCCCAATGGCTGCCTCCTTGCGTGATGTACCATTGCCGCCATCACTGCCATGACGCGTCGCTGATATGATCCACTCCAGTCATGGCTACCCACCTGGTTCCTGTGTACTCACATCATGACTTGCAATAGCACGATGTGCTCATTTGCAAATGCAACTGAATCATTTTGCATTCATGAGTATCCAAATAGATTCATAAATTACGGCGGACAGTCACTGGATTTCACCAAACGCTCACTCATGCCTCTTGGGCCTTGTGAATATTTAATTGGTAATCGTACAACAGCACGCTCAACTTCCCACATGGCACACTTCGTGCTTTAGCCCAAGCACGACCGACACGTGGCAGAAGCTTATGCCGTGTGATGGGGAATCGTCTATTAGTCAACCATCCGCTGAACTCCTATGGCACATCCTTTGTGTGCCGGGCGCCAGCATGTCATCGACGCAGCAGTAAGCAGTTGATTATTTTATGCTCAAAAGACGGTAGAAAGGAGAACCTCATGTCCACCGCGATGATCGACTGTACAGATCGACACTGTATCATTGGAGCAGGCCCATCGGGGCTCGCACAAGCCCGAGCCTTTCTCGCGGCCGGATTACCGTTTGATATCTTTGAGCGTCATATGGATGTCGGCGGCTTGTGGGACATCAATAACCCTGGGACTCCCGTTTATGAAAACACCCACTTTGTTTCCTCCAGACGAGAATCAGGGTTCATGGATTTTCCATTCCCTCCTGGCGGAGATTTCCCGAGACGTGACGAAATCTTCGCTTATTTGAAAGCGTTCGCTCATGCGTACGGGCTTCGCAAACACATCTGCTTTTCAAGCACGGTTGAACGGGTTGAGCCACAGGATGGTTTCTGGTTGGTCACGGTTCGCGGCGAAACTCGACTCTATCGAAGCGTCGTCTGTGCATCGGGGATGCACTGGACGCCGAACTGGCCCGAGATTCCCGGTACATTTGATGGCCTCCAACGGCACTCCATAGACTATCGAAGCTCTGAGGAATTTAGAAATCAGCGCGTCTTGATCGTCGGAGCAGGCAACTCCGGCTGTGATATCGCGACTGAAGCGGCCCGAAGCGCAAGGGCTGCCTACATCAGCATGCGCAGAGGCTACCACTTCCTCCCAAAGACCATGTTTGGAAAACCCGCCGATGTCTATGAGCGAGAAAACGAGTGGATCCCGTTCCGTCTCAGGCAGTGGGTGTTTGGCCACATGCTGACCATCTTGCAGGGTGATCTCACACGGTACGGCTTGCAAAAGCCCACACATCGCGTCTTAGAATCTCAACCGATCGTTAATTCCGATATCCTCTCTTGCTTTGCCCACGGGGATCTCCACCCGAAGCCGGACGTCGAACGTTTCGCGGGTTCGACCGTGTACTTCGTCGATGGGTCTTCCATTCAAGTTGATCAAATCTTGTATGCAACCGGCTATAAAGCCGCGTTCCCATATCTTGACCAAGAGCATATTGAATGGACGGGGCACGGAGTTAGCCATTTCATGACCTGTTTTTCCCGCAAACACCCCAATCTATTTACGCTGGGATTCTACGAGGGTAACGCAGCCGTATTCCCCCATCTTGAGCTGTTCGCGGCAACCGTCGCACAGTACCTGCTCAGTCAAGATCGGAATACCGGCCAAGATACACTTCTCCGTGAGATCGCACAAAAGGAACACGGCGATCTACGTGGACCGATTCAGATGATCGATTCTCCTCGCCACGCAGCCTACTGCGATTGGCTCACATTTCGAAAACGTATCCGCAAATTATATCGGACGGTAGGATGGTCCATGCCCACGGCGAGCGACTACACGCGATTAAGACAGACACAGGAGTCCTCTATAACCTACCCCGACCGAGCAGACTGTGATGCCGGCTCCACCATACCAGTCAAGCACCCGGCGTGACGGAAACGTTGTTAAGACGGCAAGATGGAAGGCGAAGGCAAATGCCGCGTTCAAATTGACAACGGGATCAGTAGGAGGGAGGTGTGCCTATCCTCGGTGTGTTCCTGCATAGAGGCATGGCCGAGCCACGGCCTGCTGAGAATCACGTTGCCGTAGCGGTGCGAATGAACACCCCGAGCCGGTGCAAATACGCACGTCCGCCCACAAGATAGGTATTATTATGGTTGGCCCCTTCGATCACGTACCATTCCTTTGGTGGCGAGGCTGCGTCGAAAACCTGGCGTCCCAGGTCGATCGGCGTGATGTCGTCCTTGTCTCCATGAATGATCAACTTCGGGAGTGAGAGCTGGGGGAGGCGATCGATCAAGCGATGCTCCGCTCCAAGAAGCCAATGGACCGGCAACCCACCATAATGAAATTTGGCCACGGCTTCGATGGAAGGAAAGGACGATTCAAGGATCAGTGCGGAAGCCGGTCGTTGTACGGCTAGCTCACCTGCCACAGTCGTTCCAAGCGACCGCCCAAACAAGACAATCCGTTCTGAGCGAATTTTTCTCGTGCGCGTAAGATAGTCATAGGCCCCATAGGCATCATCGTACAGTCCCCTCTCACTTGGACGAACCGCCTGACTCCTTCCATATCCTCGATAGTCAAACAAGAACACAGATAATCCAAGTTGGAACAACAGCTTTAGATTCTCAAGACGGTGGCTGATATTTCCCGCATTACCGTGACACCAGAGTACAACGGGGCGATCAGCGGCTGATTCGACGTACCATCCGAACAAGCGGGCTCCATCAGCTGCTTGAAACCAGACCTCTTCGAGCGGCAAACCGCTGAGTCTTACCCAGTCTCGGTCCTGCCAGGGTTCAGGATAGTAGACAAAGAATTGATCGAGGAAGCCCACGGAGGCAGGATACCGAAACTGGCGCAGAGAAGGAAGCATAAGCCCCACCTCAGCCAGCTACCTTCAATGCATGAAGAAAGTCATAGTTTTCTTGTTCTATTTTCTAAACCAGGCTATAGCTCATGCCGTTAGAGCTTGCGGCTTACCCCAGAATGGAGGATCTGAGATGCTCAAGGCAAGTTCCAGTATGTTGTGTGGACTGTTTGTGCTCCTGACCCTATACGTACTGCTGACCCTCTCCGGGTGCTCCGTCATGACGGCGATGGTCGGGGACAAGGAACCGAACTTTGAGCCTAACAAGGTCGGAGCGAGCAAAGAGGAGAGCGATGTTGAATTTAACCATCCAAGAACGAACACACCCCACCCCACGCTCGAGCCAGACACATTCTCCCGATTCCATCTCAAGCGCATCAAGTACTAGTTCCCCAGCAAGACCATCTCACACTCAAAAATAGGCCTGGACGCTGAAAAGGACATCATTATCCCGATCCCGATGATTGTATTCCAGCCTGACCGCCCAATTCTGCGCCAATGTAAAACGTGACCCAACATACCACCGGATATCATCCGACTTATCCCCCAAGGGAAACCTCAGATACGAACCCGTCGCCATCAGTTTCCAACGCTCGGTGATATCGGCCAACATTCCGATGGTTGCTCCGCCGCCGATTCGATGCATCTCATCATACGCCTTACTGATACTCGCTTCAGTCTCTGCAAACGCAAACACCACTTCCCGATTCAGCAAGTTTAATTCTTTGGCCCCGCCGATGCCCCCGTTGAAAAATCCGTTGCTGCAGAGCCGACAATCATTGTGCCGGATCGTATTCATACCGACGTTGAGTTTCCACGAGGGAGCGTGAAAGACGGAGTCAATCGGCGAGAGAGAAAGAAGGTTGAGCAATGTCGCCCGTTCCACTCTGGTCTGATCCGCTCGATTATAGTGCCGCACTGTGACCGAGGCCATTTCAATTTGCGCATCGGGAGTATACCCGACTTCTGGATCGAGCAAGTCGTGATAGCCACCGCGAAAGGTCGCTTCTTCAAAGGTATCGTTATTACGCCAACCTCCTCCGATCGACACTCGATGCATCTTATGCCCGAGCTCCGGCTGCTTAGCAAAAGGGCGCACAGGAAAATCCGTGAGTGGGAACCGGAGCTGACTGCGAGTGGCCAGAATTTCTTTCTTTCTCACGTCCCATTCTGGTTTTCGATCATCTGTGGTGTCAATTCGATAACGCAGATATTCCGATGCCAACTCCAACAGAAACGCTTGTTTGGCTGCGGCCAATTGAGTAAACGCGGGTGAAGTCAATACCCCAATATCCTGAGTCATTCGATGAGCCAGATCCCGTTCCTCCGCTGGCAATGCTTCTCGTTTACGCTTGATGACCGTGCTGCGGGAAGGACGATAGGTGATATCAGACACCAGGCCCGGTTTTGACACGACCAATCGAATCGTATCGGCTGGAACCGTCCACCCAATAAACTCATCGGTCAAGTGCAATCCCGGATCGGCATAGTCCAAAAGCGCGAGAATATGGTACGAGCAATTCTCCTTAAAGAAGAAATAATCGAAGTAGGCGTTTCCCAACTCCCAGGCATGCATTAAAAAGCGCCTCAGCTGGTTTCCCGTGAGGTTCAGGCGATATTCCCAAATATCTCGGTTTTCGATATCTCGATACTGCTGCACCTTGAGATAGTAGGGAATCGTCGAAAAATACCCCTTATAGCTTCCAAATATGCCGCGTATTGGGTAGGCAAGGCCGGCGTTGGGAGGCACCTCCGCTGCGTAATTGATGGTATACGCCAGGATTCTTGTCTGCTCTGTCTGCCCCTTCTGATCAACCCGGAACAAGGTATGGCCGAACATGGAGGCTGGGTTGTTCAAAAAGGCTGCGGGGAAAATCAGAGAGATCGATTGAACCTCAAAATCCTCATACCACTGATCAAACCGCTCACAGACAATGGGTGGGAGTCGAGTCGGATCAAACTGCAACTGCTCCTTGAGCCAGTGGTACCGCGCAATGAACGCGCATTGCGCAGGCTGCTTTGAGCGACCAACGAGATCAGCGGAGAAGAATTGCGCAAGCGTCGCTGCAAGCTCAGCAGCAGGATCCGTCTTGCCTTTGGGCGATAAGAAAAATCCAGGATCGTCCTGTTCGCTCTCATATCCCCCGTAGAGATTCTTCCGGTAGTGCAATAACAAGTGCCATTCGCGTTGCTCCGCAAGCCTGGCTTGTTCAGCCTGGCCGATGAGCTGCCGCTGATAGAAGTCCCGATCTGATTGCTGTGCATCGGATGGAGCCGGAGCGGCGAGACAGGCTAGAAAACCGATGAGGAGGAGCTGCACGGCGTAAAAGAAACAAGAAGGGCCCTGACTACTATGCCAGGGCCCTTGCAACAACTTAGCGCACTGATGCTTGTGCGAGGACTGGATGGCCCGCGACCGCATCGTTGAGGGACTTCACCAATGCAACGGGAGAAGCCTCCCCAGCTTGAACCAAGGACGTATACCGCTCCTGGGTCATGGCAAAGAACTCGCCGTGCCGCTCCGCAGGGATGCCCATCAACGTCGCAAGCGAGGCCAAATGTTCGCCCTGCCCTTGTGCCATTTCAGCCGTGAGAGCGTCAAAATTCAGCGAGGCAAACATGGTCGTCTTGTGCTCGCCCATAATTTTGCCGTCGTTCGTACATCCGGAGGTGCCGGAGCTGATGCCGAATGTCTGGCTGCCGAATGTTCCGTTCGTGGTAGCCATCATCACCTGCGGGGCGATTTCCTTCTGCCCTTTGTAATCTCCCCAAGCCAGTTTCCCCAATCCACAGCCTGGACCGGTGTCTGGATTTGCCGCCATTGCCAGTCCTGCCTGGCTACCAAACAGGATCGCGACGGCTAATAAAAGCACCTTCTTCGACATAAGTCCTCCTCCGTTAGAAAGTGGTTAAGTACTCACACTATTACCAAAACACCGCTGAGTATAGCTGACTTCGTCTCCAATGTTTACAAAAAATTTCATGTGCAGCGTCGATCCACTAAGGAGGGACCAAGGAATCTTGCCTATAATGAATGGATGATCACCGTAACGACTTTTCTATCTCCTTGCAGAGCATACAATCTTGAATGACGGGACGGCACAAAAACCTACGAGAAGCCAGACTGCAAATCAAAGCACTGAACTGACCGATATAGCAAATATCGTCTATGTGCATTTCCTTAAATACACATCTATTCCATTATGCGAGCTCTCCAGTAAAGTGATCAGACAATCCCGGCAACTTCAGGGTGCGGGAGTGGAGGCCGACGATGGTGCGGCAGGTTCTAGAGAGAACCCCATCACAGCAGGGTCCTGTTCCCATGCCCCTGGTGCGACCAGACCAATAAGCGGAAGCAGAAGCACCGCTCCACCGATCACATCGACAATTCCTAAGGAACTCAGCTTTCTGGAGGTCTGCCGAAATTGGCTCTTGTACCCTGTTTTCTCCACTTCGACCAACAGGTCCCCGCGCCGCGAAACGTCACGTTGGAGCGGCGTCACACCAACCTCCTGACCATTGATCCGCACGGTAGCGCCCATTGGATTCGACGTGATTGAAAAACTCTGGGATGATCCGCCGAAAAGTGAACATCCGGACAGATACACCGCACAGATAAGGATTCCGAGTACTCGAGAAGGATTTTGAAGAAGGCCGGCTTTCATTGGCATAGATACCCTCACTCTTGCTTGCCCACTCATATCACGTCAGCGAGGCACGAGCAAATTCAGGTCGCAGGTGAATCTGTTCGCCTTCCTTATCACATGTTACAATATCATTACAGAGCAACTTTCAGATTGACGAATTTCACGTATATGACTATACTCCAGCTCGGTGACTCGCCTAGGTATAGCTAGGCAGGCCACAAGGGTTTATTAAACTTCATCCACAAGGAGGATTCATGAAGCGGACGAGCCTTCTACTTTCTCTCGCAGTCCTCATCGGACTCAGCACATCAGGTTGCATGATTGTCGCATCTCCGATGTTGGGGACGATTTACACGGAAGCGAAGTACGGCGATACTGCCACCGACGCATCAGGAGCCTCCAAAGAGGGTAAGGCATGCGGCCAGTCGATCCTGGGTTGGGTCGCCACCGGTGATGCGAGTGTCTCAGCTGCAAAAGCGGCTGGCGGGATCACCACCGTTGCGGTGGTCGATCACTCTGCCAAGAACATTCTTGGCGTGATTGGCGAATGGTGCACGATCGTTCGCGGTAACTAGTCAGTTCGCGTTACGCGCTAGGTGATAAGGGCCTTCAGGATACTCTCCGGAAGGCCCTTTCATTTTCCTGCCTTGACGCTCTTGTTGAGCCATGGGACTTGATTCCCTGGTACGATCCGCAGCGCTACTGAGTGTACTGTCTTGCTGCCCGATCCTTACCGACGTCGCGTTCCCAGCCGAGTTCGGGGATATTGAGCTGAGTGGATACGCACTCGGCAAGCTACCCGGTCACCTGGATATTTTCAACCAAGGAACGACGGTTTCCGCTTCCCTGCAACAGGGGTTTGGTGCAGGGTTCAAGATTGGGGTCTTTCCAGCCGTTCTAAAAAGAATGGTGGGTCTTGAGATGGACTCCAACGTTCATGGCACAGCCCTCTCCTTTCCTAATATTGCAAATGGACGTAACGATCAAACAGGACGTTCCGACTTGCTCGTGATCAACACCACATTCAACGTGATCCTCCGCTATCCAGGCGAAAGGATTCGCCCGTACATTGGCGGCGGCATCGGTTGGTCCCACGGCACACTCCTCAATCCGAACATCGCAGGGCGTGACGATAGGGATTTTGACTCAGCTCGCGCCTTCACGCATCAGTTTCTCGGTGGAGCACAAGTCGTGCTAACACCCCACCTCAGTCTCTTCAATGCACAGCGAGATATCGCGGTTTTTTTGTTTGGCGAGTATCGGTATCTGTCGTCAGATTATCACTGGGAGGGACTGGCCGTTGATTTTCGTACTCACTATGGATTATTCGGGATTGGACTACGCTTTTAATTTTCCGCGTGAGCCTGATGCCAGCTGAACCGGCACCAGGCTCACTTTCAGCAATTCCTTAGCTTCCCACTTCAGCAACCATTGCGAACCGATCCTCAGCGATTGTTCTCAGCTGCTCCCGGCTCAACTCCTTCACAACCTGGCATTCACCATTAAGTAGGCGAACCGTCCCATCGGCAGCATACTCGGCTTCCGAGAGAAGATTCCCCTGTTCATCCACCAAGCGATAGCCCGTTGCGCTGGCGACGATCGTGGCTCGGCGTTCGACGATACCATGGCGCTCGAAGCTCACCATTGCACCGTCCTCCAACGGAGTCCATCGAATGGTGGTTTCGCCCACTGTTGCGACCTTGGTGCCATCGCTGCCGAGATCGGACTCCTTGATGGGGCTTTCACCTGTCCAAAAATGCATCGAGTTGAAGATGAAGGTGTCCAGCAATGCCGAGAACATATAGGCCGGAACAATCAACATGCCGAAGAAGACAATCTCTTTCATCCATTTGTCATTGACCTGGCCGCTACCTTTCACGTTGCTGTTCCAGCGATAGACATTCTTCGTGAGATTGAACGGACCATAGCACGCAGTACTCATCGTCATTACGCTCAGCAACACCATCATCGCAATCATTCTCTGACCCAATCTGCTCATCACCGCCTCCTTTCGTCAAAAGAATCCCGTCGTCTCGCTTCTCGCGTAAGCTCTCCTAGCACAATCTACGATTTCGGCACCATCTCGCCTCATCAGAAATCGCCCACTCATACAACTCGATCGTTCAAACGAATGTGTCTCGGTGACAGCCGTGCACCGATCGTGATCATCCCCAGCATCCTAGGCAACGTAAATCGTTTGGGGCCGGCCGATCCCGGATTGAACAGCAATGTACCGTCAAGCCACTCGCTCGTTGGCTGGTGCGTATGACCAAAGATGCAAATGTCCGGTCGAGTGCGATCAAGAAAAGCTCGTCCTCCATTCGTGAGCTTGCCGCTCGCATACAAAATATGCCTGACGGCAATCCGGATCCCTGCGAGCTCGATGATCGCCTCAGACTGGACACCGCTCCCCTCATATCCATCAACATTGCCGGAGACCGCCGTTACGGGAGCGATGTCTTTCAGACGCTCGATAACCATAGGCTTGCCGATATCACCAGCATGAACGATATGATCGGCATGTTGGAAATGCTGCGCAATCGCCGGATCGAACAGACCATGTGTGTCGGCAATGACTCCGAGGCGGATGAGGCCAGACCGGCTCACGGAGCAGAGCCTGATGACACACCCAGTGCATCGCGAACCTTGGACCACTCGAACGAGAACGGCTCAGACGTCTGCTTTGGCATCTCCGCGAGTCGTGCTTTGAGATGATCCGCTCTGGCACTGCTCATCGGATGGGTGGAGAGCCACTCGACTCGCCCATCATCCTTCTCAGCCAGCCGCTGAAAGAACGTGATCATGCCTTCGGGGTTCACCTTGGCACGATGCAGTAGATCAAGCCCGGTGGTATCCGCCTCCGTCTCCTGCGCGCGGCCAAACTTCAACGTCATCAATTCAATGCCGAGCTGTTTCATGACCCCACCCAGGCCAGGCGGATTGCCCAACACAATCGACACGACGGCCACAAACCCCAGCTGTTTAATGATCCGTTCAAGGCCATGTCGCTGGAGCACATGATTCAGCTCATGCGCCAAGACCCCCGCCACTTCTTCCGGACTGTCCGCCTTTTTCATCAAGCCCGTGAAGACAACAACATACCCACCAGGCAGCGCAAATGCATTCACGACATCGCTCTTCACCACAGTGACATCGAATCGATACGGATTGTGGGGCACATGACTGGCTAGGCGCTGGGTCATTTCCTTGACCGCACCCACCGCGAGTCCATCTTTCATCACATCCTGCCCTGTCAGAAACTCACGATAGGCTGATTCACCCAACTTCTGTTCCCACTCGACCGGAATGCGATTGACGGCAAGTTCAACTAATACGTCACTCCCAAACCATAAGCTCAGCATCACCGCAAGGATCGTTCCGCCGACAAGCCCCCATACGACCCGATGCCGTTGTCGGACCTGACGGACTTGCTCGGCGGCTTGCTCCAGCGGCTGACTCAAGTGGGCAGGCGCCACTTGACGAAAGGCTCGAATGAGCTCGGGGCTTTTCAGATACAGCGTCCGCTGCCCAGCTGAACTCGCCCATGCCGCAACGAGCTGATTATGATCTAACCCGCCCGCAGAGATCGTGAGTTCTGAAAATTCCACGAACTCCGATCGACTCTCGCCCTCCTCACGATCCGAGAGAAACGCGATCGTCAACCCCTGGCCTTCAACGTGGACAAGACAAGGCGTCCCGCTGGCAGGGAACTCATCACCAAAGCAAAGCCCGTTAGGAGTATCTATTGTCATTGCAAGACTTGCGGCAGCTCAAAATGGTTGCCAACGAGTCCGCAGGCAAGCGGAAACCGGAAGCGTACCCTCCGGGGTACGGTGAGGATTTTCTGCGAGCCGAGAACAAAGTTGGTGGCCATTTTCAGCCGCCGCTACTCAGTGACGGGGATGAACTGTCTGACCCACGCCCCAAAGCCACCGGGATTCCGGCTCTGAATGTAGACAACACCCGGCCCACGGAATCGACAGACAAAGCCTTCGCCCGAGGTAAAACTCGCCACCCATCCCGACGTGGCCTTCTCAATATTGTAGGACGTTGTGGTCGACCAGGCGACTAGATGACTGTTGTCCACAATGTATTCCTGGCCTGGCTTCAATTCGATCTTGTGAACAGCCCCAAAGCTGTTAAGCAGAAGCATCCCCTTCCCACTCATCTTCAGAATGAAGAACCCTTCGCCACCCAACAACCCTCGACTCATACTCTGCATCTGGCTGTCGATGGTCACCCCATCCGCCCCGGCCAAAAACCCATCCTTCTGCACCATGTACTCATTGACCCCATCGAGCTCTAAAACAACAATTTCCCCCGGCACCGTCGGAGCCAGCAAGACTTCACCGGCTCCTCGAGTGGCTTTGAGTGTCTGGAAAAAAAACTTTTCTCCGGTCAGAAACTTTCGTGAGAGGGCTCCCAAAAATCCGCCTTCCATCTTGCTCTCAATGTCGATAGTCGGCGAGCAGGCTACCATCGCACCTGACTCCGCCTTGATTTGCTCTCCATTGCCTAACTCCACACGGGCCATGGGAAACGCCCCCGGATATAGGATTTCACTCTTCATTATCTCATCTCCTCTCTATTTTCCTGTCACACATGATGAACGAGGCTGGTCCATGTCTTGATTGTGCACATGCGCCAAGCACCACCTCTTATTGGTCAACTATCCACATCATTCTTACGTGTGTGCTGAGCGGGCAGCAAACATGAGGCACCGTTGCTCAACTCATCCCGCGATCCACCCATAGACCCGACGACTCGGCTCCGGCCCCTCCTCCAGGTAGCTCATACGGAGCCGGCCCAGGGCGTCACGTGGCACCTCGTGTCGTATCGTCTCCACATCAATCCCGAACACCGTCGCCGCATTGAGACCAAAGATTCGTTCTTTGATCTGTCTGGTCAGAGGTTGATAGTGGTGTTCTTGGATCAATGCCTCGGGAATCTGAAATCGTCGAAAGGCTTCAATTTGCCATTGAGGTGTTCCATACCAGATCGAATCCGTTCCCCACAAGACGTGGTCAACGCCGAACGCGTGAATGACTCGCCCCAGCAGGTGCGCACAAATCAAAGGATAGGTGGTCACCAACTGGGCGAACGTCGATCCCAGCTCCATATAGATATTGGAGATACCAGGTTCAGCCTCCTTCATCCGGCAGAATTCTGTGGTCCATGGAATTTCACCGGTCTTGGCAAAGATCTGTTCGATCGACGTGACACCTCGAAGACCCGAGTGATACACCAAAAAGTTAAGATCGGGAAAGTCTTTAGCCGCCCGAATCAAGTCTCTCGGATGATTGTAGTCCGGCACAGGACCCAGTGGCAGTCCCTTGTGGACACAGATTCGCTTGATGCCCAGTTTTCTCGCTTGCTCCAGCATCGGATAGGCGATCCGTTCATCATCCATCCGCCAGCCTCGATCGAATCCCTTTGGACAGGATCCGGTGTAGCACTTCCAAGCATCGACCTTGAGCGTCTCGGCTTGCATGGCCATGAAGTCCAAATCGGCAACACCCAACTGGGGCGTCACCAGACCATGGGCCAACATCCGTTGTGAGCCGGCCAACCGATTAACCTCGTCTCGAATATGGGCCATTTCCTTTGGCGGGACGACGGCTTCTTGTGGATAGGGCCCAGGCGGCGTACTGATCAGGCCAATCGCGGTTTCGCTGTCAAAAAATACTTCCTTGATGAAATTCTTCCAGGACAAGTCATCGAGGGTACCCCGATCACCGGCCAATCGTGGATTGAGCCCGGACTCACGGATGGACCGCCGTAACGACAGCAACGCGTGTTTGGACACGGCGCCTTTGCGATTCGCTTCCGCATCAGTAGGGTCATAGCCGGATCCGACATAGTGCGTTTGCACGTCGAAGATAAAATAGGGAGCGCCCTGTTGTTCCGCGAACGCCGAGGTCTCGAAGATCTCGATTTCTTCAATATTAAAAAATCTGCCGAATGCGGTGTTCATGGCCAACAGAGCCACAGCCATTCCGCTGGTTGCGTTCAAGAACTCTCGCCTGGTCACTCCGCTACGAGTCACCGCCCGTTCTATCAGACCCTCAGCTACTTGCTCGACACGATGCTGCTGTCTCGTCTGAGGAATGGGGCGGAACTCTTCGTTCGAAACGATCTGCGTCGGAATCCGAGTCGGACAGACCGTACCCTTCTTCACGATGTGACCGCCACAACTGATGTTGGTACGTGCTCCATGGCCGTCCTTTCACGGTGGGCAGACCGCTGATTGTGTGAAATACTTTCCGTACTGTCAAGGGAGCGCCGATGAGACAGCCCAGGAGTAGTCGGACCAGGCCTATTTCGATTTCGATGAAGAGGCGGAGGATTTCGCCTGGCTGGCGGAGGTATATGTGCCGGGAAGCTCTACGACCACATCTACTTGTGGATCTGCATCTTGATCCTTCCCATCGTGGCCGACACTGTACAGTAGACCCTTCTTCTGATTCACCAACATCGGGAGGCCCGTGTAGGGATCGTAGAAATTCTGCCCAGCTTTGGCGATCTTGTTGGGAAGATCACCCTCTGAAGATCCGCGTCGCAACCACGCCTGTAAACTCGCCAACCTGAGATGGGCATCTGTATCCACCATCATTCCATTGTACACATCCCATGCGGGCAGCGGGGCAATGCCGACCAGATTCTCAATCGGGTTGGCAAGATAATCCATCACACCAGCCGCAGGAAAACGCAGATGGTCTTTCCACTTCGGCAGGGAATCATAATGCTTTTCTCCGGTGACTTGGTACGACGCTTCGTAATACTTGGCATAGTCATTGAGCCGGCGCTGTTTCGGTAAAGGCAGTGCCGATACCACCATCGCGGATATTGCCTGACCTTCAGCTCTCGCGGCTTTTAACTGACTCTCATAGATCTTCCCAGCCGAAACCAGTTCGCTTTGCATCGGCCACCGCAACGACAGCTCGGCTTGGTCGAGAGGTCGTACAAACTTAGTGATGCGCCCTAGATGTTTTGTGTCGAAATCCGAACGGACGAGCAACCCCGAGGCGAGGGCAATGTCGTCGTTGATCGCTTGCAGCGCCAACATTTTCACAGGGAGCGTCCGTGCCTGGCTCAGTACGACGCGCCACATCTCCATGTCGGTTTCAAGCCGATCGACAGCAACGTCCGTCCCTTGTACGAATCCATCGGCTACATGCAGTTGGTGGGCAAACACCATCGCCTCGCAGGGTGGACGGGCAGGTTGACCGTAGCCCCAGTCTTCGAATGGAAGCTTTTGCCATTGACGATACCGGTCAAGCGTCGCCTGATGTCGGCTCCCCCATCCTTGAATGGTCCCCTGATTCGACTTGAATTGGCCAATTGGGTCCGATCCTCGAACCCATCCACGCATGGTGCTGCCGGACGCACTCGACCGATCACCAGTTTCTGCCCCAGGAGTTCCGAAGCAACTCAATGCGGTTATGTGGTCTCCGATGGCAGATTGCCCCTCACCCCCAGCGCGGAGAGGATCTTGCCCCGCTGGGGCATCGATCCCAAGCAGCAGCGTGTATGCATTCTTTTGAGCCCCAACGATGGTCTGTTGCGGCGTCGTCGTAAAACTCTGAAAAGTCGGTGACGGCGGTTCTTCCATGATCATCCATGTCAGGGCCAGCGCTCCAAGACCAAGCGCGGCACAGACCCCGATCAGCAGCGTCAACCCGACCACAGTCCTCACGATGGCCTGAGTGGTCGAGAAGCAGCTACGCAGGAAGCCTAGGATCGCTATTCCCAGCCCATTTACAATTGCAGTAGATTTTTGCCTCTGTGCTGGTTCCTCAACACGCGTTCTCGCCTCCGGCGCCCTCTTGATCCTCGAAGATTCGACGAACGCAGCATCAGTCTCGTGAGCCGCCGGTAGTGGCTGGCTGACTTCCTGCCGCTCAAGAATCGCCGGCTCCGCTGGTGTGACAGAGATCGCAACAGGCCCTTGACCTGCTTGCATCCAGTCATCAGCCTCCATCCGCTCTTGTTGAGCCGGTATGGGCTCAGGAACTGGAGAGCGGGCTTGAACGTTCATCACCTCTGGAGACTGATCGTCGGGAAGCACCACCCTTGATGCTTGCGGAGTCTCGGGCAAGCCCCCACCATCGTCTACAATGGACTCCATTGCACGCGGTTCGATGGGAGCAGGCTCAACAGCTCGAATGGTCTCGCTTTCCTCGGAGAGGGCCTTGTCGACAGGTTGAGAATCAGGCGTCTGGAATTCCGCCTTGGGACCTTGCTCAATCTCCTCAGTCACGGCACTGGGGTGGGGCTGCTCTTGCTTGATGGAAAACTCGGTCGGATTACCATGCACTTCGTGCTGATCCGTGGCTAAGTCTAGACTCGAGTCCTTGGTGCAGGCCTGAGCTGGAGATTCCTGTGAGGAAATCCATACCACATCGTCGGCGTGCGATGATTGTACGAGGGAGAACAACGGCGCTGACTCCGCGATCTGCGCTGTATCTTGGTCCGTCACGGATGGCTCACCCGTCTCCACGGCCGAATCGTGCCGTTCCTCTGAGTGCGCGACTGGACCATCTTGTGCAAACGTAAATGTGTCCGGCTCTGAAGCAGGACTCTTGGTCAATGGTGAAGATGGCAGTTGACTCTCACAAACTTGTGGAGAGCTGTCTGACGCTTGTGGTTGCTCCACGGATTGTTCGAGGGGTTCTGCCACAATCGGAGGACCCATCTCGACGGAAGGGATCGAGAGCACCGACTCCTGCACCTGATCCCATGGCATTGGTGCAATCGGCGATTTTGACGGCTCTTCATCTTTTTTCTGAGCTTCTTTCTCTCCCGTTGGAATCTCTGTTCCGGATTCCTGGAGCAGCTGGTCCTGTGGGGTTGGGACAGGGGGAGTGTCTGTAACAATCTTATCCAGACGAGTCGGCGCTGGAGACGTTGACTCATCCTTTGGAGGAGATTGCTCTCCGAACTTCCAGGCTGTATCAAAGACGGATTTCCATGAAAACCCTGGTTGCTTCCAAGGCTGAGCTGTTTCATCGACCGCGACTGGTGCGGAAGCGATGGGCGAATCGGTAGAGCCGGCGCTCTCTTTTGCTTTCATCGGCTCGACTTGGTCGGTCGAACGAGAGACTTTCTCGTTGTTTGAGACCAGTATCGACGCTGAAAGTGATGCATCTGTCCTAACAGATGGGATGGGCTCTTTGTCGGTCTCAGACTGGGGTGGCAGACTGGGTTCCGCCATATCCGCGGGGAAACTGCCAGAAGGGTCGACTGCCTGCTCAGGATCCACCCTCGTCGCTGCGGATGCGGGACGGTCCTCTACAACAGCTGTTGTCTCTGCAGCTCCAGACGGCACTAGCTCCGGTGCCTGAAGCGTGGCAGAATCGGTATCCACCACATCACGATGCGCGTCCAACGGCGCCATAGCGATCTCTGCTTGGGAATCTACGGGGTCGAGCGAAGGAGGAGAATCGCTGGCCACCTCCTGCTCTGTGAACCGAGCTATCTCCGTTACAGTCGGAACCTGTCCAGCCTCTGGGATAGAGTCTTCGGCCTGTCGATGAGTTTGAGCCTTGATGCCAGCAGGTTCTCCCTCGGCAGCTGGAAGCTCGCGCGACTGGTCTAGACTGTGGTCAGAAGACTGAACGTGTTGCAGAGGATCAGTACTGCGGTCTGATTGCGTAGCTGGTTGTGCACTTTCACCTGGAGACGACGTTGCACCCGATGGCCCCACCCCCTCAGGGGAAACTTGGACTTCCCATGGCATCACTCCAGCCGCTCTAGAAGGAGCGATTTCTTCCCGTGAGTCTTCGTCAAGAAGGTCTTGATGTAGGACAGTGTCGGTCCCGAGGACACTCAGTTGACGTGGCACTAACTGGCCGGTTTCCGCATCAAAAAAGGAAGCCAAGCGAAACGCCACAGGGCTCGCCGGGGCCAGTTCGCGTATTTTTGAATAGAGTTGCCCTGCATGATCCGGACGTTCGGGATCCGGATCTTCAATTAAGATATCGACAGCCTTTCCGTACTCTTCAACGGCTTCAAGGACATTTCCCTTTTCCTGATAGATGGTCCCAAGTTTTTCAAGGTAGGGCACACAGCGCGGACCGGCGGCGAGGTACTCACGGAGTAAGGATTCTGCGAGCCAGTAGTCTTGGCGCTGAAAGGCTTCGGCAAGCAGGCCGTCGAACGCTTCTCTTGCGGGAATGAGGCTTCCCAGTCGAAGATGAAGGGTCGCGAAAAGCCGTCGCGCCTCCATATTCACTGGGTCGAGAGCCAGCAGTTCCTTGAGCGCAGCGGATGACCTCCCATACTTCCCTGCGTTCATTTGGGTGATCGCCTCTTCCAGCAGCGCACTCTTCCTGCTGTAGCCGACTACCCCACGCTTCGGCGTACGGATCGTCTCCGTCTTATCTGATTTTATTGAGGGTTTCTTATTCCAACGCACGGATTAACCTTAGCAGATCTCCAGTGCCTAAGAGCCCAATGGACACTCTTCCGAAGTCTCCCGCTTGATCTCCTCAGCAAGCCTAAGACCCAAACAAAGATACTCGGGAGTCAGAAACCGTGGAAATTCAACAGGCAGCCTTGTAACCTATTGATATCAAATGACCTAACTACTTTCTTCCTTACGCTTTTGGTCTATGACTGCGCTCGCACCAGCGCGCCCACTACTGGTTTCCTGTACGAACAACGGACGTCCATACCCTACCAGCGCCAGTCGGCTTAAACGAGTCGCTCCTTGCCCTGTTCCGATACCCATCCTTTTCAATTGATTATCGGCTTTTTCATGAAATTCATTAGTTTAGGGAGTAAAGGCAAGACACTGCCCACCTGCTCCGTTTCGGTTGAGCAGACAAGGACTTGGAGATGCTTCATATCCCAGTTGGAGAGCTGGCTAACACGAGTATCGGGCTCGGACTACCACAAAATGTAATCCTGGTTGTGTCCTTGGATCTGCCTATGGTACGGTCAAACGCAGTTGCTGACTTTCGGGAGAACCACGGAATTCCTAGCTCCATCGTGCAATTTCATCCAAGCCTCCCACGTGTTTTACCTACGGCTAGATGGGTGGGCACCTATCTGGTAGCGGCGGCACTCTGCTGGTCGGCGCTCCTTCCACTCGATCTGTTCGCCCAAGGAACGGGCTCGCAACCGGCCAAGGTCTCTCTGGATTTCAATGAAATTGATATCCCTGTCTTTGCCAGGTTCATTGGGGAGCTCACCGGCAAAAACTTTGTGCTGGATGAAACCATCAAAAAGCAAGGGGGAAAGATATCGGCATTTTCCCCAACCAAAGTCTCTCCGGACCAGGCGTTCAGCATGTTCGTGGCGGCACTCGAAGCGGCTCGCATCGCGGTCGTTAAAAAGGATGGCAATCTCTATCAAATCGTGCCGATGGGTGATCTCCCGCCTGAGCGGGGGGTGTTTGTCTACAAGCTCAAACACGCCAACGCCACAGATCTTGCTGCGGTTCTTACCAATTTAGTGGCCCGGTCTCAAACCGTGGCTCAAATCACACCTGGCGTTCGGCCCCCGATCAGGCCGCTGACGGAATTTGAAGCTCCTGTCCAGGTGTTTGCAGATAAGGCCACGAACTCAATTATCGTCAGCTCAACCAAAAATGCATGGACTCACATCCATGCCGTGATTCATGACTTAGACATCCGGCGTAAACAGGTCTTTGTTGAAGCAGTAATCTTGGAAGTTCAAGTTGACCGCTTACGGCAAATCGGCACTGACCCAACTCAGGTGTTAGGCGCGGGAAAGTCTGGATTTCTGCAAGGAATCGGTGGATTCAACCGAGCGCCAGAGGAACTCGCCTCCGTTGCGCAAGCCATCAGTGGTGTGGCGGCAGGTGGGGCGACTGGCGGCGCGGTGACCGTGTTGAACACCGTGAATGTGCGGGCATTTATGAACCTCCTGATGAACCTCACCGATACGAACATCCTTTCCACCCCTCAGGTGCTGGCCGCCGATAACCAAAAGGCAAAGATCGTTGTCGGTGAAAATCGACCATTCCCAACCGGGCAAGCCCAAGGCATCACGGGTGGAACATTGGTGACGATCGAACGGAAAGACGTCGGCGTGACCTTGGAGTTAACTCCCCAAGTGCTTGAAGATGACCTGATCCGGCTGGAAATCAAGCAAGAGATTACCGCGATCGCGGAGAATGTCGCTCAAACGATCGGGGCAGGCTCAGCCAGCATCCCCGTCGGCCCCACCACCACCAAGCGCTCCATGGAGACGACAACTATCGCTCAAGACCAACAGACACTCGTTATCGGGGGGTTAGTGCGCGACAACATTACACTGAGCGAAAAGAAGATCCCTCTCTTAGGCGATATTCCATGGCTGGGGTGGTTGTTTAAGTCACAGAATCGCCAGACTGAGAAATTGAACCTGCTTGTCTTTTTGACCCCGCATTTGATTCGAGACGACGCAGACATGGCCGAACTCAACGCGAGAAAAGCACGAGATGTCAATTCCTTACAGCGTGACAATCGGATTGAGGAACCGACCAGACTCAAGCAAGATATGCTTGAGCGCCTCGAGCCTCCTGCGGTCACGCCCCAAGGCTCCCCTAGTGATAAGCCCAGCAGACCCTAACCCTCCTGGTTCATAAGCGCTTCTGGCTACCACCATATCCACCGCTCGTTCTTCGCAAAGCGTGAGCTGGCGAGAGGCTTATCCAACAGGTTGCAAGGCCGCAGCTCGTGCACCTGCATCACATTGAATATATTGATTATTTATAGATTTGAAGCACGAATCAGATGGCGATAGATCAGTCCCCGCAGTCCAATGCTCACTACTGGACAGGTCCGAAGCCCCTCCTCAGAGGAATGGCACCTTGCTCTCCGCCTGACTATGCTGCATCCCTACAGACTGATAGAGCAGGAAGGAGGCTAAACCAATGGCTAACACGATTGTGAACTGGCGAATTCATCATCGGCTTTCCGTTGCCTATCCGGTCATCTTTGGAGGAGCCCCATTTGTCGGAGAGGGAACCATCTCAAATATCTCCCTGACCGGCTGTTCCGTGAACTGTGACCGGACCGTCTTAATGGGTAGCTACATTAAGCTGAGCGTCCTCTTACCTGACCCCACATCGTCTTTGTTCATCGAGCTCGGGAAAATCCGATGGGTGAAGGATCAGACATTCGGTGTGGAATTCATCCGTGTGCCGACACTCGCTCGCCACCGACTGGATCGAGTCGTGTCACAAGAGCTCGCCTTGGAGGCAAACCTCCTCTCAGTACCCGCCTGAGCTCCTCTAGAACTACTACGACGAGTTTTGTCTGGAGATCAGCCGATCCCACATTCCAGCTATTTGACAAGGGAAGAAGGGGAAGGAAATACCCGGGGTTGAAAATCAGCCGCCCACTCTGACTTCCTGATGCAGAGTGCGCGGCTGGAATTATGAGCGCCCCTAGGGCTTCCAGTCGAAGTGCATGGACATGCCCGCATGGATAAGAATCGTATTGATCGAGGATTCATAGGTATTATTAGCAATATTCCCGCCCAAAGTACCGTTACCAAAGATTGGCTCTGTCACCCCAAACCGATCTGTCGTCAGCCCGCTATGATGGGCATGGATATACTTCGCCTCCGCAAACAGAGCCACGTACTTGAAGAGGTGTGCCTTAATCCCACCCACACCCATAAACGCGACCGTCGTATCCCGTTCCTCAGTGATAGCACGGAGGAAACCAACCCCCTTATCTCCTCCTGGCCTCGTCGCAATCTGGTGTGCTCCCACGCCGACCCCGACGTACGGAAACCACCGCCCGTTGGGATAGGCCTCGGATATCGCCATGGGGTAGCGAACGAGGAAATTGGAACCGACGTAGATGCCTTGGATCTCCGTCGTGGTGCCCGCTCCGGTTGCAGGATCACGATTATAATTGTCCGTACAGCAGACCACGTCCGGATACCAAATAAATCCGGTGATTTCCACGCCGAGATCGAATCCCGCCAACTTGCTTCTGGTGGGAAACCAGATCCCCGCATTGCCCCCGAATGAGTGTTTCGTCTGGTAGTCGATATTCTTGACCACCGTCGGCTGAGTCCCATCGGTAAACGTCGCGTCCTGATTGAAGGGAATGGCGATGCCCGCCATCACGGAAAGATAGGGCTCGAACGTCCCAGAGGTCATGGACGGGAGACCATCCGAAAGCGCATAGGGATCGGCGACCCGTTGGCTGTACGGATCATCCGCTCTGACGAAGTCTGCAGAGGCGAGGGCGCAGAGGAGACAAATCATCGCCGAAATTCTTGCTTTCATTCATCGTCCTCCCAAGATAAAGCAACCATGTGCTGCGACGAATTGGGGTTCTGACATCTGGAGCTCCGTCGGTCGGTCTCTTGCTCTGGCAAGACCCTACGGCTTCCAGTCAAAGTGAAGCGACAAGCCCGCATGTACAAAAATCGTATTGATCGAAGACGTATAGGGATGAACCTGAGGCCCCTCACCCTCAAAGGCTAGATCTCCGGCGACGGAATCCCCGTACCGATCCGCCGACAACCCCTTGTGATGAGCATGGAGATACTTCGCCTCCACAAATGCCGACAGGTACTTGAAAAGATGCCCCTTGATGCCACCTACACCAAGAAACCCGACCGTCGTATCACGTTGGGTTGTGACGGCACTCAAAAGATGCTGCCCCCTGGCTCCACCTGGCTTCATCCCAATCTGATGCGCACCCACGCCGACCCCTACGTACGGAAACCACCGCCCGTTGGGATAGGCCTCGGATATCGCCATGGGGTAGCGAACCAGGAAATTCGCGCCGACATAGGCGCCATCGATTTCCGTCGTGGTCCCCCGATTGGCGATCCCATCCCTTTGGAAACTCCCCGTCGGGTCATTATTAAAAAAGTCCCGACAGCAGGCCACGTCCGGATGCCACACAAAACCCGTGAGTTCCACGCCAAGATCAAATCCCGCCACCTTGTTTCTGGTTGGGAACCAGATCCCCGCGTTGCCCCCCCAGGTGTGCTTCATCTGATAGTCGACATCCTCTATCACCCTCGGCTGGCTCCCATCCGTAAACGTGGCATCCTGACTGAACGGGAGCGCCACACCCCCCATAGCGGAAAAATAGAGCTCATATGTCCCGGAAGACATATTCGGGAGACCATCAGAGAGCGCATAAGGATCGGCGACCCGTTGGCTGTACGGATCCTCTGCCCGGGTGAGATCTGTGGAGCCGAGGAGACAGAGGAGACAGAGGAGACAAATCATCGCCGACATTCTCGCTTTCATTCATCGTCCTCCTACAGTAAAACGCCCATGTTCTCCGACGAGTCTATATTGCAAATCTAAGATTCTTCTACGGCTTCCAGTCAAAATGAATAGACAAGCCCGCATGCACAAAGATCGTATCGATCGTGGATGAATAGGGATTCACAACGAGAAAGTCGCCCGATACAAACTGTTGGACTGGGGAGGCCCCAAACCGATCCGTCAACAACTGATCGTGATGGGCACGGAGATACTTCACCTCAATAAACCCCGCCACATACTTGAAGAGATGCGCCTTGATGCCGCCAACACCCTGGAACCCCACCGTCGTATTTCGTTGCGCGGTGACCGGGTTCGTACGATTATCATCGACAGCAAAATATGTACTCACCCCGTGGGCTCCACCCGGCCTCATCGACATTTGATGCATACCCACGCCGACCCCGACGTACGGAAACCACCGCCCATTGGGATAGGCCTCAGAAATCGCAATCGGGTATCGAATCAGGAAATTAGGCCCGATGTAGAGGCCGGAGATCTCCGTCGAGGTGCCTGCCCCCGTTGCGGGATCACGATTATAATTGTCCTGACAGCAGCGCACATCCGGATACCAAAGAAAGGCGGCGAGCTCCATGCCAAGATCGAATCCCCACAACTTGTTTCTGGTGGGAAACCAGACCCCTAGATTGCCGCCGAGCGAGAATTTCGATTGATAGTCGACATCCTTGACGATGGTCGGTGTGGTCCCGTCCGTAAACGTGGCGTCCCGAGTGAAAGGAATGCCCACCCCTGCAAAAAATGACATGTAGGGCTCAAGCGTTCCAGAGGACATATTCGGGATACCATCTGGCGAGAGCGCATAGGGATCGGCGACCCGTTGGCTATAGGGATCTTCCGCCCTCGTGAGATCCGCAAAGCCGAGGGCACAGAGGAGACAAATCATCGCCGAAATTCTCGCTTTCATTCATCGTCCTCCTACGGTAAAGCACCCATGTTCTGCGACGGATTTGTGCTGCAAAATCTCAGATCTGTCAGTCAATCGTCGGTGGTCAGTACGGTGAGGCGAGTGCGCCTGTGTGCAACTCGACTCGACCCCCAATTCGGCGGTCCTGGTTCTTGGCATGAGAGTCCACCCATCGCTCTTCTCAGAGCGATCAGGAGGGGATACTCCTTTCGTATACATTGGGCGAACGGCGCCAACAGTAGCAACCCCGCGTTCGTTTTTTAAAATAGATAAAACGGATTTGAGCTATCGATAAATCCAATATGCCAGGATGGCCATCATGAGATAATCGGCATGGGTTCCCACTGTATCTGGTGCCATCCGAACTGACCTATCGCTCCCCCTCTCATCTCTGGAGCCTGTCAAGGCGCAATACCGGCGTTGCCTCCGAAGGACATGTGGCGGGGAAAAGACGCGTGAGTCGATGGCCTGGCAAAGGTATTTGAATTCAATAGGTTCGGGTGCTGCTACAACGAACCCCTGCTCAGCCAATCACGGTGGTATCACGCGAATTGAGAGATGGCATGTTTCCGAGCGGGAGCCCCGCTCGCCCTACATTCTTCGGCTGGCTCAAAGTAAGCCGCCACGCTGTTGCAAAACCAGCCAACGGCGCGCTTTCGTCACTCTGGAGCTCAGCGTACGGGCGCAGAGAGAGTCGCCTCTTCCCTTACCGCAGCTTTTCTGGATGGCCTGCTTGGTATCCAGATCGGGCTGGCCAGCAGAAGCACGGATCCTTTTGGATGGTGGTGCAGGGCTTATCACTACCCTGCGAGTCGAAGTCTGAGACGGCTACATGGACCCGGGTGAACGGAGAGGTTTGATACTGTCCGCTAGCAGGCTGTTGACAAAGTCCACCAGCGGAGTTCTCGCCTCGCTCAGAGGCTCAACGTACGGCAGAGAGTGCGATTCGCCTCTTCGCTCGCTGCGGCCTTGCTGGATGGCCTTTCTGAACAGCCTGCGCGGTATTCTCCGGACGTTCGTGACATCAGGCAGGGCTCCTTTTCCGAGCTCGTTTTTGGGCTTGTCACCACACTGCTAGAATGCCTACCGTCCTAATGCCCTCTTCACTGCCTCTCCGATCTCAGCCGGATTCTTCACGACCGTGACACCCGCGGCTTCCAACGTCTTCATCTTTTCAGATGCCGTCCCCTTGCCACCGGAGATAATGGCACCGGCGTGACCCATGCGACGGCCAGGAGGTGCCGTAATGCCCGCGATGAAGCTAACGACTGGTTTCTTGACATTCTTCTTGACGAACTCAGCGGCCTTTTCTTCCGCATCGCCGCCGATCTCGCCGATCATGACAATGGCCTGAGTCTCGGGATCTTTTTCAAACAGAGGGAGGACATCCACGAACCCTGTGCCGTTCACAGGATCACCACCAATTCCTACGCACGTAGTTTCGCCTAAACCCAATGTCGAGAGCTGGTGGACCGCTTCATAAGTCAAGGTCCCACTGCGTGACACCACGCCGACAACACCCTTCTTGTGAATGAAACCCGGCATGATGCCGATCTTAGCTTCATCTACCGTAATCACTCCTGGGCAATTCGGGCCGATCAACCGGACATCGCGACCGCGCAAGGCCCGTTTCACTTTTACCATGTCATTGACCGGAATCCCCTCGGTGATGCAAATCACAAGTTTGATTCCTGCATCAGCTGCTTCCAAAATAGCATCGGCACAAAACGGCGGCGGCACGAAGATCAGCGACGTATCGGCCTCGGTCTTTTTCACCGCATCCGCCACCGTGTTGAACACAGGGATCCCCTCAACCTCTTGCCCTGCCTTGCCAGGCGTGACACCAGCGACCACCTTGGTCCCATAGGCCTTACATTGAGTCGCGTGGAACGAACCTTCTTTTCCTGTAATTCCCTGTACCACTACTCGTGTATTTTTATTGACGAGAATGCTCACGGTTTCCTCTTTTCTTACCTTCCTTTTTAAGAAGGTGTGCCGGGTCGGTCTTCATACTGCGCGCATCCACAGACCGCCGAACTCTGTCCGATAATCTAATTGACTCATCTGTGCGCGGTGGGCGAGCACTGAAGACTGGCCCGTCGCACCTTTCGCTCACGCTGCCTTGCCGGTCAATTTCACGATTTTTTGGGCGGCTTCCCACAGATCGTTGGCGACATCGAGCTTCAATCCTGAATCTGCCAACAGTTTGCGCCCCTCTTCGGCATTCGTCCCCTGCAGTCGGACCACGAGGGGCACGTTGATTTTCACTTCCTTGGCTGCTTCGATGACCCCGTGAGCAATACGTTCACAGCGCACGATCCCACCGAAGATGTTGATGAAGATGCCCTTGACGTTCGGATCTTTCAGCAGAATCCGGAATCCTGCCGCAACCGTCTCTTTCGTCGCGCCTCCGCCCACGTCCAGGAAGTTCGCTGGCTCGCTGCCTGCCAACTTGATGACGTCCATCGTAGCCATCGCCAGACCAGCCCCATTCACCATGCAACCGATGTTGCCGTCCAGTTTCACATAGTTCAGATTGTTCGCGGTCGCTTCGATTTCAAGCGGCTCTTCTTCGTTCAGATCGCGCATCTTTTGCACATCTTCATGCTTGAAGAGGCCGTTGTCGTCGAACGAAACCTTGCCGTCCAACGCCACGACGGTCTTTTCTTTCGTGACGATAAGCGGATTGATTTCGACCAGGGCGCAGTTCTTCTCCATGAACAAGCGGTACAGATTCCCTAGCATTTTAATGAACGGATTCATAGCGGTCGGCTCGATGTTCTGAAGCCCAAGAGCAAAGGCGATGTTCCGCCCGTTGTATCCCTGAAATCCCACGGCAGGATCGATCGGTTCCTTGATGATCTTTTCCGGAGTTTTGGCGGCCACCTCTTCGATTTCCATTCCGCCCTCTGTGCTGGCGATAAACGTAGGCCACCCCGTCTCGCGATCCACAAGAATCGATAGGTAGAGTTCCTTGGCGATGTTCGCCCCCTCCTCCATCAACAGCCGATGAACCTGGCGACCCTTCGGTCCGGTCTGATGCGTCACCAGCGTCTTACCGATGAGTTCTTTCGCAAATCCTGCCACCGCCGCCTTGTCCTTGGTGATTTTTACTCCACCGGCCTTCCCTCGGCCGCCGGCATGGATCTGTGCCTTCACGACAAACACGGGCGTATTCAGTTCGGTGGCCCAGGCGGTCGCCGCTTCAGGAGACGTAATCTCCTTACCTCGCGGCACCGGCACACCGAATTGAGCAAACAATGACTTCGCTTGAAACTCGTGAACGTTCATATCGCTCCTTATCGTCGTGTCAGGACGGAGTACCGAGGACTGTGGACCGAGGGCGAATCGTGCCTTTACTCAGTCCTCATCACTAGCCAACTTTTCTTGTATACGCCGGCAAGATCATCGGCGAGATGACACCACTGGCGTTCCCCTGCTTCTTTGCTTCGGCACGGAACTGTTGCACATGCCTGAGGGTCAGCGCACCCTGTTTCATCGACTTGGCGCGACCGGCGGCCGTCAACCCTGATCGCTTGCCGAATACCATGAGGTCCAACAACGAATTCCCCATGAGACGGTTTCGCCCGTGCAGCCCTCCGGAAGCTTCTCCAGCAACGAACAGATTTTTGACGTTGGTTTCTGAGTTCGTATCGATCTTTACCCCGCCGTTCTGATAGTGGAGCGTCGGATAGATCAAGACCGGATCCTTACTGATATCGATCCCGAAGCGCTCAAACTGCATCATCATGGCTGGGAAATGCTTCTCCACCGTCCCTGACCCATGTTCTGCATCCAGTAACGGCGTATCGAGCCAGACACCGACGCGGCCGGACATCGTTCTGATCCCACGCCCTTCTTCACATTCACGGATGATCGACGAGGATACGACATCCCGTGTGTCAAGTTCGTTGACGAACCGTTCGCCCTTCGCATTCACCAGGTGCCCGCCTTCGGAGCGAATTCCCTCAGTGACCAACGCCCCGATCAATTGCTCGGGATAGACCGCACCGGACGGGTGATATTGAAACGTATCGACATGCGCGAGTTTGGCACCCATGCGATAGGCCAGACAGAGCCCGTCACCAGTCGCCCCATAGTGATTACTCGTCGGAAATCCTTGAATGTGCAGCCGACCGATGCCACCGGTGGCCAAAATCACTGACTTGGCTGCGACCACGATATGCCGCTGATTATCAAGATCTCTAAAAATAGCCCCGGTGCAGGTCCCTTGGCCATCGCTCAACAGCTCAACGGCGGCAGCGAACTCCAACAATTGAATCTTTTGATTGATGACCTCATCTTTCAGAACGCGCATGATTTCGAGGCCCGTGTAATCGGAACAGGTCAACAGGCGCGGCTTGGAACTCCCTCCGCCCTTCTTCACATGGAGATTGCCGTCGGCTTGGCGATCGAACAGCACACCTAACTCCAAGAGCCATTTCGCGATCGAGGGCCCCTCTTCGACCATGACTTTGAGCAAGGCATGGTCGTTCTCCATGTGCCCGCCCTTGAGCGTGTCAATAAAATGCGTGACCGGGGAGTCTTCAGGGGCAACGGAAATCTGCATCCCGCCTTGCGCCATCACGCTATTGGAATCGCCGAGACGCAGCTTGGTCGCGAGAATCGTTTTTGCACCGGCATGATGCGCATGCAACGCCGCGGCACAACCGGCGCCTCCACCACCGATAACCAAGACATCGCATGAATATTGGGGTGTGAGATCGGCGTTATCCTGGATGGAGCTGTCACCTTCGAGCAAGGTCGCGAGTTCGAGGACGGTTTTGTCGCCTTCGTTCGGACCGAACTTGATCGGGCGGTAGGCGCTCGCACGAAAATCCGGATGGTACTTGTGAATCAGGTGGTCTCGGTCTGTCGGAGAAAACTTGGGGATGGTCTGCTTACGCCGGGCATCCCGAGTCTGATGTACGATCTGCTGGAGCGCGTGAATGTCCATGTCTAGCTTTCAGCTACCAACGTTCACCCACCGTCTCTCAGAAGCTGAGAGCTGATGGTCTGGTGGCTATTTCACCGTTGCACAATGTTCGGCCAATTCTTCCTCATTCATTTTGAGAATCTTGGCCCATTCGTCCTTAAACGTGCCATCTTGAATCTCTTTGATTCTGGTGTCGAGCCCGGCCGGCTTGTCGGTAAAATGCGCTCCCTGCGCACGGCTGACATAGAGGGCGACGAGATTCGGCGCAATGTCGGCAATGCAGACCGGCGTGCACATGCCGCACATGACACAATCCATAAACATCTCGGAAACGCTCTTGAAGTCGCCGAAAACGGCCTTCCAGACTCCTTCCCGCACATCGATTTTCTGCGGACAGGCCTCGGTACAGGCATTACAATTTCGGCACAGCGGCGCTTCCGGATAGAGATTGAACAAATCTTGTTTGGGGTCTTGAAGTGCCTGAATGTCGTACGTGGCCTTCCGGGCCGGGAAGGGTGGCATCATCGTAAATGACATACCGTCCTGTACCGCCATCTGACAGGCGAGGCAGGTTCTCACTTTTGGATCATCTTTCGTCCGATAGTACGTGGCACAGGCACCGCAGAATCCACCAAGACAACCCACGCCACGCACGACATCAATCCCGGCATACCACATCGCACGGACGACAGTAATCCCCTCCGGTACGTCAACTTTCTTGCCGGCAATTTCGATCGTGACCATCCGAGGCTTCATGACCTCAGGTTGATCGATCACATTCTCGCTTGATTCTTGAGCCATTGTTCAATCCAGTGCGGGGTGAACGGTAAGGGGTGAGGTGAAACTCTACACCTCACTTCTCACCCCTTCCTCTCGTTTTTTACACAAATGAATCAATGATCTTATTCAACGTGGCGCTCGGCCGCATCGCCTTCGCCGCCTTCGCATCGTCCGGGTGATAATACCCGCCCACGTCCTGCGGCTTCCCTTGCGCTGCTATGAGTTCCTGATCGATTGTTTTTTCGCTGTCCGTCAAATCCTTCGCGATCTTTGCGAACTTCTCGGCAATCTTCTTATCCGCTGTCTGCCCCGCCAAGGCCTGCGCCCAGTAGAGGGCCAAGTAGAAATGGCTCCCACGGTTATCGATCTCTCCGACTTTCCTGGCTGGCGATTTGTTGCTTTCCAGGAACTTGGCATTGGCCTGATCCAGTGCGTCCGCCAATATCTTCGCCACGGGATTGTTCCCGGCCTTTGCCAAGTGCTCCAACGAAGCGGCCAGCGCGAGGAATTCACCCAGTGAGTCCCAACGCAGGTAGCCCTCTTGCTCGAACTGCTGCACATGCTTCGGAGCCGATCCTCCTGCGCCTGTCTCGAACAACCCGCCTCCATTCAACAATGGGACGATCGAGAGCATCTTCGCACTGGTTCCGATTTCGAGAATCGGGAACAGGTCGGTGAGATAATCGCGAAGTACATTGCCGGTGCAGGAAATCGTGTCCTTGCCTTCCTTCATCCGCTCGATGGAGAACCGGCACGCATCGGCCGGTGACATGATCTTGATCTCAAGCCCCGCTGTATCGTGCTTCGGCAGGTAGGCATTTACCTTCTTGATCAATTCGGCATCATGAGCACGGTCCTTGTCCAACCAAAACACTGCCGGCGCACCGGTTGCCCTTGCACGCGTGACGGCCAGCTTGACCCAGTCTTGAATCGGGGCATCCTTGACCTGGCAGGCACGCCAGATATCGCCTTCTTCCACCTTATGCTCATGGAGCGTCGCACCCGACGCATCCACGATGCGGATCGTGCCGTTGGCCGGGATCTTGAAGGTCTTATCATGTGAACCATACTCTTCTGCGGCCTGCGCCATCAACCCGACATTGGGAATCGTCCCCATCGTCTTTGGATCAAAGGCACCTTTCTGCTTACAGAACTCCACCATCTCGTGATACACCGGCGCATAGCTTGCGTCAGGAATCACACACTTCACATCTTGAAGTTGGCCCTGCGGATTCCACATCTTGCCGGAATCACGGATCACCGGCGGCATAGAGGCGTCGATGATAATGTCGCTCGGCACATGGAGATTTGTGATTCCTTTATCACTGTTCACCATCGCCATCGGCGGGCGCTTCTGATAGACCGCCTGAATATCCGCTTCAATGGCCTTCCGTTGTTCATCCGGCAATGACTTAATCTTGGCATACACGTCCCCGAGCCCGTTGTCCGGATCGACCCCGAGCTTCTTAAACGTTTCGCCGTGCTTCTCGAACACATCCTTGTAATAGACGGTCACGCCATGACCGAAGATCTTCGGATCGGAGACCTTCATCATGGTGGCCTTCATATGGAGGGACCACAAGACACCCTTGGCTTTGGCATCCTCGATTTGCTCCTCCAAAAATGTTCGTAGGGCCTTCACGCTCATGAAGGTGGCATCGAGCACTTCCCCGGCCTGCAAGGCGATTTTCTCTTTTAGGACTGTCGCCTTTCCATCCGCTCCGACGAATTCGATCTTTGCCGTCGTGGCGGCGGGAATGGTGCGAGACTTTTCATTTGAGAAGAAGTCGCCGCCCTTCATATGGGAGACATGGGTCTTTGAATCTGAAGACCAGGCTCCCATCTTATGCGGGTGCTTACGGGCATAGGCCTTGACGGAGAGCGGAGCACGGCGATCGGAATTGCCTTCGCGCAAGACCGGATTGACGGCACTCCCCTTCACCTTGTCGTAGCGGGTCTTGATGTCCTTTTCCTTGTCGTCCTTCGGATTCCCCGGATAGTCAGGCAGCTTGTAGCCCTGCTTCTGCAATTCCTTGATCGTGGCAACCAGCTGCGGGATGGAGGCACTGATGTTCGGCAGCTTAATGATATTGGCTTCAGGCGTCTTGGCCATTTCTCCAAGCTCCGCCAACGCATCATGCTGCTTCTGCTCCGGGGTCAGATATTCCGGGAAGACGGCGATGACGCGTCCTGCGAGTGAAATGTCGCGAAGCTCCACGGTCACGCCTGCCGCTTTTGTGAAGGCATTGATAATCGGCAAGAAGGAATAGGTCGCCAACATCGGCGCTTCATCCGTCTTCGTATAGATGATTTTGTCTGCTTTGCTTGCCATAACGCTCCCTCTTGGTGTGACTGTTTAGTTCAACGCATTGAGCGCCGAACCCGCCTTGAACCACGCGATCTGTTGTGCCGTGATGCTGTGGTTCGCCTGGATGGTGAGCGCGTTCCCATCCGCCTTGTGAATCGTTACCTGCACCGGCTTGCCAGGAGCCAGACTATTCAGCCCCGTCACACTGATGCGGTCCTGCTGCTCGATCTTCTCGTAGTCCTTCGGGTCAGCGAAGGTCAACGCCAAGATCCCTTGCTTTTTTAAATTGGTTTCGTGAATACGTGCAAAACTCTTCGTAATCACGGCCCGCACGTTCAGAAACCTCGGCGACATCGCCGCATGTTCGCGGCTGCTGCCCTCGCCGTAATTCTCATCGCCAACCACGATCGATCCAATGCCCTTTGATTTATAGTCTCGAGCGATCTTCGCGATCGTCAAGTTTTCCTCACCAGTCAACACGTTGACCCCTTTCCCCGGCTCCGAAACAAACGCATTATTCGCACCGAGGAACATGTTGTCGCTGATCTTGTCCAAGTGGCCGCGGAACTTGAGCCAGGGGCCAGCGGGAGAAATATGGTCGGTCGTGGTCTTGCCCTTAGTCTTGATCAAGAGCGGCAGCTTGTCAAAATCCTTGCCATCCCATTTTGGGAACGGCTGCAATACTTGTAGCCGTTCACTGGTCGGCGGAAGATCGACAGTGAGTCCTTCACCATTTTCAGCAGGTGCCACGTAGCCTTCTTCACCCTTCGCAAACCCCTTGGCCGGCAATTCCTCACCGACCGGAGCTTGGAGCTTGAATTCTTTGCCGTCAGCGCCCTTGACCGCCTGATTAACCGGATCAAAGCCCAAATCACCGGTGATCGCGTATGCCGTGACGACCTCCGGACTTGCCAAGAACGACAGCGTTTCGCTGATCCCGTCGTTCCGGCCTGGGAAATTCCGGTTGAAGGAGCTGACGATTGAATCGGCTTTGCCCTTGACCCCGTCCGCACGTTTCCACTGGCCGATACAGGGACCGCACGAATTTGACAGGACGGTACCGCCGAGCTTTTCAAATGTCTCCAAGAATCCATCACGCTTCATCGTGTGGTAGATGCGCTCCGATCCTGGAGAAATGAGGAAGGAGGCTTTCGCCTTCAGCCCAGCCTTCAATGCTTGCTGAGCCACATGGGCCGAGCGGCTGATGTCTTCGTAGGATGAATTGGTACAGCTCCCGATCAAGGCTGCTTTCAATTCGACCGGATACCCTTTCTCTTGGGCTTCGGCTTTCAGCTTCGAAATCGGTCTGGCAAGGTCCGGCGTGTGCGGTCCCACCACATGGGGTTCGAGTTTCGAGAGGTCGATTTCAACAATCTGATCGTAATACTTCTCCGGAGCCTGCATCACCTCTGGATCAGCCGTCAACAAGGCCCTGTTCGCCTGGGCTAACTTCGCCAGATCTGCCCGATCGGTAATAGTCATATAATCAACCATCTTTTGATCGAATGGGAAGACCGATGTGGTCGCACCCAGCTCTGCGCCCATGTTGCAAATGGTACCTTTGCCTGTGGCACTGATCGTTTCGGCGCCCGGGCCGAAGTACTCGACAATCTTATTCGTCCCACCCTTCACCGTCAGCAGGCCGCAGAGATAGAGGATCACATCTTTTGCAGAGGCCCAGCCACTCAGCTTACCGGTGAGTTTCACCCCGATCAATTTCGGATGGAGCACTTCCCAGGGCAAACCGGCCATCACTTCGCCAGCATCCGCCCCACCGACACCGATCGCCAAGCCTCCCAACCCACCGCCGTTCGGCGTGTGTGAATCGGTCCCGATGATCAAGCAGCCGGGGAACGCATAGTTTTCCAAGACCACCTGATGGATGATCCCCGCACCTGGCTTCCAGAAGCCGATCCCGTACTTTTTGGCAGCGGACGCAAGGAAGTTATAAACCTCTCTGTTTTCATCCAAGGCACGTGTGAGATCCTTCTCCGAACCCATTTCAGCACGGATCAAGTGGTCGCAGTGGATCGTGCTCGGCACTGCAGCCTTCTTCTTGTTCGCCTGCATGAACTGCAGGACAGCCATCTGGGCCGTCGCGTCCTGCATCGCCACACGATCAGGGCGCAGCGCCAACATGGCTTTGCCACGCTCCCAATTCTGCGTATCGAAGTTGTCAGCGTGCGAAACGAGAATCTTATCCGCCAGCGTCAACGGTCGTCCGAATTTCTTTCGAGCCTTTTCGAAGACTCCCGGCATCTTGGCATAGAGATTTTTGGCGAGATCCATGGACATGACTTATCTCCTTAGAGCTTGGAGTGCTGAGTGCCGAGAATAACTCCTCACTCAGAACTCAGCGCTGGTTACTCAGCACTATTTCAACGGCGGCACTTCCCGTCGCTTCGGGGCTGCATAATTCACCAGGTAATCGAACAGCCGGATCAAACGACTGTCCTGACGCTTCTGATCAACCCAGTGGCCGATCAATCCGATCGTGCGCGACAAGATGAAGAAGCCGTTCAAACTGTCGACAGGGAAGCCCAGGTCAACCAGAACCGCAGCCATCGTGCCGTCCACATTCAGAATCAAGTTATCTTTCTTCACTGCCGTGACTTGCTCAACAGCCAAGGCGAAATCGAGGCACGGCGTTTTGATGTGCAAGCTCTTCACGTAACCAACAAGCTCCTTCACCCGCTTGTCCGGATTACGCAAGCTCTTCACTCGGTGACCGATGCCCGGTACCGGGCCGACATTTTTCTTCATGTACGCCAGAAACTCGTCCACATTCATCTTGTTGTCGACCGCGTACTTGAACCAACGACCGGCGTCCGTCACCGCACCACCGAAACGGGGCCCGATCATGATCAAGCCAGCAGCCACCGCTTGCGACAAGCCGATACCGGCGCAAGCCGCCAGAATCGTGGCGTAGGCGCCGCTGACACAAGGCCCGTGGTCAGCCGAGAGCATCATGATGCGCTTGATGATTTCCGCTTCCTGCTTTGAGATGAGACGCTTGTCCCAGAGTAGGCCAATGACATGTGGAATTTCGTAGCCCTTATTGATCAACTCGGAAGCTGGGTACCCGTCGTAGCAAGGTTCGTCACCGCGATCGTCGCTGATCGTGGTCCGGATCAGCGGAGCCACCATCACTTCGTCTGCCTTCATCGCCTCCTCGACGGACTTGGGCAACTTCGGCAGAACCGCCGGCTCCACCGGCTCTTTCACCTGACCGGACTTAAGCAGTTCTTGATAGGTTTCCTTGATGACCGGACCAAGCGCACCAAACGTCGGTGGGACAACGGCACCGGCCTTCTTGAGTGCATCGGACTTGGAACGAGCCGACCCCTCGCCCTTCATGCCTTCTTTGGCGCCTGCATGGCCGAACTTCATGCCCTTGGGCAAACTCTCCTGACAGAACCCGGAGACCACGCCGATCAACTTCACGCGACGCTTCTTCGCGCCATACCACTCCGCTGCACGCTCCTCGAGATCGCCGCCCATTTCGCCGACAATGACGACCGCCTTGGTTTGCGGATCGTTTTCGAACATCTCGAGGTAGCTCACATAGTCAGTCCCAGGATAGGCATCACCACCGATCCCGATGGCCGTCGTGATGCCATCGGCGAACTGCGAACAGATCCAGATAATTTCGTTCGAGAGACCGCCGGACTTCGTAATAACGCCGAACGAACCTTCGCGATACAACTTCGAGAGGACTAAGTTGTCGAACGCACCACCGATCACACCCAAACGGCAGGCTCCCGCCGAGATGATGCCGATTGAAGATGGGCCGTTGAACACCTTGCCGAGCTTCCGCGCATGGGCGCCGAGCAATTTTGCGTCCTTCTCGGGCACACCCTCGGTGATCATCGAGACGACCTTGATGTTCGGATCGTCCAGCGCTTCCATGCCGCCCTTCATGGCGCGGTCGGCTCCGATGTAGACGAGGCTCGTGTTGATGGCGGGATGATTCTTCGTCGCGTCCGCGATCGTCTTATATATGGGGATCGCGATCAGTCCGCTGCCGTACGGTACTTCATTGGTCTTGCCGGCATCGGGCGGGTAGACGAATGCCTCGACCGTGAGGGGGCGCTTAATCAGGTAGCAGAACTCCGCCATCCGGCGGGCTGCATTGACACCGGCGGCACCACCCTGAATCACTACGCGGGTGTCTTTATTGGCCAGAATACTCATCGAAAGTCCTCCAACAGTGAAGCTTCCAGCGCTCGGCATTCAGCCGACCGCTGATGGCTAATAGCTGATAGCTCGTTACTTTTGTAACGCTTTATCGACGATGTCCGTCAGTGGGGTGTTGCGGTCGAAGACGTTGATGTCGAAGCCCTCGTCCTTGAGTGCGCGCATTGCATCGAGACCTTCCTTCTCACGCGGCCCGCCTCGGCGCACCCAGATCTTCACGCCCTTTAACTTGCCATCGCCCTTCGCTTTGCGAAATCCGTTAATGATGCCGCCGAAGGTCTTCTTGACGTCGGTAAAATTCGCAATCGCCCCACCGACGATGATGTTCTTGATACCGGGCAACGAGCAGACTTTTTCCGTCAGTACTTCCACGGCCCAGTCCGGAGGATCACCGGAATACTCCGCGTAGTTTGCCAGCTTGCCGCCACGTGCCACGACGGCATCGGAATAATAGACACTCGCGCCGCCGCCAGCCGGCAGCATGGCCGTGTCCCCGCCTGGAATCTCGATAAACTTTACCGAGCCCTTGATCTTGCTGTCGACCGCCATGACTTCTACTTCATCCTTGCTGTAAGAACGGCCGAATTCAGCTGCAAATTGAAAGTTCCAATCCGGATGCCTGAACTTGGCGTCACCGTCCAGCAACGTGACCGCATCAAGCGCGACCAACTCGCCATCACTCTCACGTGTCACAACGGGATTCACTTCGAGATATTGCGCATCCTCGGTATCGAAACAGGTAAACATCTTGCCGGAAAAATCGGCCATCTTTTTCGCGAGCGGGCCCGTAAATCCAGCCTCTTTCGAAAGTTTTTCAAGCTGACCCGCCGAGGGGGCCTGTCCGACTTCCAAGCAGAGACGTTTCACACGATCCCAGTTCGACTCAACTTCGATCCCACCGCAATTGGCGACAAGAATCTCGCTGCCTTCGCGGGTAGACTTCACCGCACAATAGTATTCCTCTTTATGTGGAACCATCTCTGAAACAATGACCTGCGACACAGTGATGCTGCCGACCTGCCGACCGAGCATTTCCTTTGTCGCAGCGATTGCACTGTTGAGATCCAAACCAACCTTGACCAGACCGAGCTTAAAACGTGAGCCGAGTGCCTCGTGCGCCTTCGCCACCAACTTCGAGGTCTTCATCCAGTCATTGGCTTGTCCGAGCTTGGTCAGTTCGTCAACGGACGTGACGACGACATAGTTGGGGACGTGAATCCCCCACTTCTTCATTAGCCCCATGCCGGGGCCTTCCAACACCTTAGCCATGCGAATTCTCCTTCGTAGTAACTTAGGCAAATAGGGGAGCGGGATTCTAGCTGAAACTGACAGGATGACTCAAGACGCCAGAGGAACTAATCGGGAGGGGATCAAAAGGCCTAGCAATGGACGATTTTCCTGACATCATCCTAAGCATTGAAAATATAACAATGTTTTACGACCTAGGCATGTCGTTTTGATCGCGCAGCCTGACATTGAGGGCAAAAATATGAGCTTCGTTCTCCCCGAAGGCGCTGAATCACTCCACCACAGTGATTCGGACACGTCCGCCCCTCTTTCCCATAGACCAGATGCCGCCGTTTGTATTGCCCCTCGCTCCCGTCAGGGGCATAAAAGTCTCGCACACTCGATCCCCCATGCCTAATCGCCTCATCCAGAACCTCACACATGATCGTATAAAGTGTCTCGATCTTGCGCACCGATAGCTGACTCACCTGGAGATTCGGGTGTAGACCAGCCCGGAAGAGAATCTCGTTTGCATAGATATTCCCGATGCCGGCAATGACTTGTTGATGCATCAGGAGGGCCTTAAGCCTCCCACGTCGCTCCTGCAACAGTCGCACAAAGTCTTGCTGAGACACAGCCAATGGATCGAGCCCAAATCGGCGGGTGCGATACCGATCCAATCCCGCTTTATCTAAAAGCGATAGGCGCCCGAATCTGCGGGGGTTCCAGTACCGTAATTCTGGTTCGCGGCCCCCCTCGAACGACAGTTTCACATGAACATGCTGTGGATGTTTCGTCGCGGCTGATTGGAACAACAGCAGGCCGGTCATCCCCAACTCGGCCACGACATAGCGACAAGCGTGACTATTCACAAATCCCAAGGCGACACTTTTGCCGAACCGTTCAACGGACCGGAGGGTCCCACCGCAATACCACCGCGCAGTGTCATATCCCTCTCGAACAATATCCGCTCGTCCGATCCACACATCGATCAACTGTGCTCCGAGGAGACCTGCTCGGATTTGTCGAGCGACAACTTCAGCTTCGGGAAGTTCAGGCATCCTGTCACCGTGTTCTGAGTGGAAAACGTGCGGCATTAAGCCACGAGGGGGAGGGAAAGGCAAGATTCTGGAATGAAATCGAGAATGATGTTACACGCTAGCCTGGGGAGACGACCTGGAGCGGCGGAGTTGACGGACCTGCTCAATGGCGACTTGTAGATTCGGCAGCGGCATGGCACCAGGGTGCCGTGTCATGACGAGTTTCAGCACTTCGTCGTAGGACTTCCCTTCCACACAACACAGGTAGGCCATAACGACGGAAACCGATCGCCCCATGCCGGCCCGGCAGCACACCAGTTTTCGCTCTGTCGGTGGCCGCAATTCAAGCCATTGCACCGCTTCCATCAACTTGGCAGGATCAGCCTTAGCAAACTCTCGAAAAGGAATGTGGCGGTAATCCATCCAGGGAGCAGGGGTGACGACCAACTCTTCAGCTACCAGCAACAGGGTCCCAACGACCGCCGGTGGCTGTTGTGCGTCGTCAATGTTTCCGACCAATAGCTGATCCGTAATCATGTGCATAGCATGGTGAGTATAGCCTGCTCTGGAGGAGCGTCAAGCATTCTCACAAGCATTACGACCCCAGTTGCGATTTCTTTTCCTCGCCCGCTATACTCCTCTTATGGTCACGCTCACGCAGCAAGAAGTGGAACGGCGGTTGGACACGGTCCCATGCGCTATCTGTAAGCAGTCGAGCTTTGCCATCGATGAACGCTCCATGGGAGCTGACGGAGACTGGCGGGGCATCTGCAAGAAGTGTTTTTATACGTTTCCGGTCTATACCGACATGGAGTTTTATCTGCGGACACAACCAGATGTGCCATTCAGGCTCAAGGAGATCTCCTGCACCGCCTGCAATCACCGGGGGGTTAGCCTGGACCTTCGAGCCACCCTGTCAGTACGGGACGCTTACTACTTTGTGACCTGTCGAGGGTGTCAGCGACAGTTCGTCGAGAGATCCTCGTTGGAGGCCTTTGAATAAATCCGCTGCTGCTCCCCTCGTTAGTGTATACTGAGACTATGAGTGACACGCCAAAACAACCAGACCTCACGCCGGAAGACAAACCTAAAGTAAGAAAAGAAATCCCCGTGTTCGCCATTCAGGACGATGATGCCATCATGGCTGAAGAAATGGCGGATCTCTTCGAAGAAGACAAGGTGTCCCACCAACACGGCAGCTCAGAACCGGAAGCGGATTAGCGGCTGTTGAAAAAGCCCTCCAGCTTCGTCTCGCATCGCTCAAACCCTCAACGTACCTAGAACTGTACGCCTCGGCTTTTCGCTTGCTGCGGCCTTGCTGAAAGGCTTTTTGAACAGCCTTCTAATATGTATGACTCATCGCCATCTATCCTAGCTTGGCATTCAGTTTAATCTGATCCCATATTCCTGCCCACCTGACTTCAAGATCTTTCATGTAATTAAAGAAATATCCGGGTGTAAATATTTGAACGTTTTTAGAGGCACCGCCTTTTTTGTCCATGCTGTAACGGAACAGTTGATCTGGAGTGCGATCTACCCCGTGCAGAACCTGAACACCAACAATCTGATCCAATTCCTTCGGAGATACCGCCCAGCTTGTTTGAAAATTGTACTCAGCACCTGGCAGTAGCACTTTATATGCGCGCCAGAGCTCGGCAATCTCATGATGCTTGCTTGGCTCTTTTCCAACACCTTGTATGCATGCTTTCAGAAAAAGCTCGGTTGCCAAGTGTAGGCAGTAATAGATGACGCTACCTTGTGCCCATTCAAGCCTTTCCCTAGCCTCACCTGCCTGCTCACAAAGGACAATTGCGGCAATGAGATATGCCTTAGATAATCTGTACAACCGCTCAGCTGATGGCAATTTCTTGAACAATGCTGAGTCGACTGAGATTCCCTTCCACCTCATTCCGCGAAGGAACGGATCATGGATGTAATGCCTCTTACCGTCGGCAGAAACACCAACTGCAGCCACACCCTCGGGTATTTCTATCATGCTAACTGATTTCTTCTTCTTGGGCATTCTGGATTTCACCAAGCGCTCTTTGTCAAACGAGGGACCCACACTGTGCCTGAAAAAACAGGATGGAAAATTCAGCCTTCTAAATCCATCAAGTCATTTTGAACTGTCCGTCTTGCATTCACCCGCCGAGCTTTGTTGCTCTCCTGTTTAGCGTCGGCCTTGCGACTCCAATAGGCACCATGTCCTCTTTTCCGTCCTGCATGTTCTGTCTTGTTAGCGTTTCCAGCCATACTTCACACGACGCAAAACTGTCATGTTCTTGCTTCTGAAGCGACTCTGCTTTGGAATCAGAAACGACCGTTATATTCCCAAAACAAGCCTGGCCGCAGAGTGATGTGACGTGCCCTCTGACTATGCTGCACTTTGCTTGAACGGTGCGACGAGTACGCGCTTTGCCTTTCCTGCCGTACGCCGGTTCTTGGGAGTCCGGATGTCAGATAGGAGGAATGAGTTGCACCGCCGCATCCTGTTCGATGCGTCCCAGCGCCGAAAGCTTCCCACCCCGCTCCTTATGCGCTATTCGCTCAATCTGCACGATAGCGCCGCGATGCCATCGGTCGAATGCTTGGTTCTGAGCAGAAGCGAGTCGGTCTTGCCGTCCGACTTCTTGTCGGCCTTGTTCATTGCACAACCAGGCTCTTTTTTCGCCCTTCATTTCTCGCAACTCGCTCACGACTCGATACACATCGGGGCGCCGCTCGACGATGGCCTTGCCGTCTTTGCGTAGTAACAGATAGGAGAACTTCAGTGCATCTTTAATAAAGCCGACTTGTTCGTCGATTTCCTTAATCACAGCCGGTGGGTCCCACGTCCGTTCTTCATGGCACCAATCATGTGGGTTGATCATGGCCGGGCAGTCGTTTTCATGCAGGCAAGGGCTATAAACGGTGCAGCGCTTCTCTTGGAGCAATCTGTCACGCACGTGAAGTAACCCTCTGGACGTTTCGCGTAGTGCCGGCTCTACGATCATGACGGTACCGTGCGGGGTGAGCAATGATAAGCACTCGTTGACCAGGCCGGAACGCATCTCGATTGGGTCTTTTGCATCTGCATATATCTCGTTCAAAGAATTGGCGATGATAATAAGGTCAAAGTGTCCCAGCTGTTTAACCCGTTCGAGCCAGGCTCCTCCCTCAAGATCCCCTTCGTAGGCCTGCAGCCGTACTGTTCCAACACCAGCTGCCTGACAGTATCGATCCCACAACTGCTTAGCCTGTTTGAGCGCCTCCGAGGATCCATCGACAGCGGTTACGGACAGGCCATGAGACGATCGCTGTTGATGCCACCAGTCGAGGACTGCCAATGCTCCGGTACCAGGGCCTGAACCAAGATCTAACACTGAGAAGCCGCTATCCACTCCAAGAACAGGCATCTCATCCAGCAAAAGCTGGATCTTGGCAAGATTCACCGGCAGAAAATATTGAAGATAGCCCGCTCGGAGGAGCCTGTCTTCCATATACTTTTGGTTGAGAGCCCTTCGCTCTATCGTAAAGAAGCTGGATAGTTGCCCTACAGCCTCTGCAACTTGCTTTGAGGAAAGGGCCTCCCAAGCAATCAGTTCGTGAATGGCATCAAGGATGGGCGCAGAAATGGTAGCGTTGAGGCGTTGCATAGGCGTAGTGTATGCTCAAGGTATCAGGGAGGACAACCATGACAGATGATATTCTGAAAGCTTATAAAGACGTCGAATCAGCTGTGGAGCGATATATCCGGCTCCTGCACGATCACGTCAGTATGCTCCAAAACATTGAACCTCCAGGCTCCGACAAAGTCGTTCGGCTGACGGCCGGGTCCAAAGCTATGACGGACAGTGCCGGGATCTACCTGTCCTACGCCAAATATGTCGCCTACGGGATGCCTGCCAGCGAGGAAATGGTGGAAGACGAGATACAGGGATAAGTTGTGCCTTATATCTCGCAAATCGTGGTTCGTCGACAGTTCACGGCATACGCATCACGAGAAACGCGCCACATCACAACAAAAGAGCCTGCCCGGTTTCCCGGACAGGCTCTTTTCATTTCATAACAACGCGCTGCCTAGATGCTGCGCATAAACTGGGCAACTTCGTCTGGATTGACGGCACCACCCATGACCTGCGACATCGCGACGTTCGTGGACTTCTTACCTGTCAGACCAGACTCGACTTCATCCACGATCAACTCTACCGGCATCGATTGCCCACCGTAGACACGAGGGCCGCCGATGATCTTCGCGTTGGAGAAACCATAAATGGCAGTTGCTACTTCCTTAGCCAGCCAACCGACGTAGTTGAATTCTGGAACCACAATCAGCTTGGCCTTCGCGCACAACTGGCGGAGCTCCTTCGTCGGAAACGGGCGGAGTGAGCGGACCTTGATCAATCCTACCTTCATCCCCTTGTCCTTACAGAGCCGCACGGCCTCACGCGATTGCGCTGCTGCGCTGCCGGACGCAATGATGATCACTTCGGCATCATCGACGTTTTCTGCGGTCAGTAGGCCGCCCATGTACTGATTGATATACTTACGCGACCGTTCGACAGCCGCCCACACTTCTTGCTGCCAGACCGCATGAATGTTGTAAGCCATGAAGTTCGACTTCTGAACTGGGGCATCACGAGACAGACGAGCGGGAGGATTCTCCGCATCGAGCACCGGCACGGCACCGCGCCAGGCCTCACGTGGCGGCAACTTGATCCCACGATCTTGCATCCGCACGTAGCCACGTGCGTGTGTTACAAAGAACCCATCGCAGCACACCCCCACCGGCAAGGTCACATCGTTTTTCTCACTGATCGTGAAACCTGCTAGCGTGAAGTCGAACATGTCCTGTTGATTTTCAGCATGGAACACGATCATTCCGCAATTCAGCAGATAGGCGACTTCGATATTGTCCGGCTGAATGGCAAGCGGCGCGTTGACGACGCGACAGGTGAACATGGCAACTACCGGAAGCCGGTGCCCTGGCCATGACGCAATACCTTCCAATCCTCGCAACGTACCGGGTCCCGCAGTAGCCGTATAGCATCGAACACCGGCGCGAGAGCCTCCGGCGATGGCCGCCATGACACCGACTTCTTCTTCACCACGATAATACTCTTTCACGTACCCTTCGCCGTAGAGCACTCCGACCAGCTGCATGGTTTCACTCTGAGGTGTGATCGGATAGGCAATGGCTAAATCCACGTTTGACCGGCGAATAGCCTCCTTGGCCGCTTCGCTGCCCGTGATAAATTCCTTCGTGCGCGGTGCCTCAAGAAACATGTATTCAGGAGTCACCACTTTCTGTCGTTTTGCTTCACCATGCGGATCTTGTTTTTTAGCGCTCGTCGGAGCCGCCACGCTGGTGATCGGATCGCCCTGGGGATTGCTCTTCACTTCGGTTTCGCTCATATTCGCACCTCTCTATATGGACGGTGAGCTGCTCGCTCAGCCTATCCTTCTCGCTTCATCTGGTCCGCAGAATGGCCGAACATCGCTGCGCTGCCCGCTCCACCAGGAGTCGGAGCAAACGCCATTGGATTGGTATGGGTTTTACCACCATGAACCTTGGATTGCGTACCGGTAAAACGGACATTCTCTCCGCTCTCCGGCAACTTGATGCCCATCTGCTCGCGGACACGCTTGAAAATCTGCGCGACACGCTTGATCTTCAGAGTATCAGAGTCCCGAATCGTGAGCATGGCATCCTCATGGCCTTGTTCGGCACAGATCGCCATGGTGCAGCAATTGGTTCCTGCCCGGATCATCTTGAGCGTGAGATTGGCATAATGGCAATGCACGCCGATGAAGATACAGGCCTCGATCTTGTTGCCCCAAATCGTAAGATTAGGGTGATTCGGATTGATGACTTCTTCCGGATCGATCTTCGGATACTTCGGACGATAGTCCGGCATTGGAATAATCATGACTTCCGGGATCTGTGCGGCGATTTCCAATGTTGCCTTTGCTTTTTCTATCGCGTGATCGTTCCAGGCCCACAAGAGCAGGGGACCAGGGAAAATTGTCGCATTCGGGCTCGTCAGCATTTTGCGAGCCATTTCTTCAATGACAACTTCCTCGTTTGGCTCCAGAAGGCCATAGTACAACCCCTGCCCTGGATCTGGCAGGTCGACACCTAACTGAGCCGCAGACGGTGGATGGAACCCAGCCGGACCCGGCACGATGATTCGCTCTCTCGTATCTTGTGTGATTGCCACGCCTGATTCCCTTTCCTTACCCGACAACCGGACTTGCTAACACCGCCGTGGTGCTCTTTTCTCCGTACGTAACATTGTCCGTCAATGCCGCTTTCGGCAGTTGGTCGATCATGATCATCTTGATGGCATTATTCTTCGCCATGGTGTCGCAGACCCACACACATTGCGCACATCCTTTACACCGGTCGACCGCGACATACGCGGATCCATACTTGAACCCTTGATCTTTACCCATCTCATCGCTGTACAGGATGGTGTTGGCTTCCGGACAGTACTGCGTACAGAGCTTACAACTCTTCGCGGCACAAATCTCGACACTGATATCGGCTACGAGGTACATGGAAACTCCTTTATAACCGGTTACGCGGTGGCTGCTGCAACAGGCTCTTCCACCCGTTTGACATCGGCCGCAGCCCAACCATGATCAACAGCGTAGTTCCATCCGGCCCGCATGACGGCAACGTTTTTCTCGATCAGCTCTTGCTTCTTCTTGAACTTCCGCTCGACAACACTGTCGAGGGCGGCCGTACCACCAGACACGACGAAGCCTTTCCCTAGGAACCGGTCCTTCACGGCCTGATCCAGTCCGGCCATGGTCGTCAACCCTGTAATCGCTCCGATACAGCCCATCAGTGCCATGTTGGTCGCGAGGTCCATTCCTGCCACTTCCAACGAGATCTTCGTGGCCGGGAAGTAATACAGCTTCGCACGCCGCTCTTTCAGCTCAGCCGCTTGATCTCGATGGAGATTCATCGGCCCATCATTATTGATCAATGCAATCCCATCTTCTTTCAAGCCGAAGTAGAACGGCATCGTGTATGACTTGCCGTGGGTAATGACTTGAGGGTGGAAGATAATAATGATGTGCGGGAAGGTAATTTCGCCGATCTCATAGATTGGTTCATCTGAAACTCGCACATAGCTTTCGACCGGCGCCATTCGCTTTTCCGACCCATAGAACGGCACGATTGTGCTTTCACCACCGGCATTGATGACGGCCGTGCTCAGAATATGCGATCCGGTCACGACGCCCTGTCCGCCGACACCTGCCATTCGAATATTGAAGCGCTTTGCCATCGTGGACTCTCCTTCGTTCGCTTAGGCCTTGTTAGGAATTGCAGCAGCCGGCTTGGCAAGAAATTCCTTGTAGCCATAGCGCTCAGTGAGGTACTGCTTCGCTTCTTCACTGACATACTCCGTGAACTGATATCGATCATTTTCAACCGTCTTCGCGTCTTCCATGACCTTATCGGTTGGAATGGCATACTCAATGTTGCACGATGTGTATGCTTGAATATAGGTCGATCCCACTTCGCGTGCGATCAGCACGGCTTTCTTGATGACGCTTTCCACACGACGTGGATTATTCGGCACCACAGTGGCCACATAGGCGCAACCCGCGACCTTCGCCATCTGCAGCATGTCCATCTTCTCGAACTTCTTCCCGAGAGGGGCCATCTTCAACACCGCACCGCGGTTGGTCATACCGCTTTCTTGGCCACCGGTATTTCCATACACTTCATTGTCCAACATGATGGTCGTAAATCGTTCCTTGCGGAACCACGAATGGAGCACTTGCTGGAACCCGATGTCGGCTGTTCCTCCGTCGCCGGCCATCACGACCACATCTTTAGGCTTGTCGCCGAAGCGAAGGCGGAGACCACGTGAAAGGCCGCTCGCCACTCCGTTTTGATCGCCGTAGTTGCCATAGACAAAGGGGATCGCAGCTTGAGAAATAGCGAGACGACCACAACCGGCGGTCCCGACGGTAATCGTGTCTTCCGGATTGGGGAACGCCACCATGGCCAGACGAATGAAGAGGGTCATCGCGCAACCTGCACACATGGGATGCTCTTCGAGCACTTCCTTGAAACTACCCACCTGTGAAACCGAGACCTTCTTTCCAAACGGTCCATGCTCTACCAAATCTCGATATTCCTTCGGCATAAACTTTTCAAATCCGTTGGAGAACTTGACATAATCAAGGCTCATTAGGCACCTCCCTTATATCGTTGGCAACGGCATACCGTTGCGCATATTTTCGCCACGCTACCGACATCATGACTCACGAATGAAAACTTGAGGGCTTGAGGGTTTGAACTATTCGGCACGCCCTAACCGAACCACCAACCCTTGGGCATCCTAGCAAAGCTGAAAAAAGACTGTCAATGTTTGTACGGCCTTTTCTCTGCACAGCCGGTACTTCCACCGGGCTGCAGGCTGCCACAAATCCCCAAAGATAGTATAACGTCACGAAAATCAACGCAACTTCAAAGAGGGCCCAAGGTTTTCAAAAGAAGACCTAGGCCCGACGGTCGGACGTAGGCCATTTGCCCCAAGTGATGGAACTGGTTGCTGAGAGATTGCTTGGTTTATGCATGCCAATTCATGTTTAGAGATTGCCGATCTACCACAATCTGTTTACACTGCGGTGCATGGCACTGCGAGTACTAATCCCCGGCGAAGACGAGGCTGGGACTCATGTTGGTGGAGTGCATAAGCGCCCCCCGATTCCTGATAACACACTTAAGGCCGAGTGCCCCAAATTCATGGCACATGGTCCCTGCGGAGGAGTCCGGAAAGGTGGACTGTGCGAGGTCTACCCTGAGATGAAGTGTCCATGGGTCTCCCTGTACCTCGAACTGGAAAAGATCGGTCAGACTGATTGGATGAAACAAGTGTAGTGAGGCGTGAAACGTGAAACGTGAAACGGTCGGAAGAAAACCTAAGGCCACCAAGCTCGGCTACAATGAGCGGCATGCCAAAAGCGGCATCACCGCCCCCTTGCCCGAGATTGAAACCTTCCCCAATCAGTATAAGGGGTATGAGATTACCATCGAAATTCCAGAGTACACGGCGATTTGCCCCAAAACAAATTTGCCGGATTTCGGCACGATCACGCTCCACTACATGCCGGATAAAGAGTGCCTTGAACTCAAGGCACTCAAAATGTACATCCACGCGTACCGGAATCTCGGGATCTTCTATGAGAACGCCGTGAACCGTATCCTCCAGGATATCGTCACATCCTGTCGGCCTGTGTGGGCAACAGTGACCGGCACATTCACGGCACGAGGCGGGCTCTCGAGCAAGATTGAGGCTCGCTACCCTACACAAAAGCTGTAATCTCCTGGTGTAGCATCCCATAAGCGCCTTAACTTTCCGTTCACCCTAAGCTCTTCGACGGGCTCAGGGCGACCAGTCAATGTCACCGTATCAATCAAGCACTGGCCCAGCCGCACTCTCCATCTGAAAGAAATCAAACCAATCGACGAATTGCCTTCCCCCTACATTCATCCGCGTATTCCCCGTAGAGCAAGAGCGGGCCTTAACGAAGCATACGTGGTGTAATTCTCTACTCGCCTCAAGGAGCAATATCTCGAACAGCTCGATTTTTCGCGGAAAATGTGATGAAATTTTCTTGAGGATTCAGACCACTTACACAAAACATCGATGGGCGGACAGCGCTGTCTCCGGCAACGCAATTGCGCACCACATTTCCATCGAGTGACCGTCGTTCCCACCCATACAATGAAATCTGTCTTCCCCTATCGTTTCTGAAGTGTATGACATGAATCAGCCATCGGAACATATCCAGACAGAGCAGGCATTACGGGAAAGCGAAACCAAGTACCGTGAACTGTTCGAATCGTCGCGTGACGCCATCATGCTGCTGTTTCCGCCGGAATGGAAATTCACCACATGCAATCCTGCAACCGTTGCCCTGTTCGGAGCCATGAGCATCGAGCACTTCACCACACTAGGCCCATGGGATGTATCGCCTGTTCTCCAGCCAGACGGCGAATGCTCAGCCGATAAAGCCCCAAAAGTGATTCGACAAGCCATGGAGAACGGATCGCACTTTTTTGAATGGACCCATCGCCGTATCAACGGACCAAACTTCGCGGCGACCGTCCTGCTGACTCGAATTACATTGAAGGGACAAACGGGTTTACAGGCCACCGTACGAGACATCGGTGAACAGAAGCGCACGGAACAAGCGCTTCGCGACTTGTCTGAGTTTCAGAAGGCGATCCTGGACAATGCCGGGCACGCCATCATCTCGGCGACACCGGATGGAATCATCCGCGTGTTCAATCCTGCCGCTGAACAGCTCTTGGGTTACTCGGCTGAAGAATTGGTTGGGAAACAGACACCAGCGATTTTCCACGACCCCCAGGAAGTGGTGGCACGTGCCCAGGCATTTTCTGCGGAGCTTGGCATTGACTTAGAACCAGGCTTTGACGTCTTCGTCGAAAAGTGTCGTCGAGGACTTCCCAATGCCCATGAGTGGACCTACATTAGAAAGGATGGGAGTCGACTCACCGTCCTCCTGACTATCACAGCTTTACACAATCCCGAAGGGGCGATCACAAGTTTCTTGGGTGTCGCCTCGGACATTACGACGCTCAAGGTTGTTCAACAAGAATTGACGCTCGCGAAAGATGCCGCCGAAGCGGCCAGTGTCGCAAAGTCTCAATTCCTGGCCAATATGAGTCATGAAATCCGTACCCCCATGAACGGAGTTCTCGGCATGACCGAACTGCTCCTGGCGACTCCTCTCACCGAGAAACAACGCCATATGGCTCATACCGTGCAACAATCTGCCGCCTCATTACTCACAATCATCAATGACATTCTGGATTACTCAAAGATCGAGGCCGGGAAGCTCCAGCTCGAGCACACCGATATTGACCTCTCCCACCTCCTTGATGATGCAGTCAAGCTCTTTTCAGAAGCCGCTCGCCAAAAGGGGCTTTCCCTATCCGCCACAGTAACGCCGACCATTCCCACGGTGCTCCGGGGAGATCCGACACGACTCAGGCAAATCCTACTGAATCTGATCGGAAACTCCATTAAATTTACCGCCACCGGATCAATCGCCGTGTGCGCAGACTGCCTCAAGCGTGATCCGGAACAGATCCTCCTTCGTGTCACGGTTCGTGATACCGGTATCGGCATCCCATGTGAATCGCAGGCCCACGTTTTCGATGCATTTGCCCAAGCAGACGGATCAACGACCCGCAAGTTTGGAGGAACGGGTCTCGGTCTCACAATCGTCAAACAGCTTGTTCACCTGATGGGAGGAACCGTTGACCTCGAAAGCACACCAGGTCTCGGCTCGACGTTCGGGTTTACCGTTCCGCTGGAGGTTGGTCCGGACAACAAAATGTCATCAGTCCTAACAGCGCTTCAACAGGCTCCAGCGACTCTCCACGGAACCGTCTTGCTCGCAGAAGACAATGTCGTGAACCGTGAAATCGCCGTGGCGATGCTGGAGTTGTTGGGATGTACGGTGGAGATTGCCGAAGATGGACGGGAAGTGCTCGATGCAGTCAACGCCCGATCCTACGATTTGATTCTCATGGATTGCCAGATGCCGAACCTTGATGGCCTGAACGCTTCTCGGTTGATTCGCGAACAAGAAAACCGCCGCCCCCAGCGTCGCCGCCTCCCCATTGTCGCGCTCACAGCCAATGCGATGGAGGGCGATCGAGAACAGTGCCTGGCGGCCGGGATGGATGGATATTTGGCCAAACCCTTTACCTTCGATCAGCTGCATCACGCATTGGCGCCCTGGTTGGAAAACGCGGCCTGAAACGCATGGTGCGCAGTGAAGCTCCGCGACTGAAACCGACCAGAATTTCGCAGCAAAGTGCTTGCACCGTCAGACACGCCGCGGTACCCTCATGAGGACTCATGGCCACCTACGCGATCGGCGATGTGCAGGGCTGTTACGAGCCCTTGCAACGTCTCCTCCAGCACATTCGATTTGATTCTTCCAGGGATCGCCTCTGGTTTGTCGGCGATCTGGTCAACCGTGGCCCCGACTCACTGAGTGTCCTCCGCTTGATCAAACAGCTTGGAGAGCGCGCGGTTGCCGTCTTGGGCAACCATGACCTATTCCTTTTGTCTGCGGCCGAGAACATTGTCAGGCTTCGCCCCGAGGATACCCTGCAACCCATCCTTGACGCACCCGATCGCGACGAGCTCCTCACATGGCTACGGCACCAGCACCTGCTCTATCGCGAAGGCTCTTTTACGATGGTCCATGCGGGTTTGCTCCCGCAATGGACAGTCGATGACGCGGAGAAACTGGCTCGTGAGGTTGAGACCGGCTTACAGGGCCCTTCCTACCGAGATATTCTCAAAGCCTTGTATCCCAGCAAACACCTTCAATGGTCGTCAGACTTGACTGGCCTGACCCGCCTCGCGACTATCATCAAGGTCTTGACGCGACTCCGAGCCTGTTCACCTGATGGTCGTATGGAGTCGTCATATAACGGATCTCCAGACCATATCCCCTCTGGATACTTTCCTTGGTTTACGATCGAGAACCGGAAGCATCTCGACACAACGATTGTCTTCGGGCACTGGGCTGCCTTAGGGCTTCACCGCGAAGACCATCTTCTCTCGATCGATAGTGGTTGCGTGTGGGGAAGGGAGCTCACTGCCGTATGCCTGGAAGACCAGAACTTTTTCCAGGTGCCATGCACTGCGGTAACCGGCCGAGACTAACTACCGGTCAATGATAGCTTTCCGAGTCGCTCGGAAATCTCCCCTGCTCGACTTCTTCTTTGTACCGGCTCAAGGCTTGGAGCGCGTCCGTTTTCAGATGCGCGTAGGTCTTCACGAATTTTGGGACGAAGGTATCGAAGAGACCGAGGAGATCGTAGAGCACAAGAACTTGGCCGTCACAATGCGGCCCAGCCCCAATCCCGATGGTGGAGATCGACAGCGCCTGAGTGACCCTTCTGGCAAGCTCGGCCGGGATCGCCTCCAACACAAGAGCAAATGCTCCAGCCGCTTCAAGCGCTCTTGCATCGTCCAGCAATTTGGCGGCGTGATCCTCCACCTTCCCTTGGACTTTATACCCACCGAGCGAATGAACGGATTGGGGCGTCATGCCCAGATGGCCCACGACGGGAATCCCCAGACTGGTCATCGCTTTGACCCGATCAGCCATGACGGCGCCGCCTTCGAGCTTGACCGCGGCGGCGCCGGCTTGGAGCAATCGGCCTGCGTTACGCACCGCTTCTTCGGTGCTGACTTGATAGGACATAAACGGCATATCACCGATGACCAGAGCGCGTGGCGCAGCGCCCGCCACTAGTTTGGTGTGGTAGAGCATGTCCTCCATCGTCACAGAAAGCGTATTGGCCTTTCCCTGCACGACCACACCTAGGGAATCTCCAACTAAGATGACCCGGATACCCGCTTGCTCGACGATGCCTGCAAACAACGCATCGTAGGCCGTGACGACGACGAGCTTCTTACGTTCTCGTTTATACTGCTGAACTTCGAGGATCGTCATCAGCCCAATTCTGCCTTGGTGATGATCTCAGCCAATCGATGCGTGGCCTTGATCGCCATGAGATGGACTCCATCACAATGGGGGCGAACCGCCTTGATTGATCGCACAGCAATATCGACCCCGACATCTTCAGACCGATCACCGGCGGCCTTGAGTTCATCAATCATCTCTTGCGGCACGGACATGCCTGGGATATTGGCATTCATGAATTCGGCCATCTTGTGATTCCGCAAGACGAGAATTCCCGCCAGCACCTTCACCTTGAATGGCTGAACCTGTTTCATAAAACTGGCAAAGACATCAGGGTTATAGACCGCTTGGGTCTGAAAAAACTGAGCACCGGCTTTTACTTTCACTTCAAATTTCGCCAATACCGGCCCGACGAGTTCGGCCTCCGGTGTGACGGCTGCCCCGATGGTGAACGCCGTGGACCCATCCAGCTTGTTACCCATCATATCTTTACCGTTGTTCAAGCCTTGCACCAGCCGCATGACTTGGACCGAATCAAGGTCATAGACCGGCTTGGCTTCTTTGTGGTCTCCCACCGTGGGATAATCGCCCGTGAGGCACAAAATGTTTCTGATCCCCAGCATGTGGGCGCCCATCAGATCAGATTGCATGGCAATCCGATTGCGGTCACGACAGGTCAGTTGCATCACAGGATCATGTCCCAACTCATACAGTAAGCGACAGACTGGAAGCGAGCCGGCTCGAACGACTGCAGCCGTATTGTCGGTAATATTCACGCCGTGGACACGCCCCACCAGCTGTTTAGCATTCTCGAGGACTGCAGAGATATTCGTCCCTTTGGGAGGGTTATATTCAACGGTGACGGCGAAGGTCCCGCGATTCAGGACATCGATCAAACGCTGCGGCTCTCGGCTCATGATCGCCCTCTCATTTCAGTCCTGCGGATCGTTTCGCGGACTCGACCGTATTCTCCAACAACATGGCAATTGTCATGGGACCCACACCCCCAGGTACGGGACTGATCCAGCCAGCCTTCTGCTTCACTGGCTCAAAATCCACATCGCCGCACAGCTTTCCCTCCGGCGTCTTGTTCGTACCCACATCGATGACCACTGCTCCTTCGCGCACCATGTCCGCCGTCACAAACTTCGCTTTCCCGATCGCGACGAGCAACAAGTCGGCTTCGCGGCAAACCGCGGGGAGATCCTTCGTTTTTGAATGACAAATAGTGACGGTCGCGTTCCGCTGCAGCAACATCAGCGCCAGCGGCTTCCCCACAATGTTGCTCCGTCCAACGACAACCGCCCGCTTTCCCTCAATGGTCACCCCTGCAGACTCAATCATCTTAATCACGCCCTTGGGTGTACAGGCTTCAAACACGGGATGGCCCTCTACCAGTCGACCGAAGTTGTAGGGATGAAACCCGTCCGCATCCTTCAACGGAGAAACAGCTTCAAGAACCACTTTGCTGTCGATATGTTTGGGCAAGGGTAACTGAACCAGGATGCCATGAATCTTGGGATCCGTATTCTTTTTTTCGATAAGCGCCAGCAAGTCGGCCTGACTCGTAGAGGCTGGGAGCTTGTGGTCGTCAACATAGATGCCGGCCATTTCACAGGCCTTTTGTTTGTTCTTCACGTAGACATGTGACGCAGGATCATCGCCGACCAAGATGGTGGCAAGACCAGGCACGACACTCTTTTTCGCCAACAGCTCTGCCGATTCTTGTGCCAGCCGATCACGGACCTGTTGCGCCAACGCTTTGCCATCAATCAATTGTGCGGCCACGATCTTCCTCCCTCTCACAGGTAAGTCAGTAAATTTTCTGGCAACTTAGCAGGGGAATTTTATGCAAGTCAACGCCGGATGATGATGCGTGGGCGGACAGGATCAAGGTCCATCCACGATATCCCTCAGTGTCGTTTCTTGACAGTCTCGTTACCCCTTCGATACGATGATCACCAGTCTAATCCTGGGATACCCCTCCGTTGCCCTTATCTTGCTCTCAACAACCCATCCTTGTTGCAGCACTGCTGGTTGGGCTTTCCATCCCCAGTGAGGCAGCGCAAATCACTGGGTTGGAGACCCCCAATAGCTTTATCGGAGATCCCTCAGGGAAAGAATATTTTATCTCAAATATCAATGGAGAACCTGAGGCTCGTGATAATAACGGTTTCATCACAAAACTGAATACCGAGGGGAAGATTATCAGCCTCAAGTTTATTCAAGGCGGTGTGGCCGACATCGCTCTGCACGCTCCCAAGGGCATGGCCCTAGTCGGGTCCATCCTCTACGTCGCCGATCTTGATCAACTGAAGGGCTTCGACAAGACCACCGGCAAACTCCTGATCACTGTCTCCTGTTCGCCGCCGTCCCGATCACCGGTCTCCTTGACCGATGTGACGGCGTCACCTGCCGGTCTGCTCTACGTGTCCGATCAGAACGCCAATTCCATCTACCGCATCACCCCATCGGACAATTATCGGGTCGACCTCTTGATCCACGACGACCGCCTCGCAGGCCCTGCAGGGCTCGCCGTCCACCCCACAACTCACCACCTCATTGCCGTGAGCTGGGACAAAGGGAAAATTCTGGAGATCACCCCTGACGGACAGTTGACCGAACTGGAGGCGAACGGATTTTTCACCAGTCGGTTCCAAAACCTGAGCGGCGTTGATTTTGATCAGTGGGGCAATATGTACGTGTCGGATCTCACCAAAGGGAAGATTTGGCGAATGACCAGAGACCATCGATTCCAAGTCATCGCAGAGTATCTCCTTGCTCCAGCCGACATCGGTATCGACCGTACGAACAATCTCATCTTAGTTCCCTATTACTATGTCCACGCGGCTGAAATGAACGGGCTGGAAACTCCGTCATCAGCTAAATCCAAAGGTGAGAAGCGTACCCTTGCCGACTATGGGTTCATTCCTCCCCCTCCTAAGACAACCCCAGAAGGGCCGACGAAATGAATACCTGTGCGTATTGTCATGACCGCAAAGGGAAGCGCCCATGTCCCGCGCTAAACGGTTCGATCTGTAGCCTCTGCTGCGGCGAACATCGCATCACTCGAATCTCCTGCCCCACTGAGTGCAGCTATCTCGATACCGGAAGCGATTACCAACAGAAACGGCTCAGTGAGCAGTTCTTACCGGTCCGCCGAGAGTTCTATCGAGAACTCGACGAATCGGGGGGACAGAAGGCCGTTGCCCTCTTTAATTTGATTGAAGTCATTACGTTTAGTTATTTTGAAGGTCGGCGTGACGGCCAAGATGCCGAAGTGATCACGGCGCTTCAGGCCCTCCGGCGCACACTCAGCCCCCTCCATATACCATCTGCTCCCATGCCGGTGTTTGCAGAACACCTCCGAAAGGAATACGACAGCTTCAAAAAGCAGAACCCTGAACAGATCGCCGATGTATCAGACGCGCCAGCAGTCTTGGATCGAATCGACAGGTTCGTCTCAACGTTTTCGGGTAAGGACTTTCAGTCCAGCCGATTTCTTGGAGGACTAGTTGGCTACGTGAAAACATACCACCCTGAGATTGCGGATCACCTGAAGAAGAAGCACGAACCTGGGCACATCTTTCTTCCAGGACAATCGTTCATGCCTGCTCCACGCCCTGACGAACACACCCACGGTCCCGGCTGCCACCATCAACACTAGCCTGCATTAGTCATGAACGCAGTTACTGTCACCGCCGACACGCTGTTCCGACTAGCCTGACCGTGAGTTTCCCGTAGCCAGGCAGGCTCACCCATCCTGACTTCGACATACTGTTCAAGTATGCCTTGGTCTCTCAAGGCTCCGTGTGCCCGCCTCACGTGGCGTCTTGGCGGTTTCGTTACGAAGCGTTAGGAATAATGCGGGCTAGAAATGTCTTGGAGAATCTGTTCGGCTGTGCGCCAGGTTCGCCAACAATGCACCGAACCAAAGAATCCTTCTTCATCACTTTACTCTGTGGGGGGGGGAAGCATCAGGCTGTGTCGGATGCAGTAGATCACGTCAGAGATGGGATAGCGACCGTTCGGGGTTAGACTCTGTGCTTCAGTAACTCGCTCGCCTGTCCTCGCACATCTTCAGCAGATCCACCCGAGGCTTGCCGGTGCAAGAGTTGTTCGATGTGCCCTGCCAACCGACGATCTGCATCGTTCGAGAGGGAGACGATCTGAACCCCAAATTCGTACGGTTCTGTCCATCGCACGACCGCTTGATCAATCTCGAGACCATCTTTCTGGCCAGGCAACCAGAGTTGAACCCGTATGATTGTTTGTGCAAGAGGGGCAGAAAGACACCGGACCCGAAACCCATTGAGTGAAATATCCCGCATAGCAGCGAGTCTCACACAATGGGGCATCAGATAACAGCAGGGGTACTCAGCCTCAAGCCGACGATACATCCGGCGCGTCACGATGGATAGCATCCTCCCCCTCCTTTGATGGCTCGAACAACCAGGGTTGAGGATACGTGCGAACTGGGTTGGGGGGAATCCTACAAAAGCTCCCCCTCGGAAGGCGGAAACCTCAGGTAGGCACACGTGACAGGCTTACCTATGCGGAAGCCGGAGAAGGCCGCACCGTCACGCACAGGGGCCCGAACACCCGCGATGAGACTCACGAGCAGCTGTAATACTACTCCACAATGGTCACGGTCATTTCTACACGTTCCCGTGGATTATCACGTTCGTCACGTGGCATATTCACGATCTTATCAGCCACACCAATACCTTTCGTCACTTCTCCAAACACCGAGTATTTACGATCAAGAAATCGAGAATCCTCTACCACGATGAAAAACTGAGACCCCGCAGAATCGGGATCCGCGGCCCGAGCCATCGAGAGGATGCCACGCTTATGCGGGATGTCACTGAACTCAGCTTTCACCGTATGACTGGGACCACCCTGGCCATAGGTGTCTTTTTTGAGAGAATCCTTTGTATTCGGATCTCCCCCTTGGATCATGAATCCTGGAATCACGCGATGAAAAATTGTCCCATTGTAGAAACCCGCTTTGGCCAACTGGATAAAATTCTCCACATGCTTGGGCGCCACATCCGGATAGAACTTGATTTCGAGGTCGCCGAATTTTGTCTTAATAATGGCCCGTGCACTCTTCGGAGCATCCGTCTTTGAATTGGGCGTGTTGTCCGCTGCAGGCAACAACCCGATTCCTGAGACCAACAGCATCAGACCGATCAGTCCCCCCGCCAGTATCCGCCATCTAGTTTGCTTGAACATCACCGTCCTCCCATACTCTTCCAATCACCATGGCCCGACATTGTAGCAGCTCCGATTTCCGGAGAAATGCTACCTCAATGCTCCCTCTTCCCCAGCGCGTGCTGCGCGGCCTCCTGTTCCGCTTCTTTCTTACTATTTCCCCGTCCAACCCCTACCACTCTCTGATTCACGTGCACTTCCACCTCAAAGGTCTTCTGATGGTCAGGTCCAGTTTCGCGCACCACCAGGTACTGGGGCAACACCTCATACCGCTTTTGGCACCATTCCTGAAAGCGCGTTTTGTAATCATCACCGCCGGGTTGTTCATGGACGGCATCAAGTTGGTGCAGCTCATCGACGAGAATATCGACCGTGAAATCACGGCTGATCTCAAATCCTCCATCCAGATAAACCGCGGCAATAACGGCCTCCAGCGCGTCAGCCAATAATGACGTTTTATCTCTTCCTTTGGACCGTTCCTCTCCTCGACCAAGCCTCAGATAACGCCCAAGATCCAGCCGTCGAGCGGCATTCGCTAAGGGCGTCTCGCTCACCAGCTGTGCCTTGAGTTTGGAGAGCGCTCCTTCGCTCAATTCGGGATATCGTCTCGCCAGATAATCACTGATAATCAGCGATAAAACAGCATCTCCCAAAAACTCAAGGCGTTCATTGTGTGTGCGACCAGGCTCCCGACGCTCATTCACATACGACTTATGCGTGAGCGCCTCTTCCAAGAGATTGTCATCCGTGAATCGATATTTCAAGAAGACACGTGAGGAGTCGGCAGAAGAGGCAGGCATCATTGAGGCATGCGTGTTACGAGTCCAGTCGCTTGAAAATCAAACAGGCGTTCACTCCGCCAAATCCGAACGAATTAGACAAGGCCACCTGAATCGCAGCTGACCGAGCCTTGTTGGGAATATAGTCTAAGTCACAGGCTGGATCAGGAGCATTCAGATTAATCGTGGGCGGGAGCATCCCGTGGAACAACGCCAGGATGCTGAAGACCGCTTCGATTCCACCGGCCGCACCGAGCAAATGCCCCGTCATGGACTTGGTTGAGCTAACGGGAATACGATAGGCCTGCTCACCGAATACTTGTTTGATGGCGCGAGTCTCAATCGCATCGGCCATCGTCGATGTCCCGTGCGCATTGATATAGCCGATCTGATCGCGGGATATTCCTGCATCCTTTAGGGCAAGTTCCATACACCGCACAGCCCCTTCGCCCTCTTCCGGTGGAGCCGTAATGTGGTACGCGTCGCTGTTCATCCCGTACCCGATGATCTCCCCGTATATTCTCACCCCACGCCGGATGGCATGCTCACGTTCTTCGATTACGACAACCCCTGCTCCTTCGCCCAATACGAATCCATCACGATCCTTGTCGAAGGGACGGCTCGCCTTGGTCGGTTCATCATTCCTGAAGGACAATGCCTTTGCGGCTGCGAATCCTGCAACACCCAACGGAGTGACCGCCGCTTCGGCACCACCGGCCACCATGACATCGGCCTCACCTCGTTGTATCAGGCGGTAGGCATCTCCAATGCAATGATTGCCCGTGGCGCAAGCCGTCACGGCACAGGAATTAGGCCCTTTGGCTCCGATCCGAATCGCCACTTGCCCGGAGGCGAGGTTGATAATGGTCATCGGGATAAAAAATGGTGAGACCCGGCCAGGCCCTTTGGCCATGAGCACATCATGATAATGTTCGATCGACCCGAGACCGCCGATCCCGGAACCGATATACACCCCGACTCGTGTGGCCTCTTCCGGCGAGACCTTTAATCCTGCATCGTCCACGGCCAACTGCGCTGCACCGACAGCGTAGTGGATGAACGTATCCATCTTCTTGATCTCTTTTTTTTCGATGAACCGAGCCGGATCGAAGTCCTTCACCTCGCCTGCAATTTGGGCATCGTAGCCGGTCGGATCAAATCGTGTGATCCTGGCGATACCCGACTCGCCAGCACAAATGGCATTCCAGGTCTTTTCGACCCCAGTACCCAACGGAGTCACCAGACCAAGACCGGTGACAACGACGCGCCGAGTTGGCCGATCTGATTCGCCTGCGCCCATGTTCAAGACTTTTCTTTAATGTAGTCCAGCGCTTTCCCGACCGTCAGAATTTTCTCGGCATCCTCATCGGGGATTTCAATCGAAAATTCTTCTTCGAGTGCCATCACCAGCTCGACCGTATCGAGCGAATCCGCTCCCAAGTCTTCAACGAAAGAGGCCTCCGGTGTAACCTCGGCTTCCTCTACGCCCAGCTGCTCGGCAATAATTTTCTTCACTCGTTCTTCTACAGTGGCCATCGATCTGACTACCTCCTTCCCCGGTATACGCTCACCTGCACCGCCACACGGGGATCTGTGACGGCCATTCGCTCACGAGACTCGCTGTCTTTATACCATCAACATACCGCCGTTTACGTGCAACACATGACCCGTGATGTAAGCGGCCTCCTCGGAGACCAAGAAACGCACAGCTGCAGCAATGTCGGCTGGCGTCCCCAAGCGACCCAGTGGAATCTGCTTGAGTAAGGTGTCCTTGACATCAGTGGAAAGCCCATGGGTCATCGCCGTATCGATGAAACCCGGCGCCACCGCATTAACCGTCACATTACGACTGGCATATTCCCGTCCCACTGTCTTCGTAAAGCCGATGACGGCTGCCTTCGACGCCGAATAGTTTGCCTGCCCTGCATTCCCAATCACCCCAACAATCGAGGCAATGTTGACGATACGACCATACCGCTGCTTCGTCATCGGCTGCAAGACCGCCTTTGTACAGTTAAAGGTGCCGTTCAAATTGATCTGAAGGACCAGGTTCCAATCTTCTTCTTTCATCCGTAACAATAAGCCGTCCCGAGTGATCCCGGCATTGTTGACCAGGATGTCCACCTTTCCCCAAGCCTTGAGCACTTGCTCGACCATCGACTTGGTTTCACCGGTATCAGCCACGTTGACTTTGAGGTTCAACGCCTTTCTCCCAATTTTCTCTACCGCAGCCACAGTTTCCGCGGAACGGCTGGGGTCGAGATCGGCGACGGCTATGTCCGCCCCCGCTTGAGCCAACGCTTCGGCAATCGCACGACCGATACCCTGAGCGGCACCGGTTACAATAGCGGTTCTTCCTTGTAGTGACATCGCAGACCTTTCCAATAACTCGTTAACAGACGACAAAGCGGTTCGTGACTTCGTCTTTCCTTAGGACAATCTCCTGTCAGCTCAGCGCCTTGAGTGTCGCATCTAAGGATTTCGGGTCGTTCACATTCAATAAAGTCACGTCAGGCAAAATTCGCTTGATCAAACCGGTCAACACTGTGCCTGGGCCGACCTCAACAAAAGTCGTCACACCCATGTTCCCCATCGCCTGCACCGTATCTTGCCATAAAACGGAAGAAGGCAGCTGGCGAATCAATGATGCCTGAATCTCCCCTGCGCGACTGATCGCCTTTGCCTCTGCGTTATTCACGAGTGGTGCACGGAGATCCGACCATCGCACCGCACCGAGGTCCTTGGCTAACCGATCAGCAGCTTGCTGCATCAAGGGCGTGTGCACCGGCACACTGACAGGTAGCGGAATAGCCTTTTTACAGCCTTGCTCCTTCGCCAACGCGATCGCTCGCTCCACCGCCGCCTTCTCGCCGGCAATCACGACCTGCCCAGGTGAGTTGAAATTTGCGGCCGCGACCACGCCAACTGATGAGGCAGCATGACAGACTTCTTTAACAACTTCAGCGGTCAATCCTAAGAGTGCCGCGACAAGACCGGTTCCAGGGGCAACGGCCTCGGACATGTACCGTCCACGTTTCTGAACCAAACCAACGGCATCAGGAAAGGTAACCCCACCGACCGCAACCAACGCGGAGTATTCGCCCAAACTATGCCCCGCGGCTGCAATGGGCTTGATCCCAACCGGCTCAAAGAGTTTCCAGGCAGCGATGCTACTGACAAGCAAGGCTGGCTGAGTGAATTCGGTCAGATTAAGCCGTTCTGCCGGTCCAGTAAAGCACAACTCCGCCACGTCATATCCTAGAACCGAGGAAGCCTCATCGTACACTGCTTTCAAGGAGGGGTGGGCATCATAGAGTGCCTTTCCCATCCCGACTGATTGAGACCCCTGTCCAGGGAACACGAGACCGATTTTTTGCGTCATGGGGCGTTAGATATCTTAGAAATCCCGTGCAAAGTCAACGGGAAAAGTTTTTACAAGCCGCTCGCCCGTATCCAGGAGGAGTCAACTCAATACTTCTCTTGACTCCGGACAGATCCACACCTACCACCTAATGACGGCTGACGCCCACGTGAGGCCCGCTCCAAAGGCACCCAGCATCACCAAGGAACCAGCCTTCACACGCCCCTCACGAACCGCTTCATCAAGCGCGATGGGGATGGAGGCCGCCGATGTGTTCCCATACCGATCCACGTTCAGGAGCACCTTCTCGACCGGAAGGCCCAACCGTTCAATCACCGCCTTGAGAATTCGTATATTCGCCTGGTGCGGCACATAGAGATCGATATCCTCCACTCGAAGATTATTGGCAGACAACGTCGTCCGAGCAATCTCTTCCAGCGTTCGGACCGCAACCTTGAACGTTTCATTGCCTTTCATCTTGATGTACTGGAGGCGCTCTTCAACCACCTTTTCAGAAGCGGGCATACGGGAACCACCACCCGGTACCATGATCAAGTCGCACAGTGTTCCGTCAGAGCGAAGATGTGTGGAGAGAATTCCTCGCTCCCCATCACTCGCGCTGACCACAACCGCTCCAGCTCCATCTCCAAACAACACGCAGGTGTTCCGGTCGGTCCAGTCCGTGATCGCGGACATGACTTCAGCTCCGATCACCAGCACGTGCCGCATCCCACTCTTCACATAAGCATCCGCAACGGAAAGCGCATAGACAAACCCACAGCACGCAGCCGAAAGATCGCACGCCGCAGCCTTCATCGCCCCAAGTTGATGCTGGACGAGACAGGCTGTAGCTGGAAGCGGGTAATCCCCCGTACATGTGGCCACCAAAATCATGTCGAGATCAGCAGCCGTCAGACCTGCCGACGCCAAGGCCCGCTTCCCGGCCTGAACTGCAAGGTCCGAGCAGGCCTCTCCTGTCGCTGCAAGACGCCGCTCGCGGATGCCGGTCCGCTCGCGAATCCACTCGTCGGACGTGGCCACCATCTGTTCAAGATCCGCATTCGTCAGAATCTTGGCAGGCGTATACGAGCCGGTGCCAGAAATACAAGCCTTCATCGCCCTGATTCCATCGCCGGACGGGAATGACTTTCCTCAATGTCTCGCTGAATGAGCTCTCGCACCCCGCCCTCGGCCATCCCCTTGGCCCGTCGGATCGCATTTTTGATGGCCTTCGCCGACGACCGACCATGACAGATCATCGTCACCCCATTCACGCCCAGCAGCGGGGCCCCACCGAATTCAGCATAGTCTATTTTCCGCTTGAGATTTGCCAGTGGGCCGGCAATGAGGGGATACGCGAGTCGACCGAAGAAGTGTCCTGAAATTTCCTTCAGGAGCAGCCGCTTGATCATCTCGGCAACGCCTTCGGAAATCTTCAACGCGACATTTCCAATAAACCCATCGCAGACGACAACATCCGCGATCCCGCTATAGACATCGCGCCCCTCGACATTCCCCACGAAATTCATCGAGCTCGACTTGAGCAACTTAAACGCTTCCTTCGTGACCTCATTCCCCTTACTATCTTCTTCGCCGATGCTGAGTAATCCCACACGAGGATTCGGCTTGCCGAGCAGATGCTTGCCGTATTCGTTCCCCATCAAGGCGAATTGTTCGAGATGGTTGGCGGAGCAGTCTACATTCGCTCCGACATCGAGCATGATGGCCTCTCCGGTCAACGTCGGAAGACTTGTGGCGATCGCCGGTCGTTCAACCCCCTTGATCAGCCCTAAGACGAAGAACGAGGCCACCATGCTTGCCCCCGTATTCCCAGGGCTTACCACAGCCCCGGCTTCGCCGCTCTTGACTAACTCCGTCGCAACCCAAATCGACGAATCCCGTTTCTTTCGAGCCACTGCAGCAGGCGACTCGTGCATCTCAACGACCTGAGAGGCGTGCTTGATGGACAGGCGAGGGTCATGAACGGATTGACGCTCGCACTCTTGTTTCAGGATGGCTTCGTTACCGACAAGAATAACCTCGACGTCGCACTCTTTCACAGCCTGGAGCGCACCCTCCACACAAGGTGCCGGGCCATGATCTCCCCCCACCGCGTCGAGCGCGATCTTCATGCGGCTTGCGGTATTCACGGATGGTGTCGGAAAGACAGGCTACCCACGTGTCGCCCCCTGGGATCAGATCTGACGCGCTGAACCCTTCTTGCCACAGACCAGCTTGAACATGTTACCGGCCTCCACGTATACCAGGCTGGCACAGCCCGAAGCACCATGCCATCAGATACGAAGAAACCCCTGAACACCTGCCGCTGTGGGGCGTCAACCATCGATTGACAGTCGGCTTAGGCTTCTTCGACTTGAATGACGGCTTTGCCCTTATAGGTCCCGCAATTCAAGCAGGTGTAATGCGGAAGCTTTAACTCATGGCACTGTGGGCACACAGCCATCCCCGGTGGGGTCATTCGCAGTTTTTGGGTACGACGCTTATCGCGTCTGGCCCGTGAGTGTTTATGTTTCGGATTCGGCATGGTAACTCCTTCTTCCCCCTCGATTCGGACCGCGACTCAGCGCTGTCCGACGTCCCTCAGCTTCTCTTTCATCGTACGCAGCACATCAAATGGGCCTCCCACCGGTACGTCACCGCAACGACAGGGCCCTCCATTCAAATCGTGCCCACAGCGGGCACAGAGACCAAGACAGTCGTTCGTACACAACGGGTGCATTGGGGACGCCAAGATTACCTGCTCTCGTAACATCGGCGCCAAATCCAGATGATCACCCGTAAAGTAATAGAGATCGTCGTTCGGCTCTTCCTCCTCGGCCGTAGGCGATACCACTGCTTTCTTCTTTCGCGCTCCGTCCCGTTTCCCGGTAGGCCCCGTGGATTTCACCTCTCGCTCATAGACGACGCGTAAGGAAAAGGCCACCGGCTCGTCAAACTCTTTCAGGCAGCGGACACATTGCCGACCTGCGGTCCCTTCCACCACGCCGGTCACATAGATGCTCCGTTCGATTGGACGAAGCTCCAATCCGACCGACATCGTTCCGCGAATGGATACATCCGCGTCCGCCAGTCCCAGCTCGTCCCCCGTCAGGTCTCCGGACAGCGAAAGGCCTTCATCCGTGATATCCACGAATTTCGGCGTTAAGACGCCCATGAGTCCCCTCGACGATATACCACCGCCCCATCCCAGGGCATCGATCTCACCGATCACCTTCGTTATCGCTCCTCAGCAAAGCTGATGATGGCGATATGCCGAGCCCGCTTGACGGCCACCGTTAGCTCACGTTGATGCCGCATGCAATTGCCGGAAATCCGACGTGGAACAATGCGTCCTCGCTCCGTCAAGAAATTCCGAAGCAGTCCGGCATCCTTAAAGTCAATCGGTGCTTTGTCCAGACAAAACCGGCAGGGACGTCTCCGTTGGAACAGCCGTCCACCCCCACCACCCCCACGTTCATTTTCACCTCGATCCATCACTGCCTCCTCATATCCCTGTCATTAACCTTCGTCGCCTGTCTCATAGCCGGGTTCATCATGCATCGGAGGTTCGGTACCGGCGCCACCATCTTGACGCTTGGGCATAAACGTCACGGTCTGGGCCACCACTTCATGTTTGCTGCGCTTTTGCCCATCTTCGGTTTCCCATCGGCGCTGTTGCAACCGACCCTCGACAATCACGCCGTTCCCCTTGCTGAGATACTGCCCGCAATGTTCGGCTTGTTTACCAAAGACCACAATATCGACAAAACACACTTCTTCCTTCAAATCGTCGCCCTGTTTAAACCGGCGACTGACCGCCAAGCCAAAACTGGCTACCGGCGTCCCGCTCGGCGTATACCGAAGCTCGGGATTCCGAGTGAGGTTTCCGAGTAAGATGACTTTGTTAAATCCGGCCACCGTCTGACTCCTGCGACGCAGCTTCCACTGGATGCCGCTCCACTAATGGCTTCTCATGATGAACCGTCAGAAACTTGATGATATCGTCTTCCAAGCGATAGGCCCGTTCCAGCTCACCGACGGTGTTGTTCGGTGCCTTAAAGTAAAAATAGCCGTAGGTCCCCTTTCGCTCGCGACGCACTTCGTAGGCGAGTTTTTTCTTCCCTAAGTTTTCGGCTTTGATGAATTGCGCGCCGGTCTTGTCGGCAACCGCTTTCATCTTGTCGATGAGTGTTTTGGTGTCCTCATCGGAAAGGGACGTACGAATAATAAACAGAGACTCGTAGAGCTCCATGCAGTAATCCTCCTGGACAATGGCCCCCGAACCAGTCGGGAGCGAGGTGTAGGGTGCCTATCTAGCACAATGAACGGAGGACGGTACCATAGGGATTCTTACACTGTCAATGAATCGCAGCGCCCACCTCCTCCATCGATGGAACCCTCGACTGAGAGCAGAGACGTGCTTCCACAATCTGATTGCCGATTTCATACGAGCTTCTTCTCATTGACAGAAAAATACTTTAATGTAACCATTGGCTACTTCATCAACTTGTCATGGACCGCCATATCGTCTGTCTCCAGATTCCCTCTTTTCAGATCGCGCTGGCTCGGTCTGCTGACAGTGCACTGCGAAATAGACCCGTGGCTGTTGCACCAATCCATACGCCCAGAGCGTTGATTCGAGAGCTTTCACTCGAAGCGCTCCATGAAGGTCTTCACCCAGGAATCTCGCTAGAGATTGGACGGCTGATCTGCCCGGGACTACGCGTCATCCCTCCCGATTCGTCACTCCTGCACGCAGCCCATCATGAACTTCAACAGCGGATTTCAGGCATTGCACCAACATGGGAATCGATCAGGCCAGGCTCGCTGTTCCTCGACCTCACCGGCACAACTAGACTCTTTGGCCCTCCTATCGATACCGCCACCCGCATCAGTCGAGAGCTGATCGATCAACAGAAATGGCCCAGTCTCATTGGGTTGGCCGGCAATAAATTGGTCTCACAACTCGCGGCCACCACGCTAGCGAAGCCACCCCAAGTCTTATCAATTCCTCCTGGAGCCGAAGCATCGTTCCTCGCGCCATTACCGACCCTCTTCCTTCCCGGCCTCCACCGATCCCACGTCGCTCGACTCTCACAGCGATTGGAAGATCTCAACTTGTGTACACTTGGCGCAATCGCGTCCATTTCATTTGCGCAGCTGCATGCCGCCTTAGGCGATCCGGCCAATTTGCTGCACGAGTGGGCCTTAGGGATCGATTCGTCTCCCGTTCACTCACCGATCACCCAGCCGACCATCGAACGGTCCGCTCACCTCGATCCAGATGAAGTGGATGATGCCCTCGTGCTGGGACGGCTGTACCGATTATTAGAGCAAATTTGCACTACGCTTCGGCAGCAACAGCGTGTGTGCCGTCTTATCATGCTGACCGTTCGACATAGTGACCACGTCGAGCAGACAGCCCAACAGATCTTGCCCCAGGGCACATACTGGGAAATTGATCTCCAGCCGGTGTTGACAGACCTGTTCTATCGCAGCTTCCGTCGACGAGTCCGTCTCACCCGACTAACACTTCAGGTCAGTCGACTGGAAGCACCAACCCAACAACTGTTGCTCTTCGATGAATCGGCATCAGCCGTGCTTCCACGTGCACACAGACTTTCGCTGGCACTGGATCAGATTCGCGCACAATTCGGTGAGCAGGCCGTAGCTTGGGGACGGACATTCCGATGGCGGTAGCGCAATTCGTCCATCTCCATGTCCATTCCACCTATTCACCGATGAGCGGCGGATCATCGCTGGGAGAACTCTGCTCGGTGTCACAGCAGCAAGGAGCATCGGCCATAGCCTTAACGGACACAAATGGATTGTACGGTGCCATTCACTTTGTCGAACAAGCCAAACGCCGAGGGCTGAGGCCGATCCTTGGCGCTGAGTTGACGACTGACCAGCACCGTGCCGTCTTACTGGCGAAAACACCGGATGGCTACGCCAATCTCTGTCGCCTCCTATCGGAGCGACACGGCAACCCTTCATTCAATTTCCTCCTGTCCGTATCACGCTATCGCGACGGCCTGATTGTGATCACGGACGACGAAGCCGCCCTCACCGCATGGACGCAGGAATCACGGCAAGATCTCTATGTCGAGTTGACCCCGGGGCCGTCGATGCACGAGACCCTCCGCTTCAATCGCCACACGGGCCTCCCACCCGTCGCGACGAACCGCGTCTACTTTGCCCACGCGAATGACTTTTCCACACATTGTCTCTTGCGTGCCATTGCACTCAACACAACGCTGTCGCTCCTAGCCAACGAAGCCTGCTGTGCGCCCACACAATGGTTGATGCCTCCGGCACGCATGGCCGTTCAGTTTCCTCACGTGCCGGAAGCGGTCGAGAACACCCTTCGCATCGCCGAAGCCTGCTACAGCGACTGGCGTTTCGGCGAAACCATTTTCCCAGCGTTTCGGCAGCTGACCGATGATGACGCCTTCCTGACGCTCAAAAAACAAACCTATGCCGGTGCGCACGACCGATATGGAACCATCACCCAAACCATTCAAGGCCGGATTGAAAAAGAGTTGGCGATCATCCGACACAAACGCTTCGCGCATTACTTCCTCGTCGTGGAGGAAATCGTTCGTCAGGCACCCCGTACCTGCGGCCGGGGATCGGTCGCTGCGTCAATCGTGTCCTATTGCCTTCATATCACCCATGTCGATCCCATCAAGCACAACCTCTTCTTCGAACGATTTCTCAATCCTGGCCGTAAAGACCCGCCGGACATCGACATTGATTTTCCCTGGGACGAGCGCGACAAGGTATTGAAAGATGTATTCCAGCAATACGGCAAACGCCAGGCCGCCATGGTGGCAAACCAGAATAGCCTTGGCTTTCGGGCCGCCATCCGTGAAGTGGCAAAAGTGTACGGCATGCCGGCTCAAGAAACCGGCAAGGTGTCTTCCCAAGTGACACGCCACAAAGATCTCCTCGGCTTCTCTACCCCGCCAACCAACGAGCAATGGCTCTGTCGGCTATCACAGGTGCTCAAATTGAAAGCACCCTGGCTAGAAATCCTCACCCACGCGCTGAAAGCCCAGGATCACTTCCGCCATCTCTCCATGCACTGTGGCGGAGTCGTCATCGTCCCGGATGAGATCCGCCGATACGTGCCAGTGGAATACACCGCAAAAGGCTTGCCAGTGATTCAGTGGGAAAAGGATCAAACAGAAGATGCGGGGCTGGTGAAGATTGACATCCTAGGCAACCGGTCGCTGGCAGTGATCCGTGATGCCATAGCAGCCATCGCAAGGCACACCGGCAGGGTGATTGACTACGCAACCTGGAACCCGCTGGAAGATCCTGCCACACAGGAATCGATTCGATGCGGCGATACAATCGGCTGCTTCTACATAGAATCACCAGCCACACGATTGTTGTTAAGAAAGTTGTGGCTCGGCATGCCCCCACATCGCCGCGCAGAGGCCGATGTCTTTGAGTATCTCGTCATGGTCTCATCCCTGGTCAGACCCGCCACCCATCTCTTCGTCGAAGACTTCATCCGTTGCGCACATGCGGGAATTCGTCCATCTCTCCATCCCAAGCTGGACGGAGTGCTGGACGAAACACACGGTATCATGACCTATCAAGAAGACGTATCGAAGGTCGCCATGGCCCTGGCGGACTTTTCGGTTGAGGATGCCGATCAGCTCAGAAAAGTCATCAGTAAGAAACACAAAGAACGGCAACTGCACGATTACTATCAGCAGTTTTGCCACGGAGCGGAAAGAAATAATGCATCGCCAGAGGTTATCGACAGAATTTGGAAGATGATCATGAGCTTCGCCGGCTACAGCTTTTGCAAACCCCATTCGGCCAGCTACGCACAAGTCTCGTTCAAGTCCGCCTATCTTCGAACGCACTATCCCGCAGAATTCATGGCCGCTGTCATCAGTAACCAAGGCGGCTTTTATTCGACCTTCGCCTACATTTCAGAAGCCCGACGCATGGGGCTAGCGATCCTGTTGCCGGACATGAACGAGAGTGATTGGGCCTATCGTGGCGAAGGCGAGCGGCTGCGAATGGGATTGATGCAGATAAAGACCATTCCAAAAGACCTTGGCCTGATCATCGTCGAAGAACGGACGAAAGCCGGCCCCTATCGATCTTTCCAGGACTTTCTCCAGCGTGTGAAGCCGGAATTAGCCCAGGCGAGAGCCTTGGTCCGTGCCGGATGCTGTGATTCTATCGCCGGTGAACTGACGAGACCGGCTTTGATGTGGCGACTCTATGCGGGAACTGTGCGTTCGTCAGAGTCACTGCCGATACCAGACGACTATTCTAGCGCGCAAAAGCGAGCCCATGAGATTGAATCATTCGGCTTTCTCGCCAGCCGCCATCCTCTGACTCTCTACCGTACACAGATTGAGCGCCTGCGACCGGTGCCAGCCACTCAGATGCATCGATTCGTCGGGCAGCGCATCATACTGGTCGGCTTACTCATTACAGAGAAGGCCGCTCAAACCAAACACGGCCAAGCCATGGAATTTATCACCCTCGAAGATACAACGGCTCTGTATGACGCCACCCTCTTCCCCCAAATCTATCGCCGCTGCTGCCATCTCCTTTCCCCGAACCAGCCATATGTGGTCCATGGGCTGGTGGAGGAAAGCTTTGGCGTCGCGACGCTAACCGTGCACGATCTTCAACTGCTGGAATCAACTAAGGACAGCGAACGTAGCCGACTAGCCAGGTAGGTTACGCAGGGAGCGATAGCACCACGCCAGTTTCATGAGCTGAACGCTCCGAATTCCGCCGTCTATACATCCTTACCTATCCGCATGCAGCTGGTGAGCCGGGTACAATCCGCAATCGGCTCATATTTAACACTTTCCATGATCCGATTAATTGATATAATCGGCTCATGCTCTATAATTGGCAGCAACCAGACTGGCCTCACTTTCGGTACGACCTCACAGGAATCGAGGAGACTCTGTTCACGCTTGCCGAGAAGACCGGTCGAGCAAGCGGACTCCTCAAGGGACTGACGGCCGATGCACAGCTAGAGGCGACCATCGAAATGATGGTGGTCGAAGCGATCAAGACCTCCGCGATCGAAGGAGAGTTGCTCAGCCGCAAAGATGTCCTGTCTTCGATGCGGAAGAACCTGGGGCTAGAGACGGGCCATCTCTCCGGGGACAAACGTGCCCAAAGCACCGCCGCGCTGATGCTCGCGGTCCGCAACAGTTTTGCTGCCCCCCTCTCGGACGAGACGCTCTTCGAATGGCACCGGTTGATTATGACCGGACACCGACATGTCGCCGCGGGACAATGGCGAACTCATACCGAACCGATGCAGGTCGTCTCCGGTGCAGTAGGCCATGAACAGGTGCATTTTGAGGCACCACCGTCGTCACATATTCCCAGCGAAATGGCACAGTTTATCCAATGGTTCAACGAGACGGCCCCTGACGGGTCAAAGGAGATTCGCAAGGCTGCCGTGCGCTCAGCACTCGCGCATCTCTACTTCGAATCGATTCATCCCTTTGAAGACGGCAACGGCCGTATGGGAAGAGCCTTGTCCGAGAAAGTCTTGTCGCAAGGGCTCGGACGGCCCGCCTTGCTCAGTCTCTCGCAAGCCATTGAGGCCAAACGGAACGACTACTACGATGCACTGAAAGAGGGCCAGCAGTCGAACGACATCACCTCGTGGATAACCTGGTTCGTGAATATCGTACTGGAGGCACAGGCCCAAGCTGAAGAGCTCATCGACTTCACTTTGAGGAAGACACGACTCTTCGATCGGGTTCGAGATCAGCTCAACGACCGACAGATGCAGATCCTACGCCGCATGCTGGAGGAAGGACCAGATGGCTTCGAAGGAGGCATGAGCGCCAAGAAATACATGGCCATCACCGGCGCATCGAAAGCCACGGCCACGCGCGATTTGCAGGAATTAGTAGAGAAAGGTGTCTTCGCACCTACCGGAGGCGGCCGGAGCACTCGGTATCAGATCAGCTTGTAGCCCCACGACTCACCGCCAGATGGGCCTCGCTTTCATAAAGAAATGGGGTAACCCACAATGGATGATACACGATCCAACCCCGTTTCCTGTTTGAGCGATGAGCTGACTGGTCACAACATTGGGAACAGTTCTCACGCGCAATCCTCATCGCTGGCATTCATTGACTCCGGGATGACACCTGCTAGGCTTGAACTTGCCGAGAACAATCCTGGTCCAATGGAGTGCAGTTGCCTCCATCGTGATTCTCACCACCGTGGCCTCGGCACAAGGTCCTGATTCATCCTCCCTCCACCCATGCACAGGCCCAGCGATTCAGAGCGATTCCCCGCTCCCGATGAAAACCAGACGCGGGCGCTGCAACCCCGTCTCCACCAGATGTCAGCTCCCACGCCATCGCATACAACCCAAAGACTCCGACCTCAATCAACGGACGCAATCAGGCCTTCGCTTGAGAGACGAAAGCTCGTCGAATGACGGCAGCCGCACCGGCCACAGTGTCAACAGCCCTTCGACTGCGCCATAACACCTCCGTACGTCACTGCCTGCTTTTGTTTATGGAGTTAGAGCAAGCCAGCGATACAAGATACAAGACCCGACCCTGCTCTTGCTCCGGAAGATACAACGGCTCTGTATGATGCCACCCTCTTCCCCGAGATCTATCGCTGCTGCTGTCACCGACTCTCCTCAAATCGACCATATGTGATCCATGGGCTGGTGGAGGAAAGCTTTGGCGTCGCGACGCTAACCGTGCACGATCTCAAACTGATGGAATTGACGACAGCCGGTAAACAGCACCAACAGGTTCAGGCTAACGCGTTGGGTAGTGAATCGTTTAACAGCCCAGCTGATTCACCTCCGCAGATATTCTTCTCACGCTGACCCCGCCAGCTCATCCACAAAGAACGCTTGTAACCGCGTTGACAGATCACGCCGTTTTCCTTACCGTACGTCCATGGGCAATCCTTCCCACCAAACCCGAAATAACCGAACGCTCTTAATGATGCTCGGCATTGCCAGTATGCTGGCCTGGGTCGCGCTATTCTCTGCTGGCCTACTGGTTGACTCCAAGCCCTACCGTGCTGCACTGGCCAAGCAAGACGTGACGGTTCACAATCTTGTGCTGGCCGCTCTGCTCTACACCCCCACCAGCGTCGCCCTGCTCAGTATGTTGGCAGGCTTAATGGGTGGCTGCTCAAGTCTGATGTATGACCATGAGGATTTGGAGGAGCAGGTGAAGAGTGCAGAACAAGAGGGGAACCAACAACTGGTCAGGCGATTGACCCTGCGCCTGTCTTATCTTTCAGAGTCGCCGTTTTCGTCGATGCTGCGAGGATTCCTGGTCTATCTCGCCATTATTTCTGGAATTCTGCTCGCGATTTCCAATCCGTTCGAAGTCACAAGCGCCGATCAGTTCATCCGCCTGGCCGGACTCTTTTCCGTCATTGCCTTCGTCATGGGATATGATCCCACGCGCTTTGAGGATCTTATCGATACCCTCTCATCCCTCAGCCACAAGGCCGCAGGGAAGAAGTAACTCGCACATCACAGCCGTGATGCGTCACCGCATCATTCCCAAATGCCAGAACCAGCTCATTCATGACGGCCTCATCAACCACTACCGCCATGGGCTTTGAGCGCGCATCACGTTTCTAGTCACTACTCTCCGGCATCAAATTGACGCCAGCCCAACAGCTGTTATGCTTGGCTACGATGAGACAAATCCTCGTCCAATGCAGTGCAATCCTCGCGATCGTCATCGTTGCGACCGTGGGCTCGGCACAGAATCCCGACTCATCATCCCTCAAACCAAGAACCGGGCAGGCGATTCAGAGCGACTCCCCGCTCCCCATGAAAACCAGACGCGGGCGCTGCAATCCAGCCTCCACCCGCTGTCAGCTCCCACGCCATCGCGTGCAGCCCGCAGACTCAAACCTCAATCAACGGACTGAAGCAGGCGCTGGATTGAGACACGAAAGCTCGTTGAATACCCGCAGCCGTACCGGCCCCACTATTGAGAGTCTTTCGACCACGCCATAACGCCTGTACTCCACCGCTTGCTTTACTACTGATGAGATCAGAGCAAGTCTGCGATCTACCATACAAGACCCGCCCCACTTCTACTTCAAGTAGCGAATAGCTTCGACCATCGTAGGCCAGAATCTGCGTGGACTCTGTGGGCTTGCACTATTTGAGAGTCAGTTACTTCATTTAAGAAGGGTAGTGATGCATAATACAAGCCCTAATCATTGTCATACTGGTTTATGAACCCCATAGACGTGTGAGGCTTGTATGAGAAATGGCCAACACCTTGAATTAAATCGCTGTCCACACTGTAGTGTGTCAAAACCGCTCCTCGCCCAACAGTGGCAAACAGTGTCTAGGGACCATGCTGAACAGAATCAACGTATCTGGATGACCTACAGATGTAATTCCTGTGGTTCAATGGTGATGACTGTTGCTCCCCACGGTACCACGGAGATAACAACCATCTGGCCGGCACCTCTTCAGGTCGCGGATTCAGTACCAGCACGTGCGCGGGAGTTCCTGTCGCAGGCCATGGCAAGCCTTCATGCTCCGGCTGGTGCAGTCATGCTGACTGCCAGTGCCGTGGATGCCATGCTGAAGGAGAAGGGTTTTAAGGAAGGTACGCTTTATTCAAGGATAGATAATGCTGCTAAAGCCCATCTAATAACAGATGAAATGGCTGTTTGGGCTCATGAGATTCGGCTTGACGCAAATGACCAGCGACACTCCGATGAAAGCGCAGAACTGCCAAATGCCACGGACGCAGAAAAGGTGGTCGAGTTTGCCAACGCACTCGCTCAGTTTCTCTTCGTGCTTCCTGCTCGTGTGGAGCGAGGTCGAAAATCGATCAAGCCGTGATAATACACATCGTCAGTCAATAAAAGAGCACTCGGATAGTTGATGAAACCAACGAAAGCTCACTGTAATACATGCGGCGGTGATCGCAATCACGAGATTCTCCACTCCATTACAACCTCGTGGGAGGATGACGAGTCGGGGATTGGCGGTAAAGATGACTACGAGACCCTCAAATGCCTTGGGTGTGACAGTATCATGCTACGACATAACTCGTGGTTCTCTGAGGATCCTGATCCTTGTCCTTCGATCTCCTATATCCCACCACGCATTTTTCGACCAAAGCCAGACTGGTTCGCCGAGCTATTTGCACATACCGGTCAAGACAAGTTCGTTAAAGGGTTGCTGAAAGAGATCTATGTGGCGCTACAAAACGATCTTCCAAGCCTTGCCGCCATGGGGGTGAGATCTTTGATTGAGAAAATCATGATCTCTAAGACAGGCGAGCAAGGAAGTTTCGTGCGCAATCTCCAGAAATTTGAAGAACTTGGCTATGTGTCACGTATTGAGCGCGAGCGAGTAGCGACGATTTTAGAGGCGGGACATGCCACGATTCACAGAGACTTCTCTCCAGATACTTCCGATGTGGTGACTCTAGTAGATATTGTTGAACATATAGTACAAAGCGTCTACCTCCACGATTCAAAAATAGCAGAGCTCAAGAAACGAGTCCCACCAAGGAAGAATAAATCCTGAGGCCATAAACGCTCCCCGGAAAGCCTAGCAAGAGTACGGGTGAAAAAATAGTTCAGGAACCATTCTCTGGCTAGACTCCTCCTCTCGTATTGCCTATCTTCGCCTCTGCCCTTTAGGATGACTCCGATAACTGACCGTCCACCCACCAAGGGATTCGCATGGATGCAAACTTCTGGCACAATCGCTGGCAGACAAACCAGACCGGATGGCACGAGCTGATCATCAACCCACTGCTCATCGCCCACTCCCCTTCCCTGAATGTACCTCCTGGCGGGCGTGTGTTCGTGCCGTTCTGCGGCAAGTCACTTGATCTCGGGTGGTTCCTGGCTCAAGGCTATGCAGTGGCTGGGGCGGAACTGAGTGAGCTAGCCGTGACGCAGCTCTTTGCCGAACTAGGGATAGAACCGACCCGATCAGAAGTCGAAAAACACAAGCTTTTTCATGGGGAGAAGATCGATGTTTTTGTAGGCGATCTCTTTGACCTGTCTCGTGAGATCCTCGGCCCCGTCGATGCGGTGTACGACCGGGCCGCATTGGTCGCGCTACCGCAAGCTATGCGGGTCCAATACACCACCCATCTCAAATCTCTTACGGCATTCGCTCCTCAACTCGTCATCGGCTATGAGTACGACCAGACTGTCGTGCCAGGGCCACCGTTTTCCGTCACCTCCGATGAGCTCCATCGCCATTACGGTGACAGTTACGCCCTCACACCGTTGGCCCGCCTAGACGTCCCCGGTGGACTCAAGGGGAAATGCCCGGCGACTGAACATGTTTGGAAGCTAGACAAACGGCAGGGCTAGCAGCTCCGTATGCGTCAAAGCGGATTAAGAGAGAGGAGATCGGGTAACTGCAGGAGTTGGGACGCATATGCAGAGAGTCCCATACTCTTCTGGCTCCACGTTAAGCTCAAAACACATTCGCTCTCTTATTTCGTAGACAGATATACCCATGCGGCTTGTAAAAACTCACCAGCCTGTTGAATAACTCGCTCGGCATCTTCATCGGTCAACGATACTTCAACCCCATAATCCCCGAGTATCCGTTGATCATAGGCGTCCAACAGCCACCGATGAAACTTGGGATCGAGCACTCCCCCTTTGGCAAAATGCTCGCCGAAAGCTGCATGGACGCCACCATGCTTTCGGAAGCGCAACCCTTTCCCAATCAACAAGGCTTCAGCAACATACAACATCGCATAGTATGCCCGTCCGATTGCAAAGTCTGCCTCCCCATCCTTCAGCAGAACTTCCGCAGCATGAATCGCTCGCCTCCCTTTATCGAGCAGTGCCTTGGCCGAATCATTCATGCCGGAATCGCTTCTTCTCGCACATTGGCAAGGAATGGTGTGTGCCGGTCAGTCCAATCCTGTTGTGATATAAACACGCGACTGATACTCACCCCAAATTGGAGAGACAGCTGGGAGATGAGCACTCCCGTTACTGACACTTCATGCCCATACTGCTCAACCCGATCAAGCACCACAAGCACATCAACATCAGATTCAGCCTCGGCTTCATTTCGCGCATGGGACCCGAACAAATAGAGACCTTTCAAGCGGATGCCGTAGACCGTTGAGAGTCCAGTCCGCAGTTCTTTCAATAGATGATGCAGAGAGCCGACCATATCGAACCCCCAAATAAAAACATTGGAATGGTACGATGAAGAGAGACCGATAGCAAGACAAGCGATGGAAACAATACGGCAGGAGGTTGTTAACGGTATCTATACGTTAAACCTGAAATATACGATGTCGGCTTCTTTAATGACGTAGTCTTTGCCTTCAAGCCGAAACAGGCCCTTCTCCTTGACCTTCGCTTCAGATCCGCAGGCCAGAAGATCGTCATAGTGATAGACCTCGGCGCGGATGAAGCCACGCTCCATGTCGGAATGGATCTTACCCGCCGCTTGCGGGGCTTTGGTGTTTCTAGGAATCGGCCAGGCGCGGGATTCGGTATCGCCTGCGGTGAAAAACGTCACCAGATCCAGCAAACTATAGGCTTCGCGCGTCAGCCGGACGAGCCCTGATTCGGTCAATCCCATTTCACTTAAGAAATCCGTCCGTTCACTCTCAGGTAACGACGAGAGCTCCGCTTCCAGTTGTCCGCAGATTGTGACAACTCTAGCCCCGCGCTTGCCGGCAAAGTCTCTCACCGTCTGGACCATGGCTTCGTCGGCATTCTTTCCTTCCGAAACGTTGGCGACAAACAGCACTGGCTTGGCAGAAAGAAGCTGACATTCCGTGAGGATCGCCCGTTCCTCCGCCGGGTATTCTCGATTTCCCAGCCACTCCCCTTTGTCGAGCATGCCGATGAGCTTGGTGAGAAACTCCACTTCAAACGCAGCCTTCTTATCGCCAGCCCGGACCTTCTTTTCGGTCTTCTGCTTTCGCCGATCGAGCGTTTCCAGATCGGAGAGCATGAGTTCGGTCTCAATGACTCCGATGTCACGGAGGGGATCGACGCCACCGCTGACATGCACCACATCGGTTCCCTGAAAACAACGGACCACATGCAGTAAGGCATCTACTTCGCGAATGTGGCCCAGGAATTGATTCCCGAGTCCTTCACCTTTACTGGCCCCTTCGACCAACCCGGCGATGTCTCGCACTTCCAGCGTGCTGTAGGTGGTTTTCTTCGAGGCAAAAATCTCCGTCAATTTAACAAGCCGTGGGTCCGGCACCAGCGCCACACCGGTATTGGGATCCACCGTGGCGAACGGATAGTTCGCCGCAAGTGCCCCACCACCGGTGAGTGCGTTGAAGACCGTCGTCTTACCGACGTTGGGAAGCCCGATCATGCCGCAACAAAGACCCATTGTTCTTTCCTCATCTTTTTACAGACTCTATTACCAAGGGGAGCAGCGGGGTTGACCTCACTGTGCACATCCACCGATGCACCGTCCTTAGTTTCATTATTCGATCAATTCTTGCGTGCGTGGTGGGCGAGCACAGGTCAGTCCGGCTGCTCCCCTTTCTCCACTCGCTCTCTCACATTGAACTGATTCATCGCGACGTCTGGTCCACGATGGATCAAACATTCCAGCGCATCAACGGCTTGCTCGAGACAAGGCTCAAAGATAGCCAGTTCGTCTTTCGTGACCGGTTCCAACACATAGTCCGCCGAATCTTGGCCTGGGGCAGGCCGACCGACTCCGATCTTGAGTCTGATAAATTGTGGAGTGCCAAGCGCTTCGATGAGGGACTTGATCCCGTTATGCCCCCCATAGCCTCCGGAAAGTTTGATCCGCAGTCGGCCAGGCTCTAAATCAAGATCGTCATGAACTACGATAAGCTCACTGGGAGGAATGCCGAACTCTCGTAGGAGACCCTTTACGGGAGGACCGGAACAGTTCATCCAATCCAGGAGGCCAGCCAACTCGATCAACTCTCGTCCAAGTCGACCGGAACCTCGCTGTGCCGTACCGCGCGGTGAGAGTCGGATCGACCATCGAGCGGCAGCCCGCTCGATGGCCCACATCCCGACATTGTGACGGGTCTGGGCATAGGCCTTTCCCGGATTGCCCAGTCCAACAAGCAGACGCAACGTTACTTCTTCTTTTCAGCTTCTTTCTTCTCACCCTTGGGCGCGGCAGCCTCTTTCTTGTCGCCACCCTTCGCGTCACCAGCAGGTGCCGCTGCTGCTCCGGCTTTGGCCGGCGCTGCGGCACCAGCCGCACCCTCAGCCCCAGCCTCCTTACCTTTTGCCACCACTTCTGGTTCTCCTGCTTGGCCAGCCCCAGCCGTCAGCAAGGCCTCCAGCTTCGCATCCGACATTGGTGCCGCAACACTCACTACCATCTGTTCAGGCTCATCGAGGAAACGGATCCCCTCGCGCGCGCCAATTTCTTTGACATGGATGCCGCTCCCAATGGCCAAGGCCGACGCATCCACTTCAATATGATCAGGCAATGCCGCAGGCAAACATTCGACGTGTATATCGCGCATGTTGTGGTGCAACACACCGCCTTCCTTCACCCCAGCAGGAATACTGCCGGTGACCTTGACCGGCACTTTGACCCGAATCGGTTTGCTCATCGAAATTTCAAAGAGGTCAGCATGCAACACCGCTCCCGTTATCGGATCCACTTGATAGTCCCGCAAGAGGGCGGTACGGCTCGGCTTGGACTTGGCCCCATTGACAGTCAGTGAAATCAGCGCGGTGCTGCCCGCGTGGGACTTTAGAATCTTGACCAAGTCGTCGGGGTTGGCGATCAGCGAGAGACATTCACCCTGGCCGTACAACACCGCCGGAATTTTCCCTGCCCTTCGCATCGACCGTGCCGCTCCCTTACCCGCTTGCTCTCTCACCGCTACTGTCAAATCGAATTTCATGATTCTCCTCCGTCTCCCCAGCTTCCAGCACAACGCCTCACCCAGACCGGGCTAGGCAAATAATGAACTCACCGACTCATCTTCATGAATGCGCCTGATCGCCTCTCCCAATAGCGGCGCCACCGACAATTGATGCAACTTCGGACAGATCAGCTCTTTCCCCCTCAAGGGAATGGAGTTGGTAACCACCACTTGGGAAAGACACGACGACTGTAACCGTTCCAACGCCGGCCCCGATAAAACCGCATGAGTGCAGGCAGTCATCACCTCGCGCGCACCATGATCGAGACAAGCCTGAGCCCCCTGAACAATCGTGCCTGCCGTGTCGATCATATCGTCAAGGAGGAGAACCCGCTTCCCCTGCACATCCCCGATGATATTCATGATTTGGGCTTGATTGGGACCTTCCCGGCGCTTATCGATAATCGCCAGGTTGGCCTGGAGCCGTTTGGCAAATGCTCGAGCTCGCTCCACCCCTCCAGCGTCGGGGGACACCACGACCAGATCGGTCACTTGCTTCTTGATGATGTAGTCCAGCAAGACCGGAAGGGCGTACAAGTGATCGACCGGCACGTTAAAAAATCCCTGAATCTGTCCGGCATGAAGATCCATTGAGAGCACACGATCCGCACCCGCCGTCGTCATCAAGTCCGCAACCAATTTGGCAGTAATGGGAACGCGGGGTTGATCCTTCCGATCCTGACGGGCATATCCAAAATACGGGATCACTGCCGTGATACGATTTGCCGAAGAGCGTTTCAACGCATCGATGATAATCAACAACTCCATCAGGGAATCGTTGACCGGCTGACAACACGACTGCACCACAAAAACATCGGCGCCGCGAACATTTTCGTCGATCTTGACGCGGATCTCTCCATCACTAAACGAAGAAACCGTCGCTTCACCCAGCTTTTGCCCAAGGTAGGCGCAAATCTCATGTGCAAGCGCAAGATTGGCGTTGCCAGAGAAAATTTTCAATTCTCTGTTCATCGAACGTTCCTAACTGACCGTCTCGTCTTTATTCTAACGTGCTGGATTCTCTAGTGGTTCTTGTGCGGCACGCAATGCTGATCGGTATCAGCCTGACAGCACACGTGGCAGCACACACGACTGGGGAAACCAATCAAGGGGTGAAACTGTATAAGAAATCTCCGGTCTCTGTCAACAAACGACCGGAAGAATGTTAGGATCGGTCAAGACGAAGGGTGTGAGGTCTGTGCGACAAACACCTTGAACTGTGGCTCATTCATAAATAGGGCTTGTGCTTGACGAGCCTTCGCTTCCTCACAAAACACCCCAAAAACGGTCGCCCCGCTCCCCGAGAGAAGCGCCGCCTCGGCCCCGTGAGCTAGCAGTCGCTGCTTGATCTCCTGCAGCATGGAATAGGTCTGAAACACCGGTCCTTCGAAGTCATTTTCTGCTGCCTCCAGCACCTGCTCCCATCCCAACTCAGATACTTGCTCCAGCATAGCATGGGGCCGGGATAGTGGAGCCACGCCGGCTCGATTGGCAGACAGTTGCTGATACGCCCACTTCGTTTCCACAGGGAAACCCGGGTTGACCAAAACGACCCATCGCGTTCCTTTGATTCGAACTGGAGCAACCTGCTCACCACGTCCTGCCACAGTCGCGGAGGGCGCGAAGAAAAAGAACGGCACATCGCTCCCAAGCGTTTGACCGATGTGTGCCATTTTTTCCGCCGACCATCCCAGATTGAACAACTGGTTCAAGCCGAGAATCGTCGCAGCCGCGTCGCTACTCCCGCCTCCCAACCCAGCGCCCATTGGAATCCGCTTCGCGAGAGTGATGTCCAATCCCCCTACTCGTCCGCTCTGTTCCATGACCGCCATTGCCGCACGATAAACCAAATTGGAGCCATCCGTTTTCAAGGATGGATCGTCACAACGCAATGTGACTCCTGGGTGGGTATCAGTCTGTGCAATAGTGATCTCATCCTCCACCTGGACCGTCTGCATGAGCGACCAAAGATTGTGATAGCCGTCGGTGCGACGATCGAGAATACGCAACACGAGATTGATCTTGGCAGGTGCGACAACACGAATGGAGAGAGGCGTAGAGGTCGATGCGGGAGAAAGGTTAGTCACGACCTCCTTTTATAGCATACTTCTCTAACCGATACCGAAATGATCTGGTGTTCAACCGGAGCATTCGCGCCGCTTTCTTCTTCACCCATTTGGACCGCTCCAACGCCTTGAGTAACAGATCTTTTTCGATTCCGTTGATCAACCCCTCAAGATCCACACCTTCGTCGGTCAAGTCCAGCGGCATCCCCTGTACTGGTGGCGACGCCGTGGGCCGATGAAGCCATCCGCGCACATCGGCCTCCGTTACCGTTCCATCCACAGAGAACGCCACGACCCGCTCAATCAGATTCTCGAGCTCACGAACGTTGCCGCGCCACTCATGTTCCAACAGGACATGCATCGCATCGGAGCTGAACACCGGTTTTGGTTTCCCACTTTCCTTCGCAAATCGCTCCAGAAAGTGATTGACGAGTAGTGGGATATCACCCGTCCGCATTCGTAACGGGGGAAGCCGTATGGGGATCACATCCAAGCGATAGTAGAGATCCTCCCGAAATGACCCGTCCGCCACGGCTTTTTCGAGGTCCTTATTAGTGGCCGCCACTATACGCACATCGACTTTAATGTCTTGACTGCCCCCCACTCGACGAAATTCTCGCTCCTGAATTACTCGAAGCAGTTTCACCTGAATGGTCGGAGTCGTGTCCCCTATTTCGTCAAGAAAGATCGTTCCGCCGTTCGCGATCTCGAACAACCCCGCTTTATTCGCGATCGCCCCAGTGAATGATCCCTTCATATGGCCAAAGAGCTCGCTCTCCAACAGGGTTTCCGGGACCGCACTGCAGTTCACAGCCACAAACGGCAAGGCGCTTCGCGCGCTGTTGTAGTGAATCGCACGAGCCACTAGTTCTTTTCCCGTTCCACTTTCCCCACAAATCAGCACGTTGCTTTTTGAGTCGGCAACCTTTCGCACGACCTCAAACACTCGCTGTATCGCTTCACTCTGACCGACCAACTGCGCGAATGACGACTGACTCGCCATTTCTCGCTTGAGCAGCATATTCTCGGTCGTCAAGCGTCGCTTTTCCAACGCATTCCGGATGATCAACTGCACTTCATCGACTTGAAAGGGTTTCGTCAGATAGTCATAGGCTCCCTGCTTCATCGCTTCAACGGCTGAATCCGCACTCGCAAAGGCGGTGATGATCAAGACCACCGTTTCAGGAGAGGCTGATTTGACCGCTTTGAGGACCTCCATCCCATCAACTTTGGGCATGCGTAGATCGGTGATGACCAGGTCGAAGATCTCCTTCTGCAGTAATTCAACGGCATCCTCACCATCCATCGCGATGGTTACGGCATACCCGGCCCGTTTGAGCATGATGCTCAATACCTCACGCAAGCTTTGTTCATCATCGACGACTAAGATCTTTTCCACGGCTCTCTTCCCTCATGCCAGAGTCTGATTCCAGAATCTGCGGTGCGAGGCAAACAGACCCCGAATCGCGTTCCCAGCCCTTCCTCACTCTCTACTTTAATCCACCCACCATGAAGATCCACGATGCGATGGACCGCCGCCAATCCTAATCCGGACCCGCTCTTCTTGGTGGTAAAGAACGGGAGAAAGATCTTGTCGAGGTTCTTTTTCGGAATACCTTCTCCCGTATCCTGAAACGACACCTCAATCACATCAGCCTTCCGACCCGCCACATCTACCTTTCGGCATCCAGTTGATACCGTCAGCCGGCCGCCCTTCGGCATGGCATCAAACGCGTTTACCGCAAAATTCCAAAACACTTGCTTCATCTGATCCTGATCCACTTGCGCAGGCAGTGTGTCGGAACATGGAGCGGTCACAACAGTGATGTTCGTTCTCGTTCGTGCTTCATGTTGTACCAGATCAAACGTCTCAGCAAGGACTTTGTTCAAATCACACTCGGCCAAATTCAGAGCCGGGGGCCTGGCATACTGCAAGAACTCGGTAATGATGGCATTCAACCGAGTTGCTTCCCGAACTGCAATCTCCACCAACCGTTGGCTCGTCTCGTCGGTCTGGACATCTTTCCGAAGCATTTGCATGGCACCGGCGAGGGCACCGAGCGGATTTCGAATTTCATGTGCCATCCCCGCCGACATTTCCCCAAGGCTGGCAAGCCATTCCTTGCGCCGCATTTCCTCTTCTAAATCCCGGATCTGCGTGAGATCCTTACACACGCCCACCAGACCCGTCGTCTCCCCCTGCTCGTGTAAGGGGCCCAGTGTCATGCCAAGAATCAACCGATTCCCATCGGCCCGTTTACACTCGACCTCAAATCGCAGATTATGTGAAACGCGCTCAGTCCCTTCATTCTTCAATCCCTCTGGCTGCCAGTTGAATACTTCGCGCCAAGGGCGTCCTTGGACTTCCTTGCTGCAATAGCCGGTTGCTTCTTCAGCTGCAGGATTAAATGACGTGATCAGGCCATGCGCATCGGTGGTAAACACCCCGCTACTGATGCTGTTCACGATGTTCTCATGGAACGCGCGCAGACGATGGAGCCCCTGCTCTTTTTCTCGGAGCGATTGATCCGCCGTCCGCAATTGATCCGCAAGTGCCCCACTCAGGAACCCGACGACCAGAAAGGCCAGCGCATACACGCCGAACGCCTGAAGCGTTTCCGCAGCACTCAGGCGAGTATGAGGAAGCCAGCCCCAGATCTCCGTGAGACCATACAGCTGCAAATTAGTAAGAAGTCCAAACAGGATGATGCAGAGGCTTGCCGTCAACAGGCCGACTCGGCGTCGTGGAACCAAGCTCGCCACGGTCACACTGATGACGTAGAGCACAGCAAAGGGACTTTCAATCCCGCCTGTTCGCGCGATCAGCACAGACTCAACAATAAAATCTATGGCGATCTGCCCCCATGCAAACCGCACAAGTACTTCTGGACGAACAAGATGTTGCAGGGTGAGAGCGTAGAGGATCGTGGCCGCATAGGTGAACACGATCAAGGCATAGAACGTTTCGACGCGCTCACCCTTCGTCACCTGGAAGGCAAGGGACAACCCCAAGAGCAACGTAACGAGCACGACCCGCCAGCCCATCAACCAATAGATTCTGGTCTTGATTTCGTCCACGCAGCGACCACCTTATTGTCAGGCCATTGTCCTTCATTCCGGAGAGCTGGCTGACTGGAGTGAACCTAGGAGTTGAAAGATCTACGGGCGGGAAGAATACCTCTAGAGTTGCCGAAACAAGGATGGACAGACGTCCAATCAGCTTGATCCCTGAGGTGGGTAAGAAGGCGCACCCACCTCAGCGCATGTGTTACCCAATCGCAGAGGCCATGGTGAAGATTGGTAAATACATCGCCACCACGATGAAGCCGACCGTGACTCCCAGAAAGACCATCATCATTGGTTCCAAGAGTGCCGTGAGATTTCCAACAGCCTCGTCCACTTCGTCTTCGTAGAAATCCGCGATCTTCCCAAGCATGGTATCCAGCGCGCCTGTTGACTCTCCAACCGAGATCATGTGTGTGACCATCTTCGGGAAGGTACCGCTTTTTGCAAGCGGCTCCGAAATTGTCTTCCCGCCGCTGATACTGACCTTCGCATCAAGAAGCGCTCCTTCGACAACCTTATTGCCGGACGTCTTGGCACAAATCGTCAATGCCTCGAGTAATGGCACCCCGCTCGCCAGCAATGTCCCTAATGTCCTGGTGAACTTGGCCACCGATGCTTTTCGAATCAAATCCCCGAACACAGGCAACTTCAGCAGGAACTTGTCGATGGCCAACCTCCCCTGTTTCGTTGCATAGTATTTTTTGAGCCCCACCACGGCCCCGATGATCACGCCCAGCATGATATACCAATTCCCTTGCGCAAAATTACTCATGTCAATGACGAGCTGGGTCGGTGCCGGAAGTCCCATTTTTCCTCCGGACATTTCCTTGAACATTTTCTCGAACACCGGGATGACCCAAATCATTAAGACCGTAATCACGATAGCGGCGATGCCCAGAATGGCGGCGGGATAGACCATGGCGCTCTTAATCTGTCCTTTTAACTTCATGGCCTTTTCGATATGTTTCGACAATCGTCCGAGAATCGTGTCCAGTAATCCTCCCACCTCGCCGGCATGGACCATATTGACGTACAGGTCATCGAAGATTTTCGGATGTTTACTGAGGGCATCCGAAAACGTTGATCCGCCTTCGACCCGCGCCTTGATCTCACCCACCGACTTTCTCAATACGGCATTCTCGGACTGTGTCGATAGGATTTCGAGGCATTGAATCAACGGCAACCCGGCATTGATCATCGTCCCGAATTGTCTGGTGAATACGACTAGGTCCTTTTCCTTCACCCCGCTTCCCAGTTGAAAACTGAATCCCTCTTTGACCGCCTTCTCTTCGAGGCTTGTGACGACGAGGTTCTGCTTGCGTAACTGCTCCGCGGCCTCATCTCTCGACTTGGCGACCAGCTCACCCTTTTTCACTACTCCAGATTTACTGCGTCCAATATACGCAAATGTGGCCATAGGCTCTCAACCTGTTACGGCTCCAATGCCGGTTATCGAAATAAGAGGAAGACTACAACGCGAGTCTACTGGTGACTCCAAACCCTGTCAAAAACAATTACATTATTTACCTGGGCTCAGGGTCGAGTCGTGAAGCTGAACAAGGGGGATTAGCTCAGGGGAGGGGCTGCATTTGCATCTCGGTACCCTCGATACAGATAGTGGAATCCTGAGGCAAGGGTAAACCCAACCATTAAGACAACCAGTGGGGTAATCGTCGAGCGATCGACCCCGCGCCATGTCAGTAGAATGGTTAGCAAAACATAGCTCAATTGAAACAGCGTCGTTCCCTTTCCTAGGAACGTTGGAGTGACATTAATCGGCGTACTCGTCACATGGGCGACCACCGTCCCGAGCAGGAGCATTAGATCTCGGCTCACAACCAAGATGACAAGCCAGGACGGTACGAGATGGAGTACGGCGAGCGAGATAAAGCTTGAGGTCAGCAACAGCTTGTCCGCGAGCGGATCGAGTAACGTTCCCAATCGTGTTCTCTGATTAAGCTTACGTGCAAGGTAGCCGTCAACCGCATCCGTAAGGCCAGCGAGCAGCAGTGTCAGCAGAGCGAATCCATAGGAGCCATAGGTCATGAAGCCAATAATGACGGGAACTAAGAGGATACGAAGGATGGTCAGACTATTCGGAATATTCATGGAGTGGCGTTTGGACATGCATCCGACTTGACGAGGCGAGGCATCATAGTAACCGATGGTGCGCTTGTCAACGAGTTGCAGGGAGGGAGGGACACCTCCTATAATCAAACAGGTGGTCTACTATCTCAACCGATGGCGAAGGGATACGGAAGTATGAGCACGTTACCGCTTCTGTTCAAGAAGGAAGGATTGGTCGAAAAACATCAAGTGGAAGGGGTGGATCCGAGTGACCGCTACTTTAACCGAGCCATCCTCGTGAATCGAACTTCTGCAGGCTATTCGACAAAAGTGATGTACGAAGCATTGATCGTGGAGAGCCGATCGCACTCAACCATTATCGCGGCCGTAAAGGAATTGGTTGAAAAGCTCCAAGACTTTGGGTTTACACGCCTGCGAACGCGAACTAATTTTAAGGGCACCAGGTATCTCGCCGAGAAGGAAACCTGGATCGATTTTCCAGACCGCTTTTGAGATCAGGCATGAAATTCTTGACTGACAAGGTCGTGGATCACAGGACGGAACTCCCGAATCGCCTCATTCCGACTTGAGGGATGAACGCGATTGGACATTAACACCACCTCCAAACGCTCTACGGGATCAATCCAAATTGAAGTACCAGTATAGCCAAGATGACCGAAGGACTGAGCTGAGAAGTGCGATCCGGCCGATGACGGCTTTGAGGGAGTATCCCACCCCAGTGCCCAACTGGATGCCCCTTCCTTCGCCTGCCGCTTGGTAAACTCCCTGACAAGATCTCTATCGAGCATTGACGGCTGTCCATGGTATGCCCTTAGCCACTCGCCTGTGATAGCCATAACTGCGTCAACATTTCCAAATAACCCCGCGTGACCCGCCTCGCCTCCCATTGCCCCGGCATTCTGGTCATGCACTTCTCCACACAATACCCGGCCTCGCCAGGGATCGAACTCCGTCGGAGCGACCCCGTCATGTGTTTCACGCACTCGCTCAAGAAATGTGTCTCGCTCTTCAGGTAGGATAAATTGAATGCATGGACTTCCCAGCCGATGCAGGATGCGATCAGAACAAAACTGATTCAATGGTTGCCCGCTGGTCCGTTCGACGACCAGCCCCAGTAACATGAACCCCAGATCGCTATAAAGGCTGCGCGCACCGCGCGCATAGACTAAATCTTCCGATCGGATGAAGTTCAATAGCTTTTGTTTCGCCAGGCTCCTCTCCTCTCTCGATGACGGAATCGTTCCATCCGGACTGAGCCGCTCATAATACCCTCGCCATCCAGGCAATCCAGATTGATGAGTCAATAAGTCTCGGAGAGTCGCAGACCCGATCGGACTCTCACCGCATTCCTCAAGGTACTCAGCAAGATGCGCATCAAGCCGACACCGGCCGTTCTGAATCTGCAGCACAAGAGCGGTCACGGTGGCCAGAGGCTTCGTTAAGGAAGCCAGATCATAGATGGTTGAGGCAAGAACAGAGGCTCCTGGTGGATCTAACGATAACCAACCGGCACAAAATCGAGCGATCGGGCTATCTCCCTGACGCACTGCCAATACCGCTCCAGGGAAAACTCCATTCTCGACGGCTTGGTCGAGTGCAACCTGAATGGCGGAAGGTTCAGACATCTGGAGAAGCTTGATGTACGACAACCGGAAGAAGCGTTACAACCGGGCCATCGGCGAGACGAGGAGATGCGACGAATCATCGCATCGGACTGGATTCTCCCTCCAGTTTTTCCTCCGGCATATTGTGATGCTCTTGATAGACCTCACTCGCTTCAACATCCAGCATTCGTTCGAATGTGCTGAGTGTGGCTCGCATACGCTCCACCATCAGCAGACGCTGCTTCTTCAGGACGGACAGATCCCGCTGGGTATTCCCAAGCTCAACCCGTGCTTGCCGAAAGAGTTCACCAGCCTTCAATTCCGCTTCTTTCACAATCAGCTCAGCATCTCGTTGGGCGCTACGCTTGACGTCCTCGGCCAACGACTGTGCCGAAACCAAGGTATTGGACAACGTCGTCTCGGTCCGCTTCAACTCTGTCACCTGTTGCTCAAGTGAGTAGATTTTTTCACGTAATGTGGCATTGTCCCGATTCAGGTATTCAACCGTCTGTGCGATCTCCTCCAGAAATCGGTTCACTTCTTCGCGATCATAACCACGGAGCTTGACCTGAAACACCATCTGTTGAATATCGATCGGCGTGATCTTCATGCCATCCCCCATTGGTTGAGTCAATTCATCCGTACTGCGATGTCCTTTACTGACTGGACAATCGCAATTTGCATAAACCAAATCGCCGCGATGACGATCAATGGAGAAAGGTCTATGCCCATGCCCAATCCAATCCGCCGCCGAATTGGAGCCAGTATCGGTTCCGTTGCACGAGTGAGAAATTGAACGATTGGATTCCACGGATCCGGATTGACCCACGAAATAAGCGCCCGTGCAATAATAATCCAACTATAGAAAGACAAGGCATAGTCTAGCACCGTTGCCAGCCCTAACAAGGTATTTCCAACCACAAACATTAGTTTCCAAGCTCCTGAGATCGTTTTGTTGCAGCCTCAACTGCGTCCATCAATACAGCTCGCAGGCCACCCTGTTCCAACCGATGCAATCCCGCGATCGTCGTTCCCCCTGGAGACGCGACTTGGTCCTTAAGACGCGCAGGATGCTGGCCAGACTCTACTACCATCCTCGCCGCACCCAAAACCGTCTGCGCAGCCAACACACTCGCCGTCTCTCGAGGCAAACCCATTTTTACTCCACCATCCGCCATTGCTTCGATAGCCATGAAAATATACGCGGGGCCGCTTCCGCTCAATCCAGTTACAGCATCCATCAGGCGCTCCTCAAGCAGAACAACTTTCCCAACCGATTCAAATATCTGCTGCACGCGGGCGACCGCCTCTGGTCCAACTCCTGGCCCAACCGTTAATGCCGTCATCCCTGCCCCGACCATCGCCGGCGTATTCGGCATGGCACGTATAATTGACGCTTGAGGGCCGAGAAGTTCCTGAATTCGATTGATGGGAACCCCAGCAGCCACCGACACGACAAGCCGATTACTGACACCCTTTCCCAGTCCCCTGAGCACGTCGGCAATGACCTGCGGCTTAACGGCGAGCATGACAACATCACTCGCACGTACCACCTCATCATGCGTGAGACCCACGTGAACACCGTAATGTCTCTTCAGGTGATCCTGCCTCGTAGCATCTGGATCAGCCACACGAATCTTTCCCGGCTCAAACAACCTGGCAGTGAGCACACCACTGATCAACGCTTCTGCCATGCGCCCACCTCCGATAAACCCAATGGTGTGCATAACGACTGCGTTAGACATGTCGTGCTCCAAAAATGGCGCTGCCGACCCGAACAAGCGTTGCTCCTTCCTCTATAGCGACTTCGTAGTCATTCGACATGCCCATGGAGAGCTCGTCCATCTTCACTGACGGAAGCTGTTGAGCATCGATCATCTTTGCTAACTCAGCGAGCTTTCTAAAATAGGGCCTGGCTGAAGCAGGATCACTCGTTGGAGGCGGAATCGCCATCAACCCTTTGATACGGATATGGGAGAGATGTGCTATCTCTGACACGACCTCTCGTACATCATCTGGACAAAACCCCGCTTTTGTCGGCTCGTTGCCGATATTGACCTCCAGTAGCACATCTTGCCGATGGCCGGCATCTCCAGCACGGCGGTCGATTTCTTGCGCCAGCTCCAGACTGTCGACCGAATGAATCAAATCGAACACACCGATCACGGATCGTACCTTCCTCCGCTGTAATTGCCCGATAAAATGCCACTGGACGGAACCATGGGTGAATGCAGGAATTTTGGTAAGCGCCTCTTGGACTCGATTTTCTCCTAAGAGGAACAAGCCTGCCTGCACCCCCTCTGCGATCTGCGGAATGGCGACCGTCTTGGTCGCAGCCACAAGACGAACCGTGCTAGCTGAACGACCGGCCTTCTCTGCCGCAGCTCGAATCTTTGCTAGGACCGATTGCACCCGTGTTTTGATGGTGTCTTGGACGAGCGATTCCATATGCCCACTCAGAAATTCCAGCGCACCCCTACGGCACGCCGCCCATATTCTATCGGATTAGACTAAGAATTGGCAGAGACTGGTTTATCGTCGCTGGGTGGCAAGCCAATGGCACTAATCATGGTCCCATTGACTTTTCCTTCTCGCCGATAGGAAAAAAACAGACCCTCATGACAAATCGTACAAAGGTTCACAGTCGTGATGGCCTGTGGAGTGGCTCCATGGGCTAATGCCTGCTCCTTAATAAGGCTCTTCAAGTCCAGTTTGGCCTTCCCATCGCCCTGAAATTGAACGACCTTCTCCCAACTAGGAACCCCTTGGCGAAGACGTTCAAGAACCGGCCCATCCACTTCGTAACAGCACACACCAGCTGAGGGACCAATACTCATCCGTACCTGTTTAGGATTTGAGCCAAACCGTGCCTCAAATAGCGCCAGCGTCTTGGGAACGATCGCCGCTACAGCTCCTCTCCATCCGGCATGGATTGCCGCCACAACTCCACGGATGGGATCATGCATGAGAATTGGCACACAATCGGCCGTCCTCACTGCTACCATAACCCCTGGCTGATCGGTCACCAAGGCATCCCAGCCTCCCACGAAACGGTCAGCTGCGGACAGGGCACGATCCACCACCAGAGCCTCGGTCCCATGAACCTGTTTGACAGACAGCGTCCATGCTGATGGCGCAGCCCCTTGGACGCCCTGCAAAGGTATGCCAACTTCCAGGTTGTGTCCCATAGTGTGCTGCCTGGTTCCGAAAAAGTGGTGCGCCTGATTCTTCGTATCTATAAATGCCGGGACCGTTATCACGAATGCGCTTACCATCTCAATGTTCACCAGATCTCATGTACTGAACGACCCGAGGCTAGTCGGCCTGCTTACGAAGAAAGGTTGGGACATCCCATTCGTCTTCAGCCGTCATTGCCGTGCGATCCATTGGGTCTCGCATTTCCGTCATACGCCGTAAAAATGTGGGGCGGTCGAGATCTTTCATCGGCCGATCCGCCGCAAGAGATGCAACCATCCCTGCCAAAATCGGCTGGATCGGCTTTGCAGGCCGATTCACTCCTCGATCACCAGCCATAGGAGCCGCAGGCTGATCTTCTTCTCGTTCAAACCCAGTGGCGATCACCGTGATAATGAGATCTTCACCCATATCAGGATTAATCACTTGCCCAACAATAATGTTGGCCTCGGAGTCCGCCGTCTGTTGGATAATGCTGGCCGCCTCTTCAACCTCATGCAGCGATAAACTAGCCCCACCGGTTATATTGAGAAGCACTCCCCGGGCTCCTTCTACACTGCCTTCCTCAAGAAGTGGGCTGCACATCGCCTTCTGGGCGGCTTCAATCGCCCGGTTGGGACCACGTGATACGCCCATTCCCATGACGGCACGACCGGTATGTGACATCACCGTGCGGACATCGGCAAAATCGACATTCACATGTCCCGTCGTCGTAATCACATCGGCAATGCCTTGAATGGCCTGCCGCAGAACATCATCGGCCACCTTGAACGCCTCTAATAGCGGAGTTGATTTATCAACGATGCCCAAGAGCCGTTGATTGGGGATGATCAGCAAGGTATCGACATGACGCCGCATGTCGCGGATCCCCTCCTCGGCGTGTTTGTTTCTCCGTTGGCCCTCATATTGAAATGGCTTCGTCACTACGCCCACCGTCAAAATTCCCATTTCCCGAGCGATGCTGGCGACAATGGGTGCAGCTCCGGTCCCGGTGCCTCCTCCCATGCCGGCCGTGACGAACACCATATCCGCTCCCTCGAGGCATTCCCGGATATGCTCCTTACTTTCAAGCGCGGCATCACGTCCGACTTCCGGTTTCGCGCCAGCGCCTAAACCACGGGTCCTCTCCGGCCCAAGCTGGATTTTGTACGGGGCCAGAGAGCGATCCAGTGCCTGAAGATCGGTGTTGCTGGCGATAAAGTCGACACGGGCGAGTCCAGAGGTGATCATCGTGTTGATCGCATTGCACCCGGCTCCGCCGATTCCGATCACCTTAATCCGCACAGGTGATAACATATCTTCCTGAAATGCAAACATCGGAGCACCTCCTCGTATCACCCGCACACCGAGCGCCTGACGCCCGCAAGGGTTTTATAAGGTTAAAAGACCTCCAACACCCGTTTCGTCCAGCTGAACATTTTTTTTGCCCAAGTCCCTCCGTTTCGAAGCCCCGCTGTCTCCAATTCATCGACGTGTCGCCGGGCATGAAGCAAGAGACCGACCCCGGTTGAATGGCTGGGATGACCGACGATATCTCGGAGCCCGCCCACCCCCGATGGCAATCCCCGCCGCGCCGGCAAGTTCAAGACTTTCTCTGCAGCATCCGGCATCCCTTCCAACAACGATGTGCCCCCGGTGATCACGACCCCGGCCCCCAACATACCTTCGTATCCGGCCCGCGTGATTTCTCTCCGAACAAGCTCGAACATCTCGTCGACACGAGGCTCCAAGATCTCCGCAATATCCCGTCTAGAAAATGTTCGAGGTGGACGGTCTCCTACCGAAGGTACCTGAACGACTTGATGACCAATGACCAACTCGGTTCTTGCGATCCCATGTTGAGTTTTGATCCTTTCAGCCTCGGTTTGCGACGTCAAGAGACCAATGGCCAGATCCTTCGTCAAATTCTGTCCGCCAATCGGAAGAACTGCCGAGTGACGGATGCTCCCATCCAAAAAAATGGCCAGGTCCGTCGTCCCTCCCCCCAAATCCACCATCACCACGCCGAGTTCACGTTCCTCCTGGCTCAGCACCGCTTCACTGGATGCCAACGGCTGAAGGATGATGTCGACCACGTCAAGCCCAGCCCGATTGACACTCTTCACGATATTCTGCGCTGAGGTCACCGCTCCGGTGATGACGTGCACGTTGACTTCCAGCCGATTTCCGGATAGGCCCAACGGCTCCCGCACCCCTTCCTGGCCATCCACCATGAATTCTCGAGGTAACACGTGGAGGATCCTCCGCTCTTGCGGGATCACCGCGAGCGTACGGGCGCTTTCAATGGCTCGGTGGATATCTTCTCGAGTCACCTCCGCTCGTTTCAGCGCCACGACACCCTTGCAGTTTTCGGCGGAGATGTGGCTCCCGGCGATGCCGGTGTACACGGAGTTGATCTGAACAGCCGCCATCAGCTCTGCTTCTTCGACGGCCTTCTTGATGGATTCAACGGTGCTTTCAATGTCGACAACGACTCCTTTACGCAAGCCGCGTGAGGGACTCATGCCGAGGCCGATAATGCTGAGACCTCCCGCATCGGTCATCTCTGCGACGATCGCGCAGATCTTCGTTGTCCCGATGTCGAGTCCGACTAGAATTTGATCTCGCTTCGGCACCGCAATCACCCTCCGCCTTCCCGTACGATAATTCGATTATCGTACCGGAGATCCACTTCACTGACCCCGCGCCCCACGCCGTCAAAATTTAGTGATTTCAACGTTGGTTTGACGCGTTGGAACCGCTCCCATTGCTCCTCAACCGACTCCTCTCCAAATCGAAATCGAACGCCCTGGATGAGCGCCACAAGATTTGTTTGGTTTTCAGCCTGTACCCGCAACCTCCCATCGAAGGTGTGTCCAATGACTCTTGCGAGTTCGATGCCAGACATGATTGAGCGTCGCACTACATCGGTCCCCTTCAGCAACCCGTCGAGATCAACTCCCGTTACCAGCGGAAACGTATCATCATCAGCCTGCCCCAGCTTGGTCAGGACATGCCCCTCTTCATCACTCAGAAAGTTCTGTGATGCCGACCGGACGATCGCGGCAGGCTTTCGCTCGATCACCGCGATCTTCAACTCATGGAATGGGACTCGCGAAACTTGAGCCTCCTTGATCCAGGGGTGTGCCTCAATCTGCTCTTCGACGGTGGTGGGCATGACCTGATAAAGCGACATCCCTTGTCTGACCTGAGCCAGCTCGATCACCTTCTGCTTGTCAAGATGATGCACACCTTCAACAGTGATCGTGTGGATCTCAAGCAAGTCACGGACTATGCGGCTGGAGTACGTCACGGCGGTCGTGATCAGCCACCCCAGAATCGCCAGACCCGTCACAAGCACACCGAGACGCACCGCGACCTTTCGCTTGGCCGTCCGTATCCGCCCGCCTTGCATCACTGCCCTCTCCCCTGATTGGTCCTTCCAACGATTCAGGCGCGGGACGGCAGGCTCAGCTCGTCGTTTTCTAAATGAGACTCTCATGATACAGGCCCTAATTGGGCACACTGAGCACATCGAGCGGCACGGTCCAGTGCAGACCGTAAGATCCGCTCAACCAAGTCCTCGTACCCGATGCCGGCCTGTGCGGCAGCCATCGGCAGTAGACTCGTTGCGGTCATGCCAGGAACTGTGTTGATTTCCAATACATAGGGCAGGCCTCGCGGCGTGATGCGAAAGTCCACGCGTGCAGCCCCCTCACAGCCAAGGACTTTGTAGCTGCGGTAGGCCAACTCCCCTATTTTCTGAAGCACTTTGGCTGGAAGCGGAGCGGGACAGAGATACTGGGTCTTACCCTTTTGGTATTTGGCCGAAAAATCATAAAACCCTTCCGGGGCCACAACCTCTATGGCCGGAAGTATGTCTGCCTTGTCCATGGCTGTGCCAAGAATCGACACGGTCGCTTCATGTCCAGGAATGTAGCCCTCCACCATTGCTTCAGAGTCATAGCGAAGAGCCTGTGCCAGTGCCTCCTTCCACTGAGCGGCGCGACGCACAATGGTGACGCCGATCGTAGAACCTTGCGAGACCGGCTTGACGACAAGCGGTAACTGAAGCTTGCACTCCTTCAGAACCTTCGCCAGCGAAGGCCTCTCTCCATCACGGATGACCGTTCCAGAAGGCACCGGGATGCCATGTGCGGCCAACAATGTCTTTGTCATCACTTTGTGCATCCCCACAGCACTAGCCCGAACGCCTGACCCTGTGTATGGAATCCCGATGGTCTCAAGAAACCCCTGGACTAAGCCGTCTTCTCCCCCCAGCCCATGAAGCGAGAGAAAGGCGATGGCAACGTCCTGCTCTTTCAAGTCTTGATACAGTCGATCACCGACATCAATGGCCACGACATCATATCCTCGACGGAATAGTGCCTGATAAACCGCTTGGCCGGTCTTCAGGGAAATCTCCCGTTCGGAAGATCGACCTCCCATTAGGACCGCGATGCGTCTATCCGTCATTCTACCCATAGATACCAGGAGTCCGTAGGTTAAGCTTGACCCACCAATTTCAGTTCCAGCTCCAACTTCACCCCGGTCTTCCGAGCAACCTGGGCACGAACCTTTTTGATAAGAGCGAGCACATCGGTAGCACTCGCCCGCCCCTGGTTCACGATAAAGTTGGCATGCTTTGTGGAGACACAGGCATCGCCGACCGAGACACCCTTGAGCCCTGCCGCCTCAACAACCCGGCCCGCTGAATCATTGGCCGGATTCTTGAACACACACCCAGCACTCGGGAGCGTCAGTGGCTGAGTCTCTCGCCGGTAGCGCAAATAATCCTTTACGACCTTCTCAATGTCGGCCCGTACTCCCGGCCTCAATTGGAGCCATACTCCGACCACGATTCCCACCGGCAAGGCTGCCTGCCGATACCCGAATGAGATCGATTCCGATGGACAGTCCAGAACCTCACCGTTTGCGAGCACAACTCGAACGGCTTTGACGGAACCCTTCATCTCGCCGAGTTTCGTTCCAGCATTCATGACGACGCACCCCGCTACCGTCCCAGGAATCCCAGCAGCCCATTCCAATCCCGCCAACGAGCGACGAATGGCATGGCCAATCAACGTCGGCATACCGACACCGCCCTCGGCATAGAGAACAGCCCCTGATTCCTCCTTGATCGCACGGAGTTTTGCCAAACTGACCACCACACCCCGAATACCCTTGTCTCGAACCAGGAGATTGGTTCCTCCCAACACAAAGATTGGAAGCTTCTGTTCATGCGTTTGTTTGACCAACCGAATGACATCTTCCACATCTGCTGGCTCCACGAGCACATCGGCCGGACCACCGATCCGAAAGGAAGTGTACTCACTCAACGGCGCGTTGAAGCGAACCATTCCCCGAATACCGACCACGGCAGACTGAACCTTTCGCTGTAGCCTCGTGCGTTGTGCCGCCGTCCCATACTTGTGAGATAAACGTTTCATGAATCATCACGTAGACTCGAGCCGTGCAAGAATTCCGGTGCCCGCTTTCCAAATGTCCCCCGCACCCAAGGTCAATACGAGATCCCCTGCCCGAAGATGTGACAAGACCTGGTCCGGAAGGGTCTCCTTACGTTCGATGAAGGTGACCGCAGGGTGCCCTGCCGTCTTTACCGTCTCCGCAAGCGCGGCCCCGGTCACCCCCGGTAGCGGTTGTTCTCCAGCCGCATAGATGTCCGTCATAAACAGGACATCGGCCTGATCAAACGCATGGGCGAACTCTCCGAGACAATCTCGCGTCCGACTATATCGATGAGGTTGAAAGAGGACGACCAATCGACGATCCCAGCCCTGTTTTGCCGCAGCCAGCGTCGCTTTGACCTCCGTAGGATGGTGCCCATAGTCATCAACCACCATGATCCCACCCGCTTCGCCCCGCAAATGGAATCGGCGTTCGACCCCGGTAAACGCTGCCAAACCTTTACGAATCAAATCGACCGGAACATCCAGCTCCATCCCAATCGCAATGGCCACGAGTGCGTTCGAAACATTGTGAATCCCAGGCACCGTCAACCGAAACGGACCGAGGCTCTTCCCTCGAAAATGTGCACGAAAGTCGGCCCCCCATTGTTTGAGCACGATGTCCGTCGCGAGAAAATCTGGCGCTACTCCGTCCCGTTCACGGAGTCCATATGTGTAATAGCGCTTGACGACGAGAGGAAAGAGCGAAGCGAGGCGGTCGTCGTCTGCACACAACACCGCGACACCATAGAAGGGAATCTTATTGATAAACTCGAGAAAACTTTCGTTGATTCGTTCCATCGACCCATAATGATCCAGGTGCTCACGGTCCAAATTCGTCACGGCGACGATGGTGGGGGGAAGACGCAGAAAAGACCCGTCACTCTCATCTGCCTCGGCCACAAGGAGGTCGCCTCTGCCAAGCCGTGCATGGCTTCCCAATGCGTTCACTTTGCCGCCGATGACCATCGTTGGATCGAGATCACCCTGTGCAAGCACCGTGGCCACCATTGACGTCGTGGTGGTCTTACCGTGGGCTCCCGCAATGGCGACTCCGAACTTTAATCGCATGAGCTCTGCCAGCATTTCTGCCCGTGGGATCACGGGAATCTGCATCGCTTTCGCCTTCACCACCTCAGGATTACTTCCGGCCACAGCCGACGAAATGACCACGACTTGCGCCGCGCCCACATTTGACTCCTGATGGCCGATGAAAATTCTCCCGCCTAACTCTTCCAGGCGCCTGGTGGTCTCCGAGGCGTGCAGATCTGATCCCGTCACGGTATACCCCATTGTGAGGAGCACTTCGGCGATGCCGCTCATACCGGAACCGCCGATTCCAACAAGATGAATTTGTTCGACCTTGCGAAACATTCCCATACGACTTACCCGTTGCCGTCCAGTAGCAGCTCGTGCGCCAAGCGTTGATCCTCCAAGCGTCCTACCCTCTGGCCTTTCTAAAAGATTGGTTGATGTCATGATTCACTCCCATCATCTCGTAACACTCGCTGACGATACGTTCGCCAGCGTCAATTCGTCGCATCCCCAAACTCCCATGATGCATGCGCTCCCACCGCTCGGAGTCCGATACAATCGCATCCACCATCTCGCTCAATCTCGCCCCTGTCAGGTCTGACTGCGGCAGCACCACGGCTCCACCTGCCGCTTCCATGGCTCGAGCGTTCTTCATCTGATGATCATAAATGGCCGTGGGCAATGGAATCAGGATCGCAGGCTTCCCACATGCCGTCAGCTCAGCGATCGTCATAGCCCCAGCACGAGCCACCACTATATCCACAGTCCGTAACACCGTCGGCATGTCATACAGAAACGGGACAATGGTAGCCGAGATCCCCAGCGCCTTGTACCCTTCCCTAACCCGCTCATAATCTCCCTCACCTGTTTGGTGTGTGATCGTCAGTGTAGGCAAACGCGCCATGAGTACGGGCAATCCTTCGAGCACCGCGCTATTGATCGCTTTCGCTCCCTGACTGCCCCCGAAAACCAACAGGTGTTGTCCATTCCGCTTATGCGCCCCCTGGCTCTCGGGTTCATGCCCCAGGAACTCCTGCCTAATAGGTGTTCCGACAACTTGTGCGTTCTGTCGATCAAAGAACGTCGCGGCCGACTCAAACGCCAAAAAGATCCGTTGGGCAAGTGGACCCACCACTTTGTTGGCCAATCCAGGATATGCATTCGGCTCTAAAATCACTCGGGGAATCCCCCTCAGTGCTGCCGCCACCAGCACAGTTGGGCTCGTGTACCCACCGACGCCAATCACGAGATCAGCCCTCCGCCGTCTCAGAACTTGCCATGATTGCCAAATTCCAACTGGAAGCGACAGCAGAGCCTGAAAAACATCGCGTAATCCTTTCCCCATCACCGGCTTGGCCGTAATCATAACGAGCTCGAATCCCTCATGTGTGAGCACACGAGACTCAACACCTCGGCTCGTACCCACAAAGAGAATCTTCGTTGAAGAGTCCCGCCGCAGAAATTCTCGTGCCAAGGCAATAGCCGGATAGAGATGCCCCCCTGTGCCTCCTGCGGCAATGACGATCGTCATCGTTCACGTACCCACCCATGCCCACTCCGATGTTCTATCGCCTCTCGGCCGGCATGGCGATCTCTGGAGATGCTCAACAACATTCCCACTCCAGCCAAGCTGACGACAAGAGAGGATCCCCCATAACTGACGAACGGCAACGTGAGTCCTTTTGTCGGCACAAGCCCAGTCACCACACAAGCGTTGGTTAACGCCTGCACTCCGATCAGTGTCGTGATACCGATTCCCAAGTACCGCCCAAAGGGAACCCGTGCGCGCGTCGAAATCTGAAATCCTCTGATCATAAACAACACAAATAACAGGATGATGACGCCGGTACCGACGAACCCCAACTCTTCGCCGATGAGCGCCAAGACAAAATCCGTGTGTGCTTCGGGAAGAAAAAATAGCTTCTGCTTCCCCTCCCCCAACCCTACCCCCAAAAGGCCGCCGCTGCCGAACGCCAGAAATGATTGAGTAATCTGAAATCCTGTATCGGACGCATCGTTCCATGGCTGCAAAAACGCCATGAGTCGTTGCCGGCGATAGTCGGTGGACAAGACAAGCGCCAACCCAATTGGTACCGCACAGAGTACCAATATTGACAGATGAGACAGGCGTGCGCCGCCCACGAATAGAAGGCTGCCCGTGACTACGCCCAACACCACGACCGTTCCCAAATCCGGCTCCATCAGTACCAATCCGCTGAGGAGGCCAACTACAAGCAGCGCCGGGAGCAGCCCGCTTTGAAAGTCTTGGATCCGACCTTCCTTTCTTGTTAGATAGGCAGCAAGATAGATGACCACCCCCAGCTTCAACATCTCGGCAGGTTGAATCGATATCGGCCCAGCCCCGAGCCACCGTCTGGCTCCATTGGCTGTCATCCCCAGCGAAGGAATCAGGACCATGACCAGGAGTGTTGCCATGCCTCCAAGCAGCGGAATGGACAACCGGTTCCACCAGACATAGTCGACACGAGACAGCACGTGAAGAAGGCCCAACCCCATTACCAACCAGACACCCTGCCGCTTGAGGTAGTACCAGGAATCGTGATGCCGATTTCCTGCCAGAACCGCACTCGCACTGAACACCATGACCAGGCCGACGACCGTCAGCATCACCGTCACACATAATAAGACCTGATCCATCCCAACCCGCGAACTGTTCGTGGTCCAAGGTAGTGCCAAAGTCCCAGCTGCTTTCTTTGACATTATTCAGTGTCAATGCTCCTCTACATTGCCGACCATCAGGCCGACAAGGATTGTACCGCGCTCTTAAATTGTCTCCCACGATCTTGATAATCAGCAAACATGTCGAAACTCGCACAGGCCGGTGACATCAGAACGACGTCGCCCAAGCTTGCTCCCAACGAAGCCAACTCCACTGCCTCCTGCAGGTTTTTCGGCCGGTCGATGGCTCCATACCCCTGCACGGCATCAGCAATTAACGGGGCCGCCTCTCCAATTAATAGGAGGCGTTTCACTCGCTGACGAATCGCCGGAGCCAACCGCGAGAAGTCCCCACCTTTATCGCGCCCACCAGCAATCAGCCAAATCGGCTGATCAATACTATGTAGCGCCTTCAAAGTTGCGTCGACATTGGTTCCCTTCGAGTCGTTGATAAAGCGTACCCCTCGTCGGTCACGGACAACCTCCAAGGCATGTTCCAGACCTGGGAACTCCCTAAGTACGCGACGTACATCATCCAAATGGCACCCACTCAACAACGCATAGGTGGCCGCAACCATGGCATTCTCAACGTTGTGATCGCCAATGATCTTGAGCTCGCTACGGGGACAGACCTCCCGTGCCTGACCATCAATGGCCGTCATGATGCGACCATGTTCGAGATAGGTCCCTCCTGCCAGGTCCGGTGGTAACGGTGGCCGCCTCGTAAATCCGAATGTTCGAGCCTTCACACTATGTCGTAGTGCACTGACTCGTGGATCATCAAGATTAAACAGAGCAACATCCGATGATGTTTGATTCTCAAAAATCCTATTTTTTGCGGCAATATACTCTGCAATGGACTCATACCGATCCTGATGATCCACCGTCACATTAAGGATAGCCGCAATCCAGGGATGAAACTGCTCGACCGTCTCGAGTTGAAAACTGGAAACTTCCACGACAGCAGCATCGTACGGACAAGCTCGTCCCTCCTTCATTGCTCGTAACGACTGGATCGCCGCCTCGCTAAAAGCGGTCCCGAGATTGCCGCCAACAAATACCTGCTTCCCGGCAGCCTGTAACATTTTCCCTATCATCGTGACTGTCGTACTTTTCCCATTGGTGCCGGTCAGCGCAAGGATGGGAATGGGCATGAACCTCGATGCAAGGTCAAGCTCGCTGATCACCTTCACACCTCGACGACGGACGCGCTCCAACGCTTCCATCCGATAGGGCACCCCTGGACTAATGACCACTAACTCGGCCGTCATCAGAGCCGTTTCATAACCGCTTCCCAACACCACGTCGATCGCCGACTCCTCAATGGTCTTGAGTACGCCATGTAATTCTGCTCGATCTTTCCGATCTGCGACGGTCACAACTGCACCGACTGCCTGCAAGAGATGCGCGGCAGCCACCCCGCTCCGGGCCAGTCCAACGACAGCCACCCGCTTTCCTTCAAGCTGTTTCGTGTCCAGTCCAACCATATCGGGCTACCTTAATTTGAGCGTGCTCAGACTTAATAGCGCCAGTAAAATTGCGATGATCCACAGACGAACAACCACCTTCGGCTCTTCCCAGCCCTTCATCTCAAAGTGATGGTGTATCGGTGCCATGAGAAAGATCCGCTTGCCTCGAGACTTGAACGAGACGACTTGGAAAATAACCGACACGGCCTCAATGACAAAGACCCCACCGACCATCAGCAGGAGCAACTCATGCTTACTGATCACCGCTACCGTCCCCAGTGCCGCCCCAAGCGGGAGAGACCCGACGTCTCCCATAAATACTGAGGCGGGATAGGTATTGAACCAAAGAAAGCCGAGGCTCGATCCCAAGATCGCGGCAGTAAACACTGCCAACTCTCCGGCCCCTTCAATATGGGGAATCAGCAAATATTCGGACATCAACCGATGCCCGGTGACATAAGCGACAACGGTGTAGGCTAATGCCGTGATCATAATCGGCCCAATGGCCAAGCCATCGAGACCGTCTGTAAGGTTCACGGCATTGGAACTGCCGACGATGACGATGATGGCAAATACGACGTAGAACCAGCCTAAGTCCGGCGTGAAACTTTTAAAAAACGGCACGCTGAGCTTCGTGTTGTACTCAGGCATGGAATAGAGAACCACCGCGACGATGAGCGCCACGGCAATTTGGGCGGTAAACTTTTGCGACGCGGAGAGCCCCTTCGATCGAGCTTTGATAAACTTGAGATAGTCATCGACAAACCCAATCGCACAGAACCCAAGCGTTGCACCGAGTACCAACCAGATGTGCGGGCGTGAGATGTCTGCCCATAATAACGTCGATAAGGTCACTGCGAAAATGATCAGGATACCGCCCATCGTCGGTGTTCCGCTTTTAGCAAGATGCCGCTTAGGTCCGTCATCTCGCACTTGTTGCCCCAGCTTGATTTCTTGGAGTTTTCTGATCACCCATGGGGCCAGCACAAAGGCGATCAGAAAGGCCGTGACTGCCGCATAAATAATGCGGAAGCTCTGGTAGCGGAAGACGTTCAGAAAGGAGAATTGCGCGTGAAATGGGTAGAGCCAAATATACAGCATCTGTCAGCGAGACCTATGAGGCGTTCTTTCGCGCACCCTTGACTCCTTGGAGTGCGTCTACCACACGTTCTAACTTCATTCCGCGTGATGCTTTGATCAACACCACGTCCCCAGATTTAGCGATCGCCTTCACCGCGTCGGCTGCAGCTTGGGCATCCGATACTTCCATGATATGAGCCGGATCTTGCCCAGCCTCCCTCGCACCCTTGGCAAGATTTTTCCCCAAGGGTCCACAGGCCACCAGTTGATCAATCCCCTGCCGTGCGACGAAGCCGCCGACCTCCTCATGCATCTTCGCGGAATTCGGACCGAGCTCCAGCATATCCCCCAAGACCGCAATCTTCTTTCCCTTCGTCCTAAGCTGGCCCAGGAGCTGAACCGCCGCCGTCATCGACGCTGGGTTAGCATTGTAACAGTCGATAATGAGCTTGACCCCCTGAGAAACAGAGACCTGCGATCTCATGGCCGCCGGCCGAAACTTTGAAAGCCCCTGCGCAATCGCCACCCCTGATAGACCCAGGGTCGTACCGACCGCTGCCGCAGCTAGGGCATTGGCAACATTGTGCTCGCCCTGAACACGAATATGGATATTGGTGTGGCGTCTGCTTCCAGGAAGCAGCAGGCGAAACATCGTTCCATTGCGGCCGTCCGAGGTGACATTCAAGGCACGGACGTCGGCTTTGGCTGACAAGCCAAAAGACACCACACGGCATCTGGCTCGCGCGGTGAGATAGTCATAGTAGAAATCATCGGCATTCAGGACAGCAATTCCATCGCCTGGGAGCAGATCAAGCAACTCGGCTTTCGCTTGCGCGGAGACGTCCATGGATCCAAAAAATTCCAGATGATCAGGCCCGATGTTCGTAATGATCCCAATCGTCGGCTTGGCTATTTCGCACAACCTGGTTGTCTGACCAATATTGTCGACCCCCATCTCGATGACCGCCCCTTGGTGCTGCGCATTGAGACGGAAGATTGTTTGTGGAACCCCCAACCGGTTATTGAGATTGTCCTCTGTCTTGAGGATCGTCCAGCGATGCGCCATAACACTCGCCACCATCTCCTTGGTCGTCGTCTTCCCATTACTACCCGTCACGGCGACGATCGGAATCTTGAAGCGATCCCGAAAGTACGAGGCCAGCTGTTGGTAGGCATACAGTGGATCAGGAACACCGAGAATCACCGGCCTAACTCGTTTGGAGAAAAACTTCCCCGCACAGAGGGAGACATCGTACGAGTCGAGTACGATCACTCCAACTGCACCCTGCCCTAGCGCCGTCTTGATAAAATCATGTCCGTCGAATCGATCACCTCGTATTGCAATAAAGAGATCTCCGGGACGAAGCGACCGCGTATCGAGACTGATGCGCCGGACTGGTTGCTTGCCACAGGCATCTTCATTTCCGCTTAAAACCCGACCACCGATCACTTCCCGCATCTCTTCGACGGAAAAGAGTGTCATGGCTGTACGTCCCTGCACCAACCAAATCCTACCGCTGTGGGTTAGGCCTGAAATTTGAGTCGTTCGATCGCCTGACGCGCCACTTCACGATCGTCGAAATGATATTTCGTGGTTCCGATGATCTGATAATCCTCGTGCCCCTTCCCGGCAATCAGCACCATGTCCGCTTCCCGTGCTTCTCGTACCGCCGTCTCAATGGCTTCCCGTCGGTCAGGAATCTTATGATATTGCACATGAGGTCGTTGCCTTAACGCCCTCACAACCCCCTGCTCCACTTGTTCAAGAATCACATGAGGATCTTCCGTTCTTGGATTATCCGAGGTGAGGATCACGACATCACTGGAACGCACAGCGGCTTCCCCCATCTTCGGCCGTTTCCCTCGATCACGATCCCCGCCACAGCCAAATACCGTAATGATCCGTCCGGTCTTTACTGTTTCTGCCGCCATCAACAGTCGATTCAAGGCATCTTCAGTATGGGCATAGTCGACGACCACGGTGAACTGCTGGCCTGCCATCACGCGCTCAAACCGTCCCGGCACATTCGTGACTTGAGTGACAGCATGATGAATCTGATCAGGTGTTGCCCCCTCATGAAGGGCCACGCCTATGGCGGCTAGCAGATTGTAGACATTGTGTTCGCCCACAAGGTGGCTTTCGACTCGAAAATTCCCCCGTGGAGTCACAGCGGTAAACGATACCCCCTGAAGAGACAGCTTTACATCTTCCGCACGGAGGTCGGCTTTGGCCTTGAGCGCATAGGTCCACACCGGCACAGAACATTGTTCAACGATACGCGGGCCGTAGGAATCATCGACGTTGACGATCACCCGTTTATTCGATTTCTTGCCATTGGCGAGTCCCGTAAACAGTCGCAACTTTTCCTGAAAGTAGGCTTCCATTGTCCCATGAAAATCGAGATGGTCCTGCGTCAGATTGGAAAAAACCGCCACATCATATTCACACCCGCTCGTACGGTCCTGGGCCAAGGCATGTGAAGATACTTCCATCACAGCCGTCGTGCATCCGTGAGTGACCATTTTTGCGAGCAACTGCTGGAGCTCAAGCGCTCCAGGTGTCGTATGTGCTGCAGGGATTACCGTGTCTCCAATTTGATAAGCAACCGTGCCGATCATCCCCACTCGAGCTCGTACAGCTTCTAAGAACGCTTTGCATACATAGGTCGTCGTGGTCTTCCCATTTGTTCCGGTCACGCCAACCATCCGCAACCGTGACGACGGATCTCCATAGAACTGGCTCCCCAGAAGACCCAGCGCCTTCCTGGAGTCTTCAACGTAAACAAAGGGAACCGTCCCTGTCTCCATTGGTTGCTGTGCAACCACACCTCCAACGCCAGCGTTCACTACCATTGGAATAAACTGGTGCCCATCCACCCGCTCACCTTTCACAGCCACAAAGACACTTCCGGCTGAAACCGCACGGGAATCGTCGGTGATTCCTTTCACCGCGATATTCAGGTCACCATGATGTTCAAGGACAGGTACGCACCCTTCAAGGGCTTGAAGCATGGTGGCAAAGGTCATTGACGTTTCCTAGTATTATCCGAATTACTACAGTGCCATTGCGAGCGTAACGGGTTCTTCCGATGCCACACCCAAGTAGCTCAGCACCTGCTCGCCGACGCGGCTAAATACGGGAGCGGCCACCGTCCCACCCCACGCATCGCCCTGAGGTTCATCGATCACAACAATCATCGCCAGTCGTGGGCTGTTCGCAGGGACATACCCCGCGAACGATGTCACAAACCGAGAACCCGAGTAGCTACCCGTTCGAGGATCAATCTTTTGGGCCGTGCCGGTCTTCCCAGCTACCCGAAAGCCTGGAATAGCCGCCTTTGCCCCTGTCCCATCTGTGACAACGCCTTCCAAAATGTTTGTCATCGTATGGGCCGTTTCAGGTGAAACGGCCCGTCGCCTCACCTGAGGAGACATTGTCTTCAGAAGCTGCCCTTCGGAACTTCGAATCTCTGAAACCACGTACGGTCGCATCAAGACACCTTCGTTTGCCAGAGCCGCTATTGCGGAAACCATCTGAATCGGCGTCACGCCTATTTCCTGTCCTATTGAAATCGAGGCGACAGAACGACGCCCCCAGTCCTTTGGATGCTTGACCAATCCTGCTCCTTCTCCAGGAAGGTCGATCTCCGTTTTTTGCCCAAATCCAAACGCGTGAAGATATCGATAAAGCCGCTGCTCTCCCAACGCCATGCCGGTCTTCACCGCGCCGATGTTGCTGGACTTCTGTATGACCTGTGCAAAGGAGACCCAACCGAGCTTCTCATGGTCATGAATCACTGTATTAGCAACCGGCATACGACCATGCTCTCCAAACACCATCGTATTCGGCCTCACGACTCGCTCTTCAATGGCTGCGGCCGCCATTACGGCCTTTAGTGTAGACCCTGGCTCGTACGCATCTGTAAGCGCCTTGTTTCGCCATCGGTCAGGACTGAGGTTCGAGACGACGTTTGGATCAAATCTCGGACTCACCGCCATCGCCAGTACCGCTCCAGTCCGTGGATCCAAAACAATCATCGTGCCTGACTTTGCCTGAGCGCGAGTCACGGCATCTTCAAGTTCCCTTTCCGTAATGTACTGAATCACCTCATCGATCGTGAGCGCGAGGTTATATCCAGGTGTGGGACTTCGTTCCGTCATATCCTTTGGAAACACCGAACGCCCCAGAGCGTCACGCTGGAGGACCATCATCCGCTTTTCACCACGCAGGTACGATTCATACCGATGCTCAACACCCTCCAGCCCCTCACCATCCATCCCAGCAAAACCCAATACATGCGATAGAAATGGACCCTTGGGGTAGAACCGGCGCCCCTCCATGACGACTCCAACCCCATCGATAGATAACCGTTCCAGACGACGTCCCTGTTCAGGATCTAACTTTCTGGCCAGCCACACAAAACTCCGTGTCTGCCGAAGCTTGCGCTCTAACTCTTCACTCCGAACTTGCAATACAGGAGCGAGCACCCGTGCAGTTTTTGTGGGACTGTCCAGCGTAGTCGGAACCCCAAAAGCGGACGGCACCTCAACGTTCATGGCCAAGACCTTACCGTGCCTATCGACAATCGTGCCGCGCGCTCCTTCCAGAGATACCGTTTTCCGATGTTGTCGATCCGCCTTGACCGACAGTTCAGCCGCTTGCCAGACCTGTAGTGTCACCAGACGGAACAAAACCAGTCCAAAGCCACACAGCAGCAGCAACAGTAGGATATAGTGACGACCGCTAGGAACAAAACCCGCCACTAGTACCTCCTAGCCAGAAGGTTGTGCTTCGCAACTCGGACTTCTACGGGCGCAACATCTGCAACGGCCACTGGCTGCATACTGCCTGGCCTGAACTGAACTAATATGACCTGCCCTTGCTGCGGCAAATTCATCCCCAGCTCTTTGGTCGCCATGCGGGCGATTCGACCGGATGCACTCAAGGTGGAGAACTGCACTTTTAATTCATCCCGTTGTCGCTCCAACACAGTTTTATCGTGCTTCAGCCGTTCGATCTGATAGCCAACTCGAACCATATCGACTCGCTCCCACACAAAACCGAACACCAGACACAGTCCAAGAAGAACAGCCAAGATTTTCATGACAGCTCCCACTTCGGTTGACGTTCAGCAACACGCAATTTAGCGCTTCGCGACCGTGGGTTTCTCTCACACTCTTCCCTGGATGGAACGACTGGCTTCTTCGTGCACAAGGAAAGTGGCGCCTGAGGCCCTTGCGCCAGAGACCGGAACGTGTGCTTGACCATGCGGTCTTCAAGAGAGTGAAAAGAAATCGCGCAGATTCTCCCCCCCTCCGACAGAACGTCGGTCGCATCTCGAAGTGACGGCTCAATACTCTCAAGCTCTTGGTTCACAGCGATGCGAATGGCCTGAAACGTCCGCGTTGCGCAATGAATTCGACCGTGTCGATACGATGACGGCACTGAGCGAGCGATGATTGCAGCCAACGCCCCTGTCGTCTCAATCCGACAACGATGTCGTTCCCGCACAATGGCCCCGGCAATCCGCCGTGCATACCGCTCCTCCCCAAACTGATAAATAATGTCCGCAAGCATAGACTCTGGACTGGTGTTCACTACATCGGTGGCAGTGGGACCGATCGACCGGTCCATACGCATATCGAGGGGGCCATCTTGCTGAAAGCTGAATCCCCTTGCGGCATTGTCTATCTGTGGAGAAGAAATCCCAAAATCAAAGAGCACTCCCCCCACGGTCTCAACACCGACCTCTGCAAGATGTTGCTTTAAGTCTCGATGATTGCCTTGACGCAACACGATGTGATCTCCAAATCGACGCAACCGCTGCCGACTGAACTCAATCGCTTCGGGATCGCGATCTAAGCCAATGACCCTCGTTCCAGGTTGACCAGACTCCAAGAGCAACTCAGCATGCCCACCATACCCCACCGTGCAGTCCAAAATAGTGACGGGCTGATGGAGAATAAGCCTTTCGCATACTTCCTTCCCAAACACAGGTATGTGCGGCGATTCACTAGCAATCTTTTTCACCCACTAGCCACCACTTTCACCCACCACTCGAGCGAGTATACTCTCGCATTTCTGGTTGTCAACTGCATTTCAGTGACTTACAGCTCGTTGTACCTGTAGATAACGTTCAAGATGGCACTCGCCATGGAGGCTAATTCTTCTGCCGTTATAGGTCTAAGTGGCCATATCATTTACCGCTTTCAGCTCAACTCCATCCACTCAGACCATCCAACTCTTTGAGTTTCATTGACTTCTACAACCTTGAGTTAGAGAATGAAATTATGTGGAAAACTACCCTAATTTATTTCCTTACAGGTATTTCCCTTTCGATCACTGCCTTATTCCTTGCCCCAGGGCAAGCCATGGCGAAAGACTTCAATCCCGATAACCCACTCAATCCACCGGCTCAGGTGTTTTGGTGTCCGAACAAGACACCTGATCAGCAGATTTCGACCGGCAAAAGCTCCGGATGCAAACCTCTCTATGACCAGCAGGCCATTGAATCGTTCCAAGAGTCCGTACGAAATCGAGGATTTGACCTCACAGAGCGTGACCCGATCAAAGTCGTCGACTTACAAAATGCCGCTTCGAGGTTTTCGGACCGCTATCGAACGTTTGTGTCCTGCTGTCTCACGGACGGCGATGCACCCGCGGATATTATGGACCTCATCGACGAGGCGAACCATATCCTCAAAGCGGTCCAGCAAAAAGGCATCTATAATTCGACAGGATTTGGGAAGGGAGAGGGAGCCACCATTGCAGGCCCAGGAAACGGCACGGGAAATGGGGGCCTAGGCGGTGGTCCAGGAGTCGCTCCAAAACTTGGGACATTTGCGCGACAATTCACGCTCAGTGAAATTGTTGGAACCGTCGCACGTGCTCGCGAAGACCTGCTTCGCCTCCATGACCGCCTGGAGAAACTGAATGACGCACAGCAGAACCTGAAAGACGTTGACTATGAGAGCAGTGGGCGCGCCAGATTGCACATTCATGAGGAGGAAGAAGCGATCAAGAGAGAGTTCCAGACGAAAAAGCCCCCCTCCTCCGCACCAACAGGAATGGATATTCAGGACACGACCTTGCGCTCACGAATCGGTGGTGACATTGAAGACACCAGACTGAATGCCAACTTTGGCGCGGATATCGGCGCCTCAGTTTCTCCTTACAGCAATGTGAATGAATCACTCCGACCTCGTCGAGGAGAGACTATTCATGACAGTGAACTCCCCCATCGACCAGGCACAGATATCCAAGACACCAGTATGTCCAGCAGCACAGGCTTTGCCGTTGATCACTCGCAAAATCGTGAAGGATCTTCCACCATTCCTCGGCGGGGAGTCGGTGCCGCAATCGGGGATTCCGATTTAAACAGCCAACGCCGATAATCCGCCCCACTACCCCCCTCCTACAAACGGCATCGGCTCCCACGTCTCGCCTGCATCCTGACTCCGGTAGAGCCCGCTTCCGTTGGTACCAGCATAGAGCACCCTCGGATTGACCTCGCTTTGAGCGAGGGCTCTGATATTCGTAGTCGTCAATCCATTGTTGATTGCCTTCCAAGTTGCCCCGCCATCCTCACTTCGGTGCACCCCATCACGCCCCGTGATATAGAGTACGCCTCGTCGCGTTCGATCGAGCACCATCCCCATAATCATTTGATCTGCAAGCGATTCCCCAATGCGCTTCCAGGATTTGGCACCGTCTCCCGTCTTGTACAGCCCTGCCAAGGTAGCCGCGTACACGGTATCAGGTTCATAGGGGTCAACCAGTATCGCTGTCACGTTCAAGGCTCTTGAAGTCTTCACCATATTCGGTGGAACGAGTCCATTGTTTACCTTTTCCCAATGGTCAACCTGATCAATCGATTTATAGACACCCCCACTCGTTCCTGCGTAGAGAATCGACGGGCGCGTGGGATCCATTCCAAGGGTCACGACCATCAAGACCTCTTTCATGCCCTCCATTTTCTTGACCCACTGTCCTCCACCATTCTTGGTTTCAAACACACCCATCGTCGTGGCGATGAAGATATGCTGCGTATTAGCAGGGTCGAAGAGGAACTGATTCACGACGGAGCTGATAGTCGCATCATCAAGCCCTGAACGCATCGAAACCCAACGCTGTCCTCCATCGTGGCTCTTGTAAACAGCATCGCCCTTCGTACCCGCATAGACCGTCGCGGGATACGCGGGGTCAACAGCCATGGCGATCACACGGGAATGGCTCATTCCGTGCGAAAGATTCTCCCAAGTCTGACCCCCGTCACGGGTCTTATAGATGTAATCATTCGTCGCAATGTAGATGATGTCAGGGTTTTTGGGATGGGGCTGAATCAGGACAATCGGATCACTCCGATCGCAGCCAATGAGAGCGACAGCGAACACCAGGAAGGTGAGCAGATGTCCCATGAAAGAGGTCTGCAATTGCCTCAGAACAGTCAGACAGGCCATCCAATAAGGCCGCAGGGAGAATCGGACGCCGAGGGAGGCTCTGTTCTGCATGTTGATGTGAACGATCGACCAAGAACGCGGTTGGGGGTCCGTTTCAGCCTCCTGCCTATCGATAATTTGCAAACTGCAAATCGATGCCGAAATCTTTTCCCTTGAGGAAGGCAATCGCCGATTGCAGCGCGTCCTTACTCTTACCCAAGACACGCACCTGCTCGCCTTGAATCTGGCCTTGGACTTTCAGCTTCGAATCCTTGATCGCCTTTGTAATTTCTTTCGCTTTGTCCGACGCCAGACCACTTTGTATCTTCGCCACCTGCCGCACCGTCCCACTCAAAGCTGGTTCAATAGTTCCATAGTCGAATGCCTTCAATGATACTCCCCGTTTCACGCACTTGGCCTTAATGATCTCTTGAACAGCATTGAGTTTATAGTCATCGTCTGACACCACAACCAGCTCCTTTTCTTTCTCTTTCAGAGTAATCTCCGTCTTCGAGTCCTTGAAGTCGAACCGCTGCTTGATCTCCTTCGTCGCCTGATCCAGCGCATTCTTCAACTCCTGCATGTTCACTTCCGAGACGACATCGAATGAAAACTGATCAGCCATGATTCATCCTCTCATCTTTCTGTTCGTTTCCGACTTTCGGATGTTCAAAAAGGTCTTCATTCTCACCCGCGCACCCCAGCGCGCCAAGACGCGCATTTCACCGATCAAGGCCGCAGCGAGCGTAGAGGCGAGGGATACGCTCTTCCGTATGTCGAGCCTCTGAGCGAGGCGAGAACGCAGCTGGAAGCCTTTTCAATATCCGCTAGCAACACCCAGTTCCATGCGGCAACTTAAAACCTTTCTCCTCATTATGATGACAGATTGCAGTTTGCATTCGCCCAGCCGAACCGCCACCCGCTACCACCACAACTTCGCTTGTGGTGAAGGGCTTCTTCAGGATCACGTAGCCGTACCACTGCCTGATACTATCGCTCAAGACGATCATCCCAAGCACAGCGACCAGAGCGACCAAGACCGCATCGAGATAGAGAGTAAATGCCTGGCCTGCCGCCAACGTTCCTGCCTTCTTTAAGAACATCCAAAACATCTCATACGATCCAGTCAACGTAATCACTCCCACAAATAACATCGGCACCACTGTGACCCAGAGATACGGCGTTTTCCACATCTTGATGAGCACGGTCGTCCCGATGCAGAGGGCCAACATGCCGAGGAGCTGGTTTGCCGCACCGAACATCGGCCAAATCGTCGAAATGCTTCCGGTTCCGATCAAATAGGCCCATGCTCCCACAACCAGGCCACTACTCAACATCACGCCTGGTACCCAGTTCATCCGACGAAAGGGCGCATAGACCCGACCAACCATCTCTTGGATAAGATACCGTGCCACGCGTGTGCCCGTATCGATTGTGGTCAGGATGAACAGCGCCTCGAATACCAGCGCAAATTGATACCAATAGGCCATCAAGCCAGCCATCCCAGGCAAGGCAGAAAAGATCGATGCCATGCCAACAGCAAGAGACACGGCGCCGCCGGGACGCCCTGCCACATCCACCTCAACCATCTGTGACAACTCGGCAATTCGCAAAGGGGGAAAGCCCATCGTCGCGAGTGCATCGGCCCCTAACGTCGTATTGATCGCTAGATAATCGCCGGGAATCAGCACCGAAGCCGCGATCAGCGCCATCACGCCCACGAAACTCTCCAACAGCATTGCCGCATAACCCACCACGGCTTGCGACTCCTGCTCAATCATCTTCGGCGTCGTACCTGATGAGACGAGTGAATGGAAGCCAGAAATCGCCCCACAGGCAATGGTGATAAAGAGAAACGGGAACAGCGTGCCTGGAATGATCGGTCCACCGCCGCCAGCGAACGTCGTGACTCTCGGCATCTCAATCGTCGGCGCCATGAGAATCACCCCGAACCCCAGCAAAAAGACTACACCGAGCTTCATGAAGGTCGAGAGATAACCCCGTGGCACCAGCAACATCCAGCCCGGCAATACCGAGGCAAGAAACCCATAGCCTGCCAAGAGCCAGACCAGCGCGGGCTTCTCGAACTCGAAGAGCCCAGCGTAGGACGACTGCGCCACCACACGACCAACTAGCACCGCGGCGATCAGAAGAAGGACACCGAGTATCGATACTTCCACTACTGCACCGGGACGAAATTTCTGCAGATAAAATCCCATGATCAGACCGATGGGAATCGTCATTGCAATCGTAAAGGTCCCCCAGGCATTGTGATAAAGCGCATTCACGACGGCAAACCCCAATCCCGCCAAAGCCACTACCACAATAAAGAGCACCGCCACCGCTGTCGCCGTTCCGGTAACGGACCCGAGCTCATCGTGAGCAATCTCAGGAAGTGAACGCCCATTGCGCCGCATCGAAGCCACCAGAATGATGAAGTCCTGCACCGCCCCTGCCAGCACCGCACCAATCACCAGCCAGAGAAACCCTGGCATGAACCCAAACTGCGCGGCGAGCACCGGCCCCAGCAACGGCCCGGCTCCCGCAATCGCCGCAAAATGGTGGCCGAAGAGAACGACTTTATTGGTAGGGTGGAAATTAACGCCATCGTTGAGCCGCACCGCTGGCGTCACATGCTGATTATTGAGTCCGACGACATGCCTGGCCAACCAACGGCCATAGAACCGATAGGCCAGGACATAGATACAAGCCGCCGCCACCACCAGCCAAAGTCCATTTACTTTTTCAGTGGGATTCACCGCGCCGACCACATGGGCCAGCGCCAGCGCAGCGAGGCCGGATAGAAACACCCAGAGCAAATTCATAGCCAGTTTCATGCGCGGCATCCTAGCAATCCACTACGCGCTTGTAAATCGCGAGACTCCCATTTCTGTTTAATCCATAGAGCGTACACATAACGCCGGGGGTGTTGCAGATAAGGAAAGAGTTGGACCGACCGACACCTCGTGAGGGATCCAACTACCCAAATGACTGATCTCGGAGACACGAGTGGGAGGAGTCGAAAACCAACGAGTCAAATTGGATCGTATCCATGTTAGCCATACGATTACCCCACCCCGCAGTAACTAGACTGATACCACCGAACATACGCTTCTCCTCCACACTTTCTCGGCCTGTGAAGTATGCCCTGATCCGTTCTGCCAATCGTTCGTTGTAGGCCATCTGGCTCACGCCCCGCCGACTCGGCGCGGTCGGCGACAACCGATCAATGGATTGGCGCCCCCGTTTTGGATATACTTCCGATTACCATGGCGCCCGATGCACCCCCCTCGCAATCTTCCCCGAGAGACCGCCGCGAGTTCTACCGTATCACCAGTATCCTTGCCATTTGCCTTCAACATGAGACCGATACGTCCGAAGGCTCTTTTTCAAAGGCACCTGTGAATCTTAGTGCTGGTGGAATCGGCGTGACGATTAACACAGCCTTTCAAGCGAATGACATTCTCCTATGTACCTTGTTACTGGCTGACCAGAAACCCTTCAGGGCCTACATAGAAGTGTTGCGAGTTGAGCCCATTCACAACACACCGCACACCTTTCGTCTTCATGGTCGTTTCATCCGGATGAGCGCACAAGACCGCGAATTCTTGGTCAGAACGATTCTCCATCTGCAACGTGAGCATCTTACCAAGCACTATTCCGCCTGATGCGAGCCAATAACAAGCTGCCCGCATCATTCAAGATTCCGTTGAATATCCTCGCCTTGTCCTACCAACGAGGGATTCCCTTTTGCAAACACGCTCGACTAGACTGCCCTACCGTGGAATTTACACGCACCTATTCCCGCCAGCACTATCGTGTCCCCCTTACCATGCAATACCCGGTGATGTTTTCCGCAACCGACACCATTGCAGAGGGGAAAGTCATGAACTTGACGGTGTTCGGCTGCACCATTGAATGCACGGATGCTCTGCAGCAGGGAACCCCGCTGCAAGTGCGATTAATCCTTCCAGACCAGGCTCAGTCGCTAGCGGTGGAAGAGGCGGAAGTTCGGTGGGTCCGAGGGAATCGCATGGGGGTTCAATTCCACAAGGTTGAACGCGCCGCAGACTTTCGGCTCCACGGCTTTGTGTGGGATCGAATGATCGAACGATTTCGGATGATTGTTCAAGAAGGATTCTCAACCCGTTGATCTTCGGTCAATCCCCGCTTTCCGACCATCGCGAGGCAGAGCAACCCGATCCCGATCCAGACGAGTTCTCGGAAACGTCGCAATAGCGCGAAGGTAATACCCGTTACATCACTATAACCAAAGGCGTTCAAGAGCAGGACGTTCCCGGCCTCTTGAGTCCCCAAACTACCTGGGATGAAAAACGTTCCCCCTTTAATGAACACGGCAAGCGCACCGATCGAGATGGTCGACAACAACGTAGCCGGGCCGTCCAGAACATAGATAATCGCAAAGACTTCCAGCGCTTCCGCCATCCAGCCGAAGAAGTAGATCACGGTTGACGCGCAAAAGACTCCTTGGTGGTGGCTGTAGAAATGTCGAATCGTCTGGTCGATAGAGCGCAGCCGTTCTTCCTGCGCGTCGAGCGCACGGATCCGCACTCCCACTGTATTCACAATTGAGAGGATGGACGCGAAGAGTCCACGCCGCTGAATCAACACAAATCCCACGATGGAACAGACCAGCACCCCCACACTCACCAGGCCGGCAGTAATGGTCTGTCCCGCCGAACTACCCGCGCCCAAAATCCAGAACCCCAAGGCGATCCCCACTAAAATAAACACCACCTGGGCGATCGTCATCGTGGTCTTGGCGATCACGACCGATGCTGCGCCCTCCGTAATGGGGACGTTGTATTGCTTGAGCAGATACGCCTTCAGCGGTTCACCACCTACGTACGCGGGCGTGGTCATATTGACAACTTCGCCGGCCGTCCGGATCGCCAATAATCGCCAAAATGGAACCCGTTGTGCCGCTTGCCCCAGTACAATATGCCATCCATAGGCCTCGATCACATACATCACGACAGATGGGATCAAGATCAGGAACAACGCACTGGGGCCAAGTTTGGATGCAGCCTCGTAGATATTGCTGGGGCCTACATTCCAAACAAGCAGACAGAGAACGATGAGGCCAACGGCAAGTAGAATATAGCGCAACACGTAAGTCGGATGGGGGACGTGGTAATTATAGCCGAGGTAACGCAACTGCAGACGGACGGATCACCCATACCATGGCACAGGCAAATAGGAGAGAACCGATCGCCGCAAACAGAAGAAACCAAAAGAGCTGGCCGAACAGCGCAAACCCGATCAAGGAAACTGAAAAATCACGGCTCGCGACGTTTTTCAGCATCACAGTAGCCCAAGCCGCATGAGCTGGAGTCCTCCATCCGACTGCGCTTTTGATCTTTTGCGCCTTTTCGACGAGCAGGAACGAGATACCATTGCCCAGCACGGCAGCTCCACCAAGCGCAAGTGGCACCCAATCATCCTCTTGCCCGATTTGTGCCGTATAGAGCCCGACAGCAATCCCCGCGAATATTGCCATATGAACGAGATTATCCAGGGCGATATCGAGCCAGGCCCCGAACGGCGACTCCGTAAAGGTCAATCGAGCGACTTCTCCGTCACAGCAATCAATCACCGCTGCCAGCTGAAACAACAGTGCTGCCAAAATACCAGCGCTATATGTTCCCAGACCAAACCCCGCAGCAGCCACCAGCCCGATAAGTCCAGCTAAGATCGTGATGGAATTGGGAGACAGCCCGAGTTCAAGGAACAGCCGTGTGAACCCACGAGAGACTTTCCGATTGAAATACCGATCGACGAATCCTTCAAAGTCTCCCTTGAGCGAGTTAAACAACTTCTTTTCGGCTTTTCCCACATCCTCCGATGTTCGCACCGACTGATACCATGTTCCTCGCTTTTCCTCAGCCGTCACCACCTGCAGTCGCCCATCCCCTGCAGCCTGTTCGATCCACTGACGAACCGGCGTGCTCCCTTTTTGATACGTACCCACATTTGCCGCGTTCATGAGGCTAGCTGGAACAACGAGAAGCTCGGCGACCAACAGGGTTGACTCGTCTAGACGATCGGAGGCCATGGCCGTCAGGCCGGGATATGGAATCTTGACGCGTACGCCACCACTCGTCGGTAACTCGTCCGGCTGTGGCCTCGGTTGGGCTACCACGATGGCATGCCCATCGCGCACATCCTTGCGTAACTGCTCAATGAGCCCACGTGAGAACACGCCATTGATGCTGGCGATAAGCGCAAATCCTCGAACCTCCGCTGCTAGGGCCTCCCATGTCCGAGGATCATCAATGGGAAATTCTCGGATCGGCATCCAACGGACAGGAATGGTGACACGCGGTCCTTTCGCCAGGGAATGCTTCAGCTGCTCCTCGTCGGGCCCGGAGAGAACGATCAATTGCCGAACCCCGGCTCGCTGTAATGTGAGGACGGTTCGCTGAAAAAGGCCGATCCCAACAACACTGGTGAGGGGTCCTAGCTCGCCGACCTCCGATCCGACGGGCCCTCCAAACACTCCAGCCGACGGGAGCAAAATCGCCGTCGCCAATCCTTGGATCTCGACTCGCTTCTGAAGAATACCTTTACTCATGGTTCCACTGGTACCGATGCACGACACTATTCGCTCAGACCTGTCACTTTCTCACAATCTTGGCAAAACTTCCAACTCAGCTTTTTTTATATCATTGACAAAATCGATCTCGGTCCAGGGCAATCCTCCGATCTTCTCATGCCCCACCCGCACATCGTGGAAATATTCTAACAGCGCGTCCTCATACTCCATGTGCCACATATTGTTCTCGATGTATCCGCGGAGAGAGGAGACGACCCGAGGGGTGTCGGCATGCCTCACCCGAAGAAACCCCACCCCCTCGCCGGCATAGTCGTAGTGGTCCGGCATCTTTTTCGTGAGGGCAATCACTCTGTCCCCAGCCACAACCACCATACACTCCTCACCCGTTTGCTTGACGGTCTCATCCATCAACAGGGCATTCTCAAACGGCGACAGAGCGAGACGACGCAAGATCTCCCGATGAAATAGGACATCTGCATCCATGACGATCACATCGTCATCCAGCAGCGTCCTTGCCTCCCAAAGAGAAGAGATGCTGCCACGCTGGAATTGTTCATTGACAAGAAAGTTGACGCGGATACCGCATGGGTCTTGCGCAACCGCAGCACGAATCATCTCCTGCTTATATCCGACGACCATGTCCACTCGCCGAACCCCGACTGCAGCGAGTGACTCCAAATAGCGGTGTAAGAGTGATCGCCCCCCAATCTCAATCAAGCATTTGGGGCGATGTTGTGTGACCTCCCAAAGCCGCTTGCCGACTCCTGCCGCAAGAATAATCGCTTTCATCTTGGACGACACGCCTGTTCGAAAGCATCGAGAAATCCGCCAAACTGCTCCTCCGTCAGCGCTCCCATATTGGCGACACGGAAAATCTTGTTCTCCAAGTTGCCTTGCCCGGCATAAATCACATACCCCTGCTGCTTAAGCTGATCATGCAAGTCTTGGTACGACACGCCGTCCGGCAGATGATACGCCGTAATGGTATTTGATTGTCGTTCGACCGGCAGAAGCGCTTTCACCCCAAGCTTGGCCATTCGTTCACGGATCACCGTCGCCATCTTCTTATAGCGTTGAATACGATTCGATACGCCTTCTTCGAGCAGCTCATCCAGCGCCTCGTCGAATGCGTAGTAGACTTGCACCGCCGGCGTGAACGGAATCATCCCACGCCCTTCGTTGTCGATGTAATGAGTCAGATGGAGATACCACGAGCGCTTTGGGTACGCGCGCATTTTTTCGACGAACCCTTTCCGGACAAGCACGAAGGACACGCCCGGAAACCCCTGAATGCATTTCCCCGCCGTGCCTACTACCATGTAGATATGCGACTTGCTGATATCGAGCGTCTCTCCGGCCAATGCGCTGACGGCATCAAGCACAAACACGCGATTCTGATTGTCGACAATTTCAGCGATCTCGTGGACAGGATTGAGGAGTCCGGTCGTCGTCTCATGGTGCACCATGCCCACGACATGCACTTCTGGATGCTGACGGAGGGCAAGGAGCAGCCGTTCAGGATCGGGACGAACCGTCCATTCATACTTCAGCTCGCTTACTCCCAAGCGATGGAGTCCAATGATCTGAGACATCCGCTCACCGTAGACCCCGTTGTTGAGGATGAGCATGCGCTTACCATGGGGAAGCGACGACATTAATGCAGCCTCGACGGCTGCGGTCCCTGACCCCGTCATAAGGACGGCCACGTATTCCGATTCAGCCCCTGGGACGAAAGCCGTGAGCAGTTTGGTTTGGATACGATGAAGCAGCTCGGAAAACTCTGCTTCTCGATGGCAGATGTCGGGCTTCACGAGCGCTTGACGGACACGCTCTGAAACGTTGACCGGACCTGGATTCAGGAGAACCATTCTTCTCTCCTCCCTGTTATTAGGAGCGCAACCAACTTCCCTTCGCTGCGCGCATTGACCGAGCACATTGGGATCATGCGCGGTCAGCGAGCACAAGGGACGCTTGTCGCGCCCCTACCCCTCAATCGCTTTCATGAACCGCTGGGTAATGACGAAGGGATCATGCAGGACACGTCCTGCATCTTCGACAAACTCATTGACCTTGATCAGCAACAAGCTGGGACCATCTTTCTTCAGCATATCCTTAAACTCGTAGATAAGATCGTCACGATCAAGTACCCGTTCCACATTCACATAGCCGGCTGATTTGGCGACCTTGTCCAACGGCACCACATTAGAAATCGTAGGCTGATTCCCCGTCGTCCCATACACTTCATTGTCGAACACCACGTGGATAAAATTCCTTGGTCGCAACGCACCAACCGTCGCAAGTGTCCCCATTCCCATAAGAACATTCCCATCCCCATCGAACGTCACCACCTGCTTGTTCGGCTTTGCCAATGCGACGCCGAGTGCAATCGCAGCGGCATTCCCCATAGATCCAATCATATAAAAATGTGTGGGGCGATCGGCAATCTTGTGTGCCTCACGCGAAGGGAACCCATTACAGATCACGACGGGTTGATCGGTCAACAATTCCAACAAGGTCGCGATCGCCTGAGCCCGGCTGATCAGAGTGCCCTCTTCAGGTCTCATGGGTGCAATCCCCTCACCACACCCTTCGTGAGGACAAGCGCGACGGGGATCTGCTTCTTCCGCAAGGTATCGATGCCCCAGCGCAAATCTTCAACGGCTGTTTTTTCGGCCAATGTGCGATGGGGGATTCTCACGGTCTCAAGCAGTTGCGGCATGACTTCGCCCATCACAAGATGCTCGGGCGCATCGCTTTCACCTTGGCCCCGCCATGACACAATCAGCAGACACGGCTGGCGATAGATCAAGTTGAGCGACATGAGTGTATTCAAACAAGTCCCGAGCCCAGAATTCTGCATAAGAACGGCTGGGACCCTCCCCGCCATGTATGCGCCGGCCGCCATGCCGACCGCTTCGTCCTCTCGGACGGCCGGGATATAAACCCTTCGAATCATGAGTTCTGCGATAATTCCACCAAGGATGGAATCCGGAACCCCGGTGAAAAAATTTACCCCCAAATCCTGCATAGCCTGAACAAACACGTCGCTGTCAATCACAAGAGATATCCTGCACACCAAGCCAATAGACACTCGCAGAAGCCGGCGCATTATAAGATAGCCCTCGGCGGGTTCTCAAGAAAGATTGCGTAGTTGTGTTCATAGCAAGCACATGGTAGCGTGAGATTGTTCGTTGTACACCTGACTCCACCCCGAACGATGACTCCTCTCCCCCATCCGGCACATCATCCATGGATCGCTGCGCTCATACTCCTCCCGATACTTGGTATAGACTCGGCATGGGCGGTATCCATGACGGACGACCCGAAGGGTTTTCGAGATGTCCCCTGGGGGACGATCTTGTCCTCCCGTCCAGACGTGGAACCGTTTCGCTCCAGCGCCCACATCATTGAATATCGACCTAAGACAGATCCGCTCTCGTTTGCCGACACTCAAATGACCAGCATTCTCTACCTCTCGATCGATGACCAATTCGCACGGGTGACGATTCGTTACCGCGGCAGTGACGTCCATAAAGAGGTTCTCAACTTTCTAGAAACTCGTTTCGGCCGATTGAATCGCGTACCAGGGCAAATGGCGCGAGGCCTCACACAGCAATATACCTGGCGTGGATCCGATACGGAGATCAACCTGACCTACCAAGCCGGAACAGAGCGAGGCTACATTTTCTTTGATAGTCGAACCCTTGCTCCTCGGTTCAACGACGACATCACTGACTCTGCAGAGTAGGTTATGACAAGGCATCCCTTGGGACGATTAGCCCTCCTCGTAACGGTATTGGCACCTCTGGCCTTCTTAGAGGCGAACCGTTTCTCATCGGCAGTCCCGATTGCAAATGACCCTGATGGTTTTGAGATGATTCCATGGGGATCGGTTCTTGGAGAAATGAAAGCGTACTCAGAGATCGATGAGGCAGGCCGTTTGCAGACCTACGAATTGAGCGGGCGGACTCCCATACTCGGGACAGTCCCTGTAGACTCTCTACGGTTTACAACCTTTGAGAGGAAGTTAGGTCGCGTGACTGTGCGGTATACCGGTCACGCGACCCACGCCAAGATCCTGAGCTATCTGGAATCGAGATATGGTCCCCTTGATCGTACACCAGGCCAAATTGCTGCTGGTTCGGTCAAGGTCTACACCTGGCACGGACTATACACGGAGGTGACGTTGCGCTTCGAAGGTGGGCTTGAACGCGGCATTATATTTTTTGAAAGTCGAACCCTGCCTGAAAAATTGACCGATGAGACCTCGACCACAGCTTTTTGATCATTATAAAGTCGCAGAGACGAATCGGAAGGCCTGAGGTATGTTCTCGTCGTAGCAGTTCGTCCCTCACTCAGAGACTTTCCCGCCCATTGCTGGCCCCTTTTACTCGCTCCCCCTCCCCTAGCCCGCATTATTCATGAACACTTCTACTGTACCCGCCGATACGCCGCTGCGACAAGCCTGGCCGCGGTCTGTCAGCGGCCAGGCGAGCAGGCTCGCCCTTCGTGACCTCGACATACTATTTCAAGTATGCCTTGGTCTCTCAGCGCTCCGCGTGCCCGTCTCGCCTGGCGTGTCGTCGGGTTCGTCACGAACTGTCATGAATAATGTGGGCTAGACTATTCTTACCCACATTCCCAGAGAGTTGCTTGTCGTGAAGCTCCACTATTCCTGAATTCATTTTGCAAACCACACCACTGACGTTATGATCCTCGAGTCAATCATGATTGGACGAAAGCAGTACAGCCCTCTCGATAAGCGATGTGCCGAACGTGTCGCCATTACCTGTCGTGTACGCTATACAGGCGAGGTTCCCACTCAACCGCATCAAGGGGAGGGGCTCACAAAAAACATCTCGGTGTCCGGATGCCACGTCATCACAGATCAGCATGTCACCCGCGGGACCCTACTGACTCTTACCATTGCACTTCCAGATGGATTGCCGACATTATCGTTAGAGTCAGCGCTGGTTGTCTGGGTTTCAGGCAGTCAGTTTTCAGTCCGATTTCTGGACTTGAGCCGGGACCACCGGAAACGCATTCAAAACTTTATTTGGAAAAGTATTTCTCACAATACTGTGAGCGACCAACGGACGCGCTTCCGGCTGATCTAACCTCGCTCGGGTACAGTAGCCAGCCATCCCTTACGCCGTGTTCCTTTGACCTGAAAATCTGAGATTTCCGTTAGTCAGTCCTCGGCTCAGATGGAATAAGACTGTTCTACACTGAGTTCATTCCTGTCACCGGTTGAGATACCTCACGACCTTTCACATACCGCTGATGCCCCAACCTCTGGATGGTTTCTTCCCCCCACATAAGAGGGAGGCCAAAGATGCCTTACCGCGCTAGCCTTGAACCTGACAGCAGCCTGCCAAAACCAATGAGATCGGCAACAAATAGGCAAACGGATGAGCTGGCGGAAAGTGGAAACTTGTCTTAGACACTCAAAGAAGGAGGAACAGAATCGAGAGGGAGCGCGGCAATGAGCTAGGGTTATCGAATCAATCAGGAGGAACATCCATGAGACAAGCAAGGGGAACCGCCCGATTTGAGCCACATCAATCCCACCGCTCGATTGAGCGCCGCAGAGCACCAAGAAAGAGCGTCTCTTTTGGGCTCATGTACTCGGGAGTGTCTGGTGAGGATGTTTTGATCGGAGACGGGACCATAGTGGACCTCTCGGAAAGTGGCCTCGGTCTTCGTGGTGATATTCCTGTCCCGGTGGGCATGGAGCTGACATTGTTTTTATACCTTTCAGATCGGGATGAGCCCTTATCCATTCTGGAGTCGACGGTCGTTTGGAGTGCCGGTTTGCTATTTGGTGTCATATTCAATAACCTCAGCCTCTCTGATGAAGAGAGACTGCGGTCATTTCTTCACACCCATTCAGTCGGCCAAGCGTAGTCGATCCGTTACCTTCAATTGGTCTTCAACCGCTCTGCGATGACCATCCCGTTCCTGAGATGGTCATCGCGAGTTGATCAGCCTTTTCGATACCAGTGATACCAAGGACTGAGGCAATCTTGTCTTTCAATCAAAAAACGTGCTACCTTGGTGAGCGTTTACTCACCTGCCATGAACAACGTTGTCAAACCGGCTCGCCGGCAACCAGCGAGGACGCCAGGTCATCAACGGCAGGCGAGCTTGATCAACGCAGCCACATCGCTATTCGCGACGAACGGGTTTCGAGGGACCACGACAAAACAAATCGCGCTGGCAGCAGGTGTCAGCGAGGCACTGCTTTTTAAGCACTTCCCTACCAAGCACGCACTGTACTCGGCCATCCTTTCTGAGAAAACCGATTACACCGGACTACAGGAATCGGTTGAAGAGGCTGCCGCGAAACGAGACGATAAGCGACTCTTCATGTTGCTTGCCGGCTATCGAATCGGAAAGGGAGCAGACCCGATATTATTTCGGCTACTCCTGTTCAGTGCGTTAGAAGGTCATGCGATGTCGGATCTGTTTTTTCAACAACAGTATCGAGTATTTCATGATCTCCTTGCGGGCTATATCCAACAACGTATCAATGAGGGTGCCTACCGCCCAGTGGATCCAGTGCTGGCGGCGAGAGCTTTTTTCGGTATCATGGTCCATCATGGATTGCTCCATGACATTCTGGGTTTACCCATGCATCTGACTCATGAGGCGACCGTAGAGGAATATGTCTCCCTGTTCCTCAATGGCCTCATTCGGTAATGACTCAACCCATCATGATCCAATTCTGATATGCGCCGACTTGCTCGTCATCCGTTGATCGCTCTAGGCATGATCGTTGTTCTGGCAGTCATTGCTCTGGTGGTCCTGCGCCTCACCACCGGTGCCAAAACTGACACAGTGAGAACGCGTGTGGTCACGGTAGGGATTGCACCACCGATTCGGGCAGACATCGACATTCGCTTAGCCTATACAGCGGATATCTCCCCCTATCAGGTCGTCAACATTTTCTCCCGGGTTGACGGGTATATCGCCACGCTCCATGTCGATAAAGGTGATTTTGTTAAAACCAACCAGTTACTCGTTGAAATTGACCATACGGACTATCACCATGCCGTGAACCAAGCCAAAGCCAACCTTTCAGCCGCTAAGGCAAAAGTCGCACAACAGGATGCCGTCCTTCGTAACGCCAAGCTGACGTTCGATCGTATGCAGACTCTCATCAAAGACCAATTCGTGTCTCAGCAGGATTTGGATAATGCTCAGGTCAACCTGGATGCCGCCAGGGCCGCACAGGATTCACTCCAAGCCCAAGTCAATCAAATGGAGGTTGCACTGGCCCAGTCGGAGAGAAACTTGACCTACTCGTACATCCGAGCCCCCTTTGCGGGCTATGTTGCGGAACGGAATCTTGATACCGGTGCGTATGTCAGCAGCGCAACCGCGAGCACGTCCACGATGTCGCGGGGCATCATGAGTCTCCATGATATCAATACCGTCCGCGTGTTGATTGAGGTCGTTGAACGAGATATCCCGCTCGTGCAAGTTGGACAAAAGGCTGAGCTTCGCGCGGAAGCCTATCCAGACCATGTCTTCGAAGGAACGGTGACGCGCATCGTCCAAGCCTTGAATCGCGCAACCCGTACCATGACCGTGGAGGTCGATCTACCGAACGGTGACCGACGGCTCAAAGGAGGCATGTTTGCTCGAGTCGAAGTCCTGGTGGGAACCCACCGCCAAGCCTTACAGATCCCCATCGATGCCGTGAGCCGGCTGGAAGAAACCCAGTACGTCTATGTAGTTCGAGACGGGAAAGCCCGACGCGTCGAAGTTGAGGTCGGAGCACGCAGCGGCAATCGCATTGAGATCACCAAGGGGTTAACAGGCAATGAATCGGTTATCGTATCCGGTAAAGACTTGGTACACGACGGAAGACCGGTGCAAACCCAACCATTGGATGCAGTGAAAAGTGAGATGTAAAACGTGAAACGCAACGGGGTGACACGATTGCTATTTGCCCTTCATGACTTGGTCGCTGACGTCTATCCCTACACCTTTCATCAATCTATATGTGGCTGACCCTTCTCGCATTGCGCAACCGCATCGGGATCCTCATGCTCTCGCTTGCGATGGTCGTGTTGGGGATCACGGCCCTCCAACGCTTGCCGGTGGATCTGTTCCCTCAAATCCAGGTCCCTGTTGCCTTTGTCGGTGTCATCTATAAAGGGGCCCCTCCGCTCGATATCGAACAAAGCGTCGTGTACCCGATTGAGAAAGCAGTCAGCTCCGCCTCCAATGTTGAACATGTGGAATCATTCAGCAAGCAGGGCCTTGGCGCGGTGCAAATCTGGTTCAACTGGGGAGCCGATATCAACGTCGGGCAGATGGAGGTCATGCAGCGCATTACCCAGATCTTGAATAGCCTTCCACCGGGCATCCTGCAGCCCTTTATCGTCAAGTTTGACGTGTCCAATATCCCCGTCTCCATCGTGTCGGTTGCGAGTGACGAACTGGACGAACGAGCCCTGTACGATCTGGCGTACAACACCATCGCCCCACAAATCGAACAGATCGCGAATGTCGCTGCAGCCACGGTCGAAGGCGGGAGAATCCGTCAAATCAATATCAATCTCGACCCTGCGTTGCTGAGTGCCCGCGGGCTTTCGATTCTCGATGTCGTGAAATCCGTCAAAGCCTCAAACGTCATTCTCCCCTCCGGCGATGTCAAAGCCGGCAATCTTGATTACAACGTCTTTACCAACAATCAATTTCGCACCGTGGAGCCGATCCAAGACGTCATCATCAAGGTGAATCCGCAAGGCAACCCCGTCCGGGTGCGTGATGTGGGAACCGTGACCGATTCGTCTGATATTCAAACCAATATCGTCCACGCAGATGGGGCCAGATCCGTGTTCCTTCGTGTGAACAAACAACCGATCGCCAATACGGTCGACGTTGTGGATGCCCTACGTGCAGCCATACCCAAGATACTTGGAGTCCCTGAGGGAGTGAATCTCACCATTTCGTTTGACCAATCGCTCTATATACGCCAGTCCATCCGCAATCTCGTCGAACAGGCCCTTCACGGCTCATTATTGGCCGCAGCAGTGATTTTCATCTTTCTGCGCAACCTGACGAGCACCCTGATCGTCTCCGTCGCCATTCCTCTCTCCATGCTGGTCACCTTTATCGTGCTCTATTTCACAGGACAAACCTTGAACGTCTTCACGCTCGGAGGACTTGCTCTCGGCATCGGTCGACTCGTCGATGACTCCATCGTGGAACTGGAAAATATCCAACGGCACCTCAATACCAACTCCAGCCGGTGGGACAGTATCCTCAATGCCGCCCGAGAAGTGGCCATGCCGATTTTGGCATCGACTGTGACGACAGTGGTGGTCTTTCTCCCCATGTTTTTCGTTGTCGGTATCGCGCGTCTATTGTTGATTCCCTTGACGGTCACCATTGCGATCGCGCTCTTTACATCGTTCTTGGTCTCTCGCACCGTCACACCTGCTCTCTGCTACAAATTCCTCCGTCCTGAACAAGAAGCCCATCGAACGATGCCAGGCTGGCTGGTTGCACTCATGGAATGGAGCCGCCACCGCTATGACTCGATCGATAGGAGTTACGAAGATTCCTTGCGGTGGGTACTCGGGCACCGCCGTATCTTCATCCTCGCGGTTCTGCTGATCTTTCTGGGATCACTCACCTTGATTCCCCTGATCGGGACGGAATTCCTGCCCGTGTCCGATGAGAGTCAGTTCCGCATCGTCCTGCGGGCTCCGGTCGGCCAACGAGTGGAACGGACCGAGCAGCAAGTCACGGAAGTAGAGCGGGTCCTTCGTACGGTTATCCCTTCGAATGAACTGGAAACCATTGTCTCCAGTACCGGCATCTTGTCTCAGGGCCGTTCGTCACTGTTTAACCCCAATACCGGGCCTCATACCTCATCGATTCAAGTGTATTTGGTCTCACCGGAAAAACGGACTAGGAGCCAAGTCGATATCTTGAATGATGTCCGCCCGAAGATCGTGAAACTGTTTCCCGGTGTCTCGATGTATTTCGACCCTGGGGGGATCGTCAAACGCGTCACTAGCTTTGGGTCACAAAAAGCCGTCGATGTCGAAATTTATGGGTATGATTTTGACAAGGCACGGGAGGTCATCGCGCGGGTCAAGGAGATCATGGAGCGGACTCCCGGCCTGGCCGATATCGAACCCAGCCGGGAAGAAAACTACCCGGAAATCAATGTCACGGTCGATCGAGAAAAAGCCGCACTCCTCGGTATCAGTGAGGCGGATGTGGCCAATACCGTACTCTTTTCCTTGAACGGGAATGGCCAAACCGACCCCATTATCTACACAGACCCATACAACGGAAACGAGTATTTCATCAGTGCCTGGTTAGCCGAAGAGCACCGCGCCAATCTCTCCGATCTGGAAAACATCCTCCTCACGAGCAAAACCGGCGATCCCGTGTTGCTGAAGAATGTGGCATCGCTCAAACTGAATGCGGGCCCGGTCAAAATCGATCGCAAATATTTCCAGCGCGTAATTCACCTGACTGCTAATCCCACGACTCGCCCACTCGGCGAGATTGCCGACGATCTGGAGTCAGCCTTTTCAGGACTTCAGCTGCCGGCAGGATTCAGCATCAAGCTGGCCGGGCAAATTCAACAACAGCGTGAAACTTTTCAGGGGATGCAGTTCGCAATCATACTGGCACTTCTACTGGTCTATATGGTGATGGCCGCCCAATTTAAATCGCTCATCGATCCGTTCATCATCATGTTTTCAGTACCCATGGGCTTCCCTGGCGTCATCTTGATCCTGTTCCTTACCAACACGACGCTTTCGACCGCATCGCTGATGGGCATCATCATGATGTTTGGGATTGTTGTCTCGAACGGAGTGTTACTGGTCGATTACACCAACGTGTTACGACGCCGAGGGGCGCTCCTTCAGAACGCCGTGGTGGCCGCCGCCCGCACGAGGTTGCGGCCGATTCTCATGACCTCACTGGCAACGATCTTTGGGCTCCTGCCCATGGCAATCGGGCTGGGAACCGGCGGGGAGACGAACGCACCCCTTGCACGAGCAGTGGTGGGAGGCCTGAGTGTCTCCACCTTACTCACCATCTTTCTCATCCCAACGCTGTATATGATTTTAGAAGAGTGGGTACCGAGAAATCTGGAAGCAGAGCGGGACCATTCCATACCAGCGACGCCAACTGCCGTGGCGACGCCGGAGTAGCGACATCAATCCTCAGTGATGTTGGGGAACAGGGATTTCAGCTGCATGGCCAGTCCAACATCCCCGGCGACTTGCAACCGACCTGACATGGCCAGCATCATTCCGCTTAATTGTCCATTCAGAACCCTGATGCAGTCCTCACCGGTCATCGACAAGGTCACGTGGGGATCAGCATGAACCCCGTCTTTCACGACGCAGGTCCCATTCTGCACTAGCAGGTGATACTGTCCGCCTTGATGCCCCTGGAGATCGAACTGATAGACGGCATCAAGACCCTCCGCAGCATACTTGTCGAGCTTGTCGGGTAGGGAGTGAAGCACCTCGTTGATGGTCGTGACTTTCATAGCTGTAATCATACCCATGATAATTAGGGTTTATAAAACACGTCGGGGGCGCCAACTCTGCGCCCCCGACGCGATCTCAATGCGGATGAGAGTCTAGTAGCGAAGAGTGGCCGTCGCAACGCTACGACGGGCACCGAAAAACTCCTTTGAAAACGATTCGACGACCGCCGGATCATACCCCTTGCAGCTGAAAATGTCGAGATAGGCATGGTTGGTGGCGTTGGCAAAATGGCCGCTGATTAAGGAGGTGGAAATCAGCTGGACCATCGAATACCCCGCCACAGGCCCATCGCCAAAATCGACGACCTGGCATTCGCCGAAGCGTTTCATGTCGATGAGCTCGCAGAGCTCAACAACATAGCGCTTGATATGTTCGGCATCTCGGATGAGCGTGGGATTGCAATCGTGGAGGTCAACAGCGGTGCAGAGTCCCCAGGCCTTGCCGCTTCCCACCATATCCTGGATAGGACGGGCAGCAGCCTCAGGGGCACTGGATGGTAAGATCGTGGACTCGGAACTAGCCGAGGTACTCATAGAGGGGGGTTCCCTTTCTGTAAGAAGGTTGAAAAGACAGGACCTGTCATCCGTGAACTATACCATGTTTTCTTTTGATCGTATGGGATGATAAAGAATATTTTAGCTCCGACAGGAAGGCCTTCATCGATTAGTTGACAAGGTCTCGACGCTCAGGAAGAATAGGCAGCATGGTCTCTACATCAGACGTACCTCGAATTGAATTGCCGGATCGCCTTTGCACCTGGTGCAAAGTGCTTATGACCAAACGACTGGTCGGGGGAAAGCAGTTTATCCATTACACCTGCCCTAAGTGCATTTTTCAGCACACTCGTCGCGTGACATCCAAGCCATAACCCTATGACTGTATTTGCCATTTTACTCTCAATGGGCTGACCTTCGCATGTTCTGCGTCAGCGGAGTCGTCACCTCCATACACTCATGAGTTCCCAAGGTACTTCACCTCTCTGTTGACAGTATCTCACGCGTACCCGGTCCAGGCCGTCCCAAACCGGTCGAAGCTTGATTCATATTGAACTCCTAGTTAGGACCAGACAGCCCTGTTACTCAATGGCAGGAGAAGTATGAAACCTGGTGTCGACGAAGGGTGAAGCGGCCAATCGAAGGCTTAAAGAACAATATGTCTACGAGGGGAGGAGACCCTTTTACGAACAATGCAGGCTAGAGTTTTCCCGATACCAATGTCCGCACCTGCTCCATCCGCTTCCGGTTCACGCCAAGATCGCTATAGCCGGTGCGGGAAGCAGAACGGAAGTGAACAGTCTTGGTGGTTTCGTCGAAGAGAAATTCGACGTCATCCACGAAGCGGAGCAACAGAGTCGTGAACTCATAATGGAGGTATGAGTCGTCCTCGTCGACTAACCTGGTGCGCGGCAAGGTAGCCATTACAGCCTTGAGGAATTCCTTTGCCTCGGCACGAGCCTTTGCGTACCGGAACGGTGTGATCGCATGCTCCTCATCAGTCGCTTGGGTTGAGACGCAGTTGGGGCTTGAGGGACATGCCGATAAGGTCCGCTTGCTCATAGAGTCATCACTTTACCCTCTCCCACTATCGCCCGCAACCAGACTTCGACCACTAGCCCCGCGTCAGCGGGAATAAACCCCGGGACACCTTTGTCGCGATGGGCTAGAGGGAGACTGAGGGAAACCTTCCGATAGCTGGCGACTTTCATGCCTACCAGCGTGTGTTCCACGCCAGCAACCGCCTGGCGGCTACCAAGTCGAGTTGTGTGCTCAAGCAGGATGGCATTGCCGACGACTCGAAGCACTTCTATCGGCAGAGGCCTGATCTGCCTTTCCTGAATCCTCACCTCTTCGTCTTTGTTCAGAACGGTTCGGGAATAGAGATAACGTGGTCTCCTCGTTGAACTTCTCGCCCCTCCGCTTCTCGTTCTTCGAGTAGCTGCAGACCGCGGAGGCGTTTCATGACACCACCTCAATAGGAGATGGTCGCCAGCGTCGGTTGTACATCGCCTTGGTCAACCACATCCACATATACGCGCCCGAGAATGCGTCCGTCTTTGGCTTCGACATCCACACGCCACTCACCAACATCCAGGCCCTGCTTGAAACTGTATGCACGATAGCCTCCCTCTCGACCACCTGATATTTTGAGTGGAATTTTGTCTGCATGTGAAAAAGACCGGTTACTATTAGCACGATAGTACCAGTGATGATGAATTGTGGTATTGAGATCGACGGGAGCAAACACAGCCGTGAAGCAATAGATCGGGGTACTGGAAGGAAACGTGGTATTTGATTGTTTCCAGAACTCATACCACTGTCTTTCAAACGCCAATTCGAATTGGGCTCCGGGTCGCTTGACGTCATGATAGATCCCTCCGAACTTCAGCGAGAGCGGCACAGGCGGGATCCAATTCAGAAAATAGAACCCTACCAGGACCCCGATCAGCGCCGCGGCCGGCACGGTCACCCCAATGCCCTCTTCCCGTGATCGGTCTGGATTGTTTCGATAGATCAACTGAGCCACACGTAAGATCACCACGACGCTCAGCAGGGCGCCGATTGTGAAAATTACCGCATTCATGTAGCCGGTGATCACAGGCAAGAAGAACGTGAAGAACGCAAAGCAGACCACCGCATAGAGGCTGATGAGTAGTCGAAGGTTTGAGAGTCGGTCACGCAAGAACTCATTAGCCACTAAGAGCAGGATCAACAGGGCAAAGAACACTGCGGTACCGGAGAAGGTGGCGCTTCGCGAATAAAAAATCGTATAGGCACTGAAGAGGCTGCCTAATAGAAACTGACTGGCCATAGGATAGTACGGACGGCTCTCCAACACCCAGCGCATGAAGGGAGAGGATGCTGCAAGCTGTTCGGAATCCGGCGGAGACTCGATCCCGAGTCGGCCTGTCAACACAATCAAGGCCCCCAGCATGGCAAGATATAGCAGGAGGATGAGGTTATCTTGAAGCCGGTCTATCCGCGTGAGCGTCAGCGTATCGTACGTCACGCCGGAGAGGAAAAACACAGCCGGCATGAACGGTTTTGTGAGAAGAGACTGAACTTTAACCAGAGGACTCATGCCGTTCCTGTGCGAAATCCCGTTCGATTCTTCAATCCACCTACTGAATCGCCCGGCAGCCTACCCCATGTCAGAGACGGATTCTCTGGATACTCGAAAAGATCCCTCAACGAGGCCGCAGACGAGAACAGTACCGAAAGGGTACTCACTAGGGCACGGTGATGGGTTTTCCGAGGCGAGAACCACGTTAGCCTTTTTCCGCATCCCATCACACAAAGGCGGGCAGCGGCGCATACACGACCGGATACCCGATCAATCGTTCCAGCCATGGTGCCATATTGTCCTCTGGGAGCGGCGCTTGGTTGAGACGTACTTCAACCTTGAACTGTTGATGCCCCCCAACGATACCGATGATCGCGGAGGCATCGCTACGGTCGGGTAAGAGCGTCTGTGTTTGGAACTCACAGAGCGTGGCGTAAAGAACTCCATCAGGCCCAATCGCCGTTAATATTTCAGGGAGTTCATCCAGTGGACAGTGGACCGAACATCGATACATAAGCCGGGCACTCGGCTCGATGGCTTGGAACTCTGCCAACGCCGCTTCGGAAAACCCTGTGAGATAGGTTCGAACCCCAGCTGGTTCAGGATGGAATGTCTCTGTAAGCTTACTGGATGGGACGAGGAACTCAAACGCATCGGACGTATTGTACTCAAATTGGCAGGGCCCAAACGCATCAGGCCAGGAGCAGAAGAACGGGAAAGATGTGTCAGCGGGCCGCAGAACTACAGCCTCCTTCTCGACATAGGTTTCAATTGGGAGATCTAAGATAGTAATCGCTTCCAGAAATGCCGCTCGCCGCTCATCCAACCATCGCATCCGATCCGTATCACCCCGCGTTTCTCCTGGGGTGATGACCTGGCTCGTTTGAAGCCGGATTCGAATGAACGAATGGGCATGGCGAAATCCGATCCAGCACATGGCGCGCGGCTCGTGAAATCGCAGGTGCTCTCGGATACGCCAGGGATGGCTGATGGAGCAATAGGTCCCGATGTCTTGATGATGCTGGTAGACCGTATGATAGGCACCGGATAGGAGAAAGAAATCCCCGCGCCACCCCTCCCGCACATGGATCAGCGTGACATCTTCCGTCGCCCACGGATCAAGCTGATCAATGGTATCGAGAGACGGGACCGTCCATTCCTCGACATAACAAATGACATCCTGAGCCGGCGAGACAGGTTTCAACCCCAGAGCCGCCAGCCGTTCCCCGACTGCGAGAGCTTGCTGAAAACTCAATGGCGCCGTCGTTTCCCACCGCCGCTCTCGCACGGATCACTTCCTTTAGCGTGCCCCGAGATCAGAGACAGCATGATACACACGCTGGCGCCCACATCAGATTCGATGGGCGTCTCTGCTCATTTCTGCCGTACCGATCTCAACGCCTTACGCTCGATCATCGTGTCGCCCAGCAGCCGCTCGATTCCATCCCGTAAGGTGGCGGAGAGTTGCTCCTGCACGTCGTCATTGTTGAACCAAAAGACGGTCCGCGACCGCGCCCCTTCCACTCTTCGAATGGTGGTGCTGTGATCCGACTGATTTTGTGCCTGCACATGAAAGCGGCTACTGGTATCAATCACCGTCGAAAAGACCCGGCTCTTGGCGCTCGCCGAGAAATCTTGCACCTGTCCAGTGATAACGATGTCCGCATCGGGCACCGCGCCGGCCGGAGCGACACGCACGTTCCAGACACGATCATTCCACCCACGGGTTTTCAATCGGTCGGCGAGCCGCTGCGTGAGCATCTCGGCGAGTCGATCGCCCGGCACATTGAAATACGTCGTGCCCCCCCAAAGATGTGTGCGTGTCCCGACACGGCTTTTGTCCGTCCGTCGATCCTCAAAGGGTTCAATGACGATCTTGACCGGCTCGATGTCGGTCACCTGTACCATTGGCAGCTTTTCACGCAAGTCGAGAGTCCGCACCTCTCCTGTTCCCCGACAACCAGCCAACATAGCCGCCACCATAATGGCACAGCCAAGAACTCGCAACGACGATGGCTTCACAGGCGCCTCCCTGTCAAAAATTGGGACATAGTAGTGGGCACAGTCTACCCAAGTTGAGCCTCGGAGACAATTAGGATTACATGGTTAGTGAATAATGATGGGGAGTATCGTCCGAAACGTCTCACAGGCTATATGAGGGAGTTCCCCATTCCGAATGCGTAGGTCCTCAAAAGAAATACACCGCAGCACCTTGATCAGTGATCGCTCGGCTACGATGGCGGCAATCTGGGCCTTTCGGTCATGCGTGATCGGAAAGGTATAGCCTTCTCCGCGTTTCCACTCCCAGAGCGACGGGGCCAGTGACAATTCCAACCCATGTCCCGCCACTTGGTGAAATCGCCCAAGAAGTTGTTGCTTATAGTGCCGAAGTCCATCGCCTTCCAACAGCATGGCGCACACCACGTAATGCCCCCACCAGACCAGCGTCCGGAACGTGAACGTATTCCCGCCCTGGAAGTGTTTGGGGTAATCAAGGTACTGATAGGGGAAATCTTCCAGATGCTCCCCTTTCACCAACTGATGGACCTTTGAGTCAAAACCAGGAGGAGTGATGAGCGTGACAGCGTCAAGGTCGGCTTGTAGTGCTTGGAGTGTCCCTTCCAGCATGCGTCGAATCTTCGCCGTGACGGCAGCCTTTTTTCGAAACAACTGCGTATCGGCCAGCAATGTCGTCTCATCATCGGTAAACGCAAGTGACTGGAGCATGGCATTACAGGGGAAGGAACTCGCCTATTCTGGCTATTAGCTGACAACTCCCCTCTATTTTTGGCGCGTCTCAAATGCCGAGACCGTCACGTCGTACAGACGCCGGCAGTCGGCACAACGGAGCCGCACCAGATCCTGAAACACATCCATCTCCCGAAGCGTGAGCGAGGCAGCATGGGCAGAGACGCAGACCTTGAGATAGTCTTCCCCAGGCGGTTCGTCTCGGGAAGCCACTTCTACAGCCGCCTGCTGGGCTGACGAGGCGATCGCTGTGACAGTTGCAATATTCAGATAATGGGCCGACTTGCAGGAACTGCACAGGAGAACCACCGCGTTCTCTTCGGTCATTCGCTTGACCGTCACACAGAGAGGATGAACCGACCAGCACTGCTGGAGAAACGCCCCACTGCGAATCACCTGCGTCATGATCGCCTCAGTCAACGGTGAGTCGGCCATGAGCCCCTCACCAATGTTCAGCTGACCCCTTGTGGAAATCGGACAGGAGCAGAAGAGAATCAGAACTCAGGGCATGACTGCCGCGGGGGACCCATCGTTGTTCGGCGAAGGAACAAGATCTCCCTCCCGCACGGCACGGCAGGCCTTGCACACCCGCGGTCTGGCTTTCAAAAAAGAGACTTTCCCACTGGCAAGACAACTGTAATGGACAAATTCGTCACAGACCGTACATCGGGACCAGCCTCCGCGAAGCATGGTTTTGTCCCGATAAAGATCTTCCTGGCACACCCGACAAATACGTGGCAAAACCGGAAGCGTCATCGGCTCCCACTCACCACCAGCTTTTCGAATACTCATGGGGCGGCAGTATAGCGGGGCAATCACGTGAAAAACAAGCAAGCCCCTGCCTCACCCCCTCACCAGTGACTCATATCCGACAATCAGGTGATATCTGGCTGGGTGTACGCGTCAGTCTGTCGATTCACCAACGATCCGAATATCCACGAAATGTACATCCGACCGCTCTCTGCCGGTATAGGCATGTCCGCCCGGAGGTGAACCGGGAGCGGTATCAACTGTGTTGGTCGTGCGGATCACACCATACAACCGACCGGATTTACCCCCCTTCTCAAGCTTGATGACTCCAACACCGGGGCAACTACCTTGTGCAGCATGGTTAGCCGTCACAGGTGCAGGTCCACGCAAGGCAACAAACAAATAGTCCCCATTCGGGCTTCGTGAAATCAGATCGGGCGCCGGATCATTCACTGGCATGGAGGGATCATCCGTTACGCTGGCCGCCAAACAGGGACCAATACCTCGCCCTTCACCGTTTTCAGACGTAAGATCATAGGTCGCCACCGGTTTCGACTGTCCCCTTGTTTTGACCACTTCGACTTTATTCTGAATCCGATCTCCCGTGTGCACGTACTTTTCATCCACTGTAGCAACTACGCCATGGGCATCACGACGCGTGGTCGTGCCAGGGATTTGCCCTGTGTCATTAGAGGCCTCACCGCTATGATCATGATTTCCATTTGTCAGCGTGTTTGTCGGATCTTTAATCACAACGACGGGTAGGGGCTGGTTCTCGGAATTATGTTCAGGCGCAAAGGGAAAGGCTGCATGAGGAAGCACATACACCGCATACGTAGATTGAGTAAGTCCCGCCGTACCGGCCGAAACGCCTCCGTCCAGATGAATGAGTCCGTTGGCCTGGGTGCCGGCACACCCGGCACCATTGATCACTTCGTTGCCATATTCAGCAACGATCGCCATCGGGGTAGCACTGGAATCGATCACGAGCAAGCCTCCACCAGCCAATGTCACGTACACCAAGGCATTGTTATTAGCTGGAATGGGACAGAGAATTGCATTATTAGGACGCCCTCCGGAGGATCCATTGGAACCACCGGTGCATCCATTCTCTTTACAGAATCCATTTGGCGTCAAATCACTGAAATCCGAGGTTCCGCCTTCGATGCTACCGATCAGTGGGTGCCCCACCGCATTACTACCAAGATAAACCCGTGGTGGTTCCACAACAGTCTGGCCTTTACCGACTCCCATACCGGCCCTCATGTTATAGCTCAGGCCTGTAATACGACCGGTGGCATCCCGGGTGACGTCAATTCGTTCCACGATCCGCCCATCCAGGTTACAAACCAAAATCGCTAATCCGTCGTACCGCCAGAAACTCATGTGGTTCGTCCGTCCAGTGCCAGTCTGAGTCGCGCGAAACAACGCGACGGCTTCTTTTGTCTCCGCATCCATCACCCCGACCATCCCACCGCCTGGCGCAAAGAAACTCAGGAGCGCATATTTCTGTTGTGGATCAATGAAGGCAGAATGGAGACGACCTGCCGGCGGGCGCATATTTCCGGTGAAAGCGTTGAACTCGTTGTATTCAGACAGCCCGGCAGGAAACACCAAATTAGTGTCGCACGGTGCAGCAGTGCCAGCGCAAGGCATCGGTGCGGCAGAGCGGCCACCGTCTACCTGTTTCTCAATTGTCTTATTGTCCCAAATCCACAGGAGACTGCCGTCAATACCGAGTGCACCTTTGCCTACCACGGTATTGGACTGGTCACTCGCCCATAATTCATATCTGACGTCACCATGAGAACCACCTCGTCCATCTTTAGCCGCCGCTACCTGAGGAGAGGCTATGAGAACCCAGGCGAGCAAGCCCATTGCGGCTACTCCTCCAAACATGTCCACGCGAATTTTCAGCATCATGGGTTCCTCCCGTTTGTTCGCTCTAGATATTCGTCGTTGTGCTCCAGGCACTCCATGAAGTCCAGCGACTGTCTAACACAATGCAGACGCTTCGATATCGAAGACCAACCCGGAACGAATCACCTGTTTGTAGGCACTTCTACCATTCCCCCGCCAGACCAATGATATTCAGCCGGATTTGGAGATTTATTATTTTCTTCCATCACCTTCATATTGAACGGACATAATTGATGAGAGAGGGCGCATTTTCCATCGATCGAGACTCTCCGTCAAGACTCACCGAGCACGATGGATAATTGCCCATCGCTCCTGTTTGACTCATCCTTCCTTGTTTGTTACTCTCCGCGCGAATTGGCCGATCAGCGGGAAAGACGAACATCATGAACATCGCCGACTACCTTGAACAAAAGCGGATCGACGTTGATCGATTTCTGGACTTCATCGCGCCTCCGTCCGTCACCCCGCCGACGACGCTGCATGAGAGTCTGCGCTACAGCCTGATGGCCGGCGGGAAACGAGTCCGACCGATTTTGACGATCGCGGCGGCGCAGGCCCTGGACCAGACACCTCCCGGCCTGATGGCCGTTGCCTGTTCATTGGAGCTCATCCACACCTACTCGCTGATCCACGATGACCTGCCCGCAATGGACAACGACGATTTTCGTCGTGGAAAACCGACGAACCATAAAGTCTATGGCGAAGCCATGGCCATCCTCGCCGGCGACGCGCTCCTGACGATGGCCTTCGACTTGGTCAGCCGACCGGATCTTATGAAAGGCTGCGATCCCTTGCGGCAAGTCCGTATCATTCAGGAATTGGCCTTTGGGTCCGGCAATATGGGCATGGTAGGTGGCCAAGTGTTCGACATCCAGGCTGAGAATAAAGACATCGACCTCCCGACCCTTCAGAATATTCACAAGCATAAAACCGGCATGCTGATGCGCGCTGCGGTCCGCATGGGCGCCATTGCCGCCGGGGCAAACGACCGCCAGCTCGATGACATGACCGGCTATGCCGAAGACATCGGCCTGGCATTTCAAATCGCGGATGACGTGCTGAACGTCACCGGCACTCGTGAAGAGTTGGGGAAGAATCCTAATACCGATGCGGAACGTGGGAAGAAAACCTATCCCACATTCTACGGAGTGGACGGAGCAAAGAAGCTGGCCGACGACTGTGTCGCTCGTGCGATCACCCGCTTATCGTCCTTCGGCCCCTCTGCCGACCCGCTGCGCGAGATCGCGCGATATATCACGGCTCGCAAAAACTAAGAGCTCATAGCATATGGCTTATGGCGCAAACATAGGATTAGGATTTATTGCCATCCGCTATGCGCCACCTGCCGTTCGCTCTCCTCAATGAAAGCTCTCGTCACAGGCGCAACCGGGTTTGTTGGAGCTGCGGTTGCCCGGGCCCTTGTACGAGCCGGTGTCGAGGTTCGTGTCTTGGCGCGACCTGAAGCCGACCTCACAAACCTACAGGGTCTTCCGGTAGAACGAGCCGCAGGGGATTTGCGCGACCCCGCATCACTTCGCGTCGCGCTCAGCAACTGCCGCCACCTCTACCACGTCGCGGCACACTACGCCCTCTGGGCCAAAGACCCCTCCATCTTTTACGACGTCAACGTGGTCGGCACCAGAAATCTACTGGAGACTGCACTCGAGGTTGGCGTGGAACGGACAGTCTATTGCAGCACCATCGGGGCCATCGGCTTACCACCTGGTGGGGGGCTCGGAACAGAAGAGACACCGGTCTCTCTCGAACAGATGGCCGGTCACTATAAGCGTTCGAAATACTTGGCTGAACAAGAGGTGCACAAGCTCGCCAAGGAAGGCTTGCCGGTGGTCATCGTCAATCCCAGCGCTCCAGTCGGAGAGGGCGACGTCAAACCGACGCCCACTGGCCAGGTGATTGTCGATTTCATGAAGGGGCGAATGCCGGCCTATATCGAAACCGGGATGAACATCATCGATGTGGATGACGTCGCGACTGGCCATCTGCTCGCGATGGAGAAAGGCCGCCAGGGCGAACGGTATATTCTCGGCTCTACGAATCTCTTGCTTCGTGAAGTGTTTGAGATCCTCAGCCGATTGACCGGGCTGAAAGCGCCATCCGTAAAACTCCCACGGGGTGCGGTGCTTCCGCTCGCCTACCTCAATCACTGGTTTGCCAATGTGACGGGTCTCCCTCCACGCATTCCGCTGGAAGGCGTGAAAATGGCCAAATACAAGATGCACTATGACTGCAGCAAGGCAATCCGAGAACTTGGACTGCCGCAGCGTCCTCCCGAAGTTGCCCTGGGCAAGGCCGTCCGGTGGTTCAAATCCCACGGGTACGCATAACGGCCACCTCGAACTCCCATTGAATGGAACACCTCGTCCTCTTTTTCAAGACCATTCTCCTCCGACCCTATGTCTTTATTTTTCTTGCCGCCTTTCTCTTTTCCGCCATCAAGCTGATCGGCTGGCCACGAACCTGGCGGTTCTGGCTTATTAGTTGGGCGACTGCCTTTGTCTGTGAATTTTCGTCGACCAGAACCGGCATCCCCTTCGGGTGGTACTTCTATAATGGTTCGACGATCGGACAAGAGCTCTATTTTTTTGACGTGCCGTTCATGGATTCCATCTCATTCAGCTTCCTCCTCTTTGCCGCCTACTGTGTGGCACTTGGGCTCTTACTCCCATTTGATGTTACGTTGAAGAACGACCGGTCTCCTCTCAAACCGCTACGCTTCGATGTAACTGTCCGCACAAGTTTGGCGATCTCTGGCCTGACTGCCTTGCTGTTTGCCTTCATCGATATGGTGATCGATCCCGTAGCCCTGCGTGGTGACCGTTGGTTCTTGGGGAAAATCTATGACTACCCCGATCCCGGATGGCACTTCGGAGTCCCCTTCGCGAACTATGTGGGCTGGGCGGTCGTCGGACTGATTTCGCTGGCGCTATATGTTCCATTGGATCAACGGCTCGCGGCACTCACAATATCTCCATCGATGACTCAGCGCCTCCTGCTCGGGATCGGGTTATATTACGGGGTCTTAGTTTTTAACCTCGGTATGACATTTTGGATCGGTGAAACGTTTATGGGTATCAGCGGCCTGCTGATGCATCTCCCGGTCCTCATAATCTTGACCACTCGCCTTGTTATCCGCCAATAGATGCTCCTCGCCGAATAGTGGGGTGACATTCAGGCCAAAGAATTTGTATAGTCAGTTGAGTGTCATGCTAAGGGGAATCATCGTAATGGACAGGCAGATGTACTCACACCCCGTTGACCAGGACCACTCCCGACACGAGCATACTGTGTTCGATCATGCGGTGGGACCAGGTCGCAGTCGATCTCCCTCAGGCGGTATCCTGCTCCTCACTGCCTTATCGTTCTGCCTGCTGGCCTTAGCCCCCGTACCAGAACTCCTGCACGTGCTGGGGATCGTGACATCCATCGATGAGAAGCACATTGATGTGAAAACAGCAAAAGGACAAGTCGTATCAGTCCTGCTGACCAAACAGGTCAAATACAAGAACAAAAACAACCCGAAATCGCTCGACCCACCTGCCATCGGCGACCGCGTCATCATCGAAGCGTCAAGAGATGAGAAAAACAAGAAAGTCACCGCGACGGTCGTGCACTATTCACCGGGCAGCATTCCTCCACCTCCACGATAAGCCATGCCGACCCTTCGCTTCGCACGAGCCATCCATGAGTCGCCCTTTCACGGTGGGTTACGCCAGGCCTTTATGCGGGTGTTCATCACCGGTATCGCCGTCTTCCTGGCCATCGCCATTGTTCCTGGATTGGAGGCCAACAGTTTCGGTGCCGGTATGGCCGCCGTACTGGTCTTGACCTTCTTAAACCTGATCCTTCGCCCCATCCTGTTTCTGCTCACGTTGCCACTGATCGTCGTTACGCTTGGACTCTTTCTGGTGGTGCTGAACGCGCTGCTGCTTGAACTGACCGCGTTTTTCGTGAAGGGGTTCACGGTCTCAGGATTCTGGGCTTCCGTCGGTGGTGCGCTGGTCATCAGCTTGGTCACAACAGTCCTCAACGGCTGGACGGTTGACCGCCGGCTCCCTCCTGATCTTCAGGAGGAACCTCGTCGGCCACCCAAGATCATCAATCCTGATTGAGCCCGCGCAGTGATAAAGAAGGGGTACCGGTAGCCTGCAGGAAATCATGATGGCGCGCCGAAATACGTCATCGGCGTGCCATGCCCTTTGAAAAAGAACCAGTGACCATTACTCATCCACACTCTTGCCGATTCGCACGTTATTCATCTCGATGCTCATACGCGACATGCTTCCGGTAGTCTCCTTCCTGTCCTGATCGACCGATGTCATACATGAACAGCGCCAGCATCAGGATTGCCATATTGATTGAGACCAAGATTGTTATCATCGCAATATCCTCAAACATGGCGTCCCCTTCCTTTCTGTCTTATTATTGAGAATTGTTTCTCTATCTAGAATCGAAGGCGCCTCCGATCTCACGTTTCTTATTTCTGCTTATCTTATGTGGCAACATCCATGCCCGCGACCCTCTCGCCGGTTACCATTGTTCACCCGTCCATAGGTGATGAAGATTTCTGAATGCCGATGATTTGGAACATGCCAGGGACCTTCGTCACCGAGTGAGAATCGCACGAGATGGATCTGGGTGAGCCCATCCCCTATCGCTGACGATTCATCGATGACAAGCCCTCTCATGGACACGACTGGAAGGCTCGGAGCATCCCCCGAGGCTTGATCTGGTGAATTACTTACCTTCCAAGGACGAGCGACCAACCCCTCGCTTACGTTTCTACGTATGGCACAACCTTCACTTTTTACATGTTGCGCAAAAGCTTTCTACTCCGTTCACCGGCAAATACTGTGTGTACCAACGTTGAACACAGTTGATACTGCATAAAGTGTGAGCTCGAGCCATTGAGTATGAGTCGTCGCGCAAGGCGGCATGCGCCTTGCTTTGGAATGCTCTCATTGACTCACTTACACACACATGGGAGGTTACATGAAGCCAATGTTGCCATTGCAACACTCATCGAGAGGCCATCGAGCACGTCGCCGTTCGCCTTGGGTTCCACGCGCGATAATCCTCGCTCTCTACGCCACAGTAATCAGTATTCCCACTGCTGGATTTTGTGCATCGCCAGGATCGTCGGTCCCGCTCTTTGTGGAAACACCCAGCGGTATCCCTCCTGCGATCGACCAGGCGTTTCCGCCGGCTCAGCTCTCGAAGCGATGGGTGCGCCGACACCATACAATGGGGCTCAATCCCGCTGCGTTGGAAGCCATGAAACTCGCCCGCAAAGAGTCGAAGCAGGACATCTCCCTGGACCTCTTCGATGCCGGCACACGCACACTCGAACTCGATGAACCAGAAATCCATGGCAATAAGGCGAAGGTGTGGCGTGGGCGGGTGCGAGGTGACCAGGACAGCGATGTTACCTTGTCTGTACGAGGCAAGAAGATGGCTGGGACAATTGTCTCAGGTCAACGGCTCTACAAAATTGAGCCGACCGAGGATAACCGTCACCGTCTCGTCGAAATTGACGGCGACGCCATGCGTCCGGATCACCATCCGCTCGTCGTACCAGACGATGGGACCGCTGCAGAGCCTCCTGCCCCGGAACCAAAACTCAAGCACTCCGAAACAACCGCCACGACCGAAAGCGTCACCACAGCCGCCGCCACAACGACGAACACCATCGTCGACCTGATGGTCGTCTACACCACCACGGCACGGATCAAGCAAGGTGGCCTCTCCGCCATGAATGCATTGATTGCGATGAGTGTCGATTTGGCGAATCAAGCGTACCAAAACAGCCAAATCGCCATGCGGCTCCGTCTGGTGCGGGCTGCCGAGGTCGCCTATACGGAAACCGGCAACATGAATACCGATCTAGTCCGTCTCCGCAGCACGAGCGATGGCTTCATGGATCAGGTGCATACATTACGCGATCAATACAAGGCCGATATGGTTGCGTTGATCGTCGATAACGGCGGAAGCTACTGTGGGATCGCCTATGTTATGGCAAACGGCCCGCGCGCGAGTTTTGCCTCTTACGCCTTTAGCGTGACAGACCGCGACTGTGTCTCGAACAATACCCTGACCCATGAACTGGGACACAATATGGGAGATGCCCACGATCGGGAGTCCGGAGGCACAGGCGTCTACCCCTACTCCTATGGCTATCGGGACTCAATTGGAAAATTTCGGACGATTATGGCCTACCCCTGCCCGACCGTGTCATGCCCGCGGGTCAAGTATTTTTCCAACCCGAAGATCCTGATCAACGGCCGACCAGCCGGAATCGATTACGCAATCAATCCTTCCAAGTCTGCGGACAATGCCCGTTCGATGAACGAAGTTCGAAATGTCATTGCCGCCTGGCGCGCAAGCACCACGACCTCTGCTGCCACCGCACCGAGTGGATTGAGGGACGTCCGTCCTGACTCTCGAGACGACCTCGACGATGATGCAGACGATGACTCGGATGACGACATGGATGACAATGCTCCCAACAAGCCACGAAAGGATGCTCCGGGAACATCACGCGGAAAGTCTCCTGCGCCAACTCCTTAACTGATAAGATGCTGGGAGGATCGAGCTTCGGTCCTCCCAGTCTTGAATACCACAGACATCACAAGATGATATCGAGATGAAGAAACACCATGTGTGACTCGAAAAAACAATCAGCGGTTCAACGATTCAAACCTCTTCTCCTTACCCTACTGGTGGGCAGCATGATCGGCCAAATGGCATGGGCCGGCGAGCCGCCTGAACCAAAGAGCCTATGGCACACCATTCTGAATCCTCCGCCAATTACCCAGCCTCAAACACCGAAGAAGCCATGGATGCTTCGCGATCGAGAAATTGAGTTGGACCTCTCTCTCCTTAAAGTTCTCAAGGATGCAGGAGCCAGGCCCCTTCCCAGGATCACCGTTGAACTCTTCGACAATACCAACCCAGAACTCGACGTCTCCTCCACGGTCTCTCGAATCAACGACACCGCTGTCATCCGTGGAACGTTCAAACCGCCAGTACAAGGCGATTTCACATTCGTGATCACCGGCAATCTTCTGGTTGGAACCATCCAGATCGGCCCTCGCATTTATAAGACGGATCATATCGGGAATGGTCGCCTGCGGTTGGTTGAGCTCGATCCCGACAAAATGCCGCGGGATTGACGGTCATCGTTCCTTCATAACAATCAATCTCAAATGTTGTCCCAAAGAGTACCCCGGTGACGTAGGCGTCCTGTCACACATGAAAGTTACTCGGATGGGTTGCAGGACGTTATGATTACTCAGAGAGAGTAGCTATTCGCCACCGATCCGGCTACAATGCGCTTTCTTGTACTGGAACGTATGACCACGGCGACTCCTCAAACGAAACCGGCTCCGGAAACACTTCTTCAACGGACGTTGAATGCCGCGCTGAATGAGATCGGCACGGATTCAGTGCTGGCGGCAATCTTCCACCAGGAAAACGGCCCTCTCGTCGAGCATGCCTCACGTGGGTTTACATCTCGAGATGTTCAAGCCATTCTCCGTACCCTTTCGACACAAAGCGCCGCAGCCCTGAGCCCAAACACAGCCGATTCCGACAGTGGGCGCACCGTCCGTTTGCGGTTGATTACTCCCGGCGCCAAGTCCTTGCTCGTCGTGCCCCTGCGCCATCTCACTCGTGTATACGGCTGTCTGGTGATCGGCAGGAAAGAAGGCGCGGCCTTTTCCAAGAAAGACCGATCACAGCTAGACCAGATGTGTGAGGGGATGACCAAAGCATTGGATCGCGAGGGCTTGTTCAATACCGCTGCGGTGCTCAGCCGTCCGTACGTGACGCAGGAAGCCGCGCCTCCCCAACCAGCTGGGGGCGACTTGTTTCCGCCCATGATCAAGCACTTCTCGCCGGAGCTGCAGGCAAAAGTTGAGGCAGTCCTCACAGAAGCCAACCAGTCCGTGGCCTACGACCGGGCCTGGGCCTGTTACTACGATCCGCTAGCGGGAAATGTAGAGGTCTTGGGGGTTGTTGGTGATGTCAAGGCTGATCAACGAGATGCAAAGAAGGACCTGAAGCCCGGTCAACGTCTCACGCTGGATAGTTCTGCCGCCGGATGGGCCGTGCGCCACCGCAAGCCGCGCGTGGATCATGACCTGGCCTCCACTCAGGGCCGCTTTCTCGATCACAAACAGCTCTTTAAGGACCGCTTTCAGTCATCTCTCGTCATCCCATTTTTCGTCAAAGGACAAGTCGGCGGCACCCTCACGCTGGGGGCAAAGGATCCGGAACGCTATCAAACGACCGATGCCCGCACGCTGGAACCTACGATCGTTCAACTTGCCGACCTCTTACAAACACCGGTGCCCCAAGCCCCGGCCCCGGCTCCACCCACTGAGATTGGATCACCAAATCCTCAGGCCGTTTCGTCGACACCTTCCGAGCCGAGTATCAGAAAGCAAGAACGCCAATCGGCAATCGGAGAGTTCAGTGCATTTTTGGCGACGGAGATCCGTGAGCCTTTGGCCTCTATACGATCGCAATTGGAAGAAGTGACCGGTGAGGGGATTCTTGATTTCGATCCTCAGACACGGGTGGAAAACGCCATGCGCGACTTGATCCGGATCGAGGCGATCCTTAACGAAATCCTCGATTTCGCTAAGCCGCTTGAGCTAAACCGGCATCTCTGCCGAATTCCAGAAGTGCTTGAGAGCGCGTTGGTGGTGGTTGGAACCGATCTTGAAGCGACCCGCATTCAAGTCGCAAAAGACTATGCCACCGTCATCGCTCCTGTGCGTGGTGATGAAGCGAAGCTCCAGCAGGCTTTCTTGAGCATTTTCCGGAACGCCTGTGAGGCCATGTCTCCCGGCGGACAGCTCACCATCGCCGTCACACAACATCGCGCCGGTCGCGGGTTCGAGGTGCAGATTCTGATCAAGAACAACGGGGTACCGATCCCGGCTGAAATCGTGGATAAAGTCTTCGAGCCGTTTTTCACGACGAAGCGGTCGGGCATCGGGCTAGGACTGCCCAGCGTCAAGAAAATCATCGAGGAACACCATGGGACGATTGCGATCGGCAGTGCGACCGATGAAGGCACCACCGTGACCATCCGCCTCCCTGGTGTCAGTCGAGGACCGGCGTTCCGCCACCGTGGACGAGGTCGGCGACCTCCTCGCCGTCCAGGTTGACCCGAGCCCCTTCATCTCGACTCACCCTCGGAAGGCTTTGCCTGTTTGACAGAAACGGTTACCGATCGCTATGATTTGATCGGTGCCCTTGTGTAACGAAGCTACGCCGTCGTTGTGATCCTCATTCACTCTTCTATCTCAAAGGGAGAACGGGTATGAAACTTGTCACTGCTGTAGTTGCCACAGCCTCCGCAGTTCTGTTTGGTCTTTCCATGGCTTCAGCCAACCCAGCACTGCTGCCCAAGCATGAAGGCTATCCGATGAAGAACTCGGGCAGCCCTGTCACAGGCCAGCCGACCGCGAACGATCCAGGCCAGCCGGATGCGCATGGAACCGCTACGCTGCTGAAGTCGGCAGATTCGGTCAAGAATGCTGAGCAGAAACTGATGAAGACGGACAATGCACGCATCACCGAAGGACAGGGAGCCGGCAGACTTCCACATGTGGAGGGGCCACAGATCACGATCGCTCCACCCGTGACCTCTGCCACCAAGATTACCGGCGACCGCAAAATCGACTAACCAGTTTTTGAACGATGCGATACAGAAAGGGGAAGTCCTTTAGAGGGACTTCCCCTTTGCTTTGTGTTTCCTGCGGGAACTGTTCGTACGGCCGTCTTCCTCAATCAATCGGAACCGCCAAGGTTTTTTTGCCCACAGTCCTGCGTAGTCCACTCCAATCCGCGAAAAGGTGCCCACCTGATTGCGAGGGACTCTCTGACCTCGATCTTCAAACCAGATGGCTCGTCCCTGAGTCAAATCAACCCGATGCAATGACCGATCGATACCCAGCTCGCGGCAGAGCTTTCCCGGACCATCTATCAATTCGCCATCCACTTCAATGGCACGGATCAACACGGCGGCAGGAAAGTCTGGCCGCTCCGTCACGACATTCAGCATGTGGTACATGCCATAAATCAAATAAACATACGACATCCCCGGAGGACCAAACAGGACTTCTGTCCTAGCCGTCCGGCCTTTCGAGGCATGACAGGCCTTATCCTCTTCCCCGATATAAGCTTCCACTTCAACGATTTTCCCGGCAATCGTACCTCTCCCATTCTCACGAATGAGGTACTTTCCAATAAGCGAGCGCGCCACGATCAACGTAGGGCGGGTGAAGTAGGATTGAGTGAGAACGTTTGACATGGTGAAACTACGTCCAGCATCCTAAATTCATGCAGGCCGAGGTTTCAATTCACAATTTCTCGCCGCTCATTCGCCACTGACGCCGCACAACTAAAAATGCCAGGCCACTCCCCCCATGAATGTGCGCGGGTTTCCCGGTACAAAATGGATGCCGTTCACAGCGGCCGGTTCAGTTTGTAGCCTTGACTCGAACGCAAAAATCGCCTGTTCCCAGTCCGTATTGAACAGATTTTGAATGAAATAGAATGCTTCCAGTCGGCCATACGGCAGCTTGATCGGGATGCGGTACCGCTGAGACCAGTCAAAGACGATCCAAGATGGAGACTTAATGCTCTGATCTTCGATCAGCGGTCGCACACCCAAGTAGGTCGCCTGGAGTTGCGACGTAAGACCCTCCGGCCACTGAAGAATAGCCGCGCCATAGGCGGTGAACTCCGGGGCCAATGGGATCGCATCACCGTTACGGAATTTGGCCTGGGTCCAGGTGAAGCTGCCGTTCACATACAGTGGCCCCCAGACCTGCCCGCGCGCGGCCACTTCGAACCCCTGCCGCCGACTCGGCCCCTTCATCTCCGTCGTTCCTTCGTCACCCACGAATACCAATTCGGACTGTAGATCAATCCGCCAGGCTGTGACAGTAAATTCAGGGCCCTCAGGCCCCCAGGGTCTTGATCGAAGACCAACCTCATAGTTCCTAGACCGAGCAAGCGGGACGCTTCCTATTTGCACGGCAGACCGGGCATCATTGCTGTGAAAGCCTTCTCCGTAGTTGACGAAGAATTCTGTTTTGACCCAAGGCCCCAGAATCATGCTCATCTTCGGCAAGAGAATACCTGAGCTGGTGTGTCCCTCCGGCCGCAGCGTACAGGTGGCGCAGAGATTCCGTACATCGAATGTAAAGGTTTCCCACCGTAAGCCGCCCACGAAACGAACCCACGAGGCGGGCTGTATTTCACCTTTGATGTAGGGCGCGTAAGAAGCCGAGAGCACATCGCTGTACGTCGTCGTGCCGATCCCTACCCGTTTCGTTTGGGTCCCCAACCTGGGATGGATGTCATCCACCCTCGCTTGAAATCCGACCGTTCCAACGGTCGGCATTCCAAAAAGATCCCAACGTTGCTTATATCCGACATTTCCGCCGTACATGACCCGTCGATCCGCTTGCTGAATCCCATCGCCATTGACCGGATCATTCAAGGCAAAGGTAAAGTTCGTAAACAGGTCCAGTCGGTAATACTGGCCATAGGCATCAGCAAAGAACTGGCCGTTGGTCGTCGTATCGTAGTGATAGTTCATGACACCGGTTGCCCGAAGGGTCGACCCACCTTCGGTCGGATCGATTGCACCGAAGCGGCCGAGCGTGCCGGCATCCACCGTTCGGAACGGAATCTCACCTGATGCGTTCCACTTGGATTTTTGAAACGTTCCCTTGATACTAAATTCGTCTCTCCCCGTAAAACTGGTGGTCAGCTTCCCCAACACGTTGGTGCGAAGGTATCGATTGTCGTTTTCGAACGGCCCGTTGGTGTAATAGTTTTCGACGGCAACCAGGGTCCGAACTTTGTCCTTGGTGGGTGAAAACATCAACAGATACCGTTGCGTATCGAACTCGCCGCCGGTCGCCTGCACGACCCCTTCCCGCGCAACTTGCCTCGTCTTGAAATTAATCGCTCCAGCCGTCGCAAAATCACCGATCTCGGGCAGATAGGCGCCTTTGGAGACGTCGACACCTTCGATGGTCTCGGGGATGATGAAGTTCAGATCACTGTATCCCTGCCCATGCGCATGGGTTCGTAAGTTGATCGGCATCCCATCAGAAAAGAACGCCACGTCCGTTCCATGATCGGCATCAAAGCCACGCAGAAAATATTGATCAGCTTTTCCCGCACCGCCGGAATGCTCGACCGCCAACATACCGGGGATCAAGCGGAGCACCTGGGCCGGGCGGCCCTGCGGCTGCAGGATAATTTCCTTATCAGGGATGAATTGCTGAGAGGAGGCTGCGACCGGCTTTTCGCCTACGACAGCAATCTCCGGAACTTCCAGTTCAGGTTCATCTGGGTCATGCCCCCGAGCGACTCCCCACGAACTGAGAACCATTGCAAGAGCAAGCACACAGAGTATTGCACGTGTCATGTCCACAACTCCTTGTCATGCATGCAGTGGACGGATGAGACGCCCACGATAGTCCCTACACAGCCGACTCATCGACCGGCATAGACCCTCGTGGTCTCGCAACTCAGAACGGATAGGAATGTTGTTATGCTTGGCCGGTCGCCCGTACGGCGATACGGACTCGGGAGAGGCACTCGTCAATCAACACATCCATCGTGCGGCCTTCGGTCCCCACGATTTCTATCTGGACTCGATTCAGCGGCAACAGCACCTTCTTGGCCTTTGCCTCAAGAATCGTTTTTGAGACCTCAGAAGTCACTTCACCCAACATGGCACCAGGCAAGATCATGTTTAACGAGGCCACGATGACATCCACCGTCGGCACCGTCTTAGAGATGGCGTCAACCCCGGATGCAACTGGTTCAGCTCCGGCCTCCCGCATTGCCTCTGCCGCCGCAAGGTTGGTTCCCAACCCCAGGATTTGGCAATTGACACCCAGCGTGGCCCGTAACCCCGCCACTAACCGGGAACCCAGCCCCCCGCCTCGGCCATCGATCACGCAGACCCGCATGGTTTAGTCTAGACCCTTTCCTGTGGTCGTCATCGTCAACTTTCCATGCTTCACACCCTTCACACTCACGAGCGCGTCGGCAACTTTTCGAATGTCCGACCCTTTGCCTTTGACAACCAACACTTCAAGGCAATGGTCATGATCGAGGTGCACATGCATCCCTGAGAGAATTTGACCATGGTAGTCATGTTGAATGTCCGTCAACTTACCCGTCAGGTCCCGGACGTGATGGTCGTACACAAACGTGATTGTTCCCACGGTTTCTTTGTTCTCATCCCACTCTTGACCGACAAGGTTGTCGCGAATGAGATCACGCAATGCCTCCGAACGGTTGGTATAGTTTCTCCGTTCAATATGCTTATCAAATTCGTCCAATAAATGATGATCGAGCGAGACGCCGAATCGGACCAATTTTTTCACCGCCGCCTCCTTCTTGAAGGTAGCACGATTGTTAATTTAATAACACCATCAGACCACAGAATCAACCCGCAATTATCACTTCTGCATACATTACGGAAGTTCCAGGTAATTGGATTGAGGACTCAGCGAAAACCAGTCCCTGGGCCACGAACTATTTCAACATCTCGTTCTGGGGAGAGGAGATCACGAGGAGCAGACATCCTTCCTCGGTCGAGGTATCGTGATGCACGGTCCCGGCTTCGGCTCGGTGATAATCACCGACTGTCATCTCACGGCCGGCGATCGAACACCCGCCTTCAAGCACATAGAGCTCTTCGACCGCAGCATGACGATGCGGGGCATAGCTGGTGCCGGGAAGAAAGCGAAGGAGCGTCGTGGTCCTACGGGAAACCGGATCGAACGCGAGCAATTTGGCCGTCACCCCCTGGGCAATTCCTCGCCAGGCTCCCTCCGACGCCTTGACGAACGTGAGCCCATCTGAAGACGGTCGAGGAATCATGGAACGAATCAGAAGCGTCCGCAGAAAGTTCGAAACGGCTGTCCAGCAAGAATATAACCACGTGGACAGGGAGGCCACACCTTGCGGAACGCCTATCCGCCCTTCATTCACCCGTTCGTCGCTCGCCCGACTCACGATATCTCCCAAACCGGGTAAAGACTCATTGACAGCACGTCGGACGGCCGAATGCGTTTCGATTCGAGAAAGGAGCCGCTCCCGTACTGAGCCCTGAGGCTTAACCGGGGTCGATCCTAAAGCCACGGTATTGGCAGCCAGCTCAAACTGTTCGACTTCTCGGGCGGCTTCTTTCGCAACCTGCTGAACCAGCCGCTCGCGAAGGGAAGATGGAGGTGTCACAGGAGCCACAACCGTACTAAGAACATGAATGGTCGCTTCATAGGCTGCTGCCGTTTGCCGAAGGAGAGCTGGTTCACCTTGGACTCTTAGCTCAAACGCCCGACGATCCTCTGGATCCAGGACTCCAAGAGCATACAGCATCGCCCGTTCTTCCAGTTCTTCCGGCAACTTCGTCTCGGTCATAGCTGTAAACCCGCTTCGTATGGTGCCAGAGCTTCCCGCAATTTGATCAGGCCGGATCGCATTCGGGTCTTTACAGTGCCGAGCGGCAGTTGCAGCTTCTCGGCAATCTCACTTTGGCTCAAGCCATAAAAATAGGCCAAGGCAATAGCTTGCCGTTGTTCAGCCGTCAGCCCCGCCAAAGCCTCTTGGACATATCGACGGCGTTCCTCGCCCTCCACATTCTCTTCTGGCGTCTCGTCATCACTAGCGAATAACTCAACGGCGTCCAATGATTCGAGGCGCCCATATTCGGTAGCCCTGGCACGCAGTCGGTCGATGGCTCTTGTTCGGGCCACCGTCATCAGCCATGCCCCGGGCGCGCCTCTGCGTTGATCATACGTATGAGCCTGTCGCCATACCTGGGTGTAGACATCCAAGGTGACTTCTTCCGCAGCCTCTCGGTTGCTGAGGATTTTGCAGATAAAGCCAAACACCTGTGGACTGGTACGATCATAAAACGTGGCGAGCGCAGCCTGATCACCCTGGGCGGTGCGCGCAATAAGTTGAGCCCATTCGTGGTCTTGATCCAGCTTAGTCGGTTCTGTGGTCATCGTTGGCATATGGTCTTCCCCATGAAGCTATACGAGTCGACAGGGAAGATTGGATTGCGCATTGGATCGATGGTGCGACGATAGGCGGACTATAGCACCGCCCCCATACCCCCACAAGCCAACCGGCTCGGAAGCATACATCCAATCTCGAAATCCTCTCGTAGTGATGAACAGACCGCCGGCAGGTGCTTAGGACAAATGTAGGCGACAGTAGCATTTCACCATGTAGAGAGGGAGCAGAGACATGACACGACCCATGTTATGGCCGTTAGGCGTCGTCTGTGCCGTCGGACTGTTGTCCGGCTGCAGTGGGAACGACAACGTACCGATCATCACCCCCAGCGGACCGACTGCCGCCGTAGAAGAGCAGCACATGGCCCAATCAGATGCCCTGACCGCTGAGGAGGCTTCGCTGATCAGCCAAGCAGAATCTGAACCGGCTCCGGCTTTACTGCTGGACCTGTAATACCCAACCAAGAAGCAGATGTATTTCCAGAAGGAGGATTCCATGTTTGCTCGAATTCGACCACTCGTTGCATTTGTACTCACCGTACTCATGGCTACTCCTGTCCTAGCGGCCAGCCATCGTGAAGCTCCGTTGATCTCAAACGACCCAGCCGCCGATATCACGGACTTCTATTTCTTCCGGAGCTGGCAGAACCCCGACAATGCGGTGCTCGTCATGAATGTCATTCCAAGCCAGGAGCCGGGGTCCGGCCCCAATTACTTCAACTTCGCCGATGATGTGCTGTATGAAATCCACATCGACAACAATAAGAACAACATCGCCGCCAACATTGTCTACCAGATCAAATTTAAAACGGAGATCCGCCAGCCCGGCAATGTCTTTCCCTTGTCGTACGTGGCCTTACCGCCGATTACCGCCCTGACCGGGAACGGATCGGAAGGACTCCTCTTGCGCCAAAGCTATACCGTCACGGAAGTCCGTTATGGGCAACGACCGAGGAGTCTTGGGACTGGTGTCATGTATGCCGTCCCGTCAAATGTCGGCTCCCGCACGATGCCGAACTATGAAGACCTCGCCGACAAGGGCATCTACCCCCTGAAAAACGGAGGGAGAGTCTTCGCTGGGCAACGGGATGAGACCTTCTACATCGATCTGGGAGGGACATTCGATACATTGAACCTCCACATCTCACCAATTCTGTCGAATGCCGATGATGCGAATGATGCGACCATAGTCGGAGCACCTGGTCTCGGTACAGCCGATACGTTCAGTGGCTTTAACGTCAATACCATCGCGTTAGAGATTCCCATGAGCGAACTGATCGGGCCGAACGGCAACAAGGTGCTCGGCGCCTATGCGACCACAAGTCGCCCCAAGGTCACAGTCATTAAGAAGAGTGGAGATCGCGATAGCAGCACCCGTTTTGTGCAAGTGGCGCGTATGGGGAATCCCCTTGTGAATGAGTTGATCATCGCGACAAGCATGAAGGACAAGTGGAATGCCACGGATGCGGAGGACGAAAATGAGTTTGTCCCCTTCTACTGCAACTCGGCACTGGCCACGGCACTTAATGCCGTGTTTGGCACCGGCTTCCCAAGCACGAACCGAGAAGATCTGGTGAATGCGTTACTTCGCTATGCCAACGGACCATCTGTCTGTGGATCCGGCAAAACGAACGAAGCACTTGCTGACCTCCTGCGAGTCGATTTGGATATCACACCCACCCCAGCCGGCGGACAGCGGCGACTGGGCCCCCTCGCGCATGACGCGAGCGGGAATGCCACACCGGATAGAGCCGGCTGGCCGAACGGCCGGAGGCCGAACGACGATGTCACTGATGTGGCGCTCCGCGTCGTAGCCGGCATTCTGATAAACCCAGCCGTTCCAAACCTGGGAGACGGGGTGAATTTCAACGCCGGGGCCGTGGGGAGTCAAAAGACATCGAACGGAATCGCAATGGAATTCCCGTTCCTCCCGACACCGCATGACGGCCGAGACCGTCGGCACATCGATCCGAAGGAAGCATTCTAATCATCACCAAGCGGGTGCCGCGAAGATACGCGGCACCCGCGACGGAAGCACGCAACGCTATGAATCCTGGGTGCTACGAGAAGGCGCGTCGTTGAATCCCTCGGTGTCAAAGAGTTCCGGCCTCGATCGCATTGATGAGAAAGCCGTCGCGCTTGTGCAACGAGTCTTCCCGATGCAGTTTAGTCGGAGCCTGGATCGAGCGCAGACTGTCATGCGCAGTCCCATCACCTATTCACGCGAGTAGCCCTATGATTCGATTCCCATTGTTTCTGATGCTTATGCTATTCGGGTGGGTAACGATGGTTCAGATTCGCCCCGCTTACCCTGAACCCTATCTCCCCATGGACGATGCACAGGTCCTCGAGCGACTCAGTTTCAAGGGATCTGATCCAGTCGCTCGGGAGCTTGCCATATTACGTACGAATGTACGGCAACATCCTCGCAACCTTGAGTCCGCTGCAAAACTGGCCGCTCGCTACATCGATCAAGGCCGATCAGAAGGCGATCCCCGGTTCATTGGACAAGCACAGGCCGTTCTCAGTCCCTGGTGGAACGAGGCGACTCCACCACCGGAGACACTCCTGTTACGTGCCACAATCAGGCAGAACGCCCATGAGTTTACCAAAGCCTTGGCCGATCTCGATCAGGTGTTGACCATAGAACCGACCAACGCCCAGGCTTGGCTGACCAAAGCGGCGATCCTTCAAGTCCAGGCCCGCTACGACGAGGCACGTCGAGCCTGCCAGCGCCTCGCGCGGTTAGCTGCTGCTCATGTGCTACTTGGTTGTTTGAGTGATATTGCAGCTGTCACAGGCCAATCAATGAAAGCCCGCGAGCTGCTTCAACCGATGCTTGCGGACCAAAAACTCATCGGTCGTGAGCGGATCTGGATTACGACAATCCTGGCAGAGACAAGCGCACGCATTGGAGCAATACGAGACGCTGAGCAGTATTTTGCAGAGGCCTTCAAGGTAGGCATCAAGGAGCAGTATTTATTGAGCGCCTATGCGGATTTCCTTCTGGATCAAGGCCGTCATCAAGATGTCGTCTCACTCCTCCGCTCGGAGACAAGAGCTGATGGGCTCCTGCTCCGCCTCGCGCTTGCGGAGCAGGCGCTGGGTATACCCTCATCCAAGCACCATATCACTGAGCTTGCAGCCCGCTTCGCCGCCAGTCGTGAGCGAGGCACTTCGGTTCATGTCCGAGAAGAAGCGCGGTTCACGCTAGCCTTGCTCAAAGATGCTAAGCAGGCACTGCCGTTGGCCCAGGCTAATTGGAATGTGCAGCGTGAACCAGCCGACGCCAGGATCCTCCTCGAAACTGCTTTAGCCAGCAGAAACCGTGCAGCTGCCCAAGCAGCGATTGAATGGCTAAAGACCAACCACGTGGAAGACTTTCGGTTGCAACAACTTGCAAAACAGATTCTGGAGGTACCCTTCTAATGCCCGTCTTGATGATCGTCGTCTTCCTCCTTTTGACCATTCCTGCCTGGGCCCATAAGCCCAGCGACAGCTATCTCTCACTATCGGTTCAGAACGATCACGTTGATGGGCAATGGGATATCGCGCTGCGCGACCTCGATAACGCAATCGGTTTGGATGGCAATGGAGACGGCCAGATCACGTGGGGAGAGGTGCGAGGCAAACATGATGAAATCAGCGTTTACGCTTTATCTCACCTTACGCTGTCCACTGATATTGGAACATGCTCAGCCGAGGTACGGGATCAGCTGATTGATGATCACACAGACGGCGCCTATTCCGTTCTGCGGTTTCGTGTCGATTGCGGCCAGACAATCCAACGGCTCCATGCGGATTACCGACTGCTCTTTGATATCGATGCCCAACACGAAGGACTCCTACGTCTGACCCATGGTGGACAAACCAGTACCGCCATTTTCAGCCAAGACCAGCCCACGCAGGAATTTGCGCTCGCAGACCGTTCGGTCTGGAGCCAAAGTCGTCAATTCATTCACGAAGGCATCTGGCATATCTGGTTGGGGTTCGACCATGTGTTGTTCTTACTCGCCCTGTTGCTACCAGCAGTCTTGGTCCGTACGGAAGGTCGTTGGCAAGCAGCTGACGCGTTTCAAGGCGTCTGCTGGAATGTCGTCAGCATCGTCACCGCCTTTACCCTGGCCCATTCGCTGACATTGAGCCTGGCCGCTTTGGATATCGTCCGGCTCCCATCTCGATTGGTGGAATCGACTATCGCAGCTTCGGTCGTGCTCGCGGGGCTTGGTAATTTGTACCCAATGATGACAAGCCGTCGCTGGATGGTAGCGTTCGGATTCGGTCTGATTCACGGGTTCGGCTTCGCTGCCGTGCTCACTGATCTCGGACTGCCACAAGATTCCCTGCTACTGAGCCTGGTCAGTTTCAACATCGGGGTGGAAATCGGCCAACTCGCCATCGTTGTCTCTTTCTTACCGCTGGCCTATCTGCTCCGCCGCTCCTGGTCATACCCAAGATTGGTCCTCACCGGCGGCTCACTGGCTGTAATCGCCATCGCACTCATCTGGTTCACTGAACGGGCATTCGAGCTTCAACTGTTTCCTGTGTAGCGGATTAATGACGATTCGCACTTATCAGGAACAGCTGGGCAGGCAATATTCAAAGAATTTCACCAACGAGGAGAAGTCGCCTTGATCGGCGTCCCGCATGGCGGCGACGTACTGCGCTCGGATTTGATGGCCTTCAGACATCAGGTGGGTTTGGGGCCATTCCGGCAAGTGATGTCGACGGGAATGAAAGAAGATATCGGTGATCAATCGTGCATGTCTTCCATTCCCATTTCTGAAGGGATGAATCTTCGTCAGCCGATTCTGAAGCCGTGCGGCGACTTCTAAAATCGGCATCGTTGACGTTGCAGAGTCCCAGTGGAGAAAGTCATCGCATAACAAGCGAACCTGTTCCGGTATGTGGCGCCAATCCATACCAATATTGAGGTTTTCCGTCCTGTAGTTCCCAGCCCAATCCCATATTGCTCCCAACATGTCTTGATGGACTGCGCGGATGCACTCATCGGTGAACCATCGTGTGCCCTGTTTCTTCCTGCGGGCTTCAAAGATGTATTTGTCATAGGCCAAACTAATGGCCTGTGCTTCGGCCACATTTCGTTCCGCTCTTGTCGTGAGCTGAACAAGAATGAGCCCTGAGATGTCATCACCCGAAGTTTCCCCCTCGGGCTGTGTTTCGTCCGCTATAGTCATCGAGTGGGTAATCGTTTACGAGGACTGCGGAGGAGATCGTCGGTACGTTTTTCAAGAAGCTGCCTGAATGTGTCTTTGTCAGGAGCTTGGTCTTCAAGTGCCATGGTTCCCATCGTCTGTTTCAGTCGTGTGAGGGCCACAGCTCGGGCACGATCTCTGACGAGTTCTTCCAGAGGCTTGTGCAGTAGCGGTTCGAGGTTGAGCTCACAGCCTAAGCCTTCATAAATTCGGCGGAGTGTCCCTACTTGAGGATCAACTCTTCCAGACTCAATCGCGGCGAGGTTCGGCTGCGTAATATGGGCGCGGCGAGCGAGTTCAGCCTGTGTCATTCGTAGCCGACTTCGGAGCAAGCGTATCCAGTCTCCCGCGATGAGTTTGCTTTTGTTTCTAGATGACCGCACTGTTAGCCCTGATAGCGTGATGTCATCAAGCACAGTTATGAATTTGTGTCTCATGGAAATAATTATACTATTTACAATATAAAAATAAACTCCAATATATTGTAAACAATATTAACGTGTCACTATTATTACTATTTTCAGCATGAAATACTGTAACTATATGATTTTATTTAATAGTAATGATTAACCTGAGACCGGTAGAGGCTATCAATAGGTATGGTCGAGCCAGAAAAAAATAGTCCGATTAAAAACCTAAATCACAATAACCGTCTGTCCGCTTTGGGTCATACCCAAGATTGGTCCTCACCGGCGGCTCACTCGCCGTAATCGTGGTCGCGCTCGTCTGGCTCACAGAACAGGCCTTCGATATTCAGCTACTTCCTATATGACGACTGCTCACACGAGAATCCCTGTGAGGCTGGGTGCGCCCTCTATTTAGTCGGCTTCTGCCCGAACAGTCACAGCCGAAACCGTTCACACAAAAAAGGCCTCTCCTAGGGGTCGCAATTCCAACTCGAAGGTCCAGGCGCCGGGCTTCTGCCTGGTCAACGCCCAATAGGTCTCGGCCATGTCATCCGGATTGAGCAATGGTTCGCTGGTTCCAGCAGCCAGCTCGGCTCTCACGGCAGCCGTATCGATCACCCCATCTACAAGGATGTGTGCGACATGGATGCCCTGCGGCCACAACTCCCGCGCAAGGGAATCGGCTAGCCCGCGGACGGCGAACTTTGCGCTACTGAAGGCTGGCGCGCCATTCCGCCCTCGGATGGACGACGTGGCCCCCGTGAAGAGGATGCTTCCCCTGCCATGAGCGAGCATATCTGGCACGACCTGTTTACAACAGAGAAAGGCTGCCAGAGCACATCGTTCCCACGTGGACCTGAACCCCTCCGCCGTCAACTCGTTGAACCCACCCCACACTCCGCTGCCCACATGATTGATCAGAATGGAGATAGGCCCAAACTCGCGACGCACCAGAGCAAATGCCTTGGCCACGGCTTCGGCATCCGTCAGATCTGCCGGCACTGGAAGTACGCGCGCCCCAGACTGACGCAGTTCCTCAGCCAGGCGGTTCAAAAACTCAACCGAGCGGGCCAACAACGCGATGGCGCAGCCTTCATTGGCAAACTTGCGTGCCAAAGACGCACCCAATCCAGCCCCCACACCGGCAATAACGGCAACCTCTTGTGTCGATACGCTCATACGACTCAACCCTCCGGCATGGAACTTCCAATTTCTTCATGCTTACTCACCATGTGCGTGATGCTCCAGGCAAGGTGCGATCTCCAAAGATGGGTTGCTGAGACTAACTACTTCGTCGCTGCCACTCGGCGGGATCGCGACTGGCATGCAGTATGGCCAGTACGACAATGATGTGGCCTTCGATGGCAAAGTAGACGGCATAGGGAAAACGTCTGAGCAGCGCTCGGCGAATCCCAGCACGAAGCGCCTGGTACTTCAGTGGACCTTTGACGATCCGATCATAGGTCGCTCGCACCTCGTCGAGGAAGTTCCGTCCCAGCTCTGTCTGTTCATTCTCATACCAGTCGAACGTCGCCTCAATATCTCGATCGGCTTGTGGGTTGGAGACGAGGCGATACTCGATCACCGGCGTTTCTTGCCGAGACGCGTGAGAATCTTGTGCGCTGATTGCGCTGTGGTGGGATCACGGCGGTACTCGGCCAGCCGACGTTCCGCGAGATCAAGGTGACTCTCCGGCACGGGCAGCTCCCCAGGACTCTGGGTAACACGGTCCCAGAGTGCTTGCACATAGCGAAGCTGCTCCACTTTGGAGAGCTTGCTAAACCCCCGAGGCTCAGGAATTGCTAAACGTCCCATAAAATACCCACCGCACAATCCTACCGGAACCCAAAGCCAGATGCCAGCCCTCGCATGCTTTACACTAGGCGGTCAGGGTCTCAACCCAAAGCCGTGATGATCTTCCAGGGACAGAGATCCTGCCCAATCGCCGATGTGTTACTGGTGGGGTAAGAGCGGGCGAGAGATGGATTTTCTAGTGAATCGTCGGCGCGACAAGGTCGACGCCCTTGAGTGCAAGGGGGACCCGTCGGCGTTCGATCCATCAGACTTACAAGTCTTTCGGACGTTCTATCCCAAGGGATGGAACTATGTCGTGACACCTTCCGGCGATCCGGCATATGCTCGGCGATATGGTGACTTTGCGGTCCAGGTGTGCACCCCGACTGCATTGAGGCTCGACCTCGCTGGATCGTGACGTACCACGCTTGTGATAATCACCAGCGCGCTCGTCTGGTTCACAGAACAAGCCTTTGACCTCCAATTATTTCCGCTGTAGCAGAATGTGCGAGGAAAAGAACTGCGTGTGGCTCTGTAATTGGCACCACTAAGAGAATGACGTGTGTCAGCGGCTGCGAATATGCAATTCCCCGTTCTGAACTCGGAGTCTTCCTTGCGTGAGAACTCTGGTATATGCTGCTACTACTCAAATGAGTTCAGCCATACTCATACGACTACTATTCCCAATACTGATACTGGGATTGAGCCATGTTGAAATTCTGGCCGAACAGCCTAAGCCGTCCAAATTGCAAATTTCGGTGTCGAACCGGATCAAGCAGCCGTTTCTTGCCGATGAGAAGAGCATAAGGAAACTTAGGGAAATTATTGAAAAGAGAGGATCGGGAACATGCCCGAATTCAAAATTGTCATATCAGGTAAGATTTTCAGACAATACCTCGTATGAAACAGAGGATCTCGAACCAATTCTGAGCGAAACGAACAGGATTCCTCAGACCATTGTCTATATCTCGATGAAATTGAACTCCAATCAATGCTTGATGCATTACGGTGGTCCAACAATTGAGCTTGAGTTTTCATCGAGGTTTTTTGATGAGGGAGTTTCATATTCCGTATCAGGTAATAGCCGGGACTGGGTCTATCTCACTCAGGGAGACATTACAAAGCATTTAGAAAGCATGCTCACCAACTACGTACTACCGGTTTGGGCGTGGAAAGGACTTGTTTCAGTTCTAATGACTTGTATTGTCGTTTGGTGTGCCGGGCTCCTGCTTTATTGGCACTATTACAAGAATTGGATTAAAAAGAATCCCGGCACTCAGCCACACACATTTGGCCGCTTCCTTGTCCACGATAAGTACCTTACTTACACGCTGTTTATCGTCGGATGGGCTACCTTCACAGCGTCGCTCATGTTCTCTGACAACTTCATAAATCATTTATGGCCACCTGGAACTTTCCTAATAGGAGATGAAATCAGGCAGTATGAAGAAATAGCTAAAGTTCGTAATGGAGTCTTATCCTTTATCGGAGTTTCAATACTCCTTCCAATTTTTTACAAATTTCTCCGTCGATCCCTAAGACGGATCGGCGTGCGTCTCCCTTAATTGCGGTGTGGCTGAACTGTGGCAGAACTATCCTGTCCGACCTGATTTCATCGGTTCTTCGTCTGCCTCTGACTCCTCTGTAAGTGATTGAGATTGAAAGGATGAGGTACTATCAGGCACTATGGTCCCTGACCCTGTAGGGGCTTCAAATCTCGCCGCCTCTGACTTGCCGGCAGAAGCCGTCTTGTTCCCTACTCCCCCTGAATCGGAACATACATGACGTTCCCCTGGCGGTTCACGAGCAAGAGGGCAAGATCCGTGGGTTTGATGGGCTCGGCGAGACGTTGGAGATTCGCAAAGCTATTGATGTGCTGTCGGTTGAGCTCCAAGACTACGTCGCCCGGCTGAAGACCGGAGGCTTCGGCCAGACTGCCTTCTTCAATATCCGTGACCACTACCCCGCTACTCACCGGCAAATCCATCTGACGCGCCAAGGGAGGCGTCACGTCATCGAAGACCACCCCTGCCAGCGGATGTACGGTTGAGGCTGTTGAGGACGCCGTCTGACTTTTCTTTGGCCGTTCACGCGGCGCTTCCTGAATAACCAGATCTGCTTGGTATTGCTTGCCGTCTCGAATGAGGTCGACCCGATGTTTGCTCCCGATCGATGATTGCGCCACCAGGTTCCGTAACTGGCCGCTATCCATAATCTCCCGCCCGTCGAAGCGCACCACGACATCGCCCCGTTTCAAGCCGGCTCGTTCGGCAGATCCCTTGGCATGCACATCCGTCACGATCGCCCCCTTGACGTCCGGGAGGCGAAAGATTTTCCCTAAGGAAGAGCTGACATCCTGTGTGGATGCGCCCAGAAATCCTCGTACCACGCGACCCGTCTTAATGAGACTCTGCATGGCGGCACGGGCCATATTGCTGGGAATTGCAAACCCGACGCCGACACTGCCGCCGGTGGGACTCGCAATCGCCGTATTGATGCCGATCAGCTCGCCCTGGATGTTGACAAGGGCCCCACCTGAATTCCCCGGGTTGATCGGCGCGTCTGTCTGGATGAAATCTTCGAAATCCGCCACGCCGACGTCGGCCCGCCCGACCGCACTCACAATGCCGAACGTGACGGTCCGGCTCAATCCCAAGGGATTCCCGATTGCGAGCACAAAGTCGCCGACAGCCAGTTGGCTCGAATCCCCCCAGGCCGCGGTCGGGAGATTCGCCCCATGGATCTTCACCACCGCCACATCGGTCTTTGGATCCGTCGCAACCACCTTCCCTTTGTATTGGCGACGATCCGCTAAAATCACTTCGACATCGACGGCATCGGCTACCACATGGTTGTTCGTCACGATATAGCCGTCCGGCGTCACGATCACTCCCGACCCTTGTCCGTACTGTCGGCGTGCCGGCGGCTCTTTGAACAGACCGAACGGTAACGCTTCGTCGCTGAACGACTGATCACGCACCATGACGGTGGACGCAATGCTGACCACTGCGGAAATGACTTTATTGGCGGTTGCCTTGACCTGCCCCTGCAAATCATGGCCGCTTGCTAGAGGGATCTGTTGCGTCCCAGCCAGTCCTAAACCAGGAACTACCAGGCCGACAAAGATTCCGCAGGCCACACCCTGCACGACACTTCCTAGGCCTCTTTGCACTGATACGCCTTCTATCTAACCTACTATTCTGAAATCATCGCAATATCGTGCGCCAGCTTATCACGCACAATGAGCACACGCATTCACAATTCACTATGACGTCATTGAATTCCTGCAATGAGACCTTCTGCTGACCCATCGTGCGACTCATGACTACAATAGTACCCACCGTCACAAGGCCTGTAAATACCGTGTGAGCCTGAGCGCCGCCAATATAGCGTACTGTAAGGCAGTCGCATCCCTGTGTTACGATGATCAATCAAGGCTTCACCTTCTGTGATTCAGCTGATGAATGTGGCTATCGTCAAGGGGAGGCACCATGACACGTCTCGCAAACGTTCTGGTACTTATTCTGCTTATGACCGGTGCAGAAATTCTTACCGCTTCAGGACAAGCCGAAGAGGGCAAGTTTGGAACCCCCAAGGGAGATGAAGGCACCAGGACTTTTAAAGCCACTGAACATCCTTACTATTCAGGCGAGTTTCGCCTCAAGGGGGATTGGGCAACTCTCATCGGCAGCATGAGCGATAGCCCCCCCTGGGACCACCTCGACTACCGAGGTAAACATCTGACGTCTGTAAAAGGGGCCATTGACATTGAGGTGAGTGAACTAACCAACACTGGGCGAGTGGTAGCCGAATTCATTGAAGGTTCTACTCGATATCGAATCGTATTTGATCGATTTGCTGCGAAAGCTCCGTTCCAGGACGGCGGCATTGCCACCAGGATCTATGAGCATGGGGATTCCAACAACGGCGACCCCCTCTATCCGAAAACCTGGTTGTACTTGGGGGGCTGGGGTACCGCCACGATGTATCGGGATGACCAAGTGCTCTACAAAGACTACGACGCACACTTCATGGTGATGGAGCGCTCACGCGATCCCAAGACCCATGAAGTCCGCTACCCAACTAAACGCATCCTGCCCGGCGGCGAAACCGACCCGGCCGGTATGGAAATCGATCTGTGGGTGCGGTCGAAAGAACAAAACGTCGACAACTTTCCCCCCTTTGAGACCTTTGTCCACCTCTGTTGGGAAGAAGTCACCTGGCGCTAAGCTATGAGCTTCTCTCTCCAACAACTTCTCCTGTTTAGCATGCTGGTGATAGCCATGCCGGCGAGCGGGGCCTCCGGAGAGAATTCAACCCACGTGTGGACCTTCGACAATGATCCCACGGATACACTTCCTGCTGAGTTCCAGGTAGGCACCTTGTTTGATGGGCGACCTGCCGGAGAATGGAATGTGATTCAGGCCGGTCAGGCCAAGAGCTCTCCGCACGTGCTGGCTCAGCGCCTGGGAAAGGGGGCCGAACATGCGTATAAAACGGTGCTCATTAATGGGACCACGGCATCCGACCTCGAGCTTCACGTCTCACTCTTGCCGATCGACGGGAGAGCCGATATGGGAGGCGGCCTCATCTGGCGGGCCAGCGACGACCGCAACTACTACCTGACGAGAGCCAATCCGCTGGAGCAGAATATTCGCATCTATCGGGTCGTGAAGGGCGTCCGGCAGATGCTGAAGAACTTCGATCAGATCATTGATGTCCGCCAGTGGCATCATCTTCGAGTGATCACGAATGGATGTCAGGTTCGAGTTTTTTTGACGGGAAGCAGGTGTTTGACCTCTGCGATCAGACCTTCACGACCGGCCAGATCGGACTCTGGACCAAATCAGATGCCGTGACCTATTTTGATGATTTGAAGCTCCAGATTGAACGCTGAGCAGGATTCTTATAGTCTTTCGTTTATGCCAACTGCGTTGCCGTTCGATTAGAGATCCCGAGCTCGCTCATCCGTTCCACCCGCTTTACCTTCCGTCATGTCCTAGGGGCATACATGATGACAACCATGCCAGCTAGACAGAGCAGGGCACCCATTGCATCATAGCGATCTGGTCGAACACCGTCGATTCCCCAGCCCCAGAGTAAGGACAGCACGATAAACATGCCGCCGTATGCTGCATAGACACGGCTGAAGTCAGCCGGCTGCAATGTTGGGAGGATGCCGTAGAGAACAAGAATGATTGCTCCCACGATTCCGTAAGCAGGTGACCGCCCCTCGCGGAGCCAGAGCCACACCAGATACCCGCCACCAATCTCACACAAACCGGCGAGGATAAAAAGCCCGAGTGAACTAGGAAGCGACATCGCGACCTCCTTCGCCAACAATGTGCGTATCCCACAAACACACCCTCTCAAACCTCATGAAAGGCCGACGCCCCTGATCTTCTTCTCCGCACGTTCCTCGATCCACCGATACAACACCGGCAACACGATCAACGTCAATAGGGTGGATGACATCAGTCCGCCGATCACCACCGTTGCCAACGGCCGCTGGATTTCCGAGCCAGGCCCGCTTGCCAACAACAGCGGCGTGAGTCCAAGGGCTGCCACCAGTGCTGTCATCAAGATCGGGCGAAGCCGTAAGACCATGCCGGTCACGACCGCCTCATCCAGGGACAGCCCCTGTTGTCGCAATTGGTTGATATAGGCGATCTTCACCACTCCATTGAGCACCGCGACACCGAACAGCGCGATGAAACCGACGGAGGCTGGAACCGACAGATAGAGCCCTCCAATGAGCAGTGCGACAAGACCACCGACCATTGCAAAAGGGATCGCCAGGAGAATCAGCGCCGCCTGCCTGACATTCCCGAATGTCAGGAACAAGAGCAGGAAAATCAGACCGACGACCGCCGGGACCACAACTGTCAGACGGGCCATCGCCCGTTGCTGATTTTCAAACTGTCCTCCCCAAGTCACATAGTAGCCAGACGGCAATTGCACCTGAGCAGTCACGGCCCTCTGAGCCTCCTCCACGGCCCCGACCAGATCTCTCCCAACCACGTTCGCCTCAATCACCACTCGTCGGCTGGCCTGCTCACGACTGATCTGAGCCGGTCCTTCTACAATTTGGATATCCGCCAACTCCCGCAAAGGAATCCGAGCGCCGTCCTGTGCCGTCACCCAGAGGGACTTGATTGATTCAATGTCGCCCCGTCGGTCATCTGGAAAGCGCACCAGGATTGGAAATCGCCGTTGCCCTTCATAGACGTCTCCGGCACGGATGCCGGCACCGACGGCCTCGATCACTTCCGTGATATTGGCTACATTGATTCCATGACGCGCCACCTTGGATCGATCGACGTCAATTTTTAAGTAATACAACCCTGAAACTTGTTCGACTCGAAGATCGGAGATCCCCTTCACTTGTCGCAGCAGGCGAGCGATCTCCTCTGCCTTCACCCGCAAGATATCGAGGTCGTCTCCGAACAGCTTGACCGCCACTTGAGAACGGACGCCGGACACCAGTTCATCCACGCGCATGGCGATCGGCTGAGACAACCCGAACGCAATACCAGGCACCTGCCCCAATCGCTGACGTATCAGTTGTTCAATTTCATGTTTGCTGCGGGCCTTCCACTCGGATTCCGGCCTGAGCAAGACATACATGTCGCTGAGCTCCATGCCCATCGGATCCGTCCCTAATTCATTGGCGCCGGTGCGGGTCACCACTGAACGTACATCCGGAAGCTCCAACAACAGCCGCTCGACCTGTCCGGATATTTTCAGTGATTCGGTGAGACCGATGCTCGGCAGACGCACCAAATTCACTACGATCGATCCTTCATCCATGATCGGCATGAACTCCCGTCCGATCAAGGGAATGAGCCCGATGCCTCCGACCAACACGATTGCAGCTGCCGCCACAATCACAGAGGTTCGACGGATGGCCGCCTCTAAGAGTCGCCGATACAGCCTCCGCCCTGCTGCCAACGCTGTCCCTTCCTCTCCCACAGATCGAGGCCTCATGAGTACGACCGCCAGCACCGGTATGACCGTCATCGAGAGCGCCAGTGAACTGAGGAGGACAATCACCACCGTCAGAGCCAGCGGGATAAACATCTTACCTTCGATCCCTTGCAGCGTGAGCAAGGGCACGAAGGTGAGCGCGATGATCAGTTCTCCAAATAGGCTCGGCCGTCTCACCTCCAGCACCGCACGAAGGACCAAGGGAAGCCGTTCCGATACGGTGGCGAACGAGGTTCGCGTGTTAGAACCTTCGCTCAAATGCCGCTCGATATTTTCCACCTGCACAATCGCGGCGTCGACGATCATCCCGAGGGAAATGGCCAATCCGCCCAAGGACATCAGATTCGCCGAGAGCCCGATCCGTTGCATAATCAAAAACGTGGTCAGCGTGGCAAGCGGTAAGGTCAGGGCGACGACCAGCGCACCTCGCAGATTTCTCAAAAATAGATAGAGGACGAGGACCACAACAACGGCGCCCTCCAGCAAAGCCCGCTCGACCGTTTCGAGTGCCCGAGTCACGAGTTCAAGACGGTCATAGAACGACGTGATGGTGACACCATCCGGCAACAGCCGATTGATCACTCCCACCTTCTCCTTCACGGCGGAAACAACTTGTCGACTATTTCCCCCGCGCAGCATGACGGCGATGCCTTGCATCACTTCGCCGGTTCCGTCTCGTGTGACACCTCCCAAGCGAACCGCATGTCCCTGACGAATTTCCGCCACATCCCGTAGGTAAATCGGCGTTCCCTGCCGGGCCGTCACGACAATGCGTTCTAGATCTTCAGCCGAACGTGCCAGCCCCTGACCATAGACCACCAACTTATCGCCGCCTCGCTCGATGTAACTGCCGCCGGCATTTTGGTTGTTCTCGGTCACCGCTGCCTGAACCTGTCGCAATGTCAGACCCAGGCTGGTCAAGCGATTGGGATCCACGAGGACATGGTACTGCTTCGATAAGCCACCCAGCGTATCGACATCCGCCAGCCCTGGTACGGCCCGCAGCATCGGACGAATCATCCAGTCATGAAGCGTCCGTAATTCCTGAAGGCTCTGTGATGGCCCCTCCACAAGGTACATGAAGACTTCGCTGAGTCCCGTACTCACAGGCCCGAGGACTGGATCAGCCCCAGGCGGCAACTGTGAACGGACCTGAACCAGCCGTTCCAAGACCAGCTGCCTGGCGAAATAGCTATCGACCGTCTCCTCAAACACGACCGTAATCACTGAGATCCCGAACCGCGAGACCGATCGGATTTCCGTTTTCCCAGGCAAGTTAATCAATTCAATCTCAAGCGGAAACGTCACGAGTCGTTCGATTTCCGGAGGCGCCAGGGAAGGAGCGCGGGTAATGACTTGCACTTGGACCGGCGTCACATCAGGGAAGGCATCGATCGGCACAGAGCGGAATGCAACCGCTCCACCGATACTCACGCCGAACGCCGCCAGCAGGACGAGGGCCCGCTGTTCAAGCGCTGTGCGGATCAACCATTCGATCACAGCGGCCCACCCATCGACATCTGTCCGCGAAGCGCTTCGGACTTCAGCGCGTAACTGCCTTCCGTCACGACCTCATCACCTTCCTTCAGTCCGGTCTTGACCTCAACGTATTCATTCGATACCTCTCCGGTTTTCACGTCGAGCCATTCAAACCTCCGCGCGCCTCGGGTGACGAATACCATAGTGCGGTTGCCCACCTGCTGTAACGCGGTGCGCGGTATGGCCAACAGCGATTGTTCCTGTGCGCGTACCGTCACCTCGGCAAACATTTCCGGACGTAACCGCCGATCGGAGTTAGGAATCTGCAGCCGTGCCGTCACCGTCCTCGTGGCCGGATCGATCATGGCGCCGATATAGGTAATGGCGCCCTGAAATATTGTATCCGGATAGGCCGCGACACGAACCTCCACGGCAAGACCGGCTTTCAGCGCCCCAATCTGCTGTTCAGGGAAATCCGCCCTCACCCATACGGTGGAAAGATCCGCCACGGTGAAAAGCGTCTGACTCGAATCGACCACCTCGCCAATCGTCGCATTCCGCTCAATGATTTCGCCGGAGAAGGGAGCCCGCAGAAACACCTGGGCCACCTCAGCATGGGGCAGCTGTCCGGCAGACAGGCGTTCGATTTCCCGTTCGGCCATACCCAATAAGTGAAGTTTCTCTTCCGCTTCGTACAGCTCGGCACCGGCGTTTTCACGCTCGGCCTCACGCCGCTGATATTCGCTGATCCCGATCGCACCTTCAGCTGAGAGCGCCTTGGCTCGCTCGAAGGCCTTTTCCGCCACTCGCATCGCCGTCCGCCGCTTGCGATATTCCAGCTGTGCCTCGCCAAACGCCGGGCTATCGAGCAGCAGAAGCCGCTCTCCCGATTGCACCCGGTCTCCAAGATTGGCATAGACAGCCACGATGCGTCCCGGCACTCGTGGGCCCAGATGGGCCAGACGATTCTCATTGGGCAAAATCTTTCCTCCCTGCGCCCTCAGCGACATTCGCATCGAGCGGTGCCCCACCCGCTCCGTATGAATCTGTGTAAGCAGTGAACTTCCCTCAGGCAGCTCGATCACGCCGGCTTCAGTCGCGGGCTGTGTCGCGGGCTGAGGCCTTTTTTGCGTCTCGTCCTGTGTCGGCTGACACGATGCAGATACGGCAGTAATCGCGACGGCTACAGCAAGCCGTACAATACATTCCGGCAAAAGAGCCTTCCAGGAAGCCATCTTGGCACCTCTCCTCCCGCCGTGGCTCTTCGTCCAAGGCGCGTTTTGAAGCCAGGCTAGATAGTATGAACGGACAGGAAATCTATGCAGGAAGAGCGGGCGGACCGCGGAAGGAAAGATCGTGAATCAACCGGGTAGGGGAACACGCAGCGAGAGCCTGTGGCACGTACGAAAAACTTGGCTCAGGATTCAACGTCACTGCGGGCATGAGAGCATAGGCGTGGCTCGAGAAGGGATTGAACGACTTACGATCCGCATCAGTCAGAAGTGAAAAACCGATCTCGATATGTCGATGTCCCGATCCGGCCACAGTGGTACCGGCGTCGTGTGAATCAGTCACAAACGTCGGATGGCTCTCCACCTCGCACTCGAGATCGGGCGACATAACCGTATGCACAGTCCCACCATGGAGATGGCCTGCTTGTCCATGAAGATGGTCCGCGTCCGGATGCACATGAAACAAGGGCACCGCCAGCATCCACAGGGAAACCCAGCTCAGAACAGCCATCCGAAAACAACCGAGCGATGTACATGTCAAATTCATTGCGTATTAAGACTAACACAGTAGCCAAAGACCATCAATTAAGGGGCTTTTACTTGTCCCTCGCATTCGCGGTAAGGTCTCATCAACTCATTCATGAGGAACCGTATGACTCCTCCTATGCCGTCAGACCAACCCAACCAACGCCTCCCGACCGGCATCTGGGTCCTCGGATTCGTCAGCCTCTTGATGGACGTTTCATCGGAGATGATCCATAGCCTCCTTCCGTTGTTCATGGTGACAGTGCTTGGGACGAGTGCTACCGCCGTAGGCTTCGTCGAAGGCTTGGCCGAGTCCCTTGCGCTGATTGTGAAGATTTTTTCCGGCACGCTCAGCGACTATCTTGGAAAAAGAAAGGAACTCGCTGTTTTTGGCTATACCTTGGGAACACTCACCAAACCACTGTTTGCGCTGGCCTCCAGCCTCGGAGTCGTCCTAACCGCTCGCCTCCTGGACCGAATCGGTAAGGGAATCCGCGGTGCACCACGAGACGCGTTAGTCGCCGATATTGCGCCCCTTCACCTTCGCGGTGCGGCCTTCGGTCTGAGGCAGGCTCTCGATACGGTCGGAGCCTTCCTCGGCCCCCTACTGGCAACCCTGTTGATGGTCCTGTGGGCCAATGACTTCCGCGCGGTCTTTTGGGTCGCCGTCATTCCCGGCATCCTGTCGGTGGCGCTATTAGTTGTTGGAGTTCAGGAGCCGTCAACTCGACAGGATCGCAGCCGCGTGAACCCGATCCGATGGGAGAATCTCTCCCGCTTGGGACCTGCCTATTGGTGGGTGGTTGGGATTGGGGCCATCTTCACGCTTGCCAGATTCAGTGAAGCCTTTCTCCTACTGCGTGCCAACCAGGTAGGGGTTCCCCTCGCGCTGACCCCGCTCGTGATGGTTGCGATGAATCTCGTCTATGCCGGTTCAGCCTACCCTTTCGGCAAACTCTCGGACCGCATGAGCCACACAAAATTGCTCGTCCTTGGGCTGATGATCTTGATCGGAGCTGACCTGGTGTTGGCCGTGCACGGCCATTGGGGGATCGTGCTCCTGGGTGTGAGCCTGTGGGGACTGCACATGGGCATCACACAAGGTCTGCTGGCCACGATGGTGGCCGACACGGCTCCGGTTGATCTGCGCGGAACCGCCTATGGATTATTCAACCTGGCAAGCGGGCTCGCCATGTTCGTCGCCAGTGTTCTCGCAGGCTTGCTGTGGGATGGGCTGGGCGCGTCAGTCACATTCTACGCCGGTGCGATTTTCTCCGGACTCGCGATACTCGGAGTGGTCCTTCGTTCGACAGCCATTCGCACCGTCAGCGATCGCTGATCAGCTCTCCCGAAAAATTGTGGTGCTCTTTCCGTTCAGAACCACATCCTCACACCGACCACGAATCGAATCTGGCTCGGATCTCCGCCCTGCCGACGCACCAGTGTCGCAGTTTCGCCGAAGCTACGGTCCAACGACAGACCGATGTACGGAGCAAATTCCCGACGAATCTCATAGCGCAGACGAGACCCAAACTCAAGATTGTTCAGCCCTGAACCGGTCGTAAACTCTTCCACTCGCTGGATAGCCAGGTTGGTTTCGAATCGCCCTTGAAGGATCAGCCGTTGCGTGAGCAGGAAATCTTTCGTATAGGACAGTCGCGCCGAAACAGCACCACGCTGATCAATGAATAACGCCGATTCGAACTCGTAGTTGTATGGGACAATTCCCTGTAGCCCGATCACCCCCATCCCACGCGCCACATTCCCGCCACGAAACGACTGCGTTTCCGTTCGAGCACCGACTTGAATGTCGTAATATTTCCAGAGAAATCGGCCATAGAGCAATTGGAAGTCCACATCATAGTCGGCCTTGAACGCGGTATCCCGCTGCCCTTCGCTTTTGAACCAGAGTCGGTGGTGATCGCCGCCATACCAGCCTTCGAGGTCCCACCGGTAGTCACTGTTGCTTCCCCCTCCCCCAGTGCGGGGTCGATATTCCAACACATCCACCAATGTGAACAGACGGCGTTCCTGGTCGTTCACAGGACTGGGCCAATCCGGTTGTGAAACTCCATACACCTGAGACTTGTCCTGTGCCTGGCTCGGCTTGACCGTCATCGTGCTCTCGAAAACAGAAGACCCATGCTCATGCCTGTGCTCAGATTCCGCAGCAACAGTTCCCACGCCCACGCCTATACTCAGGGCACAGACGACGAACCTCCCCCAACATTGTTGGATCGTTCTACCCACTGATCCCATCTCTGGCTGGTTACGGATCCACCTGAACAACGCGGAACATCCCCGCTTCCATATGCAGGAGGAGATGACAGTGAAAGGCCCAAGGCCTTGGGGCATCGGCGCTGACAAGGACAGACAACCGTTCAGCTGGCTTGACGACGACCGTATGTTTTCGAGGAAGATAGGCGCCTGCACCGTTTTCGAGATGCATCCACATTCCGTGCAAGTGAAGCGGATGTTCCATCATCGTGTCGTTGACAAAGGTCAGTCGCACTCGCTCACCGTACCGAAAACGTATTGGTTCCGGTGCATCAGAGTATGTCTTTCCATCGAATGACCACATGTACCGCTGCATATGGCCGGTGAGATGCAGCTCGATCTCTCGCTCCGGTGCTCGCTGATCCGAATACGGCGCCAGACTCTTCAAGTCGGTGTAGACCAGGACAGGCCTCCGACTTTCTTCCAACCCTTGACCAGGTTCGTGCATCCGGCTTTTGGAGTACTCGGCCACCGTTTGGTTACCAGTCCCGTGGTGATCGGCCCCATGCTTTACTGGCGTTGCCCCTGGTATCACTGAATGGTGCTGTCCGTCATGCTGTTCACCCCTCACCTCAGCCGGCGCTTCCCCATACATCATGCCATGAGTCGAAGTCAGCACCGACGATTCCAGAGCAGGATCGTGATGTCCGTGACCATGATCCACCATTCCCATATCTTCCATGGTCCGAAGTGGACGGGCACGACGCTCGGGGATTTCTCCTCGCATCCCAGATTGAGGAGCCAACGTTCCACGAGCATACCCGCTGCGGTCCATCGTCTCGGCGAAGATCGTGTACGCACGATCTTCGGTGGGCTGGATCAACACGTCGTAAGTTTCTGCGGGACCGAAGCGAAACTCTTCAACTGAAACCGGTTGCACATTTTGTCCGTCGGCCTGGACCACCGTCATAGTCAACCCTGGGATGCGAACGTCATAAAACGTCATAGCGGCAGCATTAATGAAGCGCAGCCGCACCCGTTCTCCCGGTTGAAAGAGACCAGTCCAATTGGCCGCAGCAGGCAGCCCATTCATCAAGAATGTGAAGGTCACGCCGGTCACGTCGGCAAAGTCGGTTGGATCCATCCGCATCTCGTCCCACATCACATAATTCCGTATCGCCGCCCAAAATCCCCACCTTTTCGCGTCCGCGAGAAACTCCCGAACATCGCGCTTCTGGAAGTTGTAATAGCCGGAAGACTTCTTCAGGTGGTCCGTCATGGCTTCCATAGACTCCAGGCTCCACTCCGAAAGCATGACGATATACTCCCGGTCATACTGAAACGGATCTGGTTCGACGGGGTCGATGATCATCGCCCCATACATCCCTCGCAATTCCTGACCGCCGGAGTGGCTGTGATACCAGTAGGTCCCGCTCTGCTTGACGACGAAACGGTAGTGGTAGGTCTCTCCCGGTTGAATGCCCCTGAAGCTCACCCCAGGAACTCCATCCATATGCGAGGGCAAAAGGACTCCGTGCCAGTGAATCGACGAGTCCTCCATCAACTGATTCGCCACACGGATCGTGATGTCCTGACCTTCCTTTAAACGGATCAACGGGCCAGGGATGGTCCCATTGATCGTTGCGGCAATGCCGGTCTTCCCATCTACCGTAAAGGCTGTTTCACCAATGAGGAGGTCAATGACCTCGCCGCGAAGCGTCGAAGCGCGCAGGCCGGTCTGAGTGGTCGGAAGCGGAGACGTTGTCGTGCAAGCAGGAAGAAACCGCTGTGTTGTGGCGAGCAATCCCAACGCCGCTGCTCGCTTGAGCAAGAGACGTCTGGATATCACCGGAGCATTCATCTTGGTTGAGCGGTATGCCCAAGAGTGATTAGAGCGCCAGTCTACGTAAACGAAGCGCGTTGGAGATCACGGAGACGGAGCTGAACGTCATCGCGGCACTGGCGATCATTGGGCTCAGAAGCAGTCCAAAGAACGGATACAACACCCCTGCCGCGACCGGCACACCTACGAGATTATAGACGAACGCAAAGAAGAGATTCTGCCGAATATTCTGCATTGTCGCTTTGCTCAACCGTCTGGCCCGAACTAACGCCCGAAGATCGCCCTTGACCAGCGTCATCCCCGCACTCTCAATCGCCACGTCGGCACCGGTTCCCATCGCAATACCGACATCGGCGAGGGCCAGAGCCGGCGCATCATTGACTCCGTCCCCTGCCATCGCCACAATTCGACCCTCTGCTTTCAATCGGGCGACAACCTTGCCTTTCTGGTTGGGCAACACTCCGGCTCTGACATCGTCGAGGCCTAGCTGTCTGCCCACAGCGTTGGCCGTCTGCTGATGGTCCCCGGTCAACATCACCAGCCGAAGGCCATCGGCTTGCAATAGGCGCACTGCCTCTCCGGTCGAGGCCTTAATCGGATCCGCCACGCCCAGTAACCCTCCAGGCTTTCCATCGATTGCCACAAACACGACGGTCTGTCCTTCTTGCCTGAGTCGATCCGCCTCTGCCTCAAGTGTGGCCAGCTCACCGCCCGCCACACCGATCGTCTCCCTCAAAAATGACGCCGTCCCGATGGCAACAGAGTTCTGCTCAACAAGACCGGAGACTCCTTTGCCGGTGGTTGATTGGAACTGTCCCGACGCAACCGTGGGGATCTTGCGGCTCCGCGCGCCGTCTACGATCGCCGAAGCCAGCGGATGCTCACTCCCCCGTTCAAGGCTCGCAGCCAGACGGAGTACCTCCTGTTCGCTCCATGGAGGAATCGTACGGATTGTCATCAAGGCCGGCTTCCCCTCCGTCAACGTTCCCGTCTTGTCGAACACGATGGTATCCACCTTGCCCAAGACCTCAAGCGCTTCGGCCTTCTTCACCAACACCCCGGCTGTTGCACCACGCCCAGTCCCGACCATGATCGACATCGGTGTCGCCAAACCCAATGCGCAGGGACACGCAATGATCAGCACTGCCACGGCATTCACAAGCGCATAGGCCAATTTGGGTTCAGGTCCCCAGAGGGCCCAGGCAATGGCCGTCAGAACCGCCACTGACACGACAAGCGGCACGAAATAGCCTGCGGCCACATCGGCCACCCGTTGAATCGGGGCACGGCTCCGCTGCGCATCGCTGACCATCTGGACGATCCTCGCAAGCAACGTCTCGCGCCCGACCCGTTGCGCCCGTATGAGCATGCTCCCGGTGCCGTTCATCGTCCCGCCGGTCACGGGCACTCCGATCTCTTTCGCGATCGGAATCGATTCTCCGGTAATCATCGACTCGTCGACCGACGTGCTCCCCTCCACCACCACCCCATCGACCGGCACACGTTCCCCTGGTCGCACGCGCAACCGGTCTCCCACATGCACCTGATCCAGGGGGACATCTTCCTCGCTCCCATCCGGACGGACTAGTCGGGCTGTCGCCGGAGCCAGTCGCAAGAGACTTTTGATCGCGGAACTCGTCTGACTCCTCGCCCGCAGTTCTAACACCTGTCCGAGCAAAACCAGCACCGTAATCATGGCGGCTGCTTCGAAATAGACAGCCACGGTTCCGTCGGGTCGATGAAAGGATGCGGGCAGGAGCGTCGGAATCATCGTTGCAAACACACTGTACGCATAGGCTGCCCCGGTCCCGATCGCGATCAGCGTGAACATGTTCGGCGCGTGGTTCACGATGGAGGCCCATCCCCGTTGAAAGAACGGGGCACCGCCCCAAAGCACCACCGGCGTGGCCAACAGCAGCTGCACCCAGTTCAGCACCTCTCCTCCGAACCGATGGTGGAGCGGCATGCCGGGAATCATATCGGACATGGCGATGAACATCACCAACACCGCCGGTCCCAGACAGATCCGGAATCTCCGGCTCATGTCCTCCAGTTCAGGATTCCCGACGTCCTCAGCCGAAACTACTTTGGGCTCAAGCGCCATCCCACAAATCCTGCAGGCACCCGGTTGCGTCTCTAGCACCTCCGGATCCATTGGACAGACATACTCGACGACGCCACCGACAGGGACCGCAACAGGCTTGGGGACTCGCTGGCCAGGAGGAAGCAGGTAATACTCGGGATCGTCACGAAATTTTTCGAAGCACCGCGTGGCACAGAAGTAATACCGTTCCCCTCGATATTCGTATGACCCGGCAGCTGTGGCAGGTTGCACCGTCATCCCGCAGACCGGATCGATCTTGCCCTGCCGAACCGGCTCCATCATCGGCAACGGCTTCTTTTTGCTGAGCACCTCTTCTGGATGTGCACGGAATCGCTCTAGACAGGACAGCGCACAGAAATAATAGGTCTTCCCTTGATACTCGTATCGGCCCGCGGCCGCCGCTGGATCAACCGTCATCCCGCACACCGGATCGATCTCAGCGTGCTCGGCCGGCTGCATCATGGGAAGCGGCCTTCTGGAAGAAGGCATGGTGACAAGATTGACTGGCTTCTTGCTCAGAGCACGCTCGGGATCCACGCGAAATCGCTCCAGACACGACATCGCACAGAAATAGTAGGTTGCACCTTTATAGTCATACTGACCCGCTGCACTGGTCGGATCGACGCTCATCCCGCAAATGGGATCGATCTCCTTCTTCGTGTGAGCACGCGAAGCCTCATGGGTGTCTTGAATATCTTTACTCATATGGTCATGTCCTGCATGCGGTTGCCCGCAACATCCGCTCGATGATTCATTCACCATGTGTCCAACTCCTTTCATTGTATCCCGTATGGCAACTTATTGTCGCCTTCAGCATTACAGACGGAGCAGGTGGTCAGATATTACAGAAGACTACGAGACACACATGATGGGGCGAAAACACAAGAACAACCACCGAGACCGATGCGAGGTGTAGAAACGAGGCAACCGGTTATCCACAGGCACAGTTGAGGCATCCGTGCTTACTGCAGACCCCGCAGGCGGCTTCAAGAGAGGCCCTTAAGGATTGGCGAGCTCGGTGCAAGCGAACCGTTAGATTGTTCCGTGAGATCTTTAGTTCTCTTGCAACCTGCTCTGGCGATTCCCCACCAAGATCGATGCGTTTGATGAGGTCCGCGTAGTTTCCACGGAGACTCGGAATGAGATCGTGAAGGCAGACACATGCGGTAGCCTGAACCTCATCCAAGGATGGTTCCTGGAGGATGCCGGAAATGGTCGATTCCTCCAGGAAGGCTTGATTGCGGCGAGCCTCAGCTCCCTGTGCACGATAATAATCGGCTATGGCATGACGGAGGATGCGGTAGAACCAGGCAAGTACACTTTCGTCATTGTGCAAGGAGTGAGCGGAGGCAACTGCTCGAGCGAAGCTTTGCTGAAGAATATCGTCCACGAGGGCTTCTTCGCCGACCCGACGGCGAACAAACTTCCTCAGAGCCGATTCATCCTCCAGAAGGCGTTGAATAATGCCCTGTGCCTTAGCCTCCGCCATCACCAAATCGTCACCGATTACTTTTTCGCATCGGCCTCAAGAATACTTCGGATGATGGTGAGCACGTTCTCCGGCGTCATGTTGACGCCATCGACCTTAATGTTCCCATCAATCAGAATCGAGGGAGTGGAAGACACCTTGATCCGTTCACCCCAGCGACGGCCCTCTTCGAACAGCTTGGCCGGTTTTCCACTTTCCATCCCAGCCTCGAACGCCGCCACATCCAAGCCGACCTCCTTGATCAGCAATGAGCGAATCGAGCGATCCAACACCCCATCGAGTTTTTCCTTATGAATGGTACGAAACAAGACGGCCTTCATCTGATCGCCTTTCCCCATCAGCTTGGCCTGCTCGTACATATCAAAGGGAGTCGGCAGCTTCCCATGGATGACCGGAAAACCGACCATCGTCACTTCAACCCGATTCCCGAACTCTTTCACCAGCAGAGGAACCCCTGTCTCTTCGAAGTGGTGACAATGCGGACAATAGAAATCCGCAAACTCGATGACTTTGACTTTTCCCGGTTGATGGGTGGACGTCTCATCCTTGAGAATCTCGAATTTCCCCTTCAGCTCCGGCTTGGTTGCCTGTGCCTCGACTGGAGCAAGCAGCAGTCCCACCACCCCCATCGTCCAAACCGCTGCCGTCCACCTTGACCTCGACTGATTCTTCATGTCCGACTCCTTTCTCAGATTAACTGGGAGAGGGCTATTATAACGGATGGAGAGCCCATGTGCGCTTTGTTATAATTGCGTCCATGGGCCGACTTCTTGCTACAAGCCTCTCTTCCGCCATCATGATCTCCGGCTGTGCCTTCACCGGCGATCATACAGAGACGCTCTCGTCCGGCGCGCCTCCGTTGACCTTTGGGCAGGTGAAAGCAACACCTGAGTCCTACAACGGACAGCCCGTGACGTTCGGCGGCAAAGTGCTGGGAGCGCGCCGACTTAAAGAAGGAACCAGAATTGAAATCCTTCAGTTGCCGTTGGCCGACTCCCTTCAACCGACCACGGACCTTAGCACGTCCCAAGGCCGGTTCGTCGCATTGCGGAAGGAGTTCCTTGACCCCGCAACCATCCCTGCTGGTACGTTCATCACCGTAACGGGTGAAATGGCCGGTTCCATCACCCTACCGCTCGATGAAATGGAGTACAGCTATCCGCTCATGCATGTGACCAGTTTGCGTGTGTGGAGCGGACAAGAGGAGGTTCCACGCATCCGCCGACCTCTCGGCCCCGGCCCCTCTTGGGGCCCCTACTGGTCTCCTTATTGGCACCCCTGGCCGTATTATTGGTAAACCTGAGAAAGACGATCGGATCGTCGTGATGGCGTCACCCTGCGCCATCTACTCATCGCGCTAAAGATGACGGTATACAACGCTAGTCTACTAATGGAGACACACACATGAAGAAGATGGTCCGCCGGAAGGACACACCTGAGAAACCTGCCTCGTCAAACCTCAGCTCGGCGGTCGTGGCGACACTGAAGGAAGAGATCGTCCACTGGCACTACCCGCCGGAACATCGGTTGACTGAAGATGGATTGTGCAAACGGTTTGGGATGAGCCGCAGTCCCATTCGGGAGGCACTACGCGTCTTGACCTCATATGGCTTCATCAGAAAACTGCCCAACCGAAGCTATGTCGTCAAGCAGTACACGACCGAGGAAATTGAAGAGCTCTACGAAGTGCGCCAGGCACTAGAACTCTATACCGTTGAACGTTTGGCCGCTCAAGCTACGCTCTCACAACACCAGGCTGATCTTGATGACCTTCAGCGCACATGGGCTGAGCTCCTGAAGGAACCCTCGAAGAAACCAGAAGAATTCGCGATCCTCGACACCCTCTTTCACGACACCCTCGCCCGAGTTCTAGGGAACACGTTCCTGCTTCGAAGTCTTCGAACCATCAATGAGCGCTTGACGCTGTTTCGCTTGCTGGATTTTGAAAACCCGGAACGCGCCGAGAGAACATGCCGTCAACATCTGGAGATTCTGAATCGGATTCTGACGAAGGACGCGGTAGGTGCACGCGAGGCGATGCGGGAGAACATCGAAGCGGGGCGGAATCACATCCGAAACACGATCAAGGATGCGCTGGCTCGCTCGTATCTCAAGAAGAGATAAACGATGCAGCCGCTCACGGAAGAAGGGACGGATTCGGATCCAAGCGCGGAGCATGAAACCACTTTTTAGTACGGCTTCATGCTCCGTGAGGCGACGTGTTCGTCAGCCTACTTCTTTTTTGCCGGATGGTGGGCCTCTTCGGCATGTGCCAGCGATTCCTCGGCATGTTTCATCGATTCCTTCGCATGCTCAAGCGCTTCCTTGGCGTGGGGATTGTCACTGCCCTGAATGGCCTCTTCCAGATGTTTGATCGCTTCCTTTTCGTGTGCAATTCCCTCCTTGGCGTGCTTGATCACTTCCTTCACATGCCCGCCTTCACCCGCCAACGCTGAACTTGCGAATCCCCCTGCAAGTAATCCACATACTGACACTGTGACAACAGCGGCTTTCATCCTGTTCATACGACCTCCTCATAGGGCTAGTTGATTGAAATCAGCTCGTACTATCGACGTTGAGTATACACCTCCGACCCAAGCAGTTGTATTGAGAATGGTCGATAGGCAATGGAGTGGTGAAATAAACGAGTGGAGAGGATGGACACCTTGTCTCTCGAACCTATGCGCCACTGCCCCCGAAGGACCCCGAAGTCGACAGGAGGTCACTTCCGACTCCCCAGGCAGGTCTGGAGAAGGGTGCTCACCTGCCTGACCTGTTTCTTTTATGACCTCTCACTCCATGGCAGCTATCCGCTCTCGCCTACCACAGTTCGCCCTGCCCATCTGATTACTCCTGCTATATCCTCACTCATCCTGCCATTTTGCGAGAAAGGAGCCGGGGCGGAGGTCGACGGAGGTGACACCCGCGCCCCGGGTCGGTCCGAGTGAGGGTGCAGCTCGACCCGGACAACAGAACTCAACAGTAATTGATTGCTCCACGACACACTATTGACGCAAACTATCTCTCCACTCTCTCGAGAAGAGGACCAGCGCGCAGCTTCGAATGGGAGTGCAACGCCTCGCCCTCCCATCAGTCCGAGAGTGGCGTGTCCCCACCGTTCAGAACGTCAACTGCCGTTCGAAATCGCAGGCGGACCGATCCGGATGACTCAGACAGAATGCGTTCCAAGACAACCCCCATCAGGAACGATTGTCGTCAAGGACTCGAATTAAGGAGCGTGTTCTGCCTGAATTATCCGAAGGTAAAGACTGGCGGAGCACGGGAGGGGTGCGGCGTGGGATAAGATACGGTGTGTAGATGGTCAAGAGAGGGTGTCAGAGAGATTGCAACAAGACGAACACCCGCCGTGGGAGCTGATGCCACCAACCCACTTTGTGACACGATCTGGCAGGACCAGGCACAGAGAGAAGACTGCGTACTGTCTTGGGAATGCTGATGGGCACCCGACGGCAGGATGGACATCGAGGCGCAGCCGGAGGCGAGCACAACCAACCCTAAATACACAAGAAGCATCAGGCACGAGACAGCGGGGGGGAACCAGGATGATCGACGGGTAGCCATGCTGAGGTTGTATCTATACCGGTCGACTCTTTCTGTCCACTACAGATGCCTCAGTTGCAACAGAAATTGCTGCGTCAGTCATATTCAACAGCAATAGCATTTCCGCCCTACACCGTCCGCTCCCCCAGCGCCTGTACGATATCTAACCTTGCCGGACTCTCCATCCTGAGCCGACCCTACCCGCCGCGCTTCTGAGTCGTCAACCGGTGACCGCTCACGGATACTACAGTCCACACCAAAAATAACCTCCTGACAGATCCCTTCGCCCTGGCATCGCCAGGTGTGGGAGGTTCAGAGACTGGACTTTGAGCAACATTATGGCGAAGAACATCCTGGCTCACCTCCCTCCAGACCGACCACGAAGAAGCAACTTGTGACTGCCACCAATAAGCTGAAGAGTCATGGGCGCCAGGCAAGCCTTCGCAGAAATTAGGCGGGCAGCCTTGGCTCCGTGCCACAGTTGCCAACTCATTATGAATCCTCTGTACCTGGCGAGGCCGTGGATAGTCCGATGTGGTTGTGCTCGATCAGACTGACTGCGGATTCACGAAAAATGCGCAAGCTTCCTTTCCCGAGGTGCGTGCCCTGCAGTCGTCCCGCCTCCACCCATCGATAGATCGTCCAACGGCTGACGGACAACAACGCTGCCGCCTCTTCGACTCGGAGAGTGGCTTTCTCCCCCGTCTCCGCACTTATTTGTGCTGTTTTGCTAGCCGAATTCAGCGGTCGTGGTTTCATTGTCTCCTCCGGCATGGCTCAACTCCTTCCTACTTGTCTGTTGCCCGATGGAAGAATACGCATGTCTCCAATGCGTTGACCGTATTCGGGCCATTAATTCGCCAGGCTGTACACAATCGGCAGACTGACGACGATCTGTGGCTTTCCGATAGCTTGTGCCATATGGAGCGGACAGGCGAGCCGTACCGCCTCGACGGCAGCCGCATCAAGCACGCTATAGCCTGAACTTTTCTGAACAAAGACGTCTGCCAGGTGGCCGTCGGATCGAATGATCGCTTTCACGATCACTTTGCCTTCCTGCCCGTTCATCCGAGCGGTGTTGGGATAGCGCTTCAGTTCAGCGACCCGCCGCCAGAGCAAATCCGCCAACCACCGATGATCCATTTTCAATTCAGAGCCCGAGACCGATGCCTTTACCACCGGTGCTGGAGCAACCTGCTCGTTCTGGAGCGGCTGCGATGCTTGTGCAGATGGCTCTTGCGCAACCGACACCTCAGAAGGCGATACCGGAACAGAGGCGACCGCAGCCGGCTCCTCTTGAACCGGTTGTGACTCCGATTCCTTTGCTGCCGTCGTCGGCTCCACGACTGGCGGAGTCATTTCAACGAGCGGTGGCGCTATCGACTCTTCCCGTGCCTGAGCAATCTCCCCCTTCTCCTGAATCGATGAGACCTGCGCGATCGTCGGTTCCAACGGCTCAACCTTCTGCTCAAGAGGCTCGACCGCCATGACCGGCTGAGGCGGATCCGGCAAAGACTTGAGCCTGGCTGCGACCACTCGCTTCACGGGTTGTGGCTCAGGAGCCTGACCCGGTTCACGTTGCTCAGCTGTCGAATCAGGTCGCGTCGATTCGACTAATGCGACATCCCACTGAAACAGATTCTCTTGCAACATCGGCGTGACTTGTGCGGCAAAGAGGAACACCAATCCCACGACGGCGCCGTGCACGCTCAGTGAAATCCCCCAGGCCTGAAACACGAATCGATTCTCATTTGGCGATGTCATGAGATATTTCTTTCTATTCGCTCACGTACTCAAACACAATTTTGTCGACTGTTCGATTCTAGACGCAAAGAGATGGTTGCCTCCGGGTCATAGACACATTCCAGTCAACCGGCCATACAGTCGCTCTACGAATCTACGACTCGTTGATGGCCATATAGAGAAGGGCCGGGATCCGACCGCATCGCGAGAGGCGATTATTGGAGCATCACGTGACGGCTATAGCAATGGAAATAGGAGGTCCACGGAAACGAGAGTGGAAAGCAGGCGAAAGAAGCCGCGAGTCACTTGCGGCAACCGTCGTTCGCTCAATAGGCTGGAGTTGTGGGTGCAGCTGCACGGACGCCGATTCGACTCCCTGGGCAGCGGCGCAGAACCAAGCGCACATCTCGGTTGAATGAGTGGTCGCTTGATGATCCTCATGGTGCCCGGCATGGCTGACACTCGGCGCAGCCATCAACCCGTTCACCAGCACGACGCAGCAGAGCATAGCCCAGATAACCGCGGATCGTTTCACACCGTCCGTCCTGCCATTCCCCTACTGTAGAGCTGCGGCCCTCGGAGCATCCGCTTTCTGAATCCGAGCCACTGCGGCAAGGATCACCTGCTCAGTCAAGAGTCCCCCCTTGATGTATTCGCGCACGACGCCTGTTTCATCGATAAAGACGCTGACCGGTAGTCCGAAGACCCCAAATTGGTTGGCGACTTTGTTATCCCGATCCAGCAGTACCGGAAACGTATGACCATATTGCGCGATGTGTTCGCGCACTTTGGCGTCGTCTTCCAATTCATTGACGGCCAAGACCACAAATCCCTTGTCCCGGAGTTGATCGTAGGTGGTCTGCATGGCCGGCATTTCCGTCGTGCAGGGCTTACACCATGTGGCCCAAAAATTCACGAGCACGATCTTGCCGCGATACTGACTCAGGCTCTGTTGCTTGCCCTCCAGATCGCCCAAGCGAAAATCTTCAGCTGCCGTGCCGACCGCCGGCACACGCGAGCCCATTGCCCATACCAGACTGCTGCCGACGAGACACGCCACGCATAGAGCCAGGAGCCCTCTCGCCGTCTTGTATCCTGCTCGCTTTAACACCATAGGTCCCTTCGATACGCTGATGCAACGCTGGACGCACCGTAACACTAACTCAGAACAGCAAGGTTCAATGGGTACGACCTGGAGATTACGATTTTAGATACTAGGAAACCCTCACGATGACTGTCAAGAGTAGTCCAGATCTCTCTATGCATCGAACACGGTGGACTCATTCGATTCTCCCTAAACCTGCGCCACTGCATCTTTGGCCTCTGAGCACGGCCAGTAAAAGACCACAGGGGAGAGTGCGAGCAACCAGACTGGTCTCTGCTTTACACAGCCTGTCCTCATAACAACGATCCTTCGCTGAGCGGGAATGCTTCCTCGTACAGCAGTGCTACAACCTATGATCGAACTTTCCTTTTCGTTTCGCGCAGTTCACCTGATTTACTCCGGCCATTGCCCCGACTCGTGTCGTGGTCAACTTTAGCTTTCTCGATCAATTCGGTCACCGACGCTCGAAACACCCGCAGGCTGCCTTGACCGATTTTGGTGCCACGTAAACGGCCTTCATCGATCCATCGATAGATTGTCCATTTACTGACTTGAAGGACCTTGGCGGCTTCTTGAATACGGAGCAATTCGGATTCCATTGTCGCAATCCCTGTCAGGCCTCATCCTCACGTGAGCGATGGCGTCCGGCAGGCCTACCTACTTCATGACCTGGGCGCTGCAATGCCAGCCCTCTCCCTTGACGCCGTTCACGGCTTCGGCGAGCTGTTTCGTCGTCGCTTTGTCCCCCTCCAGCGTCACCACCGCATGTCCCTTCATACTCTTGAGATCAACGGCTTTGACTCCGGCAATCTTTTTCAACGCTGATTCGACATCGCCGAGGTACAGATCGCAGTACTGGCCGCCAAGCATCAACATGACCGTTCGTTCTGTCGCAGCCTCAACCCAACTACCGCAACCAGTAACGAGCGCCATGCATACGAATCCAATTCGCAGTCTGTTCATAGAACTCCCCTTTATTCTACTTACCATCCCCAGAATGGCATACCGATCCCTAGTCCAGCCTCGGCATGAGGATCGTTGGATTGGCCATCCGCCCCTTAACCCACCTTGGGAAGGAGTCCTTCCTCTCCCTTCTATCCAACTCTAGTCATCACGAGGGAACACATGAGGAAATGATCTAGACGGCCAGCGCAGCGGGGCCAAATTCAGGCACTACTGTTGACCTTCGTGGCATGCGGCTGGGCCGCCGACGTGCACCCCGTCTGAAAGCTACAGCCTGGGGTGAGGGCGACTGACAAGGTCGGTTGATTTCGAAGTTTCCGGAGGTAAAGTCAGCAGATGTGATGAACTCTTCAGCCCTGTCGCCACTAATGGAGCGAGTAGATCGGGTAGTCGTCGAGGCCAACGAGGGGGGTACTGAATCATCCGCCTTGAGCTTGAACCCGACCCCCTTGATCGTGATGAGCCGGCAGAGCCGCTGTGGGGCACGATCCAGTTGTCGGCGAAGCGCGTGGACATGCACATCCAACGTGTGTTCTCCGATGGCAAATTGTGGCCCCCACACGCGATCGACCAACTCACTTCGGCTGAATACTCTGGAGGGCGCCTCCATCAGCGTTTTGAGAATGGCAAACGGCTTCGCGGAGAGTGGAAGCTGCTGGCCGGCAATCGTCACCTCATGGTGGTCGGCATCCAAATGCACCGCACCTACCTGGAACACAGCGCGACCGGTGACGGCATGCCCCGCTCGCCGTAGAGAAGCCCTCAGTTTGGCAAGAAACAAACGGCTTCCGTCTCGAAAATCGTAGATGCTGTCTGCACCTCGCTCTAAGTCGGACACCCATTGCTCTTCAGTGCACAGACTTCCTGTAGGCGCCAAGGTGATCAACGGGACAGGCTTCAGCAGCGGACTGGTACGGAGCATATCCCAATCGGGAACGCGGCGGTCAACGAGGAGCAACGCCGGTGATGCATGTTCACTGAACGTAAGCGCGTCGTTCACGTCACAGGCAGTTCGAACCCGATACCCTGCTTGGCCCACCTGCGATTGGATGAACTTGGACAACACGGCATCCATCGAGAGGATAAGCAGGCAGGGAGCGTTTCCTGACGGCGACGATCCCACCATCGATTCCCCGTCGGATCCGGACACGGTGACGCGATATTGTTCACGAGACAAGACTCCGAGCAGCCCAACCAACGCAGGAACGAACAACAGCGCGGACGACGGTGAGGGAGCCACCGGCACCACCGGCGAACTATTTGCAAGATTGACGGCACCGACCGAAAGGCGAATGGGCCCATATCCAGGCTCTGCCTGAAACACAAGGCTGAATGTGAATCGTTGGGCGCCCTCATTGATTTCGAACAACGAGCTCCAGGTGATCCCCGTGAGGTCATGGTAAGCCGTCGTCAATGACTGCACAACATCACCGAGCGTTGTAGGCCACGACAGCAAGCTCGGCTCAGTGAGGGTCAGTGCACTCGCACCCTCTTCGATCGCCCACACACCTGCATCGGCCGGAACTTGGCCCGCCATCGGCCGATCGCCGGACGGGAATACTACCGCAGCACTCGCCTCCCGATCTAACCCCAGTGGACAGAGTGAGAACAGCACGAGACAGGAGAGGGTCGCGAGCAACGACCGAATGTCAATGGGAAACCAGGGTGTCACCTTGTGTTGCATGACCATTCCTTTGAATCTTTGCCTAAATGATACAGAGCCGCTTGACTGCGGCGGCCAAGCCGCCGCAGTCAGAACAGGTACGAAGAACCACTGTGTGGCCCTTCCGATGATTAGGCCGCCATCTTGCGACGGGCCAAACCCGCCAATCCGATCACGCCGCTGCCGAACAGCCAGGCTGCAGCAGGGAGCGGTACCGCAGGACCACCATTCGATCCCCACAAGGTCAACGTGTAGCCTACTCCAGCAGGAGCAAGGCCTGCAGGATGCAGGTGATAATCACGCGAAAGCCCAAGGTCGGCCAGCGCTAGTGCGTTGAACGTGTCAGCTGCGCCTTGATACCCGCCAGGCACTACGGGGAGCTCAGAATCACCATTGTTTTCAAAAATGGTGGAACCAAAAGCAGTGATGCTATTGGCTACGGACGTCATATTGAAATGCGTGAATGAACCTAGATCAAAATTAATGGTGTCCAAGAAAATTCCGCTCCCTCCAGACAAACCTGGATCTGGAACATTAATCACGACCGGATTCGCCGCATCGCCGTTGCCCACCGCAAAGACACCAGCATCAAGCGTGACGGCCTGTGCCGTCGCCGCCACCGAGAGGACTCCGGCGACAAAAAGGCCGGACATCGCTGTCTTGAGGTTGTACGTATGTTTCATGAAACACTCCTTTGATAGAGGTGAAGTAAATTGACCCTCCGTATGGTTAGATACCCAGAGCATCGTGACCATGGGGTAGACAATACCGTTCCAGGACAAACTTGGTCTACCGACTGTGGCAACAGATGCTACAGATGTGACAAGAAATGTGCGTGTGGAGGCCGAAACTCCCGAGACATTTGACCCTGAAGGCTAGGAAGGAGCTTCTCGACAGACAAACCAGTTGTACGAGTCCCCGGCAGATACTTACTCGCGTGTGATCAATCTCACAGAGACGTCGAGGCCGAGTTACTTGAACGTGGGTAATTTTTGACTGCTCTCGTCGCCAGGTACTCGGCCAGATGGTCGGAACAGGCCTCCCCACCAGGATGAAGCGACAGGATCTGTGAGTTGACTATTTAAGGGAGATCCACTGAGTCGGTCGAGCCGTACCTCGATGTCACGATACGAACCCACTTCCTGATAGATTCGCCTGTAAAGCTCGGCTGCCTCAGCCGATTTCCCGGCATCCTCTAATGTTCGCCCCAGTACGTATTTCAACGCGAGGTGATCTTTTGACGAGGCGGTCGTGTGATCGATTGCAGCCTGGAACGTGCTGAGTGCTTCAGCGAATTGTCCCATGGCGCGCAAACACAATCCTTTTTTCATCAGCGCCTTGATGCCCCATGATTCGTCACCAGTCAAGCGATCGAACAGCACGATGGCTTGTTTGAAATTGCCTGCTTCCTGGAGTGCCATGGCTTCTCGATACAGAACCGGCAAATCCTGTCCGCCATCCTGAACAGACGGCTGGGCCGGCATGTGTGATGGGCTATTCCCTGGTACAACGCTCTTCACTTCCTCCCGCTCTTCTTCAATCGCTTGCTGAGACCACTCGACGGATTCCGGCGAGACCTTGAACGGAAACACACCATGACGGTCACGAGCGGCCGCAGTCTCCAGCACAATACCGGCAGTAATGACCTCCGCCTGAGCGGCAAAGCCATACACCAGGGCATGATCACAGAGTTGATTGATCAGACGCGGGGTGCCGCCGGTCAGCCGGAATACCGAACGGCCTGCCAGGGTTGTAAACAACGGCGTACGTCTGCCGGCGACATTCAACCGATGTGTCATGTACTCCAGCGTTTCCTCTTCCGAGAGCGCGTCCAGTGTGTACTCGACCCCGATCCGTTGGGCGAATTGCACCATACCCGGCCCCTTCAACAGATCCCGTAACCCCAGCTGTCCCGACAGGAGAATCTGGAGTGATCGACGACGCCCGTCATTGAGATTCGAGAGCAACCGAAGCTCTTCCAACATTGTGGCCCCGATGTTTTGCGCTTCGTCGACCATCAGCAGCACGCGACGTCCGGCGGTTCGTTCACGTTCCAAGAATTTGGCAAACTCATGAAACGCCTCCACGTCGCTTTTCCCGGCGATCGACAGCTCGAAGGAGGCGGCAATCCACGGCAACAGCCCGCCGATGCCGGCATGCGTGTTCGACAACACGCCGACGGTCCAGGGATGGCGAGTCTCATCCAGCAACCGGTTCAACAATGTGGTTTTCCCCGTGCCGGGATCTCCGGCGATGACGATCAGGGCCGACCCGTTCGTCAACCCATATTCTAGAAGGCTGAGCGCCATCTTGTGCTTGGCACCCAAATAGAGAAATTCCGGGTCCGGCAACAACGCGAAGGGTTTCGTCTTCAATTGATAGTATGGTTCGTACATAGTTCCTACGCAGAATGGCTATGCAGCAAGCCCATGGCCCGCCGCTTGGTCAGTTGTGTACGTCCTGATTTATTGAGAACACCTCCAAGAATGGGCACGGTGCCCGCAATGGCTGTCATGGCCTGTTCGACCTCAACAGAGGAGGTACGTCCCTCTTCGATCACGAGCAGCAGGGCATCAATATGGGAACTGAATCCCAACACGTCGGCTCGGGACAAGATCGGCGGCAAGTCCAGCACGATGAAGCGAGAGGGATAGCGATGCTTGAGCTCCTGGGCAAGAGCGGCCATTCTGGGAGAGGCCAGCGCCTCCGCGGAATTCTTGATCGAGCGTCCTCCCGGTAGAAACACCAGCCGGCCGACGCCGGGATGAATCAAGAGCTGCGCGAGCGGCACCTGATCGAACAGATACTCCGTCAACCCCTGAGCCTGGTCGAGGCCAAAGAGTCGATGCACAGAAGGTCGGTGCATATCGGCGTCGACCAGCATGACCGTATGCGCCAGGTCCATGGCCAGAGCCAAGGAGAGATTCACCGCCGTCAAGGTTTTGCCTTCGTGCGCGGTGGGGCTGGATATCCCGAGCACATTCCACTCTTTTTGGCGAAACTGCTGCATGACCTGGGCACGCAACCGCTTGTAGGCATCGACGAAGGCCCCTTCAGCATGCCCGGAAATCAGCCGTTGATCTTGCATCAACTGTTCGGAGAGAGAAATCGTTCTGGTCGAAGAGTAAATGAGCGGAGGCGCTTGAGTCACCGAGTGGTCCTCTGGTCGGTGCGTACCAGAACCGGCTGAACCGGATTGCTGCTTGAGTCGTTCCTGCGCTTGCTGAAGATATTCCATCGTGAGGCCCTCCTCTCAGTCGTTCGTCTTATCCAAGTTTTCGCCAAACGGCATACCACAAGACATCCAAGGGCATCCAAGCCAGATGGACAATCACCGCACCGACCACCAGAAGACCAATCCCGGCAAAACCGGCGACTGTCCGCCGACGCCCAAGGGATGTGAGTTCCCGTTCAGACGGAAGATAAGGGATCACGGCCAGCGGGACCCCCTGCAACACTCGGCCGAACTGTTCGGCGGTATGAATCGTCCGATCGACATTGTCCACGGCCACACCGGTTCCGATACCTCCCCCAACGGCCAAGAACGCCCCAAGCAGCATGATCGCCAAGCGATTGGGCCGTTCCGGTTTTTCCGGCAACTCCGGCGGGTTGATCAGCGAAAACCGCTCACCCTTTCGCTGCACTTCCAATTCCGCCGACACTTGAGCCTCCATGAGGCGAGAGGTAATCTCTTGATGCTTGCGCATGGAATTCTCCCGATCTCGGAGCAGATCCATGTAGTCCGGCTCAATCGTCGGTGTCATTTCGACTCGCTTCGCGTACTCCGTCATCCGACGTTTGAGGTCGGCTCGAGCCGACTCCAACGATCCCAACATGGCCTGAGTCGACGCCAACTGGGACTGAATGTTGATGTAGGCGGGGTTTTCCGGCTTGACGGGCGGAGGGAGTGTCGGGCGAAGCGAGCTGGCCTGCAGTTCCCGCTCCAGCGACACCACGACTTCTTGGACACGAATGACATCGGGATGGGAGTCATGCATGCGTTCTCGGAGATCGGCGAGTGTCGCACGTTCAGCATGAATCCGCTTCGACAGTTCATCGCGTTCATCGATACCACCCGTTTCTTTTTCAAGCGAATCGATCTCTTGTTTGAGTTTGATGTAATCCGGGTGATCGGGCAACATGTAGGCGGAGACACTGGCATACTGAGCGCGCAGGGCCTTCAGCCGTTCCCCTGTATCCAAGAGCCGGTCACCGCCCGCGGTGATGATCGGAGTCTGGGGCTTCAGCTGCGCCAATTCACCTTCCAGATACGTTTTCTTCTCGCGCAGGCTTCGGATATCGCGATCGGCATCGAGTAGCTCTCGCTGCGCCTGAGTCAGCAGTTGCATGTTGAGCTGTATCAACTCCGGCAGCGCCCCGTCTGCCCGGTGTTTCACGGCGGCGAGCATGACTTCCAGTTCCTGGATATGCTTATCCAGATTCTCCGCTTCTCGCTTCAGAAAAGCGGTGGTTTCCTGCGCATGCCGTTCGCGGCTCTTCAAGTTTTCTGCCAGAAAGAGACTTGTCAATTCATTGGCGACCTTTTGTGCCGACGCCGGAGTTTCGCCGTCATACGCCAAGGTAAATGCGATGGTAGCCTGGGTCGGATTCTGCGTCCGCTTATCGACCACCTTGACGTTCAGCACATCAATCTGAATGTCCTTGGTGAATCGTTCCAACACTTCCTCCGTTGGGCTCCGTTTCCGAAGCTTCTCATAGAGCCCATACTGTTCAACGATACGCCAGAGCGTGGCCCGACTGAGGACTTGTTGTTTGATCGTCTCGATGCGCTGATCGGCATAGGTCGCGATTGCCGACCGAACCAAATCAGGCGGAATCTCCTGCTCCTCGATCAGAATCGTGGCGGTCGAGCGATAGACGGCCGGGAGGAGAAACGCCAGCGCGGCACTGGCGGCCATGAGTGCCGCCCAAACTGCTAGAATCAAGGTTCGGCGCCGGCGCAAAAGAACCAGATAGTCCGGGAACGTCCGGGCTCGCGCGGCTGCCCGTCCCTGCAATCTCCGATCTTGACTCATCGCGACACTGACCATTTATCGCCTCCGTACGTCAACATGATGAAAGTCGAATTTGAATTGTACCGTTGATCGAAATCATCCACGGCTCGTTCCCCGTAGGTATAGGACACGGAAGCCGACCACCATTGTGCGAACTGCCACGAGAGCGTGGGAGTGACGGAGAAAAAGGTCGTGCGGGGTAACGGCCGGCTGCCTTCCGTGGTACTGATCCCCGAGACAAAATAGAGCGCTCCGGACACGGAGAGATTGATCGTCTCGCTGATACTGTGTGAAAGTGATCCTCCCACGCGGTCGGTTTGCAACAGGCGGCCGAACCCACTAGGATTAATCTCCCGGCTTCCATCGATCTGAACCGCTGTCCGCTCGAATTGTTTCCGCAGCGACCCTCGGTACACCCAAACGACCTCATGGCTGGTCACCGAACGGTCCCGAGTCCTTCCCAATAAAAACCCAAGAAGGCCCGGGATTCTCGGAATATCCTGCGTCGAGCCTACCAACCGTCCTCCCCCTGAAATTGAACCCACTACTCCATTGCCAAAATCATGAGTCCAGCTACCCTGCGCGCCGTAATAGGTCGATTCGAGTCCGACCGAAGGAATTCGGACCAGGTTGTATTCACCCGTCAGACTGACTTCATCCAACTCTGTCAGGTGATAGGTCGGCCCGGCATTCACTCCATGAACTTGATAATTCGCAAATCCAAGTCGGCTCCCGTCCTGATACTGCGCATCCATGAAATGGTACCCCGTCTTCCAGGACAAGCGCTCGGTGATTCCGATCTTCCAGCTGGGCATGGCCGTCCACATACTCCGTTGCGTGAAGCCCAGAACCAGTCCGGTCCGTTGTAGTTCGCCGACTAAGGTATTGTCACGCGTAAAGCCACCATCAAATTCGAAGCTGTGTCGTTCCAAACGATACGAAGCTCTCAGCGGAAAGTACAGGTTGGTGAGCTCTCTCTCATTGCTCCCATGATAATGAATGAAATCCGCTCTCGTCTCTCCCTCGACATCCAGTGCTTCCGTCGCACCCTTGAATTTCACAGCCGGCGTAATCCAATGGCCAATCACTTCGTTGTCTCCACCGCTCAACAGCAAGTTGCTGTTGTACACGCCCTTCACGCCTAACGACGGAGCCGCCGACCATTCGGCGGCGGTGCCCACCCCGTTTCCGGCTCCCATGATCAACACCACCAGCCCCCACCAGCCGGCAAGACCCCAAACCCATGTTCGAGCTCGAGCACCCACCTGCCTGTGAACCACAAAGGGACGCTCCATTCCGTCACGGCACCATCACCACATCGCCGCGCTGCAGGACGATGTTCTGTTGTAACTCTTTCCCTTTTCTGGCATCGCCATACCGGAACGGGAACACCAGCTCCTCGCTCCCTTGCTGCCGACGAATGATCTTGATGTCATTCTCCGCGGCATAGGGGGTGAGCCCCCCAGCCATGCTCAGCGCCTGCAGGACATCGGTATGATGGCCTGCTTGATACTCTCCCGGTTTGAGCACGCGTCCCAACACATAAATGCGGTAACTCTGCACCTTGAGCACCGTCACCGTCACATTTGGCGTCGGCAGATATTTCATCAGCCGCTTCGTAACGTCCAAACGCACGTCCTCGGCTGTTCTTCCTGCGGCCACGACCTCCCCAATCAAGGGGAACGTGATCATCCCATCAGGTCTCACCACCATCTCTTGCGTCAATTGTTCATCCTTCCACACTGCGACCTTCAGTACATCTTCCGGGCCAAGGAGGTAAGACGGCTCTGCATTCATTGGTTCCCCGCTGATCGGCTCCGCTGCGAGGGCCGCCATCGGACTCACGGTCCAAAGAAAGAAACTCCCGATGAGCACCGCCAGCCGCTTCCACCAAATGTAGGACTTTTCTTCTCGACGCGTTTTCATCAAGAGACCTCTCCGAGCAACGTCTTCGCCGTATCGGTCCACTCAAACACCGTGCTGGACGCCAGCGCCTTCTTGAGATGCGTGACAGCTTCGGCACGCTGTCCGGCTTTCGCATAGGCGGAACCGAGGTGGTAATTGAGAATCGGATGTTCAGGAACCAGCGTCGTAGCCTTCTGGAGGATACGAACCGCATCGGCTCCGTTTCCGGACTTATAGTAGGCCCATCCCAGCGTATCGAGGAGGTAGGGATTCGGTTTCTGCGACTCGAATCCACGACTCAACACCAACGCACGCTCTAAGCTCTGCGCATCACCCTTGTGATCGACCAGAGCGACGGCAAGATTGTTCGCCGCCAGGAGCGATCCGGGAGCATGCTTCAACACGGTCTCATATTGAGCAATGGCTTCATCGTGACGACGTTGCGCCGTAAGGCTTAAGGCCAACATCAATCGCAGCTGCTCATGTTTGGGATTAGCTTCCAGTCCTTTCAATAGCGCCGCATCGCCCTCACTCACCTGCTTTTGACTGAATCGAGCCCGCGCCAGGTGGACCCATGGAGTCGTCCACTTGGGATTGAGACGGGTCGCGGCTTCAAAGTGCGCCACCGCTGACGCCGGATCTCCCTTTGTCAGCAACAGTTCACCGAGGAAGCCGTCGGCGTACGGATGGTCCGGGAACTTAGTCAATAGACCCTCCAACCGTTTCTGCGCATGCGCCGGCCGACCGCGGCGCATATCCAACTGCACCAGCGCCAGCAGCGGTTCAGGTGCCGTCGGATGTTGCTGCGCCGCCTTGGTATAGGCACTCTCCGCAGCATCCCACTGCTGCTGCCCGAGTGCGACGTGTCCCTCGGCCAAACTGGCGAGCGCTTCATTCGCCCCGGCCTTACGCAGCTGCTTCAAAGTATCCTGACTCTTTCCCCAATCCTTCCCTTGCAACTGCAATTGAAACTGCATCCCGAGCAGCCCCACATTGTTGGGATCTTGAGCAATCAACAGATCCAGCCGCTGCTTGGCTTCCTTGAGCTGGCCGGCTGCAGCGTCTAACCCCACCAACAAGGTATGCGCCTCCGTCATCGAAGGCTTCAAGGCAACCGCCCGATCCAGGCTCTCGCGAGCCAGCGACTGCTCACCGGTGAGCAGATAGGCTCTCGCCAGCAGCACATGGCCCTCCACTAATTCCGGTTGATCCTTCAGAATGGACCGAAAATCGAGAACTGCGTCCTGGCCCTTGCCGCGCTTGAGGGCCATCTGTCCGCGCAACATCAGGGCTTCCGTGGAGCGGGGGTTGTCTTTCAAGACCGCCTCGATCTGTCGCTCGGCGTCTTCAGTCTTTCCCGCCCCCCAATCCATCCCCGCCAACTTCACCTGAGCTTCCGACGCTTCCGGTTTGCCGGCGAACTCTTTCTGAATGTCGCGATACACCTCGCGCGCCTTGTCACCCCGCTTGGTCGATTCGTAGAGACGCCCAAGCGCGAACCACAGTTTCCCGGCATGCGGCAGCTCTTTCTTCGCTTGCAGGAGGGCTGCTTCAGCCTGTTCGACGCCGCGACGACGGGCGATGTAATCCACCTGTGCCATCCGTCGCTGTTCATCCTCCGGGTTCAATCGAATGGCTTCCTGCAGAATCGCCTCGGCCTTGTCGTACTGCTGCTGTTGGTCATAAAACGCCACTTGCCGCAGTCGGTGACTGAGGATCGTCGGTTCCAGTTTGGCGATCTGTTCAAACGTCGACTCGGCATCCGCGGTCTTCCCCAACTTCATCGATGTGGTCGCCACGGCATCAAGCAATTCGAGGTTGCTCGGATTCGAGCTGAGCGCACGGCGTAGATGGGGCATCGCTTCCGCCGGACGTTGAGTCGAGGTGTAGAGCGAGGCCATGAGGAGGACCGCATCGATTTCTGTCGGAGCGTCGGTGACGAGCTGTTCGGCCTGCGTCACGGCCCCGTTCAGGTTTCCCCCTAAAGCCACGATCGCGATCTTGATGGCTCGAGCCTGGACATGCTCCGGTCGGCCGGCGAGCAGTTGGTCTGCAAGCTTTCCCGCCTGTTCGAGCGCACGAAACTCAAGGTAGTACTTCGCTAACTTGACCATCGCGCGGTCATGCCCCGGACTCAATTCGATCACCTGTTGATACGCTCCGGCGGCATTGCGATAATTACGCTCTTTCTCTTCCACTTGCGCATAGAGCAAATAGGCCTCGACATCCTTGGGATCGATTTGCAGCACATTCCTGAGCTCAACCCGCGCCTTCGCATAATCTCCTTGCTGAAAATATTCCTGCGCGCGAAGGCGGTATTTCTCCTTGCGCTCTTCCGGCCCGCCACAGGCGACCATGCCGCCCAACAGAAGTGCCACCATCCACAGCACCGCATATCGCTTCATCACCGTACCCCCTCCTCCCATCATGATCACCAGGCTCGCCACATGATTCCGGCCAATATCACCAGGGAAACCAGTCCTAGGCGTATGGCCGCCGACGACCGCAGATACAGCAGCAACTCAAATGCGAAGAACAACACGACGGCTTTCGCCATGAGCGGACCGACGGACACATCGCCGATGGTCATCTCCGGCAGAAACGGCATCGCCACAGCCAACAATCCGATCAAGTGGTCGAGCGGAGTGGTTTCAAATTGGCCGTCCCCCGCCCAGCGAATGGCAAGAAAAACCAGTACTCCCAAGATCACCATCGCCATATTCGTCGGCGTCAACAACGTCGTGACGCTTGTACGTGGGAATGCCTCTCCGTAATACAGAAGGCACATGGACCCGATGTAGAGCACCGCGCGCACCACCCATGCGATTGCGGAACGAGTCAGCAGTGCCCCGATCACGACGACCGCCAAACCGGCTGCAATCATTCCTCCCTCGGAAGGAATGTTTTGGGGAACTGTCACCGCCCAGGCCAGGTAGCAGGGAACGGTCACGTACAGCAGATTGAGCGGCCACTCACGTTTGGACTGACTCTTCGACACGTTGTGTATGATCACTCGAGGTGACTGGGGCGACGACGATGCACGCGGCGCCTTTATCCGTCCAGGCGGCTGGGCAAAGACGAACAGGACGGCACCCGCAAACGCAAGATACATCGCTAGGAGCAACACATCGGACTGCCATCGCAGAAAATACGCGCAGCTCACCATGAGACCATGCACGAGATAAATGGTCGTGACCGCTTGACCATGATTCAGGCCAAAAGACAGAAGCCGATGATGGATATGGTTTCGATCGCCGACAAACGGGGACCGTCCTTCCAGCACCCGCTGCCCCATGACGCCGATCATATCGAGCAACGGAACTCCCCAAATGAACAGAACCAGCAAGGGACTGTAGGCCGCGCGGTGGGCATCGATCAGCATGAGCGCGGCGACGGCCAGATAGTAGCCAAGAAATTGACTGCCTGCGTCGCCCATGAAGACGCGCGCGGGGTACGTGTTGAATCGAAGAAAACCCAGCAAGCCCCCAAGAATGGACACGATCAAGAGAATGAGCAGCGGCTCGTTGACCTGATACGCGAGGTAGGCCAACCCGATGAAACTGATAAGCGACAACCCTCCGGCCAACCCATCCAGGCCATCGGAGAGATTGACGGCATTCGTCACCGCAACGATGACGAGCAAAGTCAGCGGGAGAGCCACCCAGGCGGGAAGCATCACCTCATCGAAGAATGGGACCGAAGACAAGTGGACACCGGCGATGCCGATGGCGACCAAGGCAGCCAGTACTTGTCCGGCGAACTTGATTCGATAATGCAGATCGGCCCGATCGTCCCATATCCCGAAGAACAGGATGACGGCACCGCCCAGGAGACTGGAAAGGAGAAACGAATCTTTCGGAGCCCAGACCAGTACCGCGATGAACGTCGCAAAGGCAAAAGCGATTCCTCCCACCTTGGCCATGGGCTCAGCATGCACATGCCGCTCTCGCGGTGAATCGATGAAGCTCAGGCGGCTTGCCGACGTGGACAAGACCGGGATGAGCGCCATGCAGATGACGAGAGACCCGATAAAGCTTAGGAACAATGCCGAACCCATGCCTCAATCACCTCAATCGGGAACGTATCGACCCAACAACGGCGTGACCAAGCCGACCATCGTCTGGAGCCGTTCGTCGACGATGGCTTCGGTTTCTCCGGGATGTACGGACGAGGACAACCGCACGAGTGCTCCATCGGCGCGATGCCTGGTCAAGGAATCCCAAAAGAGGAAAAACTTCACGAGATATTCGCTCGTAATCCAGCGATCGCGCTGCTTGAACCAGTAATAGACGATCTGCTTATACCCATCTTTCTGCACGACGACGCGATTGATCTCTTGGCCCGGCTTGATCTCCGACACATGCTCCATCCGCGTCGGTTCGAAGGACGTGATTTCCCATCCACCTCCCGGAATGCATTGTTTCGGCGAATGCGAAGAACGACCTTTCTTCGGAGAGAGGTAGTACGCCACGTACACATTGACCGGGCGGCGATCGGCTGCCGTGTAATCCGCCATCACATAATCGTCCAACGCCAACGCATCGAGATATTGTCGTTCCATCGGAGCCGTGACTCCCGTCCACCCTCCAAGCCGCAAAGGAAAATCAACCAACTGTTGCCGACTCGGTGGAGGAGGAAACTCCTCGGGATTGATGGTGGGGGCGGCGACGATCGCCACAGCAAGCAACCCGCTCGCGACGACCAGAGGCGGAAAAGAAATCGCCGCAGCCGGTTGAGTGATGGCGGGAGGCATGGCACCGCCCGCGGCCGGCAGACCGATCAAATCGGCGAACGAACGGCGAGGTCCGGCCGAACCGACTCTCGCGAGGACCCACATTTCACCACACAGCAAGGCAAGACTCGCCACAAAGAAAATCCACCCTTCAAAGAAATGGGTAAATCCTTCGGCTGCTGCTTGCCCGTAGAATCCCACCAGGATACCGATGACACCGATTCGAAAGCCGTTCAGCAGAATCGAGATCGGTATGCTGGACAAGACGAGCACGGCGCGCTTCCAAAACGATTCACGATAGAGATAGGCCATGAGCAACGTTAGAGCCATGAGCGGAAAGAGATACCGAAGACCACTGCAAGCCTCGACGACTTGTAGCTGCGTCGGCCCAAGATCGATCACGTTCCCTTCTCGGTAGGCTGTCACCCCGATCGCATGAAGAAACCCGACACCCAGGGTCGACGACCACAGTTGAAGTTTGCTCGATAACTCATATTGCAGAAAGACCGGGAGCGGAACGGCTGCAAGCAAATACAACAAAGGAAAGGTGATCTGGCGAATGCCGGCTAGGCCGATCGCACAGGCCAGCAATCCGACGATCACCATCCAGAGCGAGAGATGTACGACGGCATGCATGGCGGCAAACTGACCGACCGCATACACGCACAACCCGATACCCACGATCGACAATCCCCACCATGAACCTCGATGCTCAATCACATGGAGTGTCGGCCAACGCAGCCATATCATGTACAGCACGATCAACGGAATAAACGGTCCATGGCTATTGTTATCTTCCAACCATGACTCCCCCAAGAATCGCAGGCTGTCCGCGTAGAGATAGCCGAGGACCGTCATGATCACGGCGAGAATCACCCATGACAATGAGGCGTTGTTCCGCATGGACGAGTGAAGCAAAGGCGGTCTGGAGGGGGACGGCAGCGACTGTCCTAACACCGTAGTAGGTTGAGTACTCATGACAGCTCCTCAGTGGCGACGAGGCAGCAGTGTACCGTTCACTGATCGGTCGTGGGCCACGTCAATCTCAAGTTTGTGTTAACTGATCGTTAAAATAGGCGGGACTTTGAATACGGTAGTGATCGGCTGACGGCGAGAAGCACCTTGCTTACAGCAACTCCGCGAGACCAAGGAAACAGCACTCGACTGCCCCCCCATAGGAGCCATCGACGACGCGATGCCGATGGCAGGCGTCGATTCTTTTACTGGGAACCACTCATCGATCACCGCGGCACTATTGCGCTTTCAACCCCGATGGGACACTAGGAGCAACCCCGTCGATTCGGTTCATAAAACGCTTGGTCACCTGCCACCAAGGAGCATCTTCGTTCCACGGTTCCGGCTCATGCTTCCCCCACCCCCCCCAGATCACGACTCCATCCGCATATTGAGAAACGGTGTTTAATTGCAGCTCCCAATAATCCGGCTCGATCGGTTTGAGACCGATGAGATAGTTCGACTCATGATACTGTGGCCACAGAAATGCGTAGACCGGCTTTCCATTGGCTTTTCGGCGAGCCTCCTCGATCTGTGCAATCGCATAGGTTACCCAGCCTTGGCGATCGGAGTAGAACGTATAAATGGAGGGATACAAGGCATCCATACTAGGCAGCAACTCATCCAATCGGTCGTTATCCCGCTGCCAGGCTTGAAAGTCCGCGTTCGTCCGCCCACGAATGGCCCGCCAATAGTCCGGCAACGGGACGGTTCCATAGGTCCCGATCTTGGCACTGGGCATTTCCTGCTTGATCCACGATAAAACCATCAGCAACTTACCGACGCTCGTCTTCACGGCCTGCGCATCACCCTTGAGCGGCCAGCGCTCGATATCGAGAACCACCAGATCTGACGCCTCACTCAAATTCTTGACGGCGGATCGTACCCTTTGCGCCGACGGCAATGCGGCTGACGACTGATCAGTGAGAAACAACGGCCATTCGTAGAGCACCGTGATCGGACGAAGGACAGGATAATCCGAGAAGGAGGGTTTGTTTTTATACAACGTCGCGTCAAAAACGATGAACGGTCGTTGCACCGTGGAAGAGCCCTCACCCTCTGCAGCTCCCGACACATCATGCCCCATCGCTCCAAGCACAGCGAGGCCGATCAGAAACAATCGGAGCCAGTTGAATGGTTGAAGCCGCATCACGGTCTTTTTCCACCAACCGGCTGCTCCACGGCCGCTTCGACATTCACGGAAGCAAGATCGCCCGGAGCCGAGTTCAACAGCACACGCCAACTATCGAGCGCATGCACACGTGAATACTTCCGGTCGAATGCCCGCCGCGCACAGAGCCCTGCGTCAATGACTTCGAGCCTTCGACGGAATAATCTGAGAATGCAGGCCGCCAGTGCATCGACTTCACCGATACAGAAACTCCACCCACAGCGTTCACGGTCAAGGATGCGGGCGATCTCTCCATCGGGATCGCCGATGTGGATGATCGGTCGGCCCGCCGCCGCGATGCCGTAGAACTTGCTCGGTACGATGAGTCCCTCCAGGGTCGGTCGCAACGAGACGAAGTGCACGTCAGGAACGCTCAAACTCCACTGCAATCGATCGGCAGATTGGTATGGATAAAACTGCACATTCGTCAAACCCCGCCCCGCCGCTTCTGACTCGAGCCATCGTCTGGCCATGCCATCGCCGATAAACACAAAGGCGATTTCATCCACCACCTTCAGCCTCTCCGCCGCATCGATCATGGTCTTGAATTCATGAACGCGGCCCATGTTTCCTGAATACCCGAGTACGAACTTATCGTCGAGGCCCCACTCATGGAGAAGGGGATTGTCCTGTCGCCGGACAGGCTGAATGGCATCACCATCCGCCCAATTTTCGATGATCGTGATCTGATCGGAGGGAATACCCTCTTCACGGAGACGCTCAGCCATCACCTCACCCAAGACCACATTGGTTCGGCCCGATCGCAAGGAGTGATTGCGCAGCCGCTTGAGCATCGGAGCCGCAAATCGTAGCCCATGCACGTCCAGAGAGGTGGCGACTTCCGGAAACAAATCCTGCACCCAATTCACCAGCACCCCTCTCTTGAGCTTGACCACCCACGAAGCTGGAACCGACATCATCGGTGGATCGGTCTTGGCCACCACGATGTCTCCTTGGCCTATCAGGCGAAGCAGGCGCCAGCTCGCACCAAGATAAAACGTCAGATAATCGGCCGCTCGCCCCCAGAGATTGCCCCGCCCAAACCGCGACGTGGGCACGCGATGCACATGCACGCCGCGAATCAACTCCTCAGCAGAAAGCGCGGCGTGAGGGTCGCCGTACAACTGGCAGCCGGTGATGACATGAATTTCCTGACCGCGAGAGGCCAGATCAAACGCTAGGTCGCTTAGGAGCTGACTCGTCGCGGAATGATCGGGGTAGAAGTAACGATTGATGAAAACTATTTTGTTCACCGGATGCTTGGACATTCCGCTCCTCCAGTCGTTCTTTCACCTTGAGGTCAATCATGTATTCGTAGATCGCCCGGAGGATGCAATACCGCAATCCCGCAAGACCATCCAGAAAGCCTCCCCGCACCACGCAGAGGTACAGGAATACCAAGAGCGGACGCCCTGGAAGTCGGTACGCAATCTGCTTCATGGTTTTCCGACGTACGATCGGAGTGGTCGACCAGAGTCCCCGAATCGCAATCTTCTCCTGTCGCTCTCCGGCAAGCGTGTTGGCTTCCATCGAGGAGTATCGGTTATGACGTTCAAGCCAGTAGGCGACTTTCTTATTAAACGGGTAATGCAGCAGATGTTCGTTCAAAAATCTTGATTCCCCATGAGCGACATACTGCTCATTGATCTCCCGCTCGACCGTCACATGTCCGACACGAACCAATCTACCGAACCAGGTCGGATAGCCGCTGCTCCGTCGGATCCACTGTCTAAACCAATAGTCCTTCCTCCTCATATGAAACATACTGACCATCGGTTCAGCGGTCTCGATAGCCTTTTTCATCTCCGCCCAGAGCTCGGGGGTGACCCGTTCGTCGGCATCGACCATGAGGACCCAAGGATGCTTGTACGACGTCTCATTCAACCCGGCGTTTCTTTGAGCCGCGTAGTTGTCGAACCGTCGCTGAATCACGCGCACGCCCATTTCCTCTGCGATCGTGACCGTCCGATCGCTGCTGAAAGAATCCAGAACGACGATATCGTCTGCCTCGCTCACCGACCGGATACAATCGGCAAGGTTGCATTCTTCGTTCAACGTCAGGATGAGGATAGACAGGCTCATACTCTCGAATGAGTCTACGCCCGGAGGTCAGGCGCTGTAGCAACGCCAGTCTCAAGTTCTTGTTACGGGAATGTTAAAAGAAGAACGGACCCGGCAGTCGACCAACGCTCAGGGAATACGGTTCTCGCAGCCTGATGAAACCATCGGACAACGCCGATAGGCCCCTCATGGGAACTCGATGATCCACTCGGCGTCCCGATAAGCTTACCCAGGGATCCGACGACACCATTCGCCGGGAAGAAGGAAAGCGGGCTAGGTCGATCGAATCGCCTGAATATGGGAGCTATCCGTATATGTCACCGCAAACCCTGCACGAGTGAGCAGTCCTTCAATCTCAACCGGAGCGAACATCTGCCCACGGCTTTCGAGTAGTGCAAAATGCATCTCACAGAACAGCCCTCTCAACTTTGGCTCCGTGAGCAACGCCTTCATGCCTTTGAATACCTCGTACTCAAAACCTTCGACATCGATTTTGATGACATTCGGGACAGTCCGGCTACGCGCCACATAGCTATCAGCCGTCACAATCGTGACGGGGGCGGCGGCCTCGGAACCTGACTGCGCATGGTCGGCCAATTGATGTGTGGCTCCGAGCGGATCTGCCGCAAGCTTCATCGTCCCCACCCCATTGTTTGAGGACACGGCAAGTGGCTCCAGTGTCACATTGGGCGTACCGGCGAACTTCGAGCGGAGCACATCGAAGCAGTCTGACACAGGCTCAAACGCGACAACGGCTCCTCCGCTTCCCACCTTCTCCAGGAACTTTTCGGTGTACAGACCAAGATTTGCCCCAATATCCCATACGACATCGCCGGGATGAATATGGGCAAGCAGCGCGGTATCGAAATGTTCTTCATACCCCGAGTGAAACACGGAATGAACGGCTTTCAACCGAGATAAAATGCCCAGTTTCCTAGCGACCGACCGTGCACGAATGAGCAGAGTATTCATGAATGGACCTCTTGACAATGAGCCAACATGCCTAACATTTCGCTTATGCGGTAATAGGACATTCGCAATCCTCCGATGAGGCATTCATCGGCAGTGGACCGGCATCGGCAGCGAGCAACGCCCGCAGATGATCAGCTAACCGCACTGTCAATGCCAACAGCGTGAAGGTTGGATTTGCACTTCCGGCAGAAGGGAAGACCGAACAGCTCGCGAGAAACAAGTTGGCAACGCCGTGAACACGTAGTTGTGCATCGGCGACACCACCGCTCGGATGTTCGCTCATCGGAGTTCCGCCGGTTTGGTGATAGACATCAACGACATCTTCAAGCCACCGATCACCTTCCTCAAACAGCTTTTGATTCCATCGTGCATGGCCAAGATCCAGTCGCTCCCATTCATGACGGAAGAGCTGGACATATTCCTGCATGGTCCGCTTCTCGAGACTCTTGATTTGCCAATTCAGCGTCAGCATCGGCATCCCCAATGCATCGCGATCATGACCCAAGCTCACCGTACTCTCCGAGTTTGGACATTGCTCCACATCCACCTGGAGGTGAAACCGCGCATTGTCGGGGTAGGCGACTCGTTGCTTCAGATATCTGACCGCCCCCAGTCGACACATATTAGGAATATCCCTCAGGATATTGGTCCATCCGTTGACACTCGGCCAAGGATTGCGACGAGCCTGAAAACGGCGCAACCCCTCACGGAGCTCGGCAAACCCTGAATCGTCCGGAGTCTCGAATAACACCTGGCCGAAACAACTCAGAAGCTTCCTATCCCGCTGCATGTTTGCGCTCAGTTCAAGGCGAGCCGTACGCATCGTACCGTCAATGAAGAACGGAGCAAATCTGTGTTCGAAGTTGCGGATCGATCGGGGAAAGAGCTCCGCTGCACGAATGGAGAGATGATCCTGAAAGTTCTTCCCAAGATGGCCGGAATGGTTTCCAATACCGCCTGGAACCACGCCTCTGGACGCCAACAACAGTCGTATTGTCTCGAGTGTTCCTGTCGCCACGACAAAATGTTTCGCCTTGACCTCGATCGCAGCCCCCTCCAGTGTACGGGCCTTGACCAAGACCACCCTGGTTCCATCATCACTGAGAGACAGTTCCGTCACGTTTGCATGAAGGACGACCTCCACCGAGTGTGAGTCCGCACAGTCCTTCCCAATAAGACGAGCCAGGTTTCGCCTGGCAAACGGAGGCCATTTGGCATAACGGGCGGTGAATTGATTCGCATCAAAATCCGTTCCATGAGTTGGCCATCGATTCCGCGCTCCGGACTCGTACGGATCCTCATCGACGCCAAATAGCTGTTCAACCCGCTGATAATAGTCCTGCAGGTCGGCATAGGTGACAGGCCATGCACCAGCACCAATCCATTCCCGATGGTCGATATCGAGTGCAGCTAACGGCAACAGTTGCCCGCCCCAGCGCGTAGAAGTCCCTCCAAGCGTTCGAAAGCGGCCGTGAAGGTACCCGCGATGTGGTAAGCCGGCAACCGTACAGGCATAGAGCTGCTGCGTCTCCTCCTCGACCGTGGTTCCTCCGGATTCCAAGACTACGACCCTGTAGCCGCTGCTGAGCAATTCACGAACAAGCGCCAGGCCGGCTGTCCCTGCGCCGATGACGCAAATGTCCGCCGTGCGTGCCTGGCGACGGCCTCCGCCAATGAGATCCGTAATCATGAGCTGCCCACCTCAACTCCGGAGTCCGTGTGCGACAGGCCGAGTTCCTCAAGAATGAGACGGACCGTATCCTCTCCGATCAATTCACTCCGAACCTGCGCGGCCACCGCGGCGACATGATGGACTTTCGTGGATGCAAAAACCACCATTCCTTGTGGATTGGCATGGAAGGCATAGCTGAGCAGGAGGCGGATCTGTTCTTGCTGCGACCGAAGATCAATGCCGGTGCGCTCAGCCATGTTCCTGACCACGGAAGACTCCTGCTCACATCGCGCTTGAACCACAGGAAGGGCCGTCGCAAATGGCGCGAAGGTGAAGAGACGTGAATGCGGCGGAAGAGGCAATCTGTTGATTTGACGGCTGGTTGCGTCGTTGTCGAATTGCAGTACAGAGGTCAGACCAGGATGCTGTCCGATAAGGGTCATGAGGCTGTTCGCCGTCGACGACATACCAAATTCCCTGATTTTCCCCTGCCTCTGAAGATCTTTTAGGCTGTCGCTCAGTTCATCGGCAATGTGGTCACCCGGCATCGGCTCATGCAAAAAAAGGATATCGACATAGTCCGTCCCAAGTTGTCGAAGGCTCATGTCCAGACTCGTTCGAAGAGAGTCCGGGTTGAACCGCTTTGGGCGATACAACGGCTGACGAGTCTCCGACGCGGCAACTTTCAAGCCAGGGAACCTCGTGAAGAACCAACGAACGGGAGCCTGAAGCGATCCCAGACAACGAGTCGCCAGCGTCGGTTCAATACCGAATTTAGTGGCGACAGTCACCTGCGTTCGTTTCGATCGGAGAAACTTGCCAAGCTCTTTCTCACTCGCACCGAGCCCATACATTCGAGCCACGTCGAAATGGCGGATTCCTTGATCATAGACGCTGTCCAAGAGTCGCTGCCGATCCGTACGAGAGGGAACACGCATCAGCTTGGACAGACCAAACCCCAGCCGTTCTATCCCAGCCGCTGGCTCACAGACGAGTCCGATCTCGAGCGCTTTTCGATCCGGATCGAGAGCAGCAGTGGCCTGAATCGTTCCATTGGTCAGCGGATTCGACACGAAGCGTTCTCCTTGCCTGCTATTTACTCTTACCCGCGCATGACACCGGAATTGTCTGACCTATTCCTCCGGCTCGGGCTGGTATGTTCGAATCACCCGAGCTGGGTTCCCTCCCACAACAGTCCAGGGATCCACATCACGAAATACGCTGGCACGCGCACCCACCACGGCGCCCTCCCCGATGCTCACGCCGGGGCCGATAAAGGCATCCGCCGCCACCCAGGCACGCTGCCCGATGGTGATGGGTGCCGTCGTCATCGGTCTATTGGGCAACCGGTAGTCATGACTGGCCGTACACAAAAAACTATACTGGCTCACCGTTGCCCCGGCACAGAGCACGACTTTGTCCACGCAATAGCAATTCACCTCGGGTCCCAAGCAACTCATATCATCCATGACCAAATTCCAGGGTCCCCACACCCTCACCGAGGGATAGGGATAGGCACGTCGTGAAATCTTCGCACCGAACAGGCGGAGCAGAAATCGTCTCCATGCATGAAAGATCGTCGGGCTTGGCCGATAGGCCAGTAGCCACACAACTTGCCACAGAATTCGCAGCGCTTGATTTGCGCGGGAATGCGGAATCGAACACTCCGAAAGATCCGCGCCTTCCGTGCTGCATGGTCGTGACATGCCAACTTCCTCATGAGCTCTTTGCGAAGTGTACTCGGTCAAGCACCGGGTCATCGAAACGGCAGTCTCAAATCTGTGTTATCAGAATGTTAAATTGTGACAGGAGGCAGGCGAGCCACCCGACAAGGTCCACTAGCACTCAACTATCTAGGCCGGCCTGGATGTGCCCCTCGTCTCGTGGGTTGTGCCAACATGGCTTCATGAATGATTTGTTCTCGCTCGTCGAACCGATAACGCAGGACTCGAGCCGGAACCCCGCCGACAATCGCGTACGGAGGCACATCGTGGGTCACGACAGCGCCGGCCCCAACAATCGCCCCATTGCCGATCGTCACGCCTCGTATGAGGATGGCCCCATGCCCCACAAGGACATCCGCACCAATGTGGGTCACACAAGACGGAGGGCGACCGGAAAATACGATCGGGGTACCCGGCTCTTCACAGTGATGATCGCGTCCAACGATCGCGACATAAGCCGATAAGGACGAGTAATGTCCGATGTGAACCTGCGGCGACAGCACACTGTACGGGCCGATATAGACGTAGTCTCCCGCAATGAACCCAGCCTCAATATACACGCCTTTCCCGACGTGAAATCCCTTGCCGGTTCGAGCATCCGGATACCACAGCATCCGCAAGAACCAGGTACGAAGCCCTTTGAGTTGTTCTTTGGCAAGCTGCCATAGCGCCGGCGAATCACGGGGGGAGATGTCTTGTCTCTCCACGTTCTTGCTCCACGGAATGGAACGTGGATCATCCAACGGTCGAATCCTCGATCACGTGAAAGGCTAATTCATCTTCGTCCGGCAGCGGATCGGCATCCCATTGTGGTTGCATCACCGCGAGTAGAAACAAGAGTGACGTCGGATTCCCGACATTGATCAAATAGCGCTCAAAAATGGCGAGAAAAAGATAGCCCACACTCAACCCCAGGAGGAGACTTGGAACGAACCCCCCTTCCGGCTCTTGTGCTCTCACCCAAAGAATCTGCAGGCCCCGTGCGATCAGGCAGGCAATCGCCAGAAACCCGATGAGTCCAAGCTCAGCAAGTGTCGCGAGGTAGCCGTTGTGCGATGAGGAGTCGACGCGTAACAAAAATTCATGGGCGCGAAATCCCACCCCAATGAAAGGGTTGTGGAGAAACAACTCCCAGGTCCACTTCCAAGCCTCCAGACGCCCTGATGCCCCTGATCCGATACCTCGATCTGCCGTGCTGAGTGAGTACAGGCGGTCCAACATGTCATACACCTGTCCGCCGTACATCACGACTGCGCCCACGGCCACCAGCAATCCAACGCCGGCGAATAACAACACGGGTCTTCCGTGACTTCGGAGACGGAGCCAGCCGGTCACCGTCAGTCCCATCAAGACGGCGATGGCGGCAGCTCGCGAACTAGTCAGAACCATCACCGTCGCCACCACCCCCATGACCACGAACCGAAGCGCCAGTGTGCGAATGGCCATGGCAGCGAGGAACGCCGAGGTGGACACCAATGCAATGGTGTTGGGGTTTAAGATGTTCTTCCCTGTCCCTAATCGAGTTCCAGGCACATAGTCATACCAGGCAAATCCGACTAAGAGTCCGGTTGTCAGCACCGCAAAGATCTTCAACCCCTGTTCATACTGCTCGGCATCAAGATTGGTATTGAACTGGAGGGCGAGCCAAAGCCCCAATAACGTCAGCACAACATACCCGGCTGAAAGCAGAGCCACCGGGCTGAAGAAACTCGACAGGACCGAGAACGTTCCAAACAGCAGCATTGCAACCGTTCCAATGAACGATAGGGAATCGGGGACGAATCGACAACGCGAGACCATGAAATACGCGAGCGGCCACACGACCGCGGTACCGATCCACACGATCGAGATGATGGCTTCGCGGCCTGCATCCAATCTCCCGAATAAGGAGGCAGCAAACACTCCCGTCAGCCAGACTCCCAACACCATACCGACCCACGAGCGCGGGTGAGCCTCATCGAGAAACGTGTCATCTTCATCGGTCATGATCGTGGCACATGCCTCATCAGAAGAAGTCCCGTCAGTCCCAGTACCGCGGCTTCACCGCTGACAAGTGCAGTCGCTAATCCCCGTACGCCGTAACGTGGCAGCAGGAGTGTGCCGAGCCCAATCACCATCACCCACTGGACGGCTAGCCCGACAATGGGAGAGCGATAGTCCGAAAGTGAATAGCAGGCATTCCGGATCAGCTGTCCCACACTCATAAAGGGCAATGCGAAAATCGTTATTGATAGTATGGATGCGGTCAGCTTGGCATGATCAAGCGAGAATCGCCCTCGCACAAATACCGTTTCGACGATCGGCTCGGCCAAGAGGGATACGAGCCATACAACGAGAGCACTCGCCGTCACCAGCGCCACGATCGGGACGCGCAAGGCTCCAAGACCGGCTCGTACGTCTTCCTTCAACGTCTTGACCATGCGCGGAAAGAGCATGGTCGTGACTGGGCGAACAATCAACGAGAGGGGAACAGAGACAATCGTGCTGGCATAGAAGAAGGCTGCGATCGAGCCTGGAGGCAATCGAGACGCCAAGCTTCGCTCCGTGAGCGCCATTCCGGCATAGACAAGCTCTCCGATCAGCACCGTTGTCGCGGCTCCCCACAACACGAACCAGCTACCATTCACTGAAGGCGACAATGCCGGCGAGGTGGCGGACACTACGTCGCGTTTCAGAACAACCAACCGTCCTGCAAATAGGATCAGGACGCCGAGATTTCCGATCGATACGCCCAAGGTCAACGCATCGATGCCGAGGCTGGATGCAAAGAGCAGAACTGAAACGATCGTACAGCACGACACAATCGATCCTGCTAAAAAACCTGGCGCGAACGATCCCAGGACGGCCAGTGCCCCCCGCAGCAGACCGGCGGTACTGGCGAAGATGATCGGGAGAAACAAGGCATACAATGTATGGGATGCCAGCTCAAGCTGGCCACGATCAAAGCTGGGGAAGATGGTATCGAGCAAGAACGATCCCGTGACCGCGAGGCAGCCGATGATGCCGACATGAACCAGCGCTAACCCATAGATTGCCGGCCACAACGATCGATAGACAATGAGCGCCTTCCCCTCCGACGCCACACGACTGATGAATGCGGTCTCCAATGCGTTACCAACCTGGGCGCCGAAAAACAATTGAATGGTCAGAACCGCGACAAAGACGTCCAATTGAGGGCTGAGGCCGAAGGCCGAAGCGACCGCCAGCTCACGTGCAAGCCCCAGGAGGAGCCCTAATCCAGTGAGGAGTGAATACCCTGAGAGGGTGCGGGCGGAACGGGCAAATTCTCGCAGGGGCTCCAGGACCATCGCGCCGCGTAGGCGTGCAGGCCACACTACTGATCGCATAAAGAGTGCCATAGCGCCGACGCTCAACTTGGTTGGTTTTCCGGCTGAAAAGATTTCGCCAGGCTGCTTGCGGGCTTCAATGCCGACTTGCGGCACACTGCCGCTGTTCGTTCAATGCAGTCGGCGAGACTGTTCGCCCAGGTTTCAGGAGTATAGAGGGCCACAATCTGCCGAGAGGCCTCTCCCATGGAGGCACAATCGACCAATGTCGAGGACATGATCCCCATCGTTCGAGCCATGCCGTCGACATCAAGCGGGTCGACCACATATCCGTTGAAGCCGGGCCGCACGAGCTCCGCCACACAACCACATCGATGCGATACGATGACGGGAAGACTAGCCGCCATCGCTTCATTCACGACAAGCCCCCATGTTTCACTCACGCTCGGCAAGATCAGGCAGGAGGCCAATCCATAATAGAGCCCGAGTTCATCAGATCGGTGAGAGCCCGCGAAGACCACCCCCGGAATCGCTTCAACCCTCCGCCGCAAGAGCCTCTCCTCCGGTCCCCCTCCCACAAGAACAAGCCCCCATGCGTCCGTTCCGGCAGCATGACGGTATGAGGCATAGGCCTCCACCAGTCGAGGCAGATTCTTTTCCGGGGCGAATCGCCCGACAAAGAGGAAGAACTTTTCGGGGAGGTTGAGACGCAGGCGCAGCGCCGCGGCATCCTGCCTGGCAACCGCCGCCCCCGCCGCGAAGGCCTGGTTGTCGACGACATCATACCCCGTCCAAATTTTCTCTCGCGGAAATCCCATCATCTGGAGATAGGCCGCCGCACGCTCGCCGGCGGCAAATGCGGCATCGTAATGACGGCGTGCCCACCACCCCTTGATCCACTCTTTCACAGGATTTCGTCGACGATCTCCCCACTGCGAATCTCCGATATAGATACTGAGCCGCTTGTGGAACCTAGCCCATCGGGCCGCCGCGCGCATACCGGCAAGGAAGTAGCCGGTAATCACGACCACAGCCGGATCTTCACTCATCAGCCATTGAATCACTCGTTCCGCCTGCGCCCGCGAATTGAGATTCTCCAAGCTTTCTTCAGAAAACGCTTCGACATAGTCAAATCCAAGATTTTGCTTACTGAGCCCCCACTCCCGCAGTTGTTCCCTGGCGCTCAACGCCATTACTTTCACGGAATAGTCCGGTCTGAGTGATTGAAACGCCTTGAACCGCGGAACACTGTAGGGAGCAAGAACCGGCTCCAGGCAGCAGATCGTCGTCTTCATTCAAAGTTCCTTATCTGTGGTTGCCACAGCAACCAGAACACGCAGTCTACTGCCGGAGACGACCTGGATGGGCCACAAGGGGTTCAAATCTCTGTTAACAAATTGTCAAAAAGCGTGAACGAGCCGGTTGCCCCTGCAGTTCCTGTAGGCACTGATGGATACTGTGCGTCTCCCGTCGATTGTGAGGGCCACCCTTGCGCCTGACGATTCCACTGCGAGGATGGAGGGGACCGCTTCCCAATGGTCTACCGACGCGGCACCGGTGGGGGCCGAATTACAGCGAGATCTGCTGCATCAGCCTATTCTCTGTTCTGGAGATGAGCAAAAAGACGTCCACATTTCTCGACACATTATTTTGTTGCATCTGGTGCGTTCCGTCTGGACGGTATCTCTTTACCTCCGCTATGCTCATGTCCTGATTGTAACAACCTCAGTCTCGAACAGAGATTGAGTTCGGTGACGAAAGGATGTGGAACATGAAATGGAACAGGTCGATTCTGACATGGGGACTCCTCAGTATTGGGCTCTTGCTTCACTCGCCCGCCCAGGCGACCACCGTGACACATCTGGAGATCACCAGAGGCGCCGTGAATTACGATGGGCCGAATCAAGACGCGCTCGATCGGCTGCTCGCACAGGACGGCGTCATGCAGATGGGACGGTTTCAAGGAGTTGGGAACCTCGTCCCGACGATCAACCGATCCAACGAAACTCATGCGCTGTTTACCTCCGGCTTCAGCGGGGCCTCAGCTCCGTCCGCCGTCATCACGGACTCCGTCATTAAGGTCGACCTCTCCTCCCTGTTCTTCAGCGTCAATCAGGGTAATGCCTATCGACTGTGGAACATCGGCACGGTCGTCACCGGCCTTTACAATCCGACGTCGAAAGAGTTTGCTCTGTCATGGGATCGCGTCCTGGGTGAAAACTGTCAACAAGGGCAAGCCTCGTTCTTCTTGAATGGGCTGGTCCATTTCGACTCCGATGTGCAACCGGTTCCTATTCCCGCCGCCGCCTGGCTGTTCGGGAGCGGCATCGCTGGTATCGCCGCCCTAGTGCGCCGTCGTAACACGCACTAAGGATCAGGCGCATATCACTCTCAGTGAGGGAGTGCCGACAAGCGTCTCTCGTCGGCGCTCCCTGTTCTTGGCTCCCTCTCGAATCCTACGTAAACTGACGAGACGCTCTTCCCCTGCCTACAGGCGAGCCGTTTCCTCCGAGCAATGCAGAATCTGAGCGATGTTTCTGAACTTCCCCGATTAGCAGGCGGTCTACCCCAGAGCTTGGCAGAACCGGTCGACAGTGCGTTCGAAGAGAAAGAGCGCCGTGTCTTCAAGCGACGCGGCCAAAGCGGCCTCGGCGGCAGCGCGGACTTGGGAGGCAGTAACGTGGAAACGCTCTGCGATCCAGGTTGCGTCGGTAAGATCCTCATCGGTGCCTCGGCGGAGTTTGCTCACAATGAAATCCACCGGGGCCAAGAGAGACAGCCGAATTCCCGGTTCATCAATCATGATCGTGGCGCGATCGCGATACCCTGGCGGCATCGCCACCACCGACCAGCCGGACAGACTTTGCCCGAGATTCGCGGGAATATTGTGGCGGCTCAGAAACGCTTTCAAAGACCGGACCCCCTCACGGAGCTCCCCGTCCACGTCGATTGTGGCACGAGAGAGGTGACCATACGCCAGCATAGCCATGCCGCCGATCAAGACTAAATCGATCCGGTGTCCGGTCTCATCGACATACTCCCGGAGCAATACCTGTAGGCGATCAAGCGTGAGCGTGGGCAAATTCGAGAGCCTCCGCAAGCTGACGATGGAGTCGCTCGTCGATGGGACCATGGTTTTCAGGAAGCGGCGTACGAGGCACAAGCCCGGAGACGAGACTGCGATATCGCGTGTACCACCGGCAGGCCGTCTCATGTGCTTCCTGCACGAGGGGGTGACGCAAGGCGGTCCATTCAATGGAGTCGTTGACCAGAATTTCAAGCCAGAGGATACGACCGATTCGCGGATGACGCAGGGCTTCATCAAGGGATGCCACCCCCAAATAGGCCGGTAGCAGTTTCAGCACTGGTCGAGCAGGTGTTGTGGACATGTGTGGGAATTCTACACCGGTTCTACGACGTTGCCAACTTGAACAGGTGAGTAGAAGAACGGTGCCACAGGCCAGGGGGTAGAGAAATGATAGGTAAAGGCGGACGGCTGAAACTTCACGCAGCAGCTTCGAACTCGGCGGGATCATGACGATCCCGCCGAGTGGAAACACTTCGATTACGCCTTCGCCGCCATCTTCCGACGGGCCATACCGGCCAAGCCGATGAGGCCGCTGCCGAACAGATAGACTGCCGCAGGAACCGGGACGGGGCTGACATTCCCGTTCACGTTCATTTCGATGAACATGTTCCGAGCCAAACGCAAGTTCGTATAGTCCGTGCCATACGCCGTACCATTGCAGGTCGTGGAGACGCCCGTACAACCGATTGGTGTACCGGCCTGCACTGCGGTAAAGAGCGATGCCAGGTCGCTCGAGTTGGCACCACCGATCACGAGTGAGTAGGTGCCCGGTCCCAGATTACCCGTCCAGGTGACCTGATTGTCCAGGGCATCACCGTTATGACCATCCCCAACAGCGTTACCCGTGAAGGTAGCCGTGCTCACCAGGCCATTGTTGTTGCCCATGGTGAAGTTGCCATCCGCCTGGTACACACCCCAATTGGCCCCCAAGGCATCGACCGTCCCACCGCCCTCAGCGGTGATTTCATCCATGGCATCGAAGAAGGGAGACCAGGTCGCAAATTCCGGCACACTTTGCAGATGGCCACCATCACCGGGAGTATTGGGGGCGGTCCCAACCATTGCATTGCTTTGTAAGGTGGCGATTTGAGTTGGGGTCAACCCATTGAGATCACCTACCCCGTCGTGAGATGAAGCCGGCACCAGACCGCTGAAAATGGAAAATCCAGGATTCAGCACCGAGGCCCCGTTGGTATTGGCCGTTCCGGTGACGGTGATGCTGACCGTGGAGTTTTGGTCGAGCGTGAAGAAGCGGAAGCGGTTATTATGCGTGTCCGCTAACGTATCGATGGTTCCAGTACGATTGACGCCGTTGTTGCTCATCCCCGAAATCCAGCCCGCATTGCTGCTGGCGGTGGGGGTAAAGTTGTTCAACGCTCCGAAGGTATTTGTGGTCTGGTTGTACAGTTCGCTGCCGTATCCGACGTGCGCAGAGGCGACGCCGGCCGCCAGCGTGAGAGCCAGGGCGCAGAGAGATCCGACTATGAGTGACTTGTTACGCATGCACGAACTCCTTACTGTGTATGGTTGAGAGCTTCGCTGGATGGCTCATGAATAAGAAGAGAAATGACGCGACAGACCATCGTCCTCCGGTTCGCGAACCACTATCGACCTCACGACATTCGCATTCCTTATCTCCGTGAATTATCTTATACTGATCTCCTTCCAGCGCTTGTCCGGACCTTATATAACAAAGGTTGACCTCGTGCTCTACAGACGCATACCGATTCATGCAACAGATGCGACAGAAACTACTCGCCCTGTATGCCTATTTCCTCTCGGCACAACAGCGGCCGCTTAGTTTGGCATTCCAAACCATTCACAGCACGTCACTGCCGTCAGCACGACGTAATCATCTAGCTTGGCCTGTTATCGAAATAGATCTGCGGCAAAGGAAATTGAATGACTGACAGATGGCGGAATGGGGAGGAGAGCGAGACCAATAAGAAAGCCCCACAGTGAGGCCATATCGTGAACCGCAGAATGCGATCCATCCAACGACCAGGCACTGTGGGGCTCTCTTACTGTTGTCGCTGCTTACGCAGAGGCCTTCATCTTGCGACGAGCCAGTCCGGCGAGGCCGACCAGGCCGCTGCCGAACAGATAGACTGCCGCAGGCACAGGTACCGGAGCTGCCGTGAACTGAATGTTGAACCCTCGGCCGATACGGGCTGCTGTATAGGCATCGCACGCGGCACCGGCCGTCCCACACCCGTTCGACGCGACGACATTACTGAATACGGTATCGAGATTGGCCTGATTGTTGCCGCCCACGACCAAGTTGTAGATCCCAGGACCAAGCACATAGCTCCCGGAGATGCTGTTGCCGGTCGAGGTGCCGTCGCCGGCGATGAAGTGCGAGGTCGGCGCTTCTCCAAGATCGTTCGCCATCGTGAAGTCGGCATTGGACCGATATTCTCCCCACTTCTGTGAGCTAGGATCGGTCGGCGCTCCTGGCTGGCCGTCATGAGGAAGCGCAAAAGGCGACCAGGTTGCGAACGGCGTTTGGCCTGGGTACGGGGCCCCGTCATGGGACAAACTGGCCGCGATCGGGCTGAACAGTGAATAGCCGGGGTTCAAGTCATCCAAGGCAGTCACGATGGTCGTGCTGCCGAAGGGGACATATTGAAATCCATTGATCGCCGAAATGGAGAAATTGACGGTCGACGTCTCCGTCAGTTCAAACTTAAAAAACCGGTTGAGATGGCTGTCCGTCTGCGTCGTCGCATTTTGCCCAGCCAACCAACCGGCGTTACTAGACACGTAATTGTTTTGATTGCCGTTGACATTCAAGTCGTCTCCGTAGACAACGTGCGCGGAGGCCTGACCGGCAGCGAGGCCCATGCCGCCCAAAAGGCAGGCGATCGCCAACAGCACACGGGCAGCGGCCCGTCGTGGTTGTGTATAGGAACTTGGTTGTCTGCGTTTCATCACCGACCTCCTTGTAGGTGTTTAAGAATACGTGTACTCCACTGGCTCTCTTTACCTTCGGCGGCGAGCCAGACCCGCCAACCCGATCAGACCTGTTCCGAACAAATACAGCGCCGCCGGCACCGGCACCGGAGAAGCATTCAAACTCACGGTTCCATTGATAAAGGGGCCGGTGCAGTCGGCTCCTGTAGTCGTGCAAGCCGCGCCTCCGGCGATGATGGTGTAACTGCCGGCTGGGAGAAAATAGCCGAGCAACGACTCGTTGCCGGCGGTATCATTCTTGTGTGTCAGATATTCGATGACGCCCCACACACTCGAGTCGGTCGCCATGCTCCACGAACCGAGTGCGTTGAACTGCCCTTCGAAGTCGATGTTGACGGTATCCCGGAAGGGCGACAGGCGACCGGCTGCATCCGTGGTGACACCGTTGTCCACAGGGGAGGCTATTTTATTGAAGCTCCCATCCACGGGATTGAGCGGATCGAACCCCGTATCGTCATGCGCCTGGCCGGGTAAAAGTCCCCTATACAACGAAAAGGCCGGATTCAAACCCAGTTCGTTCGCGCCGGTCATCGTGATATTGACCAACGAATCCTCGTTCAGCTGAAACGCAAAAAACGAGACTTGGTGGCTGTCGCCCAAATTCACATCGGTGCCGTCGATCCACCCGAATCGCTTCATGGGCAGGCTCGCCGAGCCCCCGGCAGCATTGATAAAGCTGTAGTCCACGTGGGCGACGGCGTTGTCTGCCCATATCGTGGCGCCGACGGCGAATACCACGGCGATGAACAACCGCAGCGTGCTGGTCACTGACTTCCTTTTCATTGTCGATCCTCCTGCAAAACCGACCTACGTAAGCGTCGGCGTGACCTATGATTGACTGAGTCCTTCCGGTGACAACGAGACGCCTCACCTTCAATCGTTCTTACGTGGAGCTAATTACCAGCACCTCCCCTCGCGCGCTACAGACCCATACCGACTCATGCAACAGATGCGACAGAAACTACCTGCCGCTCACACCGGTTCCCTAGGATGCAACACCTTTTCAGCTCTGATTCATGGTAGATGTGGCACAGAAAGGAGCGTGCAGTCCCACCATGCAGACCAACCCTGACATTGAACGCACACCGCACATGCCGGCACTCTATGTGACCGTCACCATGACCGGCGCAGCGGTGATGATTCTCGAATTGCTGGGCACTCGTATCATCGGACCGTTTTATGGGGTCAGCCTCTACGTGTGGGCCTCGCTCATCGCCGTCACCTTGATCGCGCTGGCACTCGGGTACTTTGTCGGCGGATATCTGGCCGACCGGTTTCCCGCGATACGGTTGAGCCATGTTATTGTGGCGGCCGCTGTGGGGACGGCGATGATCCCGTTTCTCACCAGCCCGGTTTTGCGATTGACGGACTCGTTCGGTCTCCGTGGCGGCGCCTTCGCCAGTGCGCTGGTACTGTTTACGTTTCCGCTGACTGCCCTGGCGATGGTGGGCCCCTATGTGATCAAGCGCGCCACCAGTGATCTCCGTGGTGTGGGAACCGTCGCCGGCTCCGTCTATGCCGTCAGCACGGTCGGGAGCGTGGCCGGCACTCTGCTCCTGGGGTTTTATTTATTGCCGCTGTTCGGGACCAAAACGATCCTCATCACGCTGAGCCTGCTGTTGGCCGTCCTCGCCCTGCTGGTCGCCTGGCACGAACAAGCGACAGGCGCAACAGCCAAAACGTCAGTGGCGACCGCGATGGCACTTGGACTCCTGGCCATATCCGGCCTGACTGCCGCCCCAAAGCCGATCGAGGGATTTACGGTCCGGTCTGAAGCAGAAAGCCTCTATGGCTGGGTGCGTGTGGTGGACGACGAACGGAACGGCCACAGATTGATGCTTTCCGACGCTTCGGTCATCAGCGCCGTGGACCTGAAGCTGGACCGGAGCCTCCTCAACTATCAACAGGTCTTAGGCCTGTTACCGCTCTTCCGCCCCCATGCCTCGGAGGCCCTACTCATCGGCCTGGGAGGAGGACACGTCGCACGCGATCTCAGATCAAAAGGGATCATGACCGATACGATCGAAATCGACCCGGCGGTTGCCGACGCGGCGCGGACCCTCTTCCATTTTGAGCCGACCGGCCGCTTCCTCGTCGGCGACGCCCGATATGAAATCAAGCACCTCAATCAACAGTATGACCTGATCATCCACGATTGCTTTACCGGAGGAACGGAACCGACCCATCTGCTGGCGCGTGAGATGCTGAGTGAACTACGCGGACTCCTCCAGGAAGGTGGGATTCTCGCGCTCAACTATGTTGGATTTCAGACAGGCGAAGGGTCGGACGCAGTCGCGGCCGTGTATCGTACACTCAAGAGCCTCTTCCCCCACCTTCGGGTGTTTATCACGGAAAAGACCGACTTCACAGACTTCGTGTTTCTGGCATCCGACCAAGCGATCGTCCTCGATGCCTCCAGCCAAGACCGGCGTGTCCGCTGGCTCATCGACCATGAACACCAGATCTCCGACACCGACGGATTTCTCATCACCGATGACTACAATCCCATGGAAAGCCGCCAAGTCCGCAAGTCCGAGGCCTACCGGAAGCTGTTCCTCGAACGGATCGCCTTCGACCTGCTGCTGCGCTAAGCCGCATCATTCATAAAAGTTTCTCGCAAGATGGCTGACTGCGCATCTCGTGATAGCGTAGTTCGTTCCGGATTCGGACGCTTCACGTTTCACGAACGAGTTTTTTCGCTGCCGCGTCTCAGCCTGCCTGTACCTGCCGCCCACCGATAGGCGGTTGCAGTGGAAGTACTGTGATTAACTTGATATCTTTGAACGAGATACGCTTCACGTTTCACGAACGACGAATCTTGTTGCGGCAGAAGCACGATGATTCATGCGGGCTAGAGGGAGATGCTCGATGGTTGCTGTCGCTGGCGGTTCGTCCCTCGCGGTCCGTCCGCTTGCCTGGGGCCTGGTCTTCACGCGTCAACCTGAGCCGGATCTGGAATTCACGGAAGGCTGGCTGGACCCGCCCACCACGATTGGCTCGCCTTCGCCCATCAAGCCCCCCAAGCCATCACGGCGTCGTCCTCTTCTGTGGGTCCTGCTCTTCCTGCTGATCGGTGGAGGCGCCTATATCGCGATGGAATCGGAGATGGTCACGGAATATCTTGGGCCGCTCCTCGATGGAACGCCGGCGCCGCAACCGCTTGTCGCTCGAAACCCAGCGCCTCCAATGGCAGCACCATCGAAACAACCTGAACAGGACTGGTCATTTCTCGCCCCAGGTCAAACAACAGCTCCAGCGTCACCGGCTGCCGCCCCCACACCGACGGCGTCCGCTCCGATGAAAGCTCCTTCACCAGCAACATCCGTAAAACAGCCGGAACCAGACTGGTCGTTTCTCGCGCCAGCTGAAGCGCCAATCCCTTCATCCCAGGTTAGTGCACAACCCGCAACAGCCTCTGCGCCGGCAAAAACACCGCCACCAGCCACACTGTCGAATGAATCTGCACAAGACTGGTCGTTCCTCGCGCCGGATGACACAGCGACGCCTTCATCCCAGGATAGTGAACCACCCGCGACGGCTTCCGCTCCGGCGAAACAGGTTGAACTGGACCAGTCGTTCCTCGCTCGGATCGAATCCATCAGGAAGGAGTGGAATTCAGTGCGGGGAGCGGGGGGAACTCCGATCCCGATGTTTCACGAGGGGCAGAGGGTCAGCGTACGGGCAGATCTCAACGCTCCTGGTTGGACCGTGTTGCTTCGACAAGATGCCGAGGGTGTGATACCGGGCCTCACCATCCCCCCCGGAACCTTACTCACCATTCTTGATGGATCCCTGCGGGGGCGCAACTGGGTCTACTTCGTTCGCAGTGACATCGGCAGCGAGGGGTGGCTGACGGAAGGACAGCTGAGATCGGCGCGCATCGTACAGAGGGCATCACGTGCGACAGGAGATTCCCCGTAGTCTGTTGACTAGCAAGGCGTTCCCGGTTGCCAATCGAGCTGTCCACATCGGACGGGATCTGTAACAGGGTGCTGAAAAAGTCCGCCAGCGGCGTTCTCGCATCGCTCAGAGGCTCACCGTACGGCCTGGGATAACACCTGTTCTGACAGGTGATGGGTGGGCCGGGTGAAAACAGTTTACGATTCGCCTCTTCGCTTGCTGCGGCCTTGCTGGACGGCCATTGTGAGCACCCTGCACGGCCAGTTAGAGACCTCTCAAACTTCGATACCTGTGATGGCCGCAGGAGCCAAAATGAGTTTTTCCGCAACCTGATAAAGGGAACCGTTGCCTATTCTGAGTTTCTGGTTTCGATCCCCGCAAGAGTAGTTGTTCTCACTCAACTATCAAACCGCAAGTGGCGAGACTCAGTTCTCTCGCCGATGAAGCGTGGCGACTCCGTGCACGTCTGCCTCTCCGCCGCCGCGCGTGAAGTGCACGACGATCTCCGCATCGGCCACCGTACCGACGAACCGCGAGGCCATCCCATAGGTGACATTTTCTACGATGCCATGAGACCGGCCCTTCTCAACGGTTCCGGAAATCTTCAGCCGTTCCCCTGTGCTGACTTCCCCGACACCACTGATCGTCGTACCAGCTTGTTGCAGGCTCACTCGGAGGAATCGACCCAGTGCAACCATGCTGCCATCACCGGCACTGGACTCTTGCGACAGCATGCCCTGCCAATCTCCTGATACGCCTTCTCCCCGCCGAGGGGCCATCGCAACGGTCTGTGCCTGCTCGGGAGCGACCGGTGCGGGGATCCGTTCCATCCCGGCATCGCGCCAGGGCAGGACTGATTGGTTCATCTCAACTGAGCGAGCAGGAACCTGCTCGCCGAGCTGGATAGTACTACGCTCCATCACTGGGACACCCCAGATTGTGGTGCCGGTGCAGGCACACAGGAGAGAAGATGCGAATATGGCAAGGAAAGGATCCGGCGTCACGATTGTCCTGCGAGATTTGCTGTCCAGCTTGAAGAAGAGGAGGATTCTTCGCGCGGTGGTGATGCGGCTGAGCATCTGTTCGCAGAATGTCTTCATGATGGTGAACCTCCAGTCATGTCTGGGTTTCGGCAGGCAGCGGCTCTCGTAGAAGCCGTGCCGCATATTTTTCTGCATGATGCCCCACGACCTCACGTATGACTACTGAATCTGTAATTCCGACACTCGCCTGACGCCGCCGGCAGAGGGCGCACATCCGGCTTCGCTCTTCTACCGATCGATGCCGACACTTGCAACAGATGTGACAATAAGAATATGCTTAGAGCAGGATACGAAGGCCGGTGGATGTGATGGTTGTGGGATGTGATGACACAGGTTGTACCGTTAACCAACGTTCGGTTCAGGCCAAATGCGGCTGCGTCGTATGGAATTTATCCACTCCCAACCCCTAACCAGTAAGGAGGATCCCATGAATATGAGAATCCATCGCGGAACCATGGTTGTGGCGGCGGTTGCCGCGCTCACCGCTTTCCCGCTGTTCACTGGCCTTGCCCTTGCCGAGAACAAGCATGTGAGTGAAACCTTGGAGCATGCCAAGGAAGCGGTTAGCCATGGCAAACAGGGGCATGCCGATGCCCTGGCGAAGCATGATGCCGAAGCGCTCACGCATGCCAGGATGGCGCAGAAGGATATGAAGAACCCGCATCTGGATGAAGGCGCCAAGCATCTCGAGGAAGCCATCGCCCATGGCAAACAAGGGCATGCCGATGTGGCGACAGAACACGCCGAACAGGCCGTCACCCATTTGAATGAAGTGAAGTAAGTCTTTCGATCAGACATCTGCTAATCGGGCAGGGGCGACCCTGCCCGTGTTGTTTTAGAGACAAGCAGGTCTTTCAGGGTTATTCAGTTCGCTCCTCCAGCAGCCGAGGGGTCGCATGATCAATCGGCCTTCAGCAACCATGCAACATGGTCCCGCTTTGGTTCCCAAGGAAATGTGTCGATGCACCGCCGGTGTGAGGTGAAGCGCATCGGTCTGGCGCGCATGATTCACGACGCACGCTGCGTGTGGCCGGCTGGGTCTATCTGGTCAACGGGCCTCATGGGCAAACCAGACAAACGAGATAGGGCTAAGGCACGAGGGACGCGTGTTGTGCTTGGATCACCTCGCTCGACGGGCGATGTGTCCGACGAGGTTCGGAATGAGCAACATATACGCTTGACGTCACACGTATGCTTTCCTAGAATACGTCGTGATCGTGAGCTACGGAGACCGCCGAACCACACACTTTGCTCATGGGAAGCGGGTTCCGGCGTTCACGGGAATCGAGCGAATGGCGAGACTAAAACTCGACCGGCTGGAAGCGGCCACGACTCTTCAAGATTTAGCGGCTTTACCTGGAAATCGTTTTGAGACGTTAAAGGGGAATCGGAAAGGGCAATACAGTATTCGAATCAACGACCAGTGGCGGATCTGTTTCCAGTGGCCCAAAGGTTCTCCTGGTCCGGCTCAGGTTGAAATCGTCGATTATCATTCAACAAAGGGACGAGGCCATGCCGTCTACGCCGATTCATCCGGGTGAGCAGTTAGCTGAAGAACTCCGTGCATTAGGACTCAGCGCCGCAGGCTTGGCTCGACATCTGAACGTACCGACGAACCGCATTACTCAAATCCTCAACGGGCGCCGTGCGATCTCCGGAGACACCGCGATTCGACTCGCCCACTTCTTCGGCACGAGCGCACAATTCTGGATGAATCTGCAGTCCCTCTATGAAGTGAGGTGCGCTGAGCACAAAGTAGGAAAAACCGTTCGGGCCCTGCCCACGATTCACAGGTTGCGCCGGACCGCGTAGCTCCTCGAGAGATCGGGATCTCACTCCAGGCGGATGATACCCCCCACTACCAATGGACACCGAGCAGTGCACCGGATGTGACAGAAAGATTCGTGCGAGAGGGGTGCGGTCGCGGGATTCAACCAGGCTCCGGCTTCATTCAGCATGTCCCCCTGTCGGTGTCCCCTGGAGTCATTGCGTTGTTGAAGACTGGTCGATACATTAATCTACAGAGCGGCCGAACGAGAGGAGAGCCTCATGAAGATCGAAATCGGTTCGTATGAAGCGAAAACAAAACTCCCAGAATTGCTGCGGCAGGTCAAAGCCGGCAAAAGCTTTACCATCACCAATCGCGGGGAAGCCATTGCGGATCTGGTGCCGAGCACGGGTCTGAGGACAAAGGACCCCGTTGCGGCAGCAAGAAAATTGAAGGCATTCATGCTGGCTGCTCCGGTGCGTGGGGTCAACATCAAAGCACTCATCGAGGAGGGGCGCGCGTGAGCTTCGTCCTTGACAACTCGGCAACCATGCGCTGGTTGTTTGGAGACGGCAAGCCACAGGAACGTGCCTATGCGGGCAGAGTGCTCGACGCGATGCAACATGTCACAGCGCGAGTCCCCATGACCTGGGGACGAGCCCGCATTATTCACAAAGACTTCTACTACAACCGCTGATACGCCGCTACGACAAGCCTAACGACGGACGGGCTCGCCGCTCAGTTGGTCAACATACTGTTCAAGTATGCCTCCCTCCTTCGCGGCTCCGCGCGCCCGTCTCGCGTGGCGTCTCGGCGGTTTCGTGACGAACTCTCGTGAATAATGCGGGATAGAAGTGGCCAATGTCATTGCCAAGGCGGAAGCAAGAGCCCTGGTGACAGAAGCGCGGAGCGAGGCATTTCTTGAGATGCTGGAAGAAATCGAGATTGAGGTGGATGCAGCCACATTCGCGCACGCGCTGTCCGACACCCTTCAGCTGGCGAGGCGATACAAGCTCTCCGCGTACGATGCCTCGTACCTCGAACTGGCCTTACGAACAGGCCTCCCGCTGGCCACGCTCGACGAAGATTTGCAGAAGGCCGCAAAGAAAGCAGGCGTGAAAAAGTTTGCGTGAGGAAGCCCGGCGGTGCAGCACTTCCTCCAGTTCAGCGAAGATGGCCTCGCTCATCACCACCACCCACCCTACTTGAACGAGATTGAGGACCTGCGCGATGGGCTGGTTGCGGATATCAGCCCGGACCCATCATGTTGGTATCAACGACGATACACACGGTGCGTTCGCATGGCCTCGACGCCGATGGAAATCTCCGGTTTCCAACTGCTCCGGACGGTCACAGCCGCGGCTCATCGACGGACCACCGTCAGCAGCCGGTACATGGCTGTCCCGAGCTTCGACAGGGTGCACGGATGTCAGACGACGGGCGCCCCTATCTCCATAGCCTGCCGCCTGGCCGGGTCTGTCCATTTCATCCGGAACCGCTCGACAGCGTCCTTGCCATCTGCGGCGGTCACCGTGTCCTGACACACGAACCCTCGCGCTTCAAGATGCGCCTGTTGCCAGTGCGGACCATAGGCGCCGAAGACCATACACGACAGCACGCTGCCCACATTGATGATGAGATTGGCCTGCTCTGTTCCCAGGCCCACAGCCGCAATTCCCCACACCGTTACAAGCGCGGCTAACACACCGACACCCACCGCCCACATCCGGTTGAACAGCGCCCAGAAGGGACCAAACCCGCAGGCATTCCATGACCACCCTGACTCAACCGCCTCATAGTCCCCGTGTGGATGCGCATAGACCTTGAATGGTTTCATCTGTTGTGTCCTATCGTCTGGTACCGTGCGCCCAGCCCTCTCCCGTGACGGGAGAGGGCTGGGCCAGTCTGTTGATAGTGAGGAGTTGAGCCTTATGCCTTCGACTGACGCCGTCTCAATACTCCCACCAACCCCGCCAAGCCGCTGCCGAAGAGCCAGAGGGCGGCGGGGACGGGGACGGGCGTGATGGTCAAGGTGCCACCGATACCACGGGCGGCTTGATTCGTTTGTGTTGTGTAGGCAACGCCACCAACGAAGGCCATGTAGTTACCAGGCGCCAAGTTCTGAAACGTGCGCGACACTACGCCGTCCGCCACGCCGTCCCCTCCAGGCACCAGGTAGGGGTTGTTGTCATACAGCGGTGAATTGGCACCGGGCAATGTCACGTTGTTGCCGTCATAGGCGTGGCCGATATACGTGAACACGGCCGGGTTTCCGGCCGTGGGATCGGCATCGCTGGTGATGCGAAAGGTGGTCAGCGCCCGGAACGACCCTTCCGTCGTGGTACACCCAGCCGTCGCCGCACAGTCGGCGGCTCGGATCAGTTCCGATCCAAGTGAAAAGTCGTGATCCTCTCCACCATGCGCCACCCCTTCATAGAGAGTAAACCCAGGAATCAGACCGCTGCCCCCAAAGGCATTGCTCTTTCTCTGGAATGTGAGCGTGACATCTGCGGCTGTGCCTGTGAGGGTAAAGGCATAGTAGCCGACCTTGTGTGAATCCGCCCAGTCACCGTCGGCTCCGTCGATCCAGCCATAGTTGCCACTGGTGCCGCTGTTGACGCCGGTGCCGGTCCCGTTGTTCGTCGCCGCCACCGACCCATCGAAAGAGCCAAAGTTGACGGGAACAATATGTGCCAAGGATTCATGCCCAGGCACGAAACCGGCTACGGCAACGAGAGTCGCCATCAAAACGATCAGTGGTTGTCTCATCATGCACTCCTGTATTGATCTGTTGTTCATCCGTGTGGGTGGGCCACATGGAGCGGCCCACCCTGATGCTGCCCGGTATTCTTCTCGCGTGGGAGAAAGAACCTGCGCCCACCCGACAAGGCCTTACAAGGTCCGCTTCTGTGTCCGGCGCCGCGCCAGCCCCACCAAGCCGGCCAAGCCGCTGCCGAAGAGCCAGACTGCGGCAGGCACCGGGACGGGCGTGGGGGCCAGTAAAAAGGCGTGGCCATCAGTAATGCCTAATTGGCTGTTGGTTGCCGTGCCGACAATCCAACCGTGATCGTTGATCCCAGCCGCGTCTCGTAAGACCCATCCGGCTGATGCCACAGCAGGATCCAATAAGCTATTCAGGTCGATGATCCCGTTATCTCCCCAAAGCGTTGCACGCTGAGAGCCGTCTGCCAGTTCGCTCCACCCAACAATGGTGCCGCCGATGTTGAGCGCCAGGGCTTGGCTATTGAGTCCCCCTAACGTGCCGAGATCGGTGATCGCACTGCCGTTCCACGAGACGGCGTGCTGATCGGTATCGCCAGGGAGAAAACTCCAACCCGCGATCAGTCCTGCGGCGTTAATTGCCAAGGCACTGCTGGATGCGCCGCCGAGCGTCCCGAGATCAACAATGTCGCCGCTGGACAATGTCCAAAGCGCTGCATGCTGCGCTTCATCGCCAGAAAGATAACTGTTACCCACCACCTGCCCTGAGTTATTGATCCCGTTCGCTTCAGCAGAGGCACCTCCTAATGTAGACAACACCGTGGGATCGACACTGTTATCCCAGAGAACCGCCTTGGTCGCCTCCGTATCGGCAGTCACTGAAGTACCCACGACTTGACCGACATCATTGATCCCTGCGGCAATGCTCCAACGATTGTCAGCTGGATCTGTCGCGCCGCCGAGATCATTCAAGTCAGTCCGGGTATCACCGTTCCACACAGCCGCATGGAGATAGCCGACAAAATCACGGGATGAGCCTCCGGCAATCTGCCCCGAGGAATTAATGGCCCACCCGGCGTTAAACCGACCCGGATCTGAAACTAAATTCATGGTCGTGCCGTTCCATCGGGAGAGCACCCACCCTTGATCTTCTGTGGGGGTGCCGAGACTGTTACTGCCGGTGCTCTGGTTCGCATTGTTGATGGCCCAGCCGTTGGAATACGGCCCCCCAGCGGTGCCCAGGTCAAAAAATTCATACGCCGCCTCGGCCTGGTTGCCGGCCAAGAGGACGAGGCTGAGTATGGCTATGCGAATCAGATAGCGCCTTGAACGATTCTTTATAGTTGGTTGCACAAGTCACTCCTTAAAGTTTAGATACATAGACACGCTGTCCCGATCGTTGCGAACAACACCCGCGTACATCTCGCAAGAGACTGACCCGACTCAGCACGCATTTCCCTGCGCCATCCAAGATGGTACAAGGTTAAGAAACTTCGAATCACATGGTCTTGCCGTTCGCCTTACTCTCCTGACGCCGACCGCCGCCGCGCCAGCCCGGCGAGGCCCGCCAAGGACGACCCGAACAACCACACTGCGGCGGGGACTGGGACAGGGGTCAAGAGAAACGAAGCCCCTGCGGTGTTCGTCGGATCAACATGGTTCAGCCAGCCGACGATCGCCCCGTGCTCATTGATAGCTTGAGCCGATCCCATGTACCAGCCACCGACGCGTAACTCGGTCGGGAGATAGTCATTCAAATCGATCAGAAGCCCGTTCTCCCAGAGTGTGGCATGCGTGGTGCCGTCAGCCATCGTGCTTTCACCGACAATGGTGCCCGCGTTATTGATAAACCAGGCAATGCTATCGCCTCCGAGCGAGCCGAGATCGACCGACGGAGCGCCAAGCCCATTCCACAACGCCGCATGGCTCACGTCATCACCGGAGAGTTGGCTCGCCCCGACGATTTGATGACTATCGTTCAGAATCAACGAATAGCTGTCAGTCCCGCCCAAGGTGCCGAGGTCATGAATACCGAGGCTATCCCAGTACACCGCGTGCTCAGCTTCGTCATTGGTGGTTTGAGCCCTCCCAACGACGATGTCACCCAACTCGCTGATGGAATCCGCAGAACTAGACGTGCCACCTAACGTACCGAGATCGGTGATGGCTGTGCCGTCCCAGCGAACGGCGTGAAGACTCTCGCCGGTCCAGCTTTGGCCGACGAGCTGCGCCTGGTTGTTGATGTGATAGGCGGAGGATTCTCCGCCGAACCCCAAGGTCTCCAACGGCACCGGGGTCGTCTCATCCCAGCGCACCGGAGAGGAAATCGCGAGATCGGCATTCCCACTGCTGCCGGCGCTTTGTCCGGCATCATTGAACGCCCAGTTCTGAGATGTGGTCATGCCCGGCAAGGGATCAAGGTGGCTGACGCCGTTACTGTTCAATACAGCCGGAACCGAAATCAGAAAGGGCGTCCCCTGCCCATCGTTCACGGCAACATTTTGATTGCCCGCGATCGTGCCCTGACTATTCACCCGATACGCCAGAAAACCATCGTTCGCCCCATTGACCGTGCCGAGATCGCTGAAGACATAACTTTGCGCCAGTGCCTGGCCACCGGTGAGGGCAAGCAACCCGATTGCCAGGAGTGCACTGCGTTGTAGAGTTTGACGTGTAGTGATCATAGGAAATCCTTTTGTGGTACTTCTGGATGGATGTGCACGTTTCAAGTTTCAGGTTTCGAGTTGCCTGGTGGCATCAACCCGAAATTCACAACACGACACGCGCAACCTAGCTCCTCATGGCCATCCGGCGCCGCGCCAGTCCGGCAAGACCCACCAGCCCGCTGCCGAAGAGCCACACCGCCGCCGGCACTGGGACCGGAGTGACGCTCAGGGTGAGACCCGTGCCACGCGCCGGTGCTGTGACGGCGGCATAGTTCGTTCCCCCGACAAACAAAAAGTATTCCCCTGCCGTCAGATTATGAAAGGTCATGGACACGGCTCGGTCCAGCGTCCCATCGCCGTTGGGCACCAGATACGGCTGATCGTCATAGAGCGGAGAATTAGCCCCTGGAATGGTCTGACTGCCGTCATAGGCATGACCGACATAAGTAAAGACACTCGGATCGGTGCCCGTCGGGTCAGCATCCGTGGTGATGCGGAAGGTGCTCAGCGCCCGAAACGAGCCTTCCGTGCTCGTGCACCCCGGTGTGGCCGCGCAGTCGGCGGCACGCAGCAGTTCGGACCCAATAGAGTAGTCATGGTCACCCCCGACATGCGCAATACCCTGGTACAACGTAAGGCCCGGGCTCAGCCCGGCGCTCCCGAACGCATTGGACTTGCCCCGGAGGGCCAGGGTCACATCGGCACTGCCGTCGCCGACCAGCGAAAAGATGTAGGTCCCGGTCGCATGGGTATCACCCCAGTCCCCATCAGCCCCATCAATCCAGCCCTTGTCTCCCCCGACGCCGTTATTCCGCTCCGGCGTGACGGCCGCCGTTCCCAGATTAAAATCCCCGAGATCCACAGGGACGAGATGGGCCATGGCCGACGACGGCATGAAGCTGCCGGCCACGAGAAAAGAACATGCGATCATCCCCAAAGCGTAGCGGTGCCACAGTAACCGAGGAGTCTGCGACTCCAGTCCGTTGTCCTGTTTCATCATGCTTCCTCCAATGAACTCGGGTTACCCCTGATAGTGACCCACAATGGTGTTCATCGACCGCCGCCCGATGAATCCGGGCGGCGGATCTCTTCTTAAACTATTTTCTTCATCCGCCGCCGCGCCAGCCCGGCGAGTCCCACCAAGGACGACCCGAACAACCACACCGCAGCGGGCAGCGGCACCACCGACACCGAGACCGTGGCCGCTTGGAACGGCCCTCGGCAGGCCGTCGACGTATCCGTACAGGCTTCCCCGTCCGCGGCAATCATGTAGTCCCCTGCGGCTAGATGGAGAAACACGCTTTCCACCGAGCCGTTGTTCCCAGCCACATGGCCGGGATTGAGAAACCCGCCCGTGGTCGTGGAGACACAGTTCGGCCCTTCGCACCCCGTGAGACTGGCGGAGGAAATGTAGAACGCTTTGGCCCACTCCCCGTCGCCGTTGGACATGCTCCAATCACCGAAGGGGTCAAACTGGCCGGAGAATCCTTCGGTCGGGCCATTCACGGGATCGAAGTTATTGGGCACCCATCCGAAAGCCAGATCGAAGCGCAGACCACCCTGGGTGGTGAAATTCAGCGTGTCGCGATAGCCGTTGTGCGGGGTATAATTCGCCGCATACCAGTCGGCCGGGCTCAAGCCTCCAAGCGCTGCATCGGGCGTATTCCACACCGGATTTTCCACCAGGACGGGAAACCCGTTTGCATCCAGGATCGGGCCATCGGGGTTGAAGCCGGTCGGGATATAGCGGCTGATCTGCGGATCGTTCGGCGCCATATCCCGGTCGGATGCTTTGTAGAGCAACGCGCCGTTATCGAAAAACTGATAGGAGGCCGTGAGATCACCCGGATCATAATCGTGCGAGGCACTCGGCAATTGCCCCGCATAGACGCTCAGGGCCGGATTCATCGTGGCGGCTGCCGCCGCCACGGAGATTTGCACGGTTGCCGCCTGCGCCAGGGAAAAGCGGAAGAACCCGCCGGCGCCGGCCACCTTATGACTATCACCGAGGTCGTTGTCGGCGCCGACCGCCCAGCCATACCGGGAAAACTGATTCTTCGTCACACTGGCGGTATCGCCGATATTCGACAAGGTGCCCAACTCGCCATAGCTGATATGCGCCTGGGCATGACCCGCCAGAAAGACAAGCGTCATCGCCGACAATAGGGATGCCAGATATTTCAGATAGTGCATGGGTACCTCTCCAGTCGTGGCACGTCCTGGATGGATGTGCACGTTTTCACGTTTCACGTTTCGGGTTTCAGGCACGACGTTTCACGCTTCACGGTGCAGGTTTCACGTTTCAGGTTTCGAGTTGCGTGGTGACACCAACCCGAAACTCACAACACGACACGCGCAACCTAGCTCCTCATGACCATCCGCCGCCGCGCCAGACCGACCAAGCCCGCCAACCCGCTGCCGAACAGCCACACCGCCGCCGGTACTGGAACCGGGGTCACGCTCAAGGTGAGGCCTGTGCCACGGAGCGGAAATCCGACAGCGGCATAGTTCATCCCCCCGACAAACACGGTGTAGTCTCCCGCCGTCAGATTATGAAACGTTGTGGACACGGCTCGATCCAACGTCCCATCGCCGTTGGGCACCAGATACGGCTGATTGTCATAGAGCGGAGAATTGGCTCCAGCAAGGGTCACGCTCCCGTCATAGGCATGGCCGACATAGGTGAAGACGCTCGCGCTGGTGCCCGTCTCATCGGCGTCATTGGTGATTCGGAAGTTGGTCATCACCCGGAACGAGCCTTCCGTAGTCGTGCAGCCCGGCGTGGCCGCACAGTCGGCGGCGCGCAGCAGTTCGGAACCGATCGAATGGTCATGGTCTCCGTTTCCAGCATCCGGGAGGCCCTGATACAGGGTAAACCCCGGGCTCAACCCGCTCCCCCCGAGGGCATTCGTTCGGCCTCTGACAGCCAGCGTCACATCGGCGCTGCCCTCGCCCACCAACGAGAAGATGTATGCAGCGGTATCATGGGTATCCCCCCAATCACCGTCCGCCCCATCGATCCAGCCTTTATCGCCCTCGACCGCGCTGTTTCGTTCGGTCGTAGTGACGGCCGTGCCGAGGTTAAAATCCCCGATATCGAGCGGAGTCACATGCGCCAGCGCCGACGCGGCCATCAGACTGCCGGCTAGAACGAGCGGGAAGGCTAGGGCGCCGATCCTAAACCCGACCCACAGTGCGCGAGGAGTCTGCCGCTGCATGAATGTGTCCTGTGTCATTGTCAGTCCCTCCATCTATGCGTGTTCATCACGCGTGAGCATTCTTGAGGACGGATCCATCCATCGCCGCCCGGCCCAATACCGGACAGCGACTCTCCTTAGTGTGTTGACTGCATACGACGTCGGGCTAATCCGGCGAGCCCCACGAGCCCGCTGCCGAAGAGCCACACGGCGGCAGGAACCGGCACGGGGGTCAACATCCAAGGAGTCCCTGTGTCGCCGTTATAAAGACTGCTGACGATGACCCCGTGATTGTTGATATTGATCCAATCGGAAGAGAAGATGGAACTTTGTCCCACCGGATCCTCACTGTTGCGCCAACCGGCCGCCAACAGATCCGCTGGAATGAATTGCGTGAGGTCGATGATCTGGCCGTTGTCCCACAGGGTGGCATGGGCCACGCCATCGGCCGTCTCACTGAAGCCAACGATCTGCCCCTGATCATTGATGCTGATGGCCACACCCCTGGCTCCGCCAAGCGTGCCCAGCAGCGTCGGTTGAGCCGTGACACTGTTCCAGAGCACCGGCACACTGATGTCCCCGATGTCGTCGAAGTCGCCGTTGAGCGCCCCGCCGACGATCTGGCCTAGATTGTTGATCGCACTGGCTTCACTGTTCAGACCGCCTGGCAGTAACGCCAACAACTCCGGTGCGCCGCCGTTCACCCAGGAAGCCGCCTGACGGGACTCTCCATTTGCCGTCTGTCCAGTGCCGACCACGGTGCCGGCATCGTTGATCGAGTTGTTGATGATGAACGTACCTCCCCCACCAAGATCGCCTAAGTCGGTCACGGTTGTACTACCCGGCTGCCAGAGGGCCCCATGTTCTACGCCGCCCGTCGTGAGGACGGAGCCGGCGACAGCGCCGAGATTGTTGATCGCCCATGCGGAGTCTGTGGGAAACGGGCCTTGGGTGAGATCCAAGGGGACCAACCCAGTCAAGACCGTCGGCGTTGAAGTGCTGTTGGCCCACCGGAAAGCCACGCTCGCACTTTCCGTGCTGTCTGCGGCAGGGCGGCCAGTACCAACCACGTGACCAGCATCGTTGATACCAGTGACCACGGACAAAGCGTAGCCAGGGAGCGTGGGCAAGTCCGTCCATGTACCGTTACTCCAAACTGCAGGCGTCCCGTTCGGACTATCGGCTACTACCTGGCCCAGATTGTTGATGTCCCGTGGGCCATACTGTCTCGAAGGATTGCTAATCCCCCCCATATCACTGAAGACATAGTTCTGGGCCAGCGCCGGGCTGCCGGCGATGGCGAGCAGGCCGATAGCCATAAGTGCACTGCGTTGCAGAATCTGACGTGTGGTGATCATAAGAAGTCCTTTCTGGTCACTCCTGGATGGACGCGACCGTTTCACATTTCGTGTTCCGCGTTGTAGACCCTATACCTTCTCTTTCGCACGGTGTTGATAAACACGGCGTTGTTTCAAACAAAGATTGGTGCAAACCGACACCAGACTGTATGCATCCACCATCAGTGCGGTACTGCTTCACAGCCATAACATCACAGCTCTCATTACTTGCATTTCGCGTGGATTTATAACTCCGGGTGATCCGGTTGGCTACCGATAGGTACCGATAGGTGCAACAGATGCGATGCAATCTGGCTCGAGCCGGCAGGGATAAAGAGCTCTATGTCGCAGCCGTTCAGACCGACTGTTTATCGGTACATACCGGTGGACGACGGGTTTGGGTTTGAAGTTTCAGGGTTCACATTTCAAGTTTGAGGTTGCCCGAACAGGTGAAACCTGGAACCTCAACCGTGACACTGCCTCTGACACGTTGAACATGAAACCGGGAACTTAGAATCGAAGGAACCACGAAGAGCGACTCTCGTCGCAGCGGCAGATCGGCCTGCCCATACCTGCGACAGGCCGATAGGCGGTTCCCGTGGAAGTACTGTGACTCACGTGATCTCGTTGAACGAACGACGCGTTCGGATCAGACCAACTTCCCTCGTCCGTACAGCGGACAAATGATGTGCTAGCTACAGCGTTGAAGCGTTGGGGGGTGACAGCAGCAGACAGAACCAGCAATCTTGTTCTCCTCGGATCCTCAGCATAAGGCATCATGGAGATCATCATCGTCCGGACAAGTGTCACCAAAGCCGCCCTGACCACCATGACCGAGCAGCAATTCGGCGACATGGTCAAAGCTGTGGTGGATATTGATCACGGCATCATGGCGATCGGCGGTGAATTGCACTCCGATGAGGAAGCACTCCTCTTAGCAGGTTGCGGGAAAACTCATTTTGGCTCCTGCGGCCATCACAGGTATCAAAGTTTGAGAGGACTCTAACTGGCCGTGCAGGGTGCTCAAAATGGCCGTCCAGCAAGGCCGCAGCAAGCGAAGAGGCGAATCGTACTCTGTTTTCACCCGGCCCACCCATCACCTGTCAGAACAGGTGTTATCCCAGGCCGTACGGTGAGCCTCTGAGCGATGCGAGAACACCGCTGGCGGACTTTTTCAGCACCCTACTTAGAGCAGGGCTCGCTGCAGAAGAATCTGTGGGGTATTAATCTCTACCCAACACACCCGGCTTCGAAAGGATCGAGTTTGATTCGATGATCAATGTACGTCCTTCCGGTGGAAATCGTTCCCGGCATGTCGAGCGCGCGGAGATTCGTGAAGCCGTCACGGACATCGTCAATCGATTAGTACAGAGCTGAATCTCATCATGGCACCCGTACACGAACAGCTTGCGGCGGGGCGATGGCACTCCCTCTCACTGATGGAGCAACTCGGCAATGTCGGGAGTGACGTGGCCCGTGCGGCGTGGTGGTACGGAAAAGATCAGCAGCGCTGCCAACAGGCTTTCGAGCGCGCCCTGGAACTACTGGATCTGACGATTGCGGACGATCGATGGAAGGGGCGAAAAAAAGAACTCACGCGAGCGCGCGAGCTGCTCTGCGATGCCATGTTTGGAGGCCACACCTACGGCAGTGATTTATCGTCTCTCGACCGCTATTTCTTTCACTTCGCCATGGCGGCCAGAGCCAGGCGCTGAGAGACGGGCGAGGGAAGGCACGAGTGTAGTGATGCATGAATCCATTGCCATTGACCGTTCGCCCTAACCCGCATTATTTATGACGGTTCGTGACCAAACCGCCAAGACGCCAGGCGAGACGGGCACGCGGAGCCCTGAGAGACCAAGGCATACTTGAAACAGTATGGTGCAGTCATGAAGGGCGAGCCTGCCCGCTGGCAGGCCGCACAGCCGCTTGCCAGCTTGTCGCAGCGGTGTGTTGGCGGTTGCAGTAGAAGCGCTCATGAATAATGCGGGCTAAGCCCTTTGGCAAGCTCAGGACTGGCTTGTCGAAGAGCGTGTATTTCCAACCGGTTCCATTCATGGTTCGACAGGCTCACCACGAACGGAATGGAAAGACGCTTATGCGACACTGCCCCAGATCCCTACCGGCTGACCCGAAAGCGTCAGCGCGGCTCTGGAAAGCCCCAGCGTAACCGCCCTGCGCTGAACCGCAGGGCTCGATCCCCGGCACAACCAATTTACGCTGGAGCTCTCGGTCAAGGAGGGACGCCTAGGCGTCCCTCTTCATTCTGCGCCGCGCTAGGCCGGCGAGGCTGAAGAGACCCGTGCCAAACAACACCACCCCGGCTGGTAGCGGCACCGCTGTGATCTTGAAGACTTCACCGGTCACGCCCCCCGGCCCCAGACGGCTCGTGGCAAGCACGTAGAGCTCACCCTGCGCGTCTTGGCCGAAGCCGAGCACCCAGCGATTCAGGGTCATGTTGTCGATATTCAGCTCTTCGATGGCACCCGTTGCAAGATTGCCCGCGAACAATCGTGCGGCCGGAGCGGCAAAGGCCCCCCAGTCGCCGAAAATGTATTTCCCCTGCAACTCCGGTATGCCGTTGCCGCGATAGACGAAGCCACCGATGATCGTGGTGCCTTCATCATGATCATATTGCAAGACTGGATCGATCAGGCCTGAGGGAAGGCCGGTGAGGTCGTTGGAGATCTCTCCGGTGACCGGGTCGAACTTGAACTGGCCTTCCTTGAAATTCCACCCATAGTTGCCGCCCTTGGTGATGATATTGATCTCCTCCACCGAGCCCTGGCCGACATCGCCGAGCACGAGGGTACCGTTCTGGTTATCGAAACTGAAACGCCAGGGATTGCGCACCCCAGAAGCATAAATCTCCCCGAGGGCACCGGCGGTGCCGACGAACGGATTGTCGTTCGGGATCCCGTACTGACCGTTGGCGCTGTTGGTCCCATGCGGATCGATACGCAGGACGTCTCCGAGCGGATTGCTCAGGTCCCGTGCATTTCCAGTGGTGCCATGTCCCGGCCCGGCATCATTGCCCTGGCCGCCGTCACCCATGGCGATGTACAACAGATTGTCCGGGCCAAACGCGAGCATGCCGCCGTTATGGTTCATCTGCGGCCAATCGACCCGCATGATCTCACGACGGGATGCCGGATTGACGATATCGGGATTGGAGGGATCGACAGACCATTCGGTCACCACGTTCTGGTGATTGAAGACGGATCCTGCCGGCATCGACACGGTGAAATCCGCCTGCCTGGTGACCGGCTCGCTGGTATAGGTATACACTTTCCCGTAACCCGGCGAGCCCGGAGTGGAAAAGGTCGGACTGAAAGCCAGACCCAGGAGACCACGCTCGTCATAGGCAGGGTTCAGTGTCGATAGCCTCGCACTCACATCAAGGAAGGGCGTGCTCTGCATCACTCCATCTTTAATCAGTTGCACTTTCCCGATTTGATCGGCGACGAATTGCCGGTTGGTCCCGTCACCGGCACTGAGCAGGAGATTGGGCGCGGTCAACCCGTTGCCGGACGCCACCACCGATGTCAGCCCGACATGCAGCGATCCCTTCACGATCGGGTCGGGAAAAGGATTGAACGGATCAAAGGGGTTGGAGACGTTCAAAGCCTGCGCCTCCGTGGCCAGGAGCAGACAGGGCAACAGAAGCCAGAATCGAACGTGAGCAGTATATCTGTCTATCATGGCACTCTCCGCTTGTTGTTGAACATAGAAATGACCGACACAAGGATGTCGGCAGGAACTGAGTCAATCCTTCAGCAGCTCGTTTTCTTCCGGCGCCGAGCCATCAGCCCCAGGCTCCCCAGAGCACTGCCCATCAGCCAGAAGGCGGCGGGCAGCGGCACCGGTTGCACGTTCAATGAGAAGGTCGCGGAATACGCACCACCAGTACAGGCGGCGGTGCCGTCATTGCATCGTTCACCCCCGATGGCGACAGAATAGGTCCCGGCCGGCAGATAATATTGAAGGAGCGATTCGCCGGTTCCAATAGCAGTGTCGTGATTGCCGTTGCCGCCCCAGGTCAGCCCTCGGATGGGATCCGAATCCGATGTCCCGGACACAGCGTTTACATAGTGCACCGTCGCATGTTGGGTGGCATCGTTGGCCATGCTCCAACTGCCGAAGGCATCGAACTGGCCCTCATACGTATTGTTGACGGTATCTCGATAGCCCGAATGTTTCAGATACTGTCCGCTCGGGTCGGCATCGATGGCGCTCTGAATCGGGAGGAAGGTGTTCGGATCGACCGGATTACGGGGATCGGTCACGGTGTCATCGTGGGCGCTGAGATTGAACGCCCCACTATATAATGTGAAGGCTGGATCAAGGCCAGCTGTGTTTTGAATCACGGAGAGATCGACCAACCCCGGCTGATTCAACGTGAAGCGGTACCAGCGCGCTGACAGTCCACCAATCTGGTGACTATCGCCCAAATCCGCATCGGTGCCGTCTACCCAGCCGTGGGCTTTGTACCCGGTCAGCTGGTTGGAATAAGCCAGACTGTTCGTTCCGTCGAACGTACCGGCGTTGCTGAAGGACACATGGGCGACGGCCGACTCCGGATTTCCCATCAACAAGATGCTGAAACCCAAGATCCAACAGGCTGGAGCCTTTCTGAAATGGGATTTCATGGCTTCGCGCAGTTTGGTAATCCCAAGGATTGAGCATGTCATAGTTTTGATACTCCTTACACCAGCCTCAGGGCTGTGGGGCTTGTAGAAAATGTACAGGGACGGACCCTGGTGCAACCAGACCCCGTCCCATTTGAGACACAAAAACTTCTTGTCCACACACTGCTACCGGTGAAGCCGGCGCAGTGTTCCTTACAGATTCGACTTCCGTCGGCGGCGAGCCAGCCCTGCTAAGCCGACCAGGCCCGTTCCAAACAAGTACAACGCCGCCGGAACCGGCACCGGCGAGGTACTTACATTCACGGTTCCATCGATAAAGGGACCGGTACAGGTAGCACCCGTGCTGTTACAAGCAGCGCCCGACGCGACGATGGTGTAATCGCCGGCTGGGAGAAAATAGCCGAGCAGCGACTCGTTGCCGGCCGTATCATTCTTATGCGTGAGATATTCGATGACGCGCCAGACTCCACCGTCCGATGGGTCACTGGCCATGCTCCAGGTCCCGAGGGCGTTGAACTGACCTTCGAAGTCGATGTTTGCGGTATCCCGGAACGGAGACACTCGCCCGAACGCATCCGTCGTCACGCCGTTATCGACCGGCGACGCGATCTTATTGAAGCTTCCGTCCACCGGATTATTCGGGTCGAACGCCGTGTCGTCATGCGCCAAGTCGCCCATGAGCCCCGCATACAGGGTAAAGGCCGGATTCAAGCCGAGTTCATTCGCGCCGGTCATCGTAATATCGACCAACGACGACTGACTCAGGCTGAACTTGAAAAATGAGACCTGATGACTATCGCCCAAGTCCGTATCAGCCCCAGCGATCCATCCATACCGCTTCATTGCGTCGGTCGCTGAACCACCCCCGCCAAGATCGATGTATTCGACGTGGGCACCGGCGGTGCCCGCACCCATCAGCGCTCCAGTGACAGCTGCCGTTGTGATCAACGCCCTGAGGGTGCGATGTCTTCTTTTGGTATTCATGAGTATCTCCTTACATGTGCCGAGTTCGTGGGAACATCAATGGACCATATTTATGGAGCTAGGCACTAACCCCGCTCCTCGGCTGGGACAGCCGTACCTTCAATATCCTACCGTAAGTCTGTGTACCAAAAGGCTGCGGTGGTCTTCTACCTTCCTATGCACCACATGCAACAGATGCGACAGAATCGTTCGAAGGCTGCGAATCTAGCCCACCGCTACTCATGAATCCTTCTTCCACAATCGCCGAGTCAGCCGTTGCGACGGGCTCCGTCGCCCGTCGTTCACCCTTCGAACCTGAGTTGCGAGTGTCAGGTTCTAATGTTTCAGAGTCAGCTTCCAGTTCCAAGCTTGCGGACAACCTGAAACCTAAAACGACAGACTTGTTACCGTTGCAGTTTCCATCACATCTGTTGCAGACGTAGGTATCCAACGGTAGCTCGGTTCCTACGATCCTGATACATTCCCCACCTACGATAAGCCGGTCCCTGACACAATGTTACAGAGCGATACATTACATGAGGTCAAGACGGAGCCAACACGTCCCTTGGCCGGAAAGGTTTCCACATATGAGCTACAAAGTCCTACGTCAGGCATCTCTGGGAATAACAGCCACGGTCGCATTGCTGTCGGCGCTGTGGGTCTGTCCAACGTCGGCCGATGCTCTCACGGTCAGTGAGCTTGACTTTACCAGCGGGTCAATCGCACTGAAGAGCGGCAGTACGACGATCGCCTCCACGAATTTCACCACCAGCGGAGAGTTTGTCATGGGGCAATATCAGCCCCTACCGGACATCATTGCGCCCATTTCGATCAACGTACCCCTGCTCGGAACCCATACTTTCTCGCTGTTCACCAGCGGCCCGAATCCCTTCCCGAGCGGCAGCACGAGCGGCTCGACGATTACGGCCGATCTCACTTCGCTGTTCGCCAAGTTGACCGGAGGACTTATTCCTGTCGGTGGGTTAACGACGAATATCGGCGGCAATGCGACCGGCTCGTTCAACAGCCTGACGAATGCCTTTACCGGGTTAACCTGGTCACACGGGCTGAGTGGTGTCCCAGGGTTGCCGAGCAATCTGACCGTACAGTTCACGCTCAACGGAACAGCGCAACTGGCAGCGGTCCCCTTGCCTGGTGCGGCCATTCTGTTCGGATCTGGACTGGCAGGATTGCTCCTGCGGCGGGCACGCAAGGTCCTGTCGTAACAGGCTAGCGGTTCCTGGAATTCTATAAATCGTGGAGCCCTGACTCGGTCCCCTGCGAGAAGGATCGACTCAGTCGGCTCCCCCAACGAAACCCACTGGGGCTCCGCACCCGCTCCAGTGGGTTTCGTGCGTGTAGACAGTCACCTGATCAAGCCATGCCATCCGACAACCAATTTCAACTCCCAAGCATAGCAGTTTGCTGAAAAACGCAGTTTCGCTTCGCACATCGTTGCACGATGAGAGAAGAGACTGTGGCACTCTGCACCTCAAAATGCTCAAACAGGCCGTCCAGCAAGGCCGCAGCGAGTGAAGAGGCGAGGAGGTACATACCAAGCTTCGCTTGACCCGCTCGCTTCGATCACATGCGAGCGGATAGGCACTTTGCCTTCAGTGGTCTCTACAGCGTCGAGCCTCTGAGTGATGCGACAACGCCGCTGGAGGACTTTTTCAGCATTCTGATAGAGCAATTCGTCACAGCCGCCGTCTCACATCAACAGCGTCATCACAAAGAGCCTTGTCACTGCTTACGGCGCGGTCGACGATGCGTGTGAAAAGGTTTGGAGGTACTCAGCCGAGCTGGAGGAACCTGTTTAAAATTCCCGGTGATCAGGCTGTGGGATCATGTGGGTTAACGGCTGTCGTCAAGGAGAATCTCGTGACGTGTCGTGCGTGAAGCCCACTCGGCCCACGGCTCAGCCCCTGTCACCGACTCCACGAGGCGTGCGAAGCGCAGCGTATCCCGTTCCGGATTCGGGCGTTTCACGCTTCACGAAAATCTCGTCCCCGCGACGTATCAGACAACCGTCAGACTACCAATCGTCGCGCAGCTCGTCGTAACACCCATCATGGGTAAACGCGGCCACGATACCGACGATCGGCGCGAGGCTGAGGAAGAGAAGGGCCAACCCGATGGAACGAATCGCTTCAATGATCTGCATGTACGACCACATCGCCTCCCACACGACACATCACAACCAACGAGCAGCTTCTTCCATAGCTGTAACATACGCCTATATCTCCCCGACTTGCCATAGCTGTCCGCTCCGGATGCTACAGATGTGACGAAACTGATTCAGTCTGCGGCTTTGTTTGCAGCCTCTTTGGGGGGGGGGATCCTCCTGAGCAATCCCTGCGCATCGACCACACACCGTTTCGCAGACTGATCAGATAGTCGGCGGTATCTGTCCTGTTGAGAGCGCGACATATCCGTCACACCTGTTGCAGGGATCGGCATCCGTCGCTGGACAGCGCCTGAATCAATCCCTAGGTTGAGCCTACGTAATCGGTACCAGCGTAAAAGGTCCGTCGTCCCTACGCCGTTCGTCTCAACAGGAAGTAGAGATCTTTTTTCGACTGACAACGTTTCGTCTCCGTGTACGAATTGAGAGACATCGTCCCATACCAGTCATCACAGAGGAGGTTGCTGTGCGTATGAATCACCAGCGTTCATTTATGCCCTGCTCATGGAGTCGAGCCAGGAGGTCCGATCGAACGGGATTCCATACCGAGCGAACAGGCTCGTGCACAAGCGCGACATTCTTCGCACTCGCTGCGGGGTTCTGTCTTTATACCTCCTCCATTACTTTGGCCGCTGATTTCACCGACGTGGGGTACAGCGCCCTCCAAGCCGAACTGGGCGCCGGGACACCGACCGGAGCCGGGGTACGCGCCGCACAAGTAGAGGCTCCCATCAATGACACCAGCGGTGGGACGGCCCCGATCTATATGCCGAACCCGAGCGATGCTGAGTTTTCAGGAAAAGCCATCACCGCGATCAACGGCAATCCCTCAGGCAGCTTTTCAGGCCATGCGACCGTCGTCGGTCGATTGTTCTACGGAAATACGAGTTCCATCGCGCCGGGCATGACCCAGATCGCCGCGTACGACGCCAATAGCTGGTTCAGTGGCCTATCAAACTCGTCCGGCACGGCCACGACCGGTCCAACCCGCATCACCAACCACAGCTGGGTCGGCACAGGAGACACGCCCTCGGCAACCGGGCAGATCCTGCGCCTGGTCGATCGCCAGGTCCACGTGAATGAATCCATTCAAATTGTCGGTCTAGCCAACGGTTCTGCCGATAGCCCGTTACTGGGCAGCGCCTACAACGTCATCTCCGTCGGTCGCACCGATGGCGGGCATCAACGGAATACCGTCCCCGTCTCCGGCGACAGTCTCTATGGGTCCGTCCGCACAGCCCCGCTCCTCGTGGCGCCGGAATCGATAACAAGCAACGCAACACCCGTGGTTTCAGCAGCCGCGGCCCTGCTCGTCCAAACCGGCCATGACGCAGGCTTGTCTCTCTCGGAGAGCTCCACCTCCATCTCCGGAGTCGGCACCATTTACAATGCCGAACGGTCGGAAACCATCAAGGCCGCGTTAATGGCCGGCGCAGATCGGGACACTTCAAACATCGGTACCACCGCTAATATCAGTGACTATCGTAGCGCCGGGCACGAGACCGCGAATGGCTTGGACGACCGGTACGGAGCCGGACAGGTCGATATTCTGAACAGCTACCATATCCTTACCGGCGGTGAGCAACCGAGCGTGCAGGAGGGTGGCGGCGATATCGATCGTTTCGGATTCGATTATGGTGAGGCATTCGGGGGACTGAGCGGCAGTCCTCGCACCGCGTCCTATTTTTTCAGTACGGCAACCGACGTCACATTATTCTCCTCGCTGGCCTGGAACGTCGCCGTCTCGAACGATAGCGCCCTCACCACGTCGCGACACCGGTTAAACCTCTCGCTCTTTGATGTCACGGCTAACAGTCTGCTCGGCGAGTCGTCCAGCGATCTGGACAATACCCAGAATCTCTACATGAGACTCTTGGCAGGACGGCGGTATGAACTGCGGGTGACGGCTGGCGAGACCGGCAACTTCTCGCAGGACTACACGCTGGCCTGGCGCATGGAGGTCGCTGCCGTACCGATCCCTGGCGCTGTGTGGTTGTTCGGGAGTGGAGTAGTCACATTGATCGGCTTGGCTCGACGACGTTCAGTCGCTTAACCCACTGACCCTGAATCCATACCGTGTGGCGGATGCGGCCTCCGCTTACTCAATAGTCGGGTCTAGCCCGCAGGGCTGCTAACAGTGTGGTGACAAACCCAAGAACGACCTCAGAAATGGAACCCTGCCTGAGGTCACGAACGTCTGGAGAGTACCGCACAGGCTGTTCAGAAAGGCCATCCAGCAAGGCCGCAGCGAGCGAAGAGGCGAATCGTAAAGCGGTTTCACCCGCCCACCCATCGCCTGTATAAACAGACGTTTGCCCAGGCCGTACGGTGAGCCTCTGAGCGAGGCGAGAACGCCGCTGGTGGACTTTGTCAACAGCCTGCTAGAAACTATCGGTCGCATCTGGTGCACCGATCGGTTTGAGTCTGTAGCTCGCCTCAGCCGAATTCGTTATCCTTCCCTTCACAAGAGGAATCGCTCAGCACCATCACTTTGTTTCAGGAGGACCTATGCGCCATCAACCTTTTTACTTCACCCTCATGGTTGTGGGACTCTGGCTGGCGGGAGCGCTTCCATCTCATGCCTCGACCATCGTGCCCACCCCCGGCTATGCTCCCGGTATCGGCTATGAATGGGGTGTCGCCATGAGCGGCACCGATAGCGCGATCTATCAAGGCTCGGTCGGCGCCAAGAGTTGGAATGAGCCGACCAATCCACCCGATGCCAAGGGATGGACTCACACGTCCGATTGGACGGCGATCGAATTGACCGACGCCGCCACCTTGACCGTGACCCTGGCTCGACAATCGGGCGTGCCGTTTACGTTACCGAACGGGACCGTCGTGATCGAAGGCGATCTACTCACACCGGCACTCTCACTGTACGCCGGATGGGAAACCACCGGTCCTGAAACCCACACCTTCAACCCCACCGGCAACATCTCATGGGCCTCGGAGTTGACCTACCTGGCTCATGAAGCCAATCCGCTGAGCCTGACCTCGATCACGAGAACCTTCGAACTTGCAGCAGGCCGATACAGCTTGGTGTATGGCGGGAACCCGTCTGATCCGACTGTGACCGGTTTCCATGGCTACCAGGCCACCCTCTCGACCGTCCCCCTGCCCGCCGCCGTCTGGCTCTTCGGCAGTGGGGTGGCTGGACTTGCCGCGTGGGCCAGGAGACGCACATCCACCATAGCTTAGCTGCCTCGCCACCCGGAAGGCGGGCTGAGCCACACGACTTGGCTCGCCTTCCTGATTCATGCTACGCGCCGTCTCGTACTCGAAGCCTCGATCCTTACCTCATCTCAGGAACGACACCAGCATGATCGCTGTACAGCCCCTCGATCAGACTCCGATGGTTTCACTCTCGACAAGACGACAGTTTCCCCGACAACTCTTCAACGATCTCCCCAGATCGGAATGCCTCAACTTCCTCGAACTCCTCCATCTGGCGACGCATGCGGACCGAGTTGAGCATCTAAGGCACCTGCTCATCCGATTTCAACATTGCTTCGCTTTCACCTGTGCGATGGGTGGACTCGTCCGCTTCGGGCCAAATCACACTTTTCTGGAATTCATACAGATCGTCAACGCCGGATATTCGGATGAATGGGTGAAGCTGTATTGCCACCACGGTCTGGCGGAGCGTGACCCCATACTCAAGACCACGCTGAGAGCCCCAGGTACGTATCATTGGCGAGCGATCTATCAAAGTCTGTCTTCGGAGCAAGATTGGAGCTTCATCGCCGCGGCACAAGGCTTTGGCCTCCATGACGGGATAACCATGGGGTCGGCCGATCAGGCCGATGGACTCATCGCGTTTTGTGCATTCGCCACGGATCGGGAATTTGATGCAACACGTGTAATCCCCTTGGCCCAATACCTGGGCCATTTCATGCTGCAGGCCCTGCGGCGAATTGCGCCTCCGGTCACGCCGCCTGGACATCGTTCGACTCAGAATCTTTCTCCGCGAGAATTGACCGTCCTCATATGGATGATACGTGGCAAAACCAATCTGGAAATCGGCTGGATTCTTGGCGTACGTGAACGGACGATTCGATTCCACGTCGAGCGTATCTTTGCCAAGCTCGATGTCACATCCCGGTCTCAAGCCGTGGCGGTAGCCCTCGAGGAAGGCCCGCCGGACCTTCGTTGCAACGCCCCTGTCCCACTGAAAACCTGCTGATAGAACGCGCGGGCTGAATTCTCACAGCCTATTCATCACCCTCATCGGCTGCGTCCCGGTGCTGCCTCCATCAAACCTCCATCTACGTATTTGAGCTCGATGAGTGTTGACCGACCACTCTTGGGCGAAGGAGGAAGCACAGCTCGACCGTTTGCCATGCACACGCCCGCTGCGCAAGACGATCGTCAAGCATCGGACATGGTCAAAACATCGGCCTCCGTCTTACGCAGCCGGCTGTTTATTCCGTGGCATATGGTGCACAAAGTAGTACCGGTCGCTATCCTCCCCCTCCCCCTCTACGGTTAGTATCCGTTCTCAAATCTCAGGAAGTCAGAGTCATCGGTATTATCAATCTTAGGAGGTTTCTCATGCGTCGCACCATACTTCTCAGCATACTGGCCCTTGGGCTAGGGATTACCGGATCAATCCCGTCTCCGGCGGCTGCTTTCTTTTCAGTCGATTTCAATGCGAACGACGGAGGCTTTACGCAAAGCACCGTGAATCCTCTCGGCGCGTCCCCGTCTGCCCCATGGACTCATGGTTCGACGGTCGGCGTCGGTGGGAGCGGTGGATGGACCGCAGGACCGGAAGAGGGCCAAGGAAACCCTGTTGAACATCTGCTGACGTCTCCCGTCATCTCGCTTGCAGATAGCGGTGCCGTCAGCCTCAGCTTTGATCATCGCTACAGCTTTGAAGACGGCTGGGACGGCGGGCAGGTCTTAGTCAGCCTCAATGGCGGCACCTTTGCCCCTGTATCCGGCGCCAGCTTCACCCAGAACGGCTATACCGGAACGATTCAAACCAACGACGATTGGGGATACACGGACGACATGAACGGTCTGGCTGTCTTTACGGGAGAGGCTGCAACCTTCGGCTCAAGCCTTGCCAACCTCGGCTCCTTTAACGCCGGGGATACATTGCAGGTCCGATTCCGTGGGGGGTGGGATTGGAATGGGGTTGGAACTGATCCTTCACTCGGTTGGCAAATCGACAATATGGCGCTGGCCGTCAATCCGGTCCCATTGCCCGCTGCGGTATGGCTCTTCGGCAGCGGCGTGATCGGCCTCGGGGCCATGGCACGGCGCAAGATGACGTCCCAGACATCCGCATAGGCTTGAGACCGACCGGTAGCTCGACGACCTCGTTCGATGCGCCGGTCGGTTGCCGGCTATTCCGGCCGCCACCACCCAAACATTTCACATAAGAAAGAGGACTCCATGAACACCAACCATTGTAGGCGTGAGGCACAGGATTCATCCCTACCCTCTACACGCGCAGTGCTTATTGGGCTTGGACTGGTCTACTGCCTTAGCCTCAACGCTGGGCCTGCTGACGCCCATGTCTCATACACCGGCACCACCCTGACCAACGGGAATGGGGCCTTCCTGGATCGGGAAACCGTTCGCAAAGATCTCGCGCTGACCGTCACCGGCCATGCCGCTCAAAATGCCACCAGCGCAGGAGTCGGCGTGGCCACGGGTCTGCCTGCTGATAACGGCACGTTTTCATCGTACAGCAATGTCGGTGGTGTGGTGTCGAGCCGCCTGGATACGACCGTGCAAGCCAATGACGGATGGATCAACGGCGTCAATAACGGCGCCGACAGCCATCTCGTCAAGTTCTTCGGTGTCGAGCTCAACACGACTTCGAATGTCAGCCTGTTCGCTGAAGCCGTGACGGGAATCGGCACCGCCCTCGGGGATCTTATTCCCTCCATCTCAGTGTATCGCGGGAAGGGCCCCTATCAAGCCCACGATGAAGCGCCGATTCCGGTCGACTACAATGCCGACGGGCTTCCCGATCCGTTCGACCCCAATCAGAGCGGCACCCCGCTCTATACGTTTGCGCCCGGGCAAACCGGGGTGTTTTTCGCGACCCAAGACAGCACGATGTGGAACCATCCCGCGGACCGATACAATGTGGCTGGATTGCAGGCCGACTATGCCGCCGGAAATCTGAGCGTCGACCGGGATAACAACGGTGTGATCACTCAGGCAGACGTGGCGTTGATGGCCCCGGAGATCGGAACCCTGGAGTACTTGGATCATATTTTCAATAGCACCAACCCCTCCGTTGCATGGAACGGCACCTTGGGTCCGGGGTTCTATACGTTTTTGGTCGGCGGCTCCAACGTGAACGCGCTTGGCGGCACGAACAACCGTGGCCTACGCGTCAACTTCGAAGCTGCTCCCGTGCCATTGCCGGCGGCCGCCTGGCTGTTCGGCAGCGGCGTGGCCGCCGTGGCGGCACTGGCCCGCCGACGCAGACACGCCTGATTGACATCCTGTAACGTCCACCCATGTGAAGGATGTGGGCTCGGCTGACACAACAGCCGAGCCCACATCCTTGAATACAGGGAGAGTTTCCCTGAGTTCGCCCGACACATGAGAAGTTTTTTACCAAATCTGGTGCACTGATCAGCGCCGGACGGTAGTCCGTCACACCCGCCCTGTGTTTTCATACCGCTTGTTGCACACCCAACCAGTCTTATCTCGAGAAATCACAGGCTAGTCGGAACGATACGACGTAGAAGAAGCATCGGAGTCAAAGGAGGACGAACGATGGAGACTCTATCGAACAAGAAACGAGCATGTATCATGATCGTGGACCATGATTTGGAATATGGCATCAAACTCGCGGATTGGCTCGCGGCGCACGGCTATCAGGCAGTGCTCGTCCGATCGATGGAGACGGCGATCGATGAATGTCGTGACCTCCGTCCCCATGCCGTTTTCATCGGACTCAACTTCTCCGAGCCCGTTGCCACCCTCAGCCTGCGGAGATTATTCCGCACGATCAAGACCACCTCACCTCATGTGCCGGTCATTACGATGGGGCCTCAAACCAACGGAGACCAGGCGGACATTCCGAACAGTGGCTCCCTTCGTCACCTTCATCTGCCTATCAAACCCCTCGAATTCACGTACATCGGTCGATTGCTCCGGTCGGAACTCAATGCAGCGGCAGCTTCACCACATTCACCAGGCATAGAGCCGAGCCCTACCGCCGGCCGAGCCATTGAGACCCGTTTGCAGGCGCGCACGGTCCATCAGGAGGTGGCAACATGGATCGCGTAACCTGTCGGCGCTGTCAAGGCATCATGTACCCGATCGATCCCCTTGATCCGCTGGATCTCATCCAAGGTGCATCACTCGATGACATTCGCGCCTGGCGTTGCGTGACCTGCGGTGAGCTGATCGACCCGGTGATTATGCGGAACCGAAGTCGTCCCAGACCGCACCGAGTCCGTCGGCGAGATTCGACACCGCGCCAACCCGTGTTCAAGAATCCGGACTGGGAATGGCCGGTCTGGAGATAGTTGCGTCGCGCGTCGTTCGTGAATCGTAGCGCGTAACGGATGAAACGTGGAGCGGCTGAAGTCTGGGACGAGATACGCTTCACGAGCGACGTTTCACAGGGATTGCTCAAGACACGCTGTCCGGTAGGTTTCGTCCTCAACGGTGCTCAGGTCCCTGAGCTTGTCGATGGGTCACACGCTCACGCAGCCTAATCGCCGATGATTATCGCTTAGTCCCTCGATAACCTGGATCAGTTCTTCTGGCCCGACCCTGCCCAATCGCCCACTAATTCGTTCAACCGCTGGTGTCCGCATCTGGCTGACCTTCATCCAGAATTTCTTCGGTAGCCCCTTGGATCGAAGCTCGAGCGTGAGGGGGAAACCCGCCCGCTGAGGCGCGCTGGTAAGCGCCACGGTAATGACAGTCCCCGACCGCTCGTTAAAAACATCATGACTGAGATCCAGTACGGGACGCCGCCCGGCTTGTTCTTTTCCCTGAACCGGCTTGAGATCCGCCCAGCGAATCTCTCCTCTCAGTATGCGGGCCATTCCGTGACGTCCTCGGACAATTCCTCTTCAGCCATCGCCTTCTCATATGCAGGGTCGAGCTTTGTACATTCTCTGG